>ENA-ORXI01000078-ORXI01000078.1-sediment-metagenome-genome-assembly--contig:-NODE-78-length-66012-cov-13.602381_pt1 | contig 66012 bp, 73 predicted proteins | sample MGYA00237861_ERZ511468 | MGnify/ENA primary metagenome ERZ511468 (study PRJEB26299, sample SAMN06266213) | sediment metagenome | isolation source: Hudson Canyon methane seep mesocosm | place: USA:Hudson...
TGGCTAGGAATCATGATTGCTATTAACCTACAAACCTCATTCCTAACCCCTCCCTTTGGTTTTGCGCTTTTTTACCTACGCGGTGTCGCACCGGCTGAAATTACTACCTTACAAATTTATCGTGGCGTAATGCCCTTTATTCTGATTCAATTATGCATGCTGGGATTATTAGCGTATTGGCCCTCATTAGCCACATGGTTACCTGAATTTATTTATAAAAATTAAACTTATGATTACCCAAAAAATTATTTGCCTGGTTTGCACAGCACTTTTACTATCCGCTTGTGGCCAAATGGGCCCGCTTTATATTCCTGATGACAACCCACCTATTTACACGCCTTAATTATGGATTATTTCAATTATCAGGAAAATCAACTTTTTGCTGAATGCTGCTCTGTTCGTGAAATTACCGAACAATTTGGCACGCCTTGTTACCTCTATTCCCGCGCCACATTAGAACGACACTGGCAGGCCTTTGACCATGCCTTTGGCAGCCACCCTCACCTGATCTGCTATGCGATGAAAGCCTCTTCAAACATTGCCATTTTAAATATACTGGCACGTTTGGGCTCCGGCTTTGATATTGTCTCTATCGGCGAAATGGAACGCGTTATTGCAGCCGGCGGAGATCCTAAAAAAATAGTTTTTTCCGGTGTCGGAAAACGAGAAGATGAAATTCGAGCCGCACTCAATACCGGCATTCACTGCTTCAACATCGAAGTCAGTGAAGAAATCGACCGCATTAACACCATAGCAAAAGAATTAGGCTGTATCGCCAATATCTCTATTCGGGTCAATCCTAATGTGGATGCAAAGACACATCCCTATATCTCCACCGGTCTTAAAGAAAATAAGTTTGGTATTGATATCAATGAAGCATTTGCACAGTATCAACACGCAGCTACCTTAGAACACGTCAACATCCTTGGTATTGATTGTCATATCGGCTCTCAACTGACTGAAACAGAGCCCTTCCTTGATGCTCTGGATAAGGTTTTATTACTCGTTGACAGACTCTATGCAGAAAAAATAACGATTGAACACCTCGATTTAGGTGGTGGACTCGGCATTTGCTATCAAGATGAGTCCCCACCTGAACCCAAAGACTATATTGCCGCACTCCTTGAAAAATTAGCCGATAGAAACATCAAAATACTACTTGAACCGGGGCGTGCTATTGCCGGTAATGCCGGAATATTAGTCACACGGGTTGAATACCTAAAGCCCACCGAAGCAAAAAACTTCGCTATTGTTGATGCTGCTATGAACGATCTATTACGTCCTGCTCTCTACAATGCCTGGCAAGATATTATTCCGGTCAATCAACTTTCAACCGCAACAAAGAAGCACTGGGACATTGTGGGCCCCGTTTGTGAAACAGGTGATTTTCTAGGCAAACAACGTTCCTTAGCATTATCCCCTAATGATTTATTAGCCGTTCGATCCTCAGGTGCCTATGGTTTTTCCATGAGTTCAAACTACAACTCAAGACCGCGCCCCCCTGAAATTCTAGTGGACGGCGATCAATATCACCTTATTCGGGAACGAGAATCAATCGCCAGTTTGTGGCAAGGCGAAACACTGCTGCCATGAACTTAACGGTCAAAACCAACAGCAAACGTCCCCAACGTTACATGCCTTTTTAACCATGAGTACAATAGCCTTTACCAAGATGCATGGCCTCGGCAATGACTTTGTTGTTATTGATGCTATTAATCAAACAATAAACCTCAACCCAAAACAAATACGTTTTCTCGCCGACAGACATTTTGGCATTGGCTTTGATCAATTGCTATTAGTCGAGGCCAGTCACCCTGATTCATCGGCTGACTTCAAGTACCGTATCTTTAATGCCGATGGCAGTGAAGTCTCTCAATGTGGTAACGGTGCGCGCTGTTTTGCTCATTTTATTCGTCGCCAAAAGTTATCCCTAAAAGATGACATTCTCGTCGACACTCACGCTGGACAGTTATTACTCAGTTTCAGCCAGAATGACTTAATTTCTGTAAATATGGGAATCCCTAAACACGACCCTGCACACATCCCCTTAGCCACATTATCGCCACAGTCATCACAGTATTCCGTGACTATTGATACTATTGAATGGTCTTTTTCTGCTGTCTCCATTGGTAACCCACATGCTGTTATCGTCATTGACGATATCAAGACCGCACCCGTCAATACACTGGGGAAAATACTTGAAAGCCACCCTGTTTTTCCTGAACGCGCTAATATTGGCTTTATGCAAATTATCAAACCAAACCACATTAAACTACGTGTCTATGAACGCGGTTCCGGTGAAACATTAGCCTGTGGCAGTGGTGCATGCGCTGCTGTTATTTGCGGTATTGAAAGAGATATGTTAGAAAAAGAGGTACGCGTTGAATTACCAGGCGGTGAACTGAAAATTCATTGGCAAGGACGGAACACACCTGTTTTTATGACCGGTTCGGCCACACCTGTTTTTAACGGTACTATTAGCCTGTAACACGGAACCTAAGCGATGACACTTAAAATAACTGAGACTGAAGTCAAGGCCTATCTTGAAAAAAATCCTGATTTTTTTCATAACCATCTTGAGTTATTGGAAAGCCTTTCGGTTCCTCATCCAAGCGGCCCGGCTGTTTCCTTAGTGACTAAACAACTGGAAATTTTCAGAGCTAAACATCAAAAAGTCGAAGGGCAATTTATAGAATTAATTGATATCGCTAAAGAAAATGACCTCACTGCTCAGCGGATGCATGAACTCACTCTCGCCATCCTTGATTCCCAGACCCTTGACGATCTTCTGGAGAACTTAAATGAAGTCTTTGCTAATTGTTTTTTAAGTGACTTTTTTACCCTTAAAATTTTTAATGAACAAGAACACGACATTCAATCACCCGCGAATCTATTCATTAACAGGGGCAGTAAACAAGCCCTTGCATTCAAAGAGGTTCTGTCATTAAATCAACCTCAATGTGGCAAACCCCCTATTAATCAAGCACGAATCCTATTTACAGAAAATGCCTTACAAATTAAATCTTGTGCCATTATACCGATGAATTTCACTGGGCTAGAAGGCATCATTGCAATCGGAAGCCGTGAAAAAGAACGCTATAAAATGGATATGGGGCACCTCTTCTTGACTCAAATTAGTGAAATTATTGCAACGCAACTCATTACCTGTCTAACAAAAACACATGGTACTCATAGTTCCTAAAATACCCTACCCAGTATAAAAAAATGCATTCAACGTTATCACGCACATGACTCCTGAAGCACTTAGTTTACTCACTGACTTTTTTGATCATCTGCGCTATGAAAAACGCACCTCAAAAAACACCGTAACCCACTACCAACGGGACCTTAAGCACCTAACACTATTTTGTCAGAAAAAATCATGCGAGCACTGGTCTGAGCTACAATACCCTGACATCAGGAATCATATTGCCGGTCGTCACCGCCAAGGCCTCAGCGGTAAAAGTTTACAACGAGAATTATCTGCTATTCGTAGTTTCTTCAATTACCTCGTTAAAAACAATTATTTACAAATTAATCCAGCCCGTTATCTGCGTGCCCCTAAGGCGTCCAAAACCCTACCTAAAACGCTTGATGTTGACCAGATTAATGGCTTGCTTGAAACGCATCCAAAATCAACACTAGAAACCCGAGACCTGGCTATCTTTGAAGTGTTTTATTCTTGTGGTCTTCGACTCTCAGAACTCACCGGATTGAACATTGAAGATATTGATTTTTCCGAACAAATGGTCACTATTCAACACGGAAAAGGCCATAAAAGCCGCTTAGTACCCATTGGTAAAAAAGCACTCTCAGCCCTAAAAAAATGGCTACCCCTACGACTCTCCCTCAAAAATAATAACGAAACGGCACTCTTTCTCAGCCAACACGGTAAGCGCCTAAGCAATCGAAGCGTACAAAGCCGACTGAGCCAATGGTGTAAAAAAACCCATAGCCCCGTTCATATTCACCCCCACATGCTACGCCACTCTTTTGCCAGCCACTTTTTAGAATCCAGTCAGAATCTACGTGCGGTTCAAGAACTACTCGGCCACAGTAAAATAAGCACAACACAAATCTACACCCATCTTGATTTTCAACATTTATTGCACGTTTATGACAACACTCACCCTCGCGCTAAAAAGTGATCTTATCTGCTTTACAACGGCCATTTTTCCTTTACTTTAAATAAATATCGTTTTCAATAACTTACCTTGTCATTTCTGATAACATAACGGTTACTTTAATTTCTTTACCTATCTGAAATACGGGCAAGGCATACAATATGGCGATCAGTTCAATTATTGATAATATTAGATACCGTGGGTTTGCCTGGTTAATGGGCTTGTTTTTTGTAATGATCTTGGTGTTAACCACTATTCTGGCGCAATACTCATCATTGGAACCCGACCAGTTCGATGTTCAGGAAGAAGCGCTCAAAAAATCCCAAAAAACCAACATACGACTCGTCCCTAACGGCTATCTCTATAGCAACACGCTTTCTGTTCTCGCCGAGACCCTTTTAGACAAAAACGGCGGCTACTTAAGTAACGATGTTGCGCCGCCCAGCGTATTTTTGGACAACATGCCGAGTTGGGAGTATGGCGCTTTAGTCATGATTCGTGATGGTGCGACAGCCCTCCGTAATCAATTTGCGCGCTCACAATCACAATCAAGTGAAGACCCTGACTTAGCAAAAGCAGAGCCGTATTTTTACTATGAGCACAACTCTTGGGCACTCCCTTCAACGGAAGGTGAATACCGTAAAGGTACTAAAGCACTCAATCGTTATATGGGACGTCTACTCAATACCCGAAGCAAAAACCGCGCTCAATTTTATTCTCGCGCCGATAATCTTAGGCAATATTTTGAAGTTGTTGAAAAACGCTTAGGCGGCCTTTCTGCCCGGTTAATTTCCAGCACCGGCCGACTCCAACCCACTAATCTCAATGAACGCTATGCGACCATGACGCAAACCTCTTGGATAAAAATTGATGACGTTTTCTGGGAAGCACGTGGCGCAACGTGGGCACTGGTCCACCTACTTAAAGCCGTCGAACACGATTTCGGCGATGTTTTGGCCGATAAAAATGCCACCGAAACGATGCAACGTGTTATTCACGAATTAGAAAAAGCCATTACCCCTATTTGGAGCCCTATGATTCTAAATGGTGACGGTTTTGGAATCTTAGCTAATTATTCTCTAACAATGGCAACCTATATTACTCGAGCTAATGCTGCAACTTTAGATTTGCGTGACATTATGATGCGCGGTTAAAAACTACTGGTTAACGCTTTTCGTAGCTAATTAATAATTAAGGGAACGCAAACATGCAAGAGGATATTAATCAGAACCTGCAAAAATTAAGTACTTGGAAACGTATTTTCTTTATGGCAATCTTTGCGGTCATTGTCAGTCTGGTTCAAATAGTTTTACAACTGATCATTCTATTACAGATTGCTTCCATGCTAATGACCGGCAACCCGAATACCAACATTCTTAGTTTTGGTAAAAAACTCTCAATGTACCTCTACGATATCGTATTGTTTTTAACTTTCAACAGCGAACGATTGCCGTTTCCTTTTTCGGAATGGTCACTGACTGAAACTTTAGAAAAAACAACCCACCAATAAAACCTCAAAAAATACCCTTATTGACCGTCTTGCTTTTGACCCATGAGCACAGCGCTGTTAAGAAAAATAATTCACATAGACATGGATGCTTTTTTTGCTGCCGTCGAACAGCGTGACTTCCCACAATACCGAAATAAACCCCTTATCGTCGGCGGCTTGCCCAACAGTCGGGGTGTCGTTGCCACCTGTAGTTATGAAGCACGTGCCGTTGGTATTCATTCCGTTATGCCATCATCAAAAGCCTACCGTATCTGTCCCAGTGCAATTTTCGTAAAACCCAGATTCGCAGTTTACCGAGCAATCTCGGAACAAATTCGTGAAATTTTCAGAGAATATACCGACCTTGTTGAGCCGGTCTCACTGGATGAAGCCTACCTTGATGTGACAACGGTTAAGGAGTTTCAACATTCCGCAACGCTCCTGGCGCAAGATATTACCCGAAAAATAAAACAACGTACTCAACTGACTGCATCCGCCGGTATTTCTTATAATAAGTTCCTCGCCAAAATCGCTTCCGATATCAATAAGCCTAATGGGCTTTTTACTATTAGCCCGGAACAAGGACCCACGTTTATTGAGCAATTACCGATTGGCAAATTTCATGGCATTGGGCCAGCCACTGAAAAGAAAATGCACGCTCTGGGTGTTCATACCGGAAAAGAGCTCGCAAAGCTCAGCAAAGAACAATTACACAGTCATTTTGGTAAAACGGGGTTACATTACTTTCACATCGCCCACAATCAAGATAACCGCCCCGTACGTCCCCACCGACCAACAAAATCAGTCGGTGTTGAAAAAACATTTTCAAAGGACATCAGTGATCCCATTCTAATTGAACAAACGATCAATCGCTTATTTTTAGCCGCTTTTGCAAAACTACAAACAAAAAGACTTATCGCCATGACCGTCACTATTAAAGTAAAGTATGAAAATTTTGAGCAAGTTACCCGCAGCAAAACCACTTCAGAAAACATTACCGATCAAGACTTAGGTCAGCGCATTATTACAGAACTCGTCAAGAAAACGGCTATTGGTCAACGAAAAATTCGATTACTGGGTGTTTCCTTTTCATCACTAGAACCACCCATCGCAGCACCCCGCCCTAAACAACTGGATTTATTTCAACTTAACTGATCGGTCTCATCAAATAATCCTTTTAACTGCCGAAATAATAACCGTGCCGACTTCGCTGGTTTATCCAGCGCCATTTCTTTTTTAGCACCACGTACTAACTGACGTAAATATTGTATATCCGCCTCTGGATGACTGTCTAACAATTCAGTTAACGCTGTTTTATCTTCTGATAATAACCGCGCCCGCCAATGCTCTACTTTATGCAATTCACGCGCGGAATGCGCACTTTTATTTTTTAATACATCAAGACGTTCTTGAATAACATCCGCTCCATGAGTACGTAATATCCCAGCAATATATTTAAGCTGTCTTTTCCGGGCACCTTTATTAGCGGGCATAGCGGATGCCATCTTAACCGCCTCCATTAACTGATCTGATAACTTCAACGTTACTAAACTGGCCAGCGATAATTCAACTAATTCTTTTGCCATCACAAATAAGGCCTGATCCTCTCGCTTTAGTTGCGAACGACTGGGCCGGTTAACATCCGCTGCTTCTAAATCTTTCATATCACCCCATCACTAATAAAAATACAACAAACAAAACCACCAGACCTATCGGTATTATTACGGATTTCCAATCTGAAGGAACATCTCGATTCCTGATCATTGAGGACCTTATATTAGGAATGAACACAAATAACACCCCGAACACGATTAGCCCCAAGACTACATTTTCCCACATTGATAATGTTTCCAATCTATCTCCTCGCTTACCTTATTCAATACGGTTGGTTCACTTACCGACCTTAAAGCCTTGTTAAAATTTGCTGCCATTGCCGTTTTTTTTCTACTAACGACATTGCCGCATAGGCGGGACTCGTCGAGGGTAATCGATAGTAGTTCAGGCCATTCGCTATCTGAGGTAAAACCCGACGCTGAAAAATTTGCTCTGCCGCCCGACCATTAAAAAACACCGTCCGAATCAAGGGGTATGCCTTAAAAAAACAACCAAAATCATTGACCGTTATAGACTGCGGCTTAATGCTCGAATCTAAACTTCCCTCACGTTGACAACTTTGTAAAACATCCCAAACTGCAACTCCGGCAGTCAGTAACAAGGCAACTTTCTGCTGATAAGTTGTTAACACCGGATCATCAAACAAAGATGACATAATCAACCAAAAAGCATTACGCTCATGACCGTAGTACTGTTGTTTCTTGAGTGAGTCTTGACTGGGTACCGTTCCTAAAACAAGCACTTTAGAAGCGGCATTGACTAATGGCGAAAAACCACTAACCCTATCACCTGAACCTTGTACCAAAATAACTCCTAAAAATGGCATTATACGCCAACTTAACGCCCCATAACGTAATTGAAATTCAAGCCGTAACAACTAATATAAACCTAACAATACGTTTTGCTTTACTATATGGCAACGCTTCTTTGCACTTTTTCAACTCTCATACCCTATTTTAAAATGCAGATAAATACGGTAAACACACGACCTTATAACGACCAAAAACCTGGCACATCCGGACTCAGAAAAAAAGTAGTTGTTTTCCAGCAACCTAACTATTTAGAAAATTATATTCAATCCACTTTTGACTGTATGAACGACTATGCGGGACAGCCGATTGTTGTTGGCGGCGATGGTCGGTTTTATAATCGTCAAGCAATCCAAGTGATTATCAAAATAGCTGCGGCGAACGGTTGTCGTCAATTACTCATCGGCCATAAAGGCTTACTATCCACCCCGGCTGTTTCTCACTTAATCAGGAAATATCAGGCCTTTGGTGGCTTCATTTTATCTGCCAGTCATAACCCCGGCGGCCCGGACAAAGACTTCGGTATTAAATTCAATATTGCCAGCGGTAGCGCTGCCCCGGAACAACTGACCGATGCCATCTTTGCCCAAACGCAAAAAATAGATCGATATTTTTACGCGTCTTTTGATGACGTCGATCTTAATAATATTCAGCAACTACAAATTGACAACCTCACTATTTCCATTATTAACACGGTCACTGACTATGCCCAGTTGATGACCGAAATTTTTGACTTTAAACTGTTAAAAGAAGTCATTAAAAACAAATCCCTGAGTTTATGTTTTGATGCGATGCATGCCGTTACCGGACCTTATGCCCAACATATCCTCGAGTCTATGCTTGGAGCACCCTCGGGTTCAGTGATCAACGCCACGCCCTTGGAAGATTTTGGCGGTTGTCACCCGGATCCTAATTTAACGCAGACCCACACATTAACCGCACTGATGTTTAGTGAAAACGCCCCTGTTTTCGGAGCTGCATCTGATGGCGATGGTGACAGAAACCTTATCCTAGGAAATAATTTCTATGTGACACCCAGTGACTCCCTTGCCATTATGGCTGCCAACGCGCCGCTGATTCCCGGCTATCAACAAGAGCTCTCTGGCGTTGCTCGTTCTATGCCGACCAGTCAAGCCGTTGATCGCGTCGCTCAATATTTAAAGATTCCTTGTTATGAAACACCCACAGGCTGGAAATTTTTTGGCAATTTATTAGACGCTAAAAAAATAACCCTTTGCGGCGAAGAAAGCTTTGGTTCAAGTTCAAGCCATGTCCGTGAAAAAGACGGCTTGTGGGCTGTCTTATTCTGGCTTAATTTAATCGCCCGAAAAAATAAATCCGTCAAAGAAATAGTCTACGAACATTGGCATAAATTTGGCCGTGACATCTATTCTCGACACGACTATGAAGCGCTGGAGCGACCCCTTGCAAACACCGTCTATGATCAACTACGTGATAAGTTAAACACGCTACCGGGTCAAAAAGCTAACGGCTATGTCGTCAGTGATGCGGATGAATTCACCTACATTGACCCTATCGATGGCAGTCACAGTAAAAACCAAGGCCTTCGAATCCGCTTTGAGGATGGCTCCCGGATAGTCTATCGCCTCTCTGGCACAGGGACTGTGGGTGCCACTTTACGTATCTATATAGAACGGTTCACGCAAGACCCCAGTCAATTTGATACTGATCCGCAAACAGCATTGGCACCGCTCATTGCAATTGCCGAACAATTTTGTAACATAAAAAAGAAAACCGGTTTAACAAAACCCGATGTCATCACCTAAGTGGCGCCCCTCCTTCACCGGTCAACTCAACATCAGCGATGTCTGCATATTTACAACCGGTATTTGCTCTTCAAAATCATGAGCGACCGTATGTAATAAACAAATCACCGTGACACCCACGGCGATCAAAGCAATTTGCTTTAAGCTCGATTGCATATCTGTTTTCTTATGCAAGGTAGGAATTAAATCGGCAACGGCAATATAAATAAAACTTGATGCAGCTAAAACCAGAAAATAAGGTAAATAACCGTGTAAATCAGCCAAACCAAAATAAGCAACAATACCACCCAAAACAGTTGTTAAGCTGGCTAGAACATTGTAGAACAACGCCTTCCGACGTGAATAACCACTCTTGAGCAAAATAGCAAAATCACCCACTTCTTGTGGAATTTCATGCGCTGCAACAGCCAAGCTCGTTACAATGCCTAAGTTAACGTCCGTTAAAAAAGCAGCTGCAATTAATATCCCATCGACAAAATTATGAATACTATCACCGAGAATAATCAACGTCCCTGCAGCTTCATGACTATGATCAGCGCCTTCATGAATATGCGCCTCACAACTTCCAGAATGACAATGACGCCAAATTAACAATTTCTCTAATACAAAGAAACTCAACAAACCCGCCAAAATAGTAGCCGATAAACGTTGAAAATGGTCCATATCAACAGACTCAAAAGCATGAGGAATCAGCCCCCAAAAAGAAACTGCTAACAAGGCGCCAATCGAGAAACTGATTCCGTGTGGCAAAATTGCATTGCGCTTATTTTCAGGGAGCCACAAAAAAACCGACGCCGCCAAAACACTTAAAACGCCCCCTAAAGCGGTAAAAATAATAATTAAAACCAATAAATTCATATGTGCTTAAAACTCTCTCCAAATAAGTGAAACCATGCGCCCGGTAACCTTCTCTCTTCGATAAGAAAAAAACCGACTCGCATCCGTAAAGGTACAATACGTACCGCCATATATATCATCAATACCAGCATCCTTTAAAATCAACCGTGCTAATTTATAGATATCAGCCAAAAAATAACCCTTGCCGAACGGCTTAAAAGCATCTTCCATTTTTGGGCTCTTTTTCACAAAAGCATCTCTAACCTCATCCCCCACTTCAAAAACAGTATTGCCAATGGCTGGGCCAAACCATGCGATAAAGTCCACACCGGGCATTGCTATCAAGGTATTTTCTAAAACACCCGACAATAATCCTCGCCAACCACAATGAACGGCTCCAACCCACTGACCTTGTTTATCGGCTAATAAAACCGGCAAACAATCTGCAGTTAAGACCGCACAAACAATACCGGATTGACCGGTAAAGCTAGCATCTGCTACGGGCATGACCGTAGCGGTATCTGCACAAATAACCTTGCTACTGTGCGTCTGATTCAACCAAACTGGTTCGCTTGGTAACGAGCATTGGCGCCGTAAAATATGACGGTTCTGGCTAACAGAGTGCATGCTATCGCCAACATGCATAGCCAAATTAAGACTGTCATATGCCCCTAAGCTAACCCCTCCCCAGCGAACAGTCGAAATGGCATGAATCCCTTCTGCAACGGGCCAATCAACGTTGACCATAGATTTTATCATTTGTCGCTAATGCCTTCGTAAGTTTATCCATATCCACCGGCAGGTCCGCTGTCCACTCGCAATATGCACCGGTTCCTGGGTGAATCAATCCTAACTTGGCTGCATGTAATGCCTGACGTTTAAATCCTTGTAACTGGGTCGCCAATTCAGCGCCACAATCTTTAGGCAATCTAAAACGCCCGCCATAAACAGGGTCGCCCAATAAAGGGTAATGAATATGCGCCATATGTACTCTGATTTGATGCGTTCGTCCCGTTTCTAACTTTACCCCGATTAAAGTATGCTGTTGATAACGCGTTAACACCCTGAAATGGGTAATCGCCATTTTCCCCGATTCTACAACGGCTTGACGCTTCCTATTCACCGGGTGACGCCCAATCGGCTCATCGATAGTCCCACCCGAAGTCATTCTCCCTTGCGTAATCGCTAAATACTCCCGCTGAACCGTTCTGCTTTGTAATTGATTCACTAAATGGGCATGTGCAGTGAGGCTCTTTGCTATCATTAATAAACCGGAAGTCTCTTTATCAATACGATGAACAATACCAGAGCGTGGTATGGTCGATAAGATGGGAGCATAAAACAGCAACCCATTTTGTAAGGTACCCGACCAATTCCCTGCAGCTGGATGAACCACTAAACCAGCGGGTTTATTAATAATTAATAATTCCGAGTCTTCAAAAACAATATCTAGCGGTAATTCTTCTGCTTCTAAGGTAGTCACGACTTCAGCTTCAGCATGAAGCTCTATGACTTCCCCTCCTTTCACGGAATCTTTGCATCGTAATTGTTCCTGATCGACCCACACACGGCCCTGTTTTATCCACGTCTGCAACCGACTCCTGGAATACTCTGGAAATAATTCTGCCAGTGCCCGGTCTAATCGATAGCCAGCCATTTCAAAAGGTATTGTTTTAATCATAAAATTCATTCAACGTTGGTAATCTTAAAAGTTAATTTAAGGTATACTCCAAATCTCATTTAAAAAAAATGCAGTCACAGAAGGCTACATAATTAATCCATGTCGTACAATATTACTATTGAACTCCACCGCTTACTAAGAATTGCCCTTCTTACCGCATTAATACTGCCCACAAGCGGATGTGATTATTTAAAGAATCTTGACTTATCAAGCCCTGAGGCAAAAAATAGCCTTGTCGAGTCAGAGCAACTTCAATTAGATGCTGACAAAGCATTAGAAAACCAAAACTTTCAAAAGGCCATTACCCTGTATGAAGAATTACAGGCCCGATTCCCTTTTGGAGATCATGCCGCACAAACCCAGCTTAATCTGGCTTATGCACAATATAAAAATGACGATTTTGAAGCCGCTATCGCATCATCTGATCGTTTCATCAAAACCAACCCGACTAACGCGAGTGTTGATTACGCCTATTATTTAAAAGGTCTGGTCAATTATAATCAAGATACTGGCTATATTGCGCGTTTTTTACCTACAGATGCCTCACAACGTGATCCAATCAACAGCCGCGAAGCATTTGCCATTTTTTCCGAATTAATACGTCGTTTCCCTAATAGCGCCTATGCCCCTGATGCTAAACAACGCATCATTGCACTCCGTAACAAACTGGCCTCCTATGAAATAAACATTGCACACTACTACCTTAGAAGAAAAGCTTATATCGCCGCTGCAAACCGTGCCAGTGCTGTCATAAAAAATTATCAGAAAACGACTGCAATCCCCCATGCGCTCAAAATAATGCAAGAAGCCTACGAGCACTTAGGCATTGACGACTTAGCCAAGGATGCTGAACGCGTTTATCAAAAAAACTACCCCAACGGTCCACCCCCCGTCTACCAAAATACCGGTATCATCCACACTATTTGGGACTTTATTGGTCTGGAAAAGTAGTCTGCTGGCTCAAAACTGCTCAACGTAAGACTACGAAACTATCCCACTATACCCTGAGGTAATGGGATAACGCCGCTCACGACCATAAGCCCTTTTCGTAACACGTATACCCGGTGGTGCTTGGCGGCGTTTATGTTCATTTCGGTCTACTAATGAAATAGCCCGGTGAACATCCGCTTCTGTATATCCCGCCGCTATTATCATTTCAGCACTCTGATCCTGTTCAACATACCTTTTCAAAATAGGATCAAGATTGGAATAAGCCGGCAGTGAATCTTCATCTATTTGATCAGGTGCTAATTCAGCTGACGGTGGTCGTGTTATAACACGTTCAGGAATCACCAATGACAATTTATTTCTATACTCTGCCAGTTGATAAACCAACAATTTGGGAACATCTTTTAAGGGTGCAAAACCACCGGCCATATCACCGTATAACGTGGCATACCCCACGCTCATCTCGCTTTTATTCCCTGTTGTCAATAATAACTTACCTTGCTTATTAGAAATCGCCATCAAAATCACGCCGCGGCAACGAGCCTGAATATTTTCCTCCGTAACCCCCCCAGCACTACTGTCTTCAAAGATACCCGACAACACCGAATTAAATGCCGTGACCACTGAATGAATAGGAATGATATTGAATTTAACACCTTGAGTGTTGGCTTGCTTTTCCGCATCTTCCACGCTCATACTTTGCGTATACTCTGACGGCATAAGTACCGCTTCCACATGCTCTGCACCCAAGGCATCAACAGCGAGTGCAAGCGTTAATGCAGAATCGATCCCCCCCGACAACCCTAGCACAGCGCCCTGAAAACCATTTTTTCGAACATAATCCCGAACCCCTAAAACCAAAGCCTGATATTCACTTTTAACCGGCTGATAATAAGCCGCTAACGTAGATTCCATGGGTAACAAACCAAGATCCTGCTTAAACCGCACCACCGACAGATCCTCAATAAATTCAGGCGCTCTGAAAACAATATTGCCTAAAGAATCCATGACAAAAGAGGCGCCATCAAAGACAAGCTCATCCTGCCCACCCACTTGGTTAACATAAACAACAGGAATTTTTACGCCATCAATACGTTCACGTACGGTTTCCTCTCGCTCATAAATTTTACCGGCATGAAAAGGTGAAGCATTTAAATTAAGTAATAGCTCAGCGCCCAATACCTGGGTTCTTTCAACAACGCCTGAACTCCAGATATCTTCACAAATACTCAGTCCTATTACGTGTCCCTTGAAATTAAAAACACAAGGGTTTTCGCCACCATAAAAATATCGCTGTTCATCAAAGACGCCATAATTAGGCAATACATTTTTGCGATAAACCGCCTGAACTTCACCGTCACAGATAAAAGCTGCACTGTTATAAAGTTTACCTTCTTCCCTCTCAGGAAACCCAATCACAATAGCGATATTAGCCAATGATCGAGCAATACTGTTTATTGCTTCATTAGCACTGTTAAGAAAATCTTCACGAAATAATAAATCTTCCGGTGGATAACCGGTAATGGTTAATTCAGGAAAAACCACAAGATCAGCTTCCAAATGATCACGTGCGTTTTCAGCCACCGTTATAATTTTATCGGTATTAGCACTAATGCCACCGACTAATAAATTCATCTGGGCCAATGCGATATTCAGGGTCATTGTTTTTTCTGTAAAAAAATTACAACTTTAAATAGAATGCGGTCTTCAAGATAACCGCGCTTTAATTCGCTCACCAATTTCAGTCGGCGACCTAACCACGTCAACACCAACCGCCGACAATGCCGCAATTTTTCCTTCCGCCGTGCCCTTGCCACCGGTAATAATAGCACCGGCATGCCCCATACGCTTTCCCGGAGGTGCTGTGATGCCGGCAATATAACCGACTATTGGCTTACTGACATGATCTGCAATATAGTCTGCAACCTCTTCTTCTTCGCTCCCGCCTATTTCTCCAACCATGACAATGCCCTCGGTCACGGGGTCCTCCTCAAACAATTTAATCACATCAATAAATCGTAAACCATGAATCGGGTCACCCCCAATACCAACACAGGTTGACTGACCTAAGCCTTGTTGCGTAGTCTGCTTGACCGCCTCATAAGTCAATGTTCCTGATCGCGAGACGATACCAATTTTGCCAGGCAAATGAATATCGCCCGACATAATTCCAATTTTACATTCTCCGGGGGTAATAATACCGGGGCAATTCGGGCCAATCAGCACGGAGCCTGAATTTTCAAGAACCGCTTTTACTTTGAGCATATGTAAAATTGGAATGCCTTCGGTAATACAAACAATTACTTTTATACCGGCTTCTTCCGCTTCTAAAATCGCATCGGCCGCAAAGGGTGCTGGCACATAAATCATAGTGGCATCAGCTGCCGTTAAATCAACCGCTTCCTGAACACTGTCAAAGACCGTTAATCCTAAATGTTGTTCACCACCACGACCTGGCGTAACACCGGCAACTAATTTTGTACCATAGGCTAATGCCTGTTGCGAATGAAAAAGACCTTGCTTACCGGTAAGGCCCTGACAAATCACCTTCGTACTTTGGTTTATCAAAATACTCATATGCCCTCCGCATAATCAACAACTTTCATGGCCGCTGTTTCCAAATCTTCGGCAGCGATAACTGATAACCCAGAATTATTTAACAATTGCCTGCCCAACTCTGCATTGGTCCCTTCCAATCGAACCACAATGGGAATAGTCATCTTTACTTCCTGAATAGCGATAATCAAACCTTCTGCAATCATATCGCACTGCACAATACCGCCAAAAATATTAACCAGTATCGCCTTAACCTGCTCATCCGATAAAATAATCTTAAACGCTTCCGTGACTCTGGCAGCCGTTGCCTCGCCGCCCACGTCAAGGAAATTAGCAGGCTCACCGCCTTTTAGCTTAACCAGATCCATCGTCGCCATTGCTAACCCGGCACCATTAACCATACAACCGATATTACCCGATAACGTAATATAATTAAGCCCGAAGCCTTGCGCTTTATTCTCCTTAATATCTTCTTGTTCCCGGTCTCTTAACGCTAAAATATCAGAATGCCCAGACAACGCATTATCATCAAACGTTATCTTTGCATCGAGCGCCAATAAACTATCACTTTCTGTTTCAACCAAGGGATTAATTTCAATTTGACTGGCATCTTTTTCAATAAACACCTGATACATACCTCGCATAATCCGCTCCATAATACGAATCTGCTCACCCTTCAAAGACAAGGCATAAGCAACACGGCGACATTGATACGATTGCAAGCCAACGATGGGATTGACCTCCACGGACAGAATTTTCTCTGGCGTCTTAAGCGCGACCTCTTCAATATCCATGCCGCCCGCCTCTGAAACAATAAACACCAACTTCTCAGAAACACGCTCAACCAACACACTCAGATAAAATTCACGCTTAAGCGCAACCGTTTCTTCAATCCAAACTGAATTCACTGGCAGTCCCTTATCTCCGGTCTGCTTAGTGACTAAACGCGTCCCTAATAACTGATGACTCACTTCTGCGATTTTACTAAAACTATCAACCACATGAACGCCGCCAGCCTGCCCCCGCCCACCGGCATGAATCTGTGCTTTAAGAACCCAAGCATTACGCTCTAACATTTGAGCACATTGCTTAGCTTCTTCTACAGTCGAAGCCAATTTCCCAACAGGAACAGGAATACCATAATCACTAAGAATTTGTTTTGCTTGATATTCATGAATATTCATCGCTCTATTCCTTTTTTTAATCTACGCATTCTAATTAACAGCGGCTGTAACAATCATTCTAAAACAATACCTCATAATAGGATTGCTAATTATTCTAAAAAATATGGCCGAGGTCTCTAGCCCAACTCCTTGGAAGCCAACGTTGGCAAACCTGACCTGAGCCCCATCGCATATTGATTAAACATTTTCTTAAGAAGCCTTGAGTTATTAATCACATTCATTCCCAGTGATCGCAATTGAACAAAAGGCTGCTCATGAACCCCATACATTCGCTTTAATAAATCCATCGCCGTCATCATGATTAAATTATCGCCTTTTCGCCAACGCTCGTAGCGTCTTAACACTTGCTGACCGCCTAACGGCCGTCGTCGTTCTTTTGCCTGTGCTAATAATTCGATCATAGCGGCGGCATCTAATAATCCGGCATTAGCACCCTGTCCTGCTAATGGATGCATGGTATGCGCCGCATCACCCACTAAGGCAAAAGCCTCAGCCGTATAACTATTCGCATGTTGAAAATTCAGTGGAAAAGCAGCACGCGTACCCACGGCGGTTATTTCACCCAAAAGCCCATCTGAAGCCTTCGTTAAAGCAGCTAAAAAATCCCCCTCTGAGCACTCAGTATAGGCCTTAGCACTTGCTGTCTCTAGCGTCCAAACAATTGAACTTTGTCCGTTATGCAACGGTAAAAAAGCTAATGGCCCCTGTTCTAAGAATCGCTGCCAAGCCGTCCGTTGATGACTCTTAGCGGTTGATACCGTTGTTACTAAACCTTGTTGATGATAAGGCCAGCCTTGTACGCCAATACCCATTTGACTGCGCATTACAGAGTGCTGGCCATCTGCAGCTATAACTAACTCTGCTTTAATACATCGCCCACTTCGTAACGTCAATTGCCGCCCTAAATTATGAGGTGCTATCGCCACAACGGGGTCCGTACAGATTGATTCACCACGTTCAAAACTCTCGAATAGATCCCATAACCCAGCAACAATTACTCTATTTTCAACGATAAAACCTAATTCTTGAAAATGTGTTTCAGCACTATCAAAATGCAGACAACCATGCCCAGCGCCATCATAAACACGCATATCCCGATAAGGGCTTACACCCCGTCGAACAATCTCAGGCCAAGCCCCTAACGCCTGCATAATATTAACGGACCCTTGTGTGAGCGCTGAAACACGAAGATCACAGCCAACTTGTGACCAGATTCGCGGCGGATCATCTTTATTTAATAATCCGACTGAAATTCCAGCGCGTGCTAATCCACACGCAACGGTTGCACCCACAATGCCGCCCCCGACCACAACAACTTCGTACTGATCTATCACCTCAATATCTCCGTTTCCCAAGACGTTGTAATCTACCCCCTAAGCCCATGGCATGCTGGGTCACCAAGGATTTAACACTATTGACATGGTCGAGTAAAATCAATGCTGTATTGCGTGAAATAGTAACAGGAAGCCAATCATTAGAAAAAACACGGACTAATCCATCGGTAAAATTAATAACCTTATTATGATCAATTTGGCGCGCTTTTGCATAGCTATCTAAAAAAGCAGGTTCACCAATATCGCCTTCGTTCTCAACCTGTTCGATTAACATTTCTGCTAACTGCAATACATCACGTAATCCAAGATTAAAACCCTGCCCTGCCACCGGATGCAATTGATGTGCGGCATTACCGACAATAATAGCACGCCCCTGGACCATCTTTTCAGCCCGAATAAGATTCACTGGAAAAGCAAAACGAGGGCCTGCTAACTGTAATGAACCCATTCTAAAACCAAAACAATTTTGCAGTTCCGCCAGAAAATCTGCATCGCTTCTTTGGATGAGGTCATCAGCGTGTTCCGTTGTACGCGTCCACACGACAGAACTGTGATTGCCTGTTGCGGGTAAAACAGCTAAAGGCCCCTCCGCGGTAAAACGCTCATAGGCAACATTGTTATGCCCTAACGATGAACGAACAGTCGTCACAATCGCTTTTTGGAAATAGTCCGTAGTCTTTTGTTCAATAGCCAATAATTGCCGAACCGTAGATTGCCCACCATCGGCGCCTATCACGAGTTTAGCCGTCAAATTAACCGATTGCTGATCAACATTAAGATTAACATAGGCTGCTTCATCACTAGACATCAACCCCACGACTCGAGCAGGACAATAAGTCGTTAATTCCGTTTTACTGGCTTGTTCACTGACATGACTTTCTATATGACGGGCAGTAATCACATAGCCCAAAGCATCGACACCCTCTTTATCTGCTGATAAACGCGTCTTACCAAAGTGGCCCTGATCGGAAACATGAATATGCTTGATCGGTGTTGCGGTTTTTTTAATGGTCTCCCACACGCCCAAAGCCGCCAACATAACGGTTGACCCATACGCCAAAGCCAAGGCACGTTGCCCTATCGGGGCATGCTCTCGTTCTGCAGGGGTTTCAGCTTCAATTAATGCAATCCGCAAGCCGGAATCTTTTAATGCCAAAGCTAAACAATTACCGGCTAATCCACCACCCACAATAATTAAATCATAATCGCAGCGCATTTATCCGACCTGCATCAATGCTTCAATCTCCTGAATACTTTTAGGTGCTGCATCAGTCAATACTTCACAGCCACTGTCTGTTACCAGAACATCATCCTCTATCCGTATTCCAATACCTCGCCACTGTGGTGCAACCGAAGTGTCCTCTTTAGGAATATAAAGCCCGGGTTCAATAGTCAAGACCATCCCCACCTCTAATACACGCCACTGCCCATCTAATTTATAATCACCCACATCATGCACATCCATCCCTAACCAATGTCCAATTCGATGCATATAATAAGGTTTATACGCCTCTTCCTCAATTAATTCACTCACCGCACCGCTCAAAATATCTAAATCCACTAAACCTGCCGTTAACACTTCAATGGCAATTTCATGTGAGCGATTCCAAGGTATCCCGGGGCGTACCTGCTCAATAGCCGCGAGCTGTGCATCTAAGACCAATTGGTACAATAATTTCTGCGGCTGACTAAAGCGACCCGATACCGGAAAAGTCCGGGTAATATCTGCCGCATAATAATTACATTCCGCGCCCGCATCGATTAATAACAAATCTCCCGCTTGTAACCGTGAAGAATTTTCAGTGTAATGTAAAACACAGGCATTAGCACCGCTTGCTACAATTGATGGATACGCCGGTGACCTAAGGCCATGAAACATAAATTCATGAATCAATTCCGCCTCAACTTGAAACTCATATTGGCACGACCGACAACTCGTCATAGCCCGAATATGCGCCTTCGTGGAAATATCTGCCGCTTGACGCATCCACGCAATTTCTTGAGAACTCTTAAAAAGACGCATCTCGTGAAGCACATGCTCTAAAGAAACAAACTCACCGGGCACCCGGATACCCGAGCGACTTTTTTCCCTTAAGGTATTAACCCATTCCAAGATATGATGATTTAACTCACTGTCACGCCCCATCGGATAAAATACCCGCGCTTTATTTTCAAGCAAACCCGGTAAAATATCATCTAGATCTTCAATAGGAAAAGCGTCATCAGCACCATAATCTTCAACAGCGCCTTCTAAGCCGGCATGAACCCCCTCCCATAATGCCTTTTGCGCATCGAATTCAGAGCAAAACAATAAATATTCACCTTGCTGACGCCCGGGAATAAACACGGCTACAGCATTTGATTCCGCAAATCCTGTTAAATAATAAAAGTCACTGTCTTGACGAAAAGGATAATCAACATCTCTGTTGCGGTTTTTTTCGGCGGCACTGGCAATAATAGCAATGTTACCCTCACCCACCTCTTCCATCATAAAGCGTCGTCGACGTTTAAACTCTTCTTGATTCATACTTTATTATTTTTTAAAAATCCAACCATTCTAATGCAATGCCTTTGCATCATCTTCTTGAGCTAAATCAGAATGAATAACCTGAACAGCCACCCGAACATATTCCACCAATTCAATGAAAGCAACCTCATCTTCTTCGCCTTCCGCATCGCCGTCTACATGCGTAAATGCAACAAGATCTTTTAGCAACTCACCACTTTCACCGGGCCAATCATCTACTGAACGGGTAAACCCCAAACCTAACAAGAAACCTAAACACCAATGCCTTAAGGCCTCAACACGGTTAGATAAAACCTCATCATCATCAGGCAATAATAAATCAAACTCAAAACCGCCCTCACTCAACAATTTAGCTGTCTGTTCAAACAATGCCAACAACGCCAATTTTTCAACATCGGTCAATGGCTTTGACTCTGCCAATAATTCTTTTAACCATAAATCATTGGACACCTGAATATCAACACACAACATGCCTGTTGCAAGACCGTGTGCCTCAGCCGCATTGGATGTTACACCGGCATCCATTAACAATGCATCAATAGATAAATATGTCATAAAATAACGTTAACCCTTTTTTTGAACTTTAATAAACCAGACCCCTTATGCTAGTATCAGGGTCTCTACTAAATATATGAGCAATTTCAACATTAGCCCTATTCCAAGCCATGGCAAGTGAAAACAAGCAACTTAATCAAATTCAGATCCTTGAAGAAAAACTGGATAGTCTTATTCAAGTGTGTAATTCCATTACCGAAGAAAATGAATTGCTTAAAATCAAACAGGCAGAATTAATACGTGAAAAATCTAAACTAATCGAGAAAACGGTTCTAGCAAAAACAAAAGTTGAAGCCATGATAACACGACTCAAATCAATGGAGCATATGTCATGACAAAAAACTGTTCTGTTTCACTGTCTATACTCGGGAAAGAATATAAAGTGTCGTGCACAACTGAAGAAAAAGATAATCTCACACATTCAGCACAACGGCTTGATAATAAAATGCGAGAAATTAGAGATTCCGGGAAAGTCACTAATGCAGAAAGAGTTGCCGTTATGGCCGCTCTAAACCTAGTCCACGACATTGACCCGACAACGCTTGAAAATCCACAATTAAACCTTGAAATTGACCGTCAGCTATTACGATTGCAAAGAAAAATAGATAACACACTCGAAAAAGTTTAATTTTCCATTTCCTGTCGCCACCAACTGCGTTAGAATGAATCCGTGTCTCCTGTAGCAACCGAGGCGTATTTGGTCTTCTTGGGCTTAGATACAAACTTAGGGTACAGACATTGATCATGGTGAGCATGTCCGTTAACGGAAAGCCTTTTTGATCTGTAATGTTCCCACTTGAACCCCTGGTTCAAGAACAAAAGTACAAAACGGTGCACATGGGAGACACCACTTTAAAAAACGTACTCAATGCGGTACCGTACCTCTGAAATTAACAATTATTTCACGTTATCAGTCTCAGATAACACTGTGGATGTGTGTCCCTATCCGGTGGCTAACTTAACAACCTTTGCGCGTGTTCAACGACAACAGTCCCGGGAATTTCAGTAATAGAAAAGTCCTGCTTATTAAGCTTTAAAGGATTGACTGTAGAAGGCGACTTTAAGGCAATATTGATTTCAGTCTGATAAATCCGACTCACCGGCGTCGGCCCAAACAAGGTAATCGATGGCTTATTGAGTCCCCAAGCCATGTGCGTAGGCCCGGTATCATTTCCAATCATCAAATCTGTATTTGCAATCACTGCCTTTAACGCATTCATGGTTAATTTAGGTAAAACCTTTGCAAATATGGAACGCTGTGCAATCCAGTCAGCGCGTTCTTTTTCTTGCGCTGTCGCCCACAGTATTAAACTATTTTGTTGTAGCCCCTCTATCACCTCAAGAAAGTGCTCTTTTGGGTAATTTCGACTCTCCCAGGTTGAGCCAATCGCAAAAACAATATTCTTTTTCGTCTCAGAAAGATACTTCTCATAGACATCACTGCAGTCACGGTAAAATAAAAATGGCCGCTTAGTCATGATCATCGTCTCACTCACCCGAAAACCTAAGGGTTCAGTAATAACCTGAACATTTCGGTCAATCGTATTATTCTCATAAGCACTGGTGATGGTCTTGTTATAAAACATTGCTGCCAAGCCTTCGCGCGCTGAACCCCGATCAAAGCCTGCGGTATTTTTTCCCAATAGCCGGCTCACCACGGCAGATTTTAGTAAGCCCTGCGCATCGATAATCCAATCATAGTCATTTTCTGAAAAACATTTAAGCTGCTTAAAGTGCTTAAAAATACCTTTTTTATTTTTTTTTAACGCCTTTAAATTAACCACGTTAATTTGACCAACATCAGGATTATCTGCCAATAATTCGGCAAAAGCAGCCTCGACAAACCAGTCAATTTTAATGCCCTTAATATGACTTTTTAAAAACTGCAAAGCGACCATGGCATGGACAATATCACCGAGCGCCGATAGCTTGACGATGGCAATCTTCACAAGTTAAAAGCAGTTATTTCAGAAAGAACACGATCAGGCATAATTTCAGTTAAACAGTGCGTATGCCCTAAGGGACATTCTCGTTTAAAACAAGGAGCACATGACTTTTGTAAAGAAATAATCCTAGCGGCTTGATGTAACGGCGGGGTAAATCCCGGATCTGAAGAACCATAAATAGCAACCAAGGGCTTATTCAAAGCAGCAGCAACATGCATCAACCCAGAATCATTACTCACAATCGCATCAACTAACGATAATAAATCAACCGCTTCAGCCAGCGTTGTTTTACCGATAAGATCCAGACACTGGTGCTTCGTCAACAAATTAATCTGCCCAGCTACGTCTTGATCCTTATCAGAGCCTAATAACATTACCTGCCAACCTTCCGCTATTTTAGCCTCTGCAACTGCTGCAAAATGCGCCGGCAACCAACGCTTGGCCAAACCATATTCTGCCCCTGGGCATAATGCTAAAATTTTCTGATCCCGAGTGAGATTAAATTTAGCCGTGACCGCAGCCCGCCCCGTGGAACTGACATGTAATTTAGGGATAGGGATATCAGCCGGACACCCACCGTCTGCCAAGCCCAAAGCAACAAAACGTTGTACGGTCATGGGCAAAATCTGTTTAACTAATTTACGAGGCTCTGTTAATAAACCCCAACGGCATTCCCCTAAATAACCCACTCGCTGTGGAATTTTCGCGGCAAAAGGCACGAGTGCAGACTTCCACGAATTAGGTAATACCATTGCTCGCTGGTAATTTTCTGCAGCTAAACGGCGTCCTAATTTAACTCGCTCACCCAAGCCTAATTGACCATGTCCTAAGGGCATCGCGACAGACTGATTGACTTCTGGCATACGCGCCAATAATGGAAACGTCCATGCCGGCGCCAATACATCTATCTGCACATCTGGATTCAAGCTCTTTATGGTTATAAATAAACTTTGCGCCATCACCATATCGCCGATCCACGAAGGACCCACGACTAAAACTTTATTCAAATCATCGACCTCATTAGTTCACATAATCCAGCCATTCCTGGTGATCATCGCGACGGCCACCCACATAGTCAAAGTATAATGCTTGAATTTGTTGGGTAACCGGTCCTCTTGCGCCATTTCCAATCAAACGTCCATCGTATTCACGAATAGGGGTTACTTCTGCTGCTGACCCGGTGAAAAAGGCTTCATCGGCCACATACACTTCATCGCGGGAAATACGCTTTTCTATCACTTCATAACCATGCTCCTTAGCGATAGTCATAATAGTTTCCCGGGTAATCCCCTCCAAAGCCGACGTGGTTTCAGGCGTAAAAATCTTACCGTTACGAATAATAAATAAGTTCTCGCCACTGCCCTCGGCGACAAAACCCTCATGATCTAACAATAAAGCTTCGTCATAACCGGTCGATAACGCTTCTTGTAATGCTAAAATTGAGTTAATGTAATTACCGTTGGCTTTTGCCTTACACATGGTGCTATTAACATGATTGCGCGTATATGACGACGTTCTGATCCGGATGCCTTTTTCAAGATTTTCATCGCCTAAATACGCCCCCCACTCCCAAGCGGCTACCATGACGTGAACCTTTAAATTATCTGCTCGAAGCCCCATTCCTTCTGAGCCATAAAAACACATGGTTCGAATATAAGCACTGTCGAGTTGATTTAAGCTAATCGCCTCACGTTGTGCCTTATTTAACTCATCCTTGGTAAAAGGCACATTCATCATCAAAATCTGCGCGGATCTAAACAACCGATCCGTATGCTCTTGGAGCTTAAATATGGCAGCGCCTTTATCGGTGTTATAGGCTCTGATACCTTCAAAAACACCGGCGCCATAATGCAAGGTATGCGTTAATACATGCACTTTCGCTTCACGCCAAGGCAGCCATTCTCCGTCCATCCAGATAACACCATCTCTGTCATCCATCGTCATTATTCTTTCTCCCACCGTATAATCATTAAATTAATCCATTATAGCGTGCCATACAGACTGTACCTGCGAACGTAATTCAACAACGCATCTACCATCAACCGCTACCGCCCGTTCCTGTAGAACCTGTTGGTGGCTTTTAATGCGATACTCACAATAAGCTCGTTGCAAAATATCTGCATCTCTTTTAGAAAGAACCCCTTTCTCGTGTAAAAGTTGGAGCAATCTAATGTTATCGGTGAATGTTACTAACTCTAAATTACTTTCAGCATAAGCTAATACATAAAATTGTACTATAAACTCAATATCGACAATACCTCCAGTCCCATGTTTTAAATGAAACGAGGTGTCATTCGGTTTTAAAAAATGATCTCGCATTTTCAAACGCATTGCCAAAACCTCTTTTTTCAACACACTAAAATCTCGAGGCTGGCTTAATATATTTTCTCGTATAGTGTCAAATCTTGCACCCACGGACTGATCCCCCGCAACAAAACGCCCCCGAACTAAAGCCTGATGCTCCCAGGTCCACGCATTTTCTTGCTGATAAATCGCATACCCTTGTACAGAAACCACTAATAATCCGGAATCACCATTGGGCCTCAAACGCATATCCGATTGATACAAAATACCGGATAATAATTTGCTGTTTAACAAAAATAAAATTTTCTGTCCTAACCGAACATAAAATTCAACCGTGCTAATCGGTCTTAATCCATCCGTTAAAGCACCCTCATCGACACTATGATATAAAAAAACCATATCTAAATCTGAGCCATACCCTAACTCATAACCACCTAATTTCCCAAGTCCAATGACGGCAAACCCACTGGACTCAAAATCACAACCTTTAGGTAGACCGTGTTTTTGGCCTAATAAATGCCAAGCCGAGTGAACGACCTGCTGTAAAACCACTTCTGCAAGTGCAGTCAAATAATCACTGACCACCATGACCGGTATAACATCCATAATTCCGGCTACCGCCACGCGCAACATATTAATCTGCTTAAAACGACGCAGTTCATTCATGAATGTTTCAGTATCATTGCCCTTATTTTTTGCCCGAACAAGCGCCAAATCAGCGTTTAACTTATCTTTTGACAAGGGCTCATACAATGTCCGCCCATCCAGTAATTCATCGAATAAAACCGGATAAGCGGCCATTTGCTGACCAATCCATGGACTGGCCGCCGTTAATTTAATTAAATGCGTTAACGCTTTTGGATTTTCAATCAACAACGCAAAATAAACATTACGGCCGGCGACTTTCGACAATAAGCCTAATAATCGGATCAAGGTTTCATCTTGATTCATGACCTGACCGGTTTGCTCTATGACCAAAGGAACCAACCGATCTAAGGTTTCAGCCCCTTTAGTCGTTAACCGCCTAACCACTGCTGACTCTCTAAATTTTTTTACCCGCGCCAACAGATTCTCAGCATCCCTGTAACCTAAAGCAAGCCAATCAATTATTAAAATATCATCGTCTGCAATCCCAACCCAGAGCGATAAACCTTTGCTTTTTTTTTCATCTGAGCGAGAAAATAGCTGCTCAAAAATTCCTGAAACCTGTTGTCGATGTCGGTCTAAAGCAACTAAAAAGGTCTCCCAATTATCAAACCCCATTGAATAGGCTAACAAAAATTTTCTTTGACTTGTTTGCGGTAAGTCATGGACTTGTTCATCTCGATATTGTTGTAAGCGATTTTCTGTTTTTCTCAAAAAGAGATAAGCTGCCCGCAATATTTCAACATCCTGTTCCGGTAATAATTCAGTCGTCTTTAATCTATCCAAAATAATAAGTAATTGGCGGTGCTGTAAATAAATATCCGTACCGCCTCTTATTAATTGAAAAGATTGCACCACAAATTCAATCTCTCTAATTCCGCCAACACCCAACTTAATATTATCGACCTTGCCTTCTGCCACCAGTTTTTCTTTGATCTTATATTTGATACGGCGTAGCTCCTCAAAAGCCCCGTAATCTAAATAGCGTCGATACACAAACCGATTAAGTGTCTCCATCAATAATTCACCCATGTCAGCATCACCGGCAATAACGCGCGCCTTGACCATGGCATAACGCTCCCATTCCCGCGCTTGGGTATAATAATAATTTTCTAGCCCTACAAAACTCATAACCCATGGGCCACTCGCGCCAAAAGGTCTTAAACGGGTATCAACGCGATAAACAAATCCATCTACAGTGACGTCACTTAAAACACGGGTTAACTTTTTTGCCAGTCGAGAAAAAAAGTCACTGTAATCTAATTGCTTCTTACCTGCGGTTAATTCCCCTGATTCGGCATAGCAATAAATCAAGTCGATATCCGAGGAAAAGTTAAGCTCTTCACCCCCTAATTTACCCATGGCCAAAACAACGAGACGTTGCTCCTTACCATTCAATAAAACAGGCACGCCCCACTGTTGGGTTGCTTGCACGTGTAAAAAATCAAGTGCATACTGAACACAGGCATCGGCGAGTGCCGACAAATCTGATAATGTTTCTTCTACAGATGCCCAACCGGCAATATCACGCCATGCAATCCTGACCATTTCACAACGCCGAAACCGCCTGAGTAAAACCATTAATTCTGCTTCACTGGTCACCGTATAGGCCGCTAAGGCTTCGGTATAAAAATCTTCACGGTTAACGGTAGCGTATAAGGTTTCTCCCGCAACCAAATCCGCCCATAACGCGGCATCTCTTGCACAACTTTCAGCGACAAATTGACTGGAACCACACACCTTTATAACCGATTGAATAAATTCATGCTCAGTCGGTGCCTTGAAAGCGCCCCCATTCAGACGATCACACCACTGTCTAAAAGGGCGTTCCAACTCTTTTTTTGTCGGTTCAGGCAATTGCGCTAAGGCAGATTCAAAATGACTCACAAATGAAACCGTTTTCATTTTTTACAACCTCCAATTGTTATCCATAACATAGACTTGCCACTTTCTAATTATTCAAAAAAATACCGACTGGTAAGCCAATTTGGAAAATGATAGAGTAGAAATAAGGTATTATCTGCTTATTTTTATCCTTCCTGTGAAAATACTATGAAAATAACAAAACTACGATTCCGGTTGTTTTTTTACACCATGGCACTGACTTTATTTTTAACTGCCTGCTCAGATGACAACCCAAAAGAAACAACGCATGCACCGTCGACGACCGTTGATTCCACACAAAAAATGAGCTTTGACCACGGACATAACAAAGCAAGAGACATGGACAAACACCCTTTTGAACACAAGTTTTCCCAACAGTGCATCGCCCGCGAACTCAAAAACTCAATTAATAAGGACATAGACCGAGCACGCTTTAAAGAGCCGTGCATGTGTATCGCTACTTATATGATGAAAGACTTAACGGCAAAAGAAGCCCAAAAATTTCTCAGAGAACAAAAACATACCCAATCACTGCGAATTCGCTATGAGAATGCCGCTTACCACTGTCTGCAAATAAAACAAGCGCCACAAACACCGACTATTTTTAAAACTCGGTGACTGTAACCAACAACTAACCCTTCAGTCCCACTATCAACCGTAAAATCCATTCTAATTTTACGGTTGATAGACAATGCCTCTGGCCGCTAAGTCCTGTAAAATCTCCAGTCCTCCGTTGTAAATCACACCGGGCTTAAAATCAACAAACTCCCGGGCCAAACCGTTCAAACAATCATCCAACAACCAAACTGACTGTTGTTGAAGCAGTTGCAGTAGCCGAAACGTGAGCGGCGTCATTTCTATAAAATTAACCTCTAAATCACTGCTACGATAAACCAGCAAAAAAGTAGCTGTCTCAGGCGGGCATTGGGGTTTAAAAGTAGAAGAGATCAAATGCACCGGATATTGATAGGCCAGTGGCCAAGCCAACGGCGATAATGCAATTTCAGTTGTCAGTGGCTCTTGGGTTAACTGATCGTCCACTTTCGGTTGCTCATCCAATGAAATTGCTAATGCCATTTCAACCCATTCATAATGCGCCAATTCCAATATGAATGGATGATCATCTGCCCGTGGAACTCGTTCCTCCTGAAGATAGAACAAAAACTCCTCTGGTATTTCTGAGAAATACGGTGTTTTACTGTGATGGACTAAAAAATAATCTTGGCACAATCCTTTCCAGGCATTGTCTTCAATGATTGACCGTAAAATAGGAAAGCTCGTCTCCAGAAAGCTGCTGATATTGTTAAACATCAGTTCACGATGAATATCAATACGTTCCGGAATAACACCTTCTGGGACTGGGCAAACCTGAGGATTTCTTAAGTAATCGGTAAAGGCCGCCTGTTTCTCCTGAAAAGAAAAAACATTATTCTTATTTTCAGCCATGTCTTATTGCGCGTCTGGATGACTGATAATCATTTTGTATTTTCTTAATCGTCTGCACTTCACTCAAAAGTTCATTCATAGCAGGAAGATTAAAATCACGCTCTAGCAATGTCGGAAAGGTGCCGAATAATTCATACGCTTGTCCTAATAACGTCCAAACAGGATCAACAATAGCAGCACCATGCGTATCGACTAAAAAATCTTCCGACTCAACATAATGTCCTGCCACATGTGCGCACGCAATACGTTCGCCTGAAATTGCTTTTAAAAAAGCTTCCGGATCATAACTATGATTAATGCTATTCACATAAATATTGTTTAGATCTAGCAGTACATCACAATCAGCCTGCTCAACAACCGCATTAAAGAATTCTATTTCTGAAAGCTCATGACTGGGTACTGCATAATACGAAACATTCTCAATAGCAATTCTTTGCTCTAAAATATCCTGAACACGTCGAATACGCCCCGCCACATACTCAACCGCTTCGCTGGTAAAAGGAATGGGTAAAAGGTCATACAAATGACCCTTATGACTACAATAACTTAGGTGCTCACTGTATAGCTTAATTTGGTGTGTTCGAAGAAAATCTTTAATTTCCCGAATAAACACTTCATCCAATGGATCTGCGCTACCGATAGACAACGACAAACCATGACAAATAAAAGGGAGGCGCTCAGTCAACGCCCGAAATTGCTTACCCATCTTACCCCCTAGGGTAATCCAGTTTTCCGGTGCAACCTCGTAAAAATCGACACACGCCGGAGGCTTATCAGCAATCGTCTGCATAAATGATCGCCGTAAACCAAGCCCCGCTCCGATAACCGAATACTCTCGATTATCCATAAATCAATAAAAAGACAAGATTATCTTTTTCCTACACACTTACCTTCTGTTGGCATTTTAGGCGCTTCGCCCATCATCATAGCGCCGCACTGACCTTCTCCACAGGTACCTTCTTTCATTCCCATTTTTGCGCCACATTTCATTTCACTTTTCTTCATGTCCGCCATATTAGCGCCACATTTCATTTCATCTTTCTTCATGCCCGCCATATTAGCGCCACATTTCATTTCGCCCTTTCCCGTCTTCGCTTCTGCAAGTTGCATATAGCCGCCCGAAAGTTCACTTATTCCAAAAGGGTTCACTTCTGCACTGACAGTCGCAGCGCCTAAAGAAGAAACTAACGCAGTACCTAATGCTGCTGCCAACGGTGTTTTATTTAACTTTTTCATTTCTTATCCTCTACAAATTTCTAATAGTACGGTGTAGCACATTGTACCTTGGATTTTAATAACTGTATTGCGTCCTTTTGTCGCGTTTCATACCCCCTGTTTTAGGGTTAAATTATTCCAATGTTCTTTTTAACAACTCTCTTGAATATTATGACACTTTCCATGAGCTTTAAACTCATCTGCCACTGCTGTTGATAACACAAGGCTTTTAACTACGCTTACACGACAAAGCACAACACTAAATGATCGTTTTCTCTGTTGATTCACACAAATCCTCTATAACACAACTTCCACAACGCGGTTTTCTGGCAATACAAGTATAACGCCCATGCAAGATCAATAAATGATGCGCATCAAGTTTATGGTGTTTAGGAACGAATTTATCTAATTTTTTTTCAACCGCCAAAACCGTTTTACCCTGCGCTATACGTGTCCGGTTAGAAACCCTAAAAATATGCGTGTCTACAGCAATGGTTGGATAACCAAAGGCCGTATTCAACACCACATTAGCTGTTTTACGCCCCACGCCGGGCAGCGCCTCAAGCGCTTCTCTGGTTTGCGGCACTTCACTGTGATGATAATCCACCAGCTGCTGACAAAGTTTTATTATATTTGCAGCTTTAGTATTAAAAAGCCCAATCGTCTTTATAGAGCTTTTTAAGTCTTGCTCGCCTAAAACCAATATTGCCTCTGGCGTATTGGCCTTGGCAAATAATTTTACCGTTGCTTTATTGACACTTTTATCGGTTGCTTGCGCAGATAATACAACGGCAATCAATAACTCAAAAGCCGTGGCGTAAAGGAGTTCTGTTTTAGGCTCAGGGATTGCTACCGCTAAGCGATCAAAAATAATCTTACGTTTTTCTTGATTCATACTTAATACCACACCAACAAGATACCCAAACAAACTAATTCATTTTATCAACAGACTGCTCTTTAAATCCCTTTTGATGCGCTTTACGCTGAATATCCATACTGTTTTTGAGTGCTATCAACAACCCTAAGCCAATAAAGGCACCTGGCGGTAAAACAGCTAAAAGCAAGCCTGAATAATCTTCAAATAAGAATACCGTCCAACTTTCTGCAGACTCACCAAACATTAATGCTGCTCCTGACAACAAGGTGCCGGCTCCTAAAATCTCTCGAGCACTGCCCAATAAAACAAGTGCTAAGGTAAAACCCAAGCCCATAAAAAGACCATCCAAAAAAGCTTTATGTGGTGGGTTTCTAAAAGCAAAAGATTCTGCTCGGCCAATAATCGCGCAATTCGTAACGATCAAAGGAATAAATATTCCTAACACCTTATACAGTTCAAAAAAATAAGCATTCATCATGAGTTCAATGGCCGTCACGATCGATGCTATCACTAAAACAAAAACAGGCAATCGAATTTCATTGGGAATCGCTTTTCGAATCAATGAGACCGTCACATTTGAACAAACTAAGGTCATCGTCGTAGCTAGCCCTAGCCCTAAACTATTGATCAAGGTATTACTCACAGCTAGTAATGGACATAACCCTAACAACGCGACAAAAGCCTGATTATTAGACCAAAGGCCTTCTTTAATTAATTGACTGTATTGCATCCACACCATCATCCTTCCTACCGGCCCTTAGGTTGTAACGGTAGAAATAATTCATCCCCGTACGTTTCAAAAAAAATCACCGTTTTTTTCACCGCCTTCACAATGGCTCGAGGCGTTATCGTCGCCCCGGTAAATTGATCAAATGTCCCACCATCACGTTTCACCCGCCATTGCGACTCAGGCAACAACAACAGTGACTGCCCCTTAAATAGATCAATCCAGCCCGAGCGTTCAAGCTCCATTTTATCGCCTAACCCGGGCGTTTCATGATGCGCAACAACACGTACTGCTGAAACAACGCCTTCTTTCGTAATCGCCACTAATAATTTTATGTTGCCGTTATAACCGTCGGGCGCCACGGTCGGAATAACAACTGCGATCGGTAGCGTGTTTTTTCTAAATCGATAAATGATTAGCGGACCTCCCGCTGCAAGATCAGGCTCTGTCCACTCCAGGGTGTCATTAACAATATCATTGTCATAGGATCCCTCAGGTAATAACGCTGATAATTGTTTTATCAACGCGGCACGTTCATTTTCAATGATTTTAGCTTTACTTACATTATAGACCCATGTCACTGCGCCAATCCCTACGACCGCGAACAGGCCAAGAATTAACGCCATCAACAAAGACCGCTGTACTCCTTCAATCAACGCCGAACTCCAAAAACCTTAGGCTGAGTATAATAATCAATCACTGGAACAGCGATATTCATTAATAAAACAGCAAATGCCATCGCGTCAGGGTATCCTCCCCAAACACGAATAAGGTATGTCAAAGCACCGATCATAAAACCAAAAACAAAACGTCCCTTCGGTGAGGTTGCAGCCGTTACCGGATCGGTTGCTATAAAAAATGCGCCCACCATCGTCGCGCCCGCCAACAAATGAAATGCTGGCGTACTATACGATTGATCATCATAAAAATAAAACCCTGTCGAAATCAGTGCTAACGCGCACAAAATACCCAAAGGGATTTGCCAAGCAACAACACGTTGTTGAACTAACCAGAGCCCCCCAACAAAATAGCCTAATGACAACCATCCCCACCCCTGAGCAAAGAGTCTTTCAACAGTGGCTGGCACCGCAACGACTGATTCTTGATTCATCGCTAATTGTGTTTTTACTGCATCTAGGGGCGTTGCCATCGTGATGCCATCTACCGCTATAGCTTCGGGTAATTGCTCCAAGAACAATAATCGGATGATGTCTGAAAATTGCCATGCATTTAAACTCCCCGGCACCGCCCAAGCGGTCATCTCTTGCGGAAAAGAAATTAATAAAAAGGCATACCCCGCCATCGCCGGATTGAATAGATTAGACCCCAGGCCACCGTAGAGCTGTTTAACAATAACGATCGCAAAACCTGTGCCTAAGACAATCAACCACCAGGGTGCCACCGTCGGTATGGCAATACCTAACAGTACCGCTGTTAAGGGTGCACTTAAGTCTTTCAAACTCTTTAGCACGGGCCGCCGCCTTAATTTAAGCACCATAGCTTCTGTTATTAATGCGGTTAAAACGGCTAACAAAATATTAACAAAAACACCCCAGCCAAAAAACAATGCCAACAAAAAAATACCCGGTAGCAACGCGACCAACACCTTAAACATGATTTTACTCACACTATTTTGTGGCGGCAAATGCGGTGAGGTGACCCATAAAGATTTCATGACTTATCCGCCGCATTAGATGTTGAGCCTGCGCTCTCTTTTTTCAACTTTACGAGCGCTAGCTTTTTTAATCGAATACGCTGTTCTCGCTCCATTTTTTCTTGTGCTTTACGCAATTGCTGATTCTCAAAACGCTGCTTGGCTAAACCCGCAACCTCATCGTCACGACGCTTCAAAACTGCCTTACTTTTACTGGCTCGAAAATACTGCACTAACGGGATATGACTCGGACAAACAACATCACAACAACCACATTCAATGCAATCAAATAAACCAAAAGACTGGCTCTTATCATGATCGCCTCCCTGGCTATACCAATAAAGTTGCTGCGGTAACAAATTAACGGGGCAGACCGTTGCACATTCCCCACAACGAATACAAGGCAGCACCTCCATATCACGAGTTTTCGCAACCTCTCTTGGGGTTGCAACCAAAATACAATTCGTTGCCTTAGTAATTCCAACACTATCGTCCGGCAATACAAAACCCATCATTAAGCCGCCCATAATCAATCGCTCTATCGAGCCGTTGTAACCACCACACTGCCTAACAAGATCCTTAATGGGCGTTCCTATTCTTACCCACATATTTTGTGGTGTTTTAAGTCCTAACCCCGTAAGTGTCACCACCCTTTCGATTAACGCTTGGCTTTGAAAAATCGACTGATAAACGGCCATAACGGTGCCGATATTTTGACAAATTACGCCGACATCAACAGGATAACCGTTACTTGGCGTTTCGCGCCCCGTCAGCAGATAAATTAATTGTCGCTCGCCTCCAGCGGGGTAAAGAGCCGGCACGACGTTTACCTGTATATAATCAAAACCCTGACGGTCAATTTCCTTTTGCATCGAGTCTATTGCTTCTGGCATATCCTCTTCAATTCCAATCACACATTTTTTTATCGTTAACGCGCGTAATAACACCTGTATTCCCAATAAAATTTGCTCTGGATATTGCTGCATTAATCGATCATCACAGGTTATATAAGGCTCACATTCCGCACCGTTAATAACCAAGGTGTCGACTTCACAAGAACTCTCAGGCTTAAGCTTAACGGCGGTAGGAAATTCCGCCCCCCCTAACCCCACAATACCGGCTTGATGAATTTTGGCACGGATTTCGACAGGTAATAATTGGCTGAAATGGACCGGCTCAGCGACAGAGCAGGCCTCATCTAAACCATCCGTTGCAATGATAAGACAGAGACTCTTTAACCCCGAAGGATGGGCAATCGTACGTAATTCATTTTCTTGTATATAGCCCGAACTTGCCGCATGTAACAAAGTACCTTGAGCACCTTGCGACTCCGCAATGACTTGTCCTTTTAGAACTCGATCACCGGCTTTAACCAAAGCCCTAGCAACCTCGCCGGACCGAAACACCAATGGATAGACCAGCTCATCGGGAATAGTGGCGCTGATGATCAAGCGCTGACGAGACAAATCCTTATGCCCATCCAGATCAAGCCCACCGTCAAGAGTCCAACGTTTAAATACCATTACCCCGTCCATCCCAATCCAACAGCATTGTTAATGCGTCTTAATGCCTATTGTTTACCGGTTCCGGCCATTGCCAATTCGACACACTCAGACCAATAGGCGTCATTACGATACAATCAACCGGGCATGGATCAACACATAAATCACAACCCGTACATTCAAAAGCAATAACCGTATGCATATACTTAGCCGCCCCTAAAATAGCATCGACGGGACAGGCTTGAATACACATGGTGCACCCTATGCAGTCAGCCTCAACGATGACTGCAACTTTTTTTTCTGTTGCTACACCGAAATTTTCATCCAGTGGTTTAACCTCAAGACCGAGCAAATCAGCCAAGGCTTTAACCCCCGCCTCTCCTCCCGGTGGGCATTGATTTATATCAGCCTTTCCCGTTGCAATCGCTTCAGCATAAGGCTTACAACCCGGAAAGCTGCATTGCCCACACTGCGTTTGCGGCAACACCGCTTCAATTTCCGCAACCAGAGGATCACCCTCAATTTTAAATCGAATCGCGGCGTATCCTAAAATCACCCCAAAAAAAGCAAAGACTAAGCAAACCCAAAACAATTAATTACCCTTTAACCCATCCGGCAAAGCCCATAAATGCCATCGACATTAATCCGGCTGTCACCAGAGCAATCGCATTACCCTTAAAAGGCAGCGGAATATCCGCTAACTCAATCCGTTCTCGCAATCCGGCAAACAAAACCAATACCAATGAAAAACCAATCGCCGCACCAAAACCATACAAAGCCGATTGTAGAAAACCATTTTGTGCCTGAACATTCAGCAACGCTACGCCTAAAACAGCACAATTCGTTGTGATCAACGGTAAAAAAATACCCAGCGCTTGGTAGAGCATCGGGCTGGTTTTATGAACAACCAATTCCGTAAATTGAACCACAAAGGCAATCACCACAATAAAAACAATGGTACGCAAATATTCAAGGCCTAACGGCACCAATAAATACTGGTTCGCGATATAACTACAAACAGAAGACAAGGTCAAAACAAAAATCGTAGCTAAGCCCATCCCCATGGCCGTTTCAAGCTTTCTTGAAACACCCATAAAAGGGCACAAGCCTAAAAATTTAACCAACACGAAATTATTCACTAAAATCGTGCTAACTAAAATAAGCAGATAATCCTGCATTATTTAATTCGCATACCTACTTGTGCCCCCTCATCTGGCGCTAATACCCAAATATCTTCGCCGCCGGGACCCGCTGCAATGACCATTCCTTCAGACAAACCAAAACGCATCTTCCGTGGTTCAAGATTAGCCACCACAACCACCAAGCGACCGGTTAAAGATTCCGGCGTATAAGCTGACTTGATACCGGCCAAAATAGTACGAGTCTCATCACCGATATCAACGGTCAACTGCAATAACTTATCCGCGCCGTCGACGGCCTCAGCCTTAATAATTTTAGCAACCCGTAAATCTAATTTAGCAAAATCATCAAAGGCAATAGTCTTTGCTATCGGCTCATGTTTTTTTTCCACAACAGCATCGGCAACCGGCGCCATACTTTCCTTCGAAGCCTCAACAACAGCCGCAATTTTGGCGGGGTCAACACGTGTCATCAACGGTTTAAACTGATTGATTGTATGCCCGGTGAGAGGCTCAAATTCTGTCGGCCATAATTGACTTTCAATATTTAAAAATAGCTCAGACTCTTGAGCCAACACGGGCACCACTGGCTTCAAATAAGCCACTAACACACGAAACAAATTAATGCCCATAGAACAGACTTCATGCAACTCCTGATCTTGATTTTCCGCTTTAGCAATAACCCATGGTTTTTTATCATCAATATATTGATTTGCCAAATCAGCCAAGGCCATAATTTCTCGCATCGCCTTACCAAACTCACGCCCTTCATACAACTGTGCGATCGTTTCATTGCTGTCAATGAACTGCTGATACAACGCGGGCTCAGCACACTGATCCGATAACTGATTATTAAAACGCTTTTTAATAAAACCACTACAGCGGCTGGCAATATTAACCACTTTACCGACAAGGTCTGAATTGACCCGTTGCGAAAAATCATCAAAACTCAAATCGATATCATCAATACCAGCACTCAATTTAGCCGCAAAGTAATAACGTAAATGCTCCGGATTCAAATGTTCTAAATAAGTACGCGCCTTAATAAAAGTACCGCGCGATTTCGACATTTTCTCGCCATTAACGGTCAAAAAGCCATGTGCAAAAATAGCACTGGGCGTTCTAAAACCAGCCCCTGTTAACATAGCAGGCCAAAACAAAGCATGAAAATAAATAATATCTTTACCAATGAAATGGTACAGTTCCGCCGTGCTGTCTTCACGCCAAAAATCATCAAACGCCAAGCCTTCTTTTTCGCAGAGCTTTTTAAAACTAGCCATATAGCCGATAGGCGCGTCTAACCAAACGTAAAAATATTTCCCCGGCGCTCCTGGGATCTCAAAACCAAAATACGGAGCATCACGAGAGATATCCCACTCTTGCAGGCCTTGTTCAAGCCACTCATCTAATTTATTTTTAACCGTATCCTGCACATGACCGCCATGAATCCACTCACGCAGCATTTCACTAAAACCCGATAATTTCAGAAAATAATGGACCGAGTCTTTCTCAATGGGCTTCGCCCCTGAAACCACTGACACCGCATTTTTTAAATCTGTCGGCGAATACGTCGCCCCACAGACTTCACAATTATCACCGTACTGATCTTTAGCGCCACATTTCGGGCAATCCCCTTTAATAAACCGGTCCGGCAAAAACATTTCCTTAATCGGATCATAGGCCTGCGTAATTTCACGCGACGAAATATACCCTTGATCTTTTAAACGCTGATAAATTAATGTCGACAAGGTCTTATTTTCTTCGGAGTGCGTACTGTGATAATGATCAAAGGCAACCGAAAAGTCCTTAAAATCTGCTTGATGCTCAATACTAACGCGCGCAATCAAATCCTCAGGGCTAATCCCTTCGCTGTCAGCCCTTAACATAATAGGCGTTCCATGGCTGTCATCCGCGCAAACAAAAAAACAGCGGTGTCCCCGTTGCTTTTGAAACCGCACCCAAATATCAGTTTGAATATATTCAACTAAGTGACCCAAATGAATCGGCCCATTCGCATAAGGTAACGCACTGGTAACAAGAATTGTTCTTTCAGACATAATAATCAGTGTAAAAGCTATGTGATAAATAACCGATAATTATTGCATAAACCAAACATAAAATGTTGTGGTCAACACAGAATCCGCATGCAAAACGCCCGCTAACCTGTAAAATACTTATCCAGTATCCGCTATTTAAAAAAACCTCTCATCCACACGGAGTTCCAAAGCATGTCCAGCGATCTTAAAAGCGCTATTAATACCGCCTTACAAACAATCATGGACCCTTATCTGGAAACAGATCTGGTCTCGGCAAAAGCCATTAAACGCCTTGAAATCAAAGAAACGACTGTTCTCTTAAAAATAACATTAGGCTATCCTGCTAAAAGCTATGAGAGCGAACTCAAAAAAATCATCAACCATACCCTTAAAGCACTGGCTGGCATTACCGCTATTGACATCACGGTGGATTATGAAATTGCCAGTCATGCCGTGCAAAAATCACTCAAACTGCAACCCAATATTAAAAATATAATTGCTGTGGCCTCTGGAAAAGGCGGTGTCGGAAAATCGACAACGTCCGTTAACCTCGCCTTAGCATTATCTGCAGAAGGCGCTAACGTCGGTATTCTTGATGCCGATATCTATGGCCCAAGCATCCCCACCATGCTCGGTCTTTCAGGTCACCCCACGAGTCATGATGGAAAAACAATGGAACCCAAAGTCGCTTTCAGCATTCAAACGAGTTCCATTGGCTACCTCATTGATCCAGACCAACCGATGATTTGGCGCGGCCCCATGGTCACCAATGCCTTACAACAACTCCTCAAAGATACCAATTGGGACGACCTTGACTACCTATTAATTGATTTGCCACCGGGAACCGGCGACATTCAACTCACCTTAGCACAACAAATTCCGGTGACCGCCGCCATTATTGTCACCACACCGCAAGATATTGCGCTATTAGATGCCCAACGAGGCCTAGGCATGTTCAACAAAGTCAACATTCCCGTATTAGGTATTGTGGAAAACATGAGTATTCATATTTGTAGCGAATGCGGTCATGAGGAAGCTATTTTCGGTTCCGGTGGCGGCTCAGCCATGGCAGAAAAAAATGCAGTACCCCTGTTAGGCGCCCTACCTCTCGATATTAATATTCGCCAACTGGCAGACACGGGAACGCCAACGGTTGCGCACGACCCTGATGGTCAGGCCGCAACAATGTATCGCGAAATTGCTCGAAAAATGACCGCTAAACTTTCTTTACAGAACAAAGACCATAGCGGTAAATTTGGCAACATTGTTATTCAATAAGAACGTTTAAAAGAGCCTTTTTTATAGCTGAGAAAATTACCGATACCGGCCCTAAAAATAATAGCGCCGGCGGCATTGGATTGTTTTAGATGTTCAACTGACAATTGGCAAATAAATCCAATTCTGGCCAATAAACCTTTGCTTGCACATTCATAAAGCCCAGCACGGAATGAAACAAATTGTCATGCGATAAAGATCCTTGGCTTGCCTTTTCAAGACAGGATCGATTCATCCGCTGCCCATAAACCTCATCAGGCAACCATAACAACATTGGAATATGGGTTTGTTGCTCTGGAGCCATCATATAAGGCAGGCCATGCAGATAAAGATTATTCTCACCTAAAGACTCCCCATGGTCTGAAAGATATAGCATCGCCGTATCAAACTGCGCTGAATTCTGTTTTAAGAAGTCGATCACTTGACCTAAAAAATAATCGGTATAAAGAAGGGTATTGTCATACCCATTGGTAATTTCTGATTGCTGACAATTATGCAATTGATTGGTCATACACACCGGTTTAAAAACAGTAAAAGCCTCGGGGTATCTTAAATAATAGGCCGGACCATGACTGCCTTTTTGATGCAAAACAATAACGGTATCTTTTTGAAGTCCTGACACATAAGCCTGAAGGTTATGCAACAAAACCTCGTCAAAACACTCTCCTGTTGTACAAAATTCGGCCACCTCGCTGGCCACTAACTCATCGGTCGGAACCCGGTCACACACCCCTTTACACCCTGAGTTATTCTCCCGCCATAACACACCAATACCGGCAGTTTGAAGTACGTCCAATAAATTCTCATAGGTACGCCCCTTAGCGTGCGAATAATCACTGCGATTAAATTTAGAAAACATACAAGGCAGCGAGGTTGCCGTTGCCGTACCACAGGATGAAACATCACTAAAATTAATAATATTCTCACCACTTAGTACAGGATTGGTTTGTCGCGCATAACCGTTTAGAGAAAAATTTTGGGCACGCGCTGTCTCCCCCACCACTAAAATAAATAGCTTATTTTTCTCATTGCGCGGCTGGGACTCACCTAAAACGGCATCTTCACCAATCGCCTGAATAACCACAGAGCCGGCTGTTAAATTTCTTTTCGCCAACGTTATCAACGCGTAACTGAAATTAATCGGGTTCATTAAATGCCGTAAATGACGCTCATTTCTTACCACCGAGGCAAACTCCTGAAAAAAAACACCCGCAATACTCGCCATTACCAGCAAACTAACAAGCACAATCTTCAACCGGACAAAGCGCTTCATTCCCGGACTCCGATCAATCTCCGTGTAATAAATCAACCCAGCCGGTAAAAACCCTAACAGCGTTACATTCAAAATCATCTGGATATTAACCAGTTCAAAGGTCTCACCCACATCGGTTTGAAGCGCATTCAAAAGCATATTACGCTCCATCAAAACGCCATAAGAGTCCATGAAATGGCTAGCAAAAGAGGCCGCAATCACTATTAACATAGCAATCGGCTTAAGTAGATAACGCCCACTTAACAGGGTAAAAATCAGATTAAGAAAAACAACTAACGCAACAAAAACGGCGACAATAAAGCCAATATGTTCACTCCACGTTGTTTCAAATACTTTTAAAACCGCGCGCCAAAAAGAATTATTATGAAAAACGACCAAAAACAATGCCAATAACATAGTTAGCTTGGCACTACTCACCTGAACTTTTAATTTTGACCCCATCATTTTCTACCCATGACTCATCTTTGACACTCCACCAAGATCACCCGAATAAAACCAAGCCCCAAACAACCGCTACGGTTACCAGTGAAACAAAGACGGCTGCCGACCCTAAATCTTTAGCCCGCTTTGATAAATCGTGATACTCCAAACCGATGCGATCAACCACCGATTCTATCGCCGTATTTAATAATTCCACCAACAATACCAGTAACAAACAACCCATCAATAAAGCGCGCTCAGTACCATTTTCACCCAGAAAAAAACCGACCGGCACTAACACAACAAATAACCCAAACTCCTGCCTAAAAGCCGCCTCACCGCTAAAAGCAGCCTTAAACCCCGCCATAGACCACTTAAACGCATGCATAAAATGCGCAACGCCGTTCAGTTTTTTCATTCCATGCACCCTGAAACGCTGATTGACTCAGACCCGAAAATAACACCTTATTACGTTATCTCCACACCCTAACCGCTCGCTAAAAATTTTATTGAAAAAAAGTGACAACTATACCCTGATAGAGCCCTTCTTAATAGCGATAACCCCAAACAATTAGCACGGGTAAGTGTTCATTTCATAAGCTCTAAAAGAGCCTCACTGTAATTCTCTGCTATAAACAATTAAGGGGCATGTTAAAATAAGACAGTAATACTGTCAGAAAAAATCAATCGCACGAAGCATCAGACAAGCGTGCTATTTTAAATTTCTCCACCCCTAAAACACAAACGATAATAACGAAAAAACATGAGTATTAAACCCGATAAATGGATTCGCCACATGGCGCTACAAAACGACATGATAACGCCCTTTGTCGATAATCAGGTCAGACACCAATCAGAGGGGCGCGTTATCTCCTTTGGCACCTCAAGTTACGGTTATGATGTCCGTTGCTCTAATGAATTTAAAATTTTCACCAATATTAATTCCGCTATTGTCGACCCAAAAGATTTTGACCAAAATAGTTTTGTCGATATCAAGTCTGATGTTTGCATCATCCCTCCCAATTCTTTTGCACTGGCTCGGACTGTCGAGTTTTTTAAAATACCCCGTGATGTACTGACCATTTGCCTGGGTAAATCGACCTACGCCCGTTGCGGCATCATTGTCAATGTAACGCCACTTGAGCCGGAGTGGGAAGGCCATGTCACCTTGGAGTTTTCTAATACCACGCCTTTACCGGCGAAAATATACGCCAATGAAGGAGTGGCCCAAATGTTATTTTTCGGCGCTGATGAGGTTTGTGAAACCTCCTATAAAGACCGCGGTGGAAAATACCAAGGCCAAGAAGGCGTGACCTTACCGAAAGCATAAGTTCTTAAATTACACTCCAATCTTCATTGCTCATGGCCTCCTCTATTAACACTGAAAATTTCTTCAAACAGGCATGCATTTTTGAAGGCTCGCTCATTGGTCTCGCCCTAGTCTTAGGTTGGCTAGCTGACATCAATCCCTTTGCATCGCTGTACTTTTCAGAAACAGCCTTTCTTCACGGCATTATCGCCACATTGCCAATCTTTATGATTTTTCTGGCACTTTATCAACTCAACATAAAATCCTTAACAAAAATTAAAACACTGCTTTTGGATATGTTGGGCCCCGTACTACTCCGTTATCACTGGACCGATTTACTCATCTTAGCTGCAATAGCCGGGATCTCAGAAGAAATACTATTTAGAGGTGTTATTCAACCGTGGATGGAAAGCTCTTGGGGCATGCTAACAGGACTTATTGTTAGCAGTATATTGTTTGGTCTGGCCCATGCCGTCACACTCCTTTACTTCTTATTAGCGACACTGATGAGCGCTTACTTAGGACTACTCTTAGATATTGAGGCCTCACGCAACTTACTCATCCCAATTGTGACCCATGGGTTCTATGATTTCCTCGCCTTTTTAGTAATAGCACACTCCTACCGCCACCAACATAAAAACGACTACTAGCATGCATAACCCCTCAGTTTCACCGCAACAAAAAGATCTTTTTATCGCCTGGCTCATATGGAGCAGTTTGCTATTGGCACTCATGACCATCACGTTAATCGGTCATTTTAATGGCGATCAATACCGCCTCAATCCACCCAATAATTCCTTGGTATTGTTACGAACTGTTTTCTATGGCCTTGCCATCATTACGTTCCCCGTTACCAATATCATCCGCCATATCATGGTACGTTTAAACCAAACGATGCCCGGTGACAAAACGGCAAAAGCACGCTACCAGTTAACCACGCTCATCTCCATGCTAGCCGCCGACTCGATTGGCTTTTATGGTATTACCTTATACCTTTGGGGCGACCCCATTAACACCCTCTATATTTTTTCCCTGTTGTCAGCCCTGGCCTTTTTTCTTTACCGCCCGAAGTTTCATGAATACTACTCTATTCATGAAGCACTTATTAGCCGGTCAAATAAAACAAATGACTAGAGGCTCTCGACATCAATTAATTCAAAATCATGGGTAATCTCAACCGACTTCTCTAGCATTATTGAAGCCGAACAATACTTTTCTGCAGACAATTGAATAGCACGCTTTACCACAGCTGCTTTAAGTTGGCGCCCTGTAACCACAAAATGCACATGAATACGGCTGAAGACTTTGGGCACTGTTTCAACACGCTCAGCACTAATTTCCGCCACACAATCGGTGATCTCATGGCGACCCTTTTTCAGAATATGGATAACATCAAACGTAGTACATCCTCCCATTCCTAATAACAACATCTCCATGGGGCGAACACCCATATTACGACCCCCGTTTTCAGGTGGACCATCCATCACAACCGCGTGGCCACTTTCCGACTCGCCCACAAACATAGCATCACCCACCCATTTAATTCTTGTTGTCATTTTTTCAATCTTCCCTTAAAAAATAAAGCGTTAGAGTAGCATAATTTAGCCGTTCAAATACGGCGCCGTTAAATAGGACTATAATGAAACTAAATTGACTTAAGCCTAGACCCTGTTAACTTATGGCAAACCTATTCACGGTAACCCCGCATACAGCGATTGACCAAATTATTACTCTGGAGCAACTGCATGCCGGTAACCTCACTGCCAACACAATTCAACACTATGCCGCAGGAAAAGGCGTTAATGTCGCCAAAACAATCACGGCCATGAAAACCCCCGTCACTACCCTTGGCTTTATTGGCCAACAATCAAGGGCATCATTTCAACCGTTAAACTCAACATTATTGACTGCCGATTTTTCTAACGTCCCGGGACTCACACGTTACAATATTACCTTACAAACCGCCGCCATTGATCAAGAAACGCATATTCGAACGCCCGGATTTGTAGTCACCGAAACAGACAGTCTTGCGTTAATTCACAAAATAAATAGACATACGCAATCCGGTGACATCATTATTTTATCCGGGAGCCTGCCGCGAGGTGCCAGCACACATTTTTATGCCGATATTATTACCCATTGCCGACACAAATCGGCCCGTGTATTCTTAGATACCAGCGGTCCAAACATGGACACCAGCGTGCAAGCACTGCCCTTTTTAATTAAACCTAACGTAGCCGAAATGGAGGCACTGATAGGGTACCGGCTAACCACTAACAGAGCAATCTTAAACGCAGCGCAATACTTTATTCGCCAAGGCGTCGAGGTTGTTATTGTTTCACTTGGCAAAAATGGCATTATCGCAGTCACTCAAACAGAAGCCTTACTGGCTTACTGCGATAAACTTCCCTCCCAAAAACTTATCACGACGGTAGGTTGCGGTGATGCGCTCGTGGGCGGTCTGGCCTTAGCCTATCAACAAAATAAATCATTTCCCGAGGCACTTAAACTGGGTATCGCTTGTGCGACAGCCAACCTCTTTAGCCAAGAACCCGGAATGGTTGCCCGCCCACTGGTGGATGAAATCAAATCAACTGTTAGGTTAGATTCATTAAAGAATCTATGATTTTATGATTGCCGATAAGAATAACCGACAAAAAAAAGCTATAATAATTCGTTGATGGGTCAATTGATAGGCAACATAAAAGAAATCTGTTTTCATATAAACACTGAAAACACTCGTTTTAAAAAAAAAAACGATTATCGTTAGTTTCAATGTCAATATCATTGTGTTTCATGGTATAAAAATGTCCCTGTATGGCAATCAGAGCATTATGCGACCCATTGCCTACCCATAAACCGTGCTACTTAAATATTTTGTATGCAAGACCAAATGACCGAAGACGAATTTAATCACTATGCCCAGCAAGGCTATAACCGAATTCCTATTACCCGTGAGATTCTGGCGGATTTGGATACACCACTCAGCGCCTATGTTAAATTAGCCGACCAGCCTTACTCGTATTTATTCGAATCGGTGCATGGCGGTGAACAATGGGGCCGTTATTCTATCATTGGGTTACCCTGCAAAACGCAAATAAAAATTTTTGAATATACCGTTCGCATTGAAGAGCAAGGACAACTCAAAGAAGAGCATACGGTCGAAAACCCTTTACGGTGGATTGAAACCTTTAAAGAACAATTTAACGTGCCTGATATTCCAGGCCTGCCCCGGTTCCATGGCGGTTTAGTCGGCTACTTTGGCTATGAAACCATTGGCTATATTGAACCTAAATTAAAGTCGCAGGGCAAACTCGACCCCCTGCAAACACCCGATATTTTATTAATGGTTTCAGAAGAAATGCTGGTCTTTGATAACTTGTCCGGAAAAATGCTGCTCTTAACCCATGCCTGCCCAGAACAGCCCGAGGCCTATCAAGCCGCCTGTACGCGTCTTGACTTACTGATTCAGCAACTCCGTGAAAGTTCTGCTAAACCGCATAAACAATCGCAACCCACAACCGTTAACGAACAAGATTTTATCTCCGGCTTTACTCAGGAAGGCTTTGAAAATGCGGTCAACAAAGCTAAAGACTATATTGTTGCCGGCGATATCATGCAGGTGGTTCTGTCGCAACGAATGTCCATCCCTTATTCTGCACCGGCATTAGACCTTTACCGTGCTTTACGGTGTTTAAACCCTTCACCCTATATGTACTTCCTCAATCTTGAGGACTTCTATATTGTCGGTTCCTCGCCGGAAATATTAGTACGCTTAGAAGATAACACCGTTACCGTTAGACCTATTGCCGGGACACGGCCCAGAGGCGCAACAGCGAAACAAGATATTGCTCTGGAACAAGAATTATTATCAGACCCTAAAGAATTAGCAGAACACTTAATGCTTATTGATTTAGGCCGTAATGACGCCGGCCGTATTGCTACCACAGGAAGCGTTGAACTCACTGACAAAATGATTATTGAACGCTACTCTCATGTCATGCATATTGTTTCCAATGTTACCGGCAATTTACAAGCAGATAAAAATGCCTTCGATGTTTTAGAAGCAACATTTCCTGCCGGTACAGTCAGCGGCGCACCCAAAATAAGAGCTATGGAAATAATAAACGAATTTGAACCTGTCAAAAGGGGCATATACTCAGGTGCTGTGGGTTATATCTCTTGGTCAGGAAATCTTGATACTGCAATCGCTATTCGCACGGCCGTTATAAAAGATAAAACACTGCATATTCAAGCCGGTGCCGGCATTGTTTATGACTCAGTTCCGAGAAATGAATGGGATGAAACCATGAACAAAGGACGCGCCATTTTCAAAGCCGTCAGCATGGCAGAAGCCGGTCTAGAAGGGGACTATAAATCATGAATGCGATTAAAGTCGTCATGGTCGATAACTACGACTCATTCACTTACAATTTAGTGCAATATTTAGGTGAACTGGGCGCTCAGGTTGAAGTCGTTCGTAATGACCAAACCAGTATTGACAAAATCAAAACGATGGCGCCCGACAAATTAGTGATTTCCCCCGGTCCCTGCACGCCGAATGAAGCCGGTATTTCTGTGGAAGCCATTAAAACTTTTTCGGACCAATGCCCCATTCTGGGTGTTTGTCTTGGACACCAAAGTATCGGCCATGCCTTTGGTGGAAAAATCACCCATGCCAAGCGTATTATGCACGGGAAAACATCCCCCATTTACCACCACAACATCGGTGTTTTCAACGGTCTTAAAAACCCCTTTGAAGCCACTCGATATCATTCCTTGGTCATCGAACAAGATACCTTACCCGCCTGTCTGGAAGTGACAGCCTGGACTGAAGATGGGTCGGGTGATATCGAAGAGATCATGGGGGTACGTCATAAAGAATATGACATCGAAGGGGTTCAATTTCACCCGGAATCCATTTTGACCGAACACGGTCACGATTTGCTACAGAACTTTCTCACTGGAGCACGCTAATGGACATGCCAAAAGCCTTAAATTTATTACTTGACGGTCAAGACCTAAACCCTGAGCAGATGCATGCGGTGATGCATCTCATCATGACCGGAAAGGCAACACCTGCTCAAATTGCAGGATTTTTAATTGCCTTGCGCTTAAAAGGTGAAACCGTCAGTGAAATTGCCGCTGCAGCTAACGTAATGCGGGAACTGGCAACACCCGTTACGATTACCGGTCAACACGTTATTGATACCTGCGGTACCGGCGGTGATGGTGCTAACACCTTTAATATTTCGACAACCGTTGCCTTTGTTGTCGCAGCGGCCGGCGGACAGGTGGCTAAACACGGTAACCGATCCGTTTCCAGTCGTTCAGGCAGTGCTGACGTCTTAGAAGCCGCGGGCGTCAATCTAGACTTATCTGCTGAACAAGTCAGCCAATGCGTTAACACGATTGGCGTCGGATTTTTATTTGCCCCCAAACACCACAGTGCCATGAAACATACGATTGGCCCACGTAAAGAAATGGCTGTCAGAACTATTTTCAATTTATTAGGCCCACTCTCAAATCCTGCCGGTGCTAAAAACCAGTTGATCGGTGTTTTCTCTGAGCAATGGGTAGAACCGTTAGCACAAGTACTCCATAAACTGGGCAGCGAACATGTACTCATCGTTAATGCTGAAGATGGACTCGATGAAATCAGCATTAATTCAGCCACAACTGTAGCCGAATTGCAGCACGGTCAAGTTCGCACATTTTCAATTACACCCGAACAATTTGGCTTTCAACGTGCGCCGCTCAGCACCCTAGCGGTTGAGAGTATTCAGAGCAGCCTTAATACCTTAAAAAAGGTACTCAGAGGAGAACCAGGGCCAGCAAAAGACATTGTCTGCCTAAATGCAGGCGCCGCTATTTATGCCGCGAATTTAACAGACACCCTAGACTCAGGCATACAAAAAGCACAACACATTATTGATAATGGACTTGCTTTTGAAAAACTGGAACAACTCTGCCTGATTTCCAATCGTTTATAAAAGTGACCTTCTATTTAATAAATTATGACTAACCCACCCGATATTCTCACTCAAATCTTAGCCACAAAAGCCGATGAGATAAGCCGAAGAAAAGCCCGCATGTCAATTAACGACTTAGAGGCGATTATTCAAGAAACCGAAGCCCCCAGAGGATTTGCTAATGCACTACAAACAAAAGCACGGGCAAAGCAACCGGCAATCATTGCAGAAATTAAAAAAGCCTCTCCCAGCAAAGGCGTTATTCGTGAAAATTTTCAACCCATAGAGATTGCGAAAGATTATAGCTTTCATGGCGCAACTTGCCTTTCGGTACTCACCGACAAACAGTACTTCCAAGGCTCTGAGGTTTATCTACAAATGGTTAGAGAATCCTGCCCATTGCCGACACTAAGAAAAGATTTCATGATTGACCCCTACCAAATTCATGAAGCGCGTGCCCTCGGCGCAGACTGTATTCTGCTTATTGTTGCAGCCCTCGACGATGGCCAAATGAAGGAACTGGCACAAACAGCAACTCAGTTAGGAATGGACATATTAGTTGAAGTGCATAACCGCGCCGAGTTACAACGCGCGCTTATTATTGATACGCCTCTCATTGGTATTAACAACCGTAATCTACGTACTTTTGAAACATCGCTGACCACAACCCTTGAACTTAAAGAAAGCATTCCTGAAGACCGCCTCGTCATTACCGAAAGCGGCATTCATACGCAAGCGGACATCAAACTGATGCTTGAAAACGATATCTACACCTTCTTGGTGGGGGAATCATTTATGCGGGCTGAACATCCCGGCCAGAAAATGCACGACTTATTTTTTGCACTGTAAAAAAAGAGTGCTTTTTAAAAACAAAGTCGTCTAGTGAAGTAAACGCTGTAATAACTCAGCTAATTCCGGCAGGGGTTGATAATCTCTGCCGCGATTAACAATAAGCGCCATCACCGCCTCCGCGGTCTGTTCTAGGTCATCATTGACCACAATAAAATCGTATTCATCGTAGTGACTCATTTCACTCACCGCTGATTGCATTCTACGCGCAATCACCTCGTCACTGTCTTGGCCCCGACCTTGTAAACGCTGTTCCAAAATAGCCCGTGATGGCGGTAAAATAAAAATAGAAAGACTTTCCGGTACCGCCTGACGTACCTGCTGAGCCCCCTGCCAATCGATTTCTAAAATAACATCAAGCCCCTGACTCAACAAATGTTCTAAATGATTTTTTGATGTGCCGTAAAAATTATCGAATACTTGCGCATGTTCTATAAAGCCATCGTTAGAAAGCAACGCCTTAAATTGCTCAACCGAAACAAAGAAATAATCTTCTCCCTCTGACTCACCCAGTCTTTTTCCCCGCGTTGTATGAGAAATAGAGACTCTTAAATCACCTAAGCCGTTGATAAGTCGTTTTACCACACTGGTCTTACCGGCACCGGATGGTGCTGAAATAATAAATAACTGCCCTAAAAACATTCCATCACTCAATAGTCTATCTGCACCTTAAGGTGCTAATCCTTTAAAAAAAACCAAGCATGTAAGCAATAAGTTATTACTTAAACAATAGTTATATTCAAAATATTCAGTGATAACCGTTTAATCAAACACATCACACCTCAAAGTCAGCTCGCATTATACAATTAACGCCTAGCTTTACCACCCGATCATAGTCAAGAAAATTATCCAATACACACCAGAGCCCGGCTAACTTATGGCTCTAAACAGTCGCTCTTAAAAAATTAACTCTTTTTAAATCTGTAATCTGTAACAAAAATACCTTTCAATCACTACTCAAACTTGGCACAAGAACCCACCGATACAGAATCTTCACCCAAAACATACTCAAAGCCTTTGGCTAAAACATAGCGGCCATTGTCAGGATTAAAATTGAACATATAACCGTTATGATTATCATTTACACAAGATTTTTTTTTCTTATAGTGGGTCATCTCTTTCCATGGCAAACTACAACTATAAATCCGGTGCTTATAATCACCCGGTAGCATAATTGAAATATTCCCGTCTTCGAAAAGATGCATCTCAAATTTTTTAATTAAAAATTTTTGTTTTTTCTCATCAATGCCCTTTTGTTCATCAGAACAATAAAATACATCCTCCGCTATCGCAGCCACGGACATTACCAATAATACAATGCCTAAATACCTCATAACGCTCATCCCCACTGTTCACAAAAACGGATTGCTCTGAGCACTTACAGTCTTAACTCAAAAATAATTGATCCAACACTCCCTTATGTTGATACCCTATAATCTCTGACTCTCGCCACCTATCACCTGATCACTCCTATTCTATTTTTAACCAACTCCTCATCCGTTTTTGAAAGATATTCCTTGTTGCCGTGGCTTTCTCTTTTTGTGCATCTTTTAACGGATGATCCTCCCCTGCCTGAGGTGAATGTAATTTAGCTAGCCTGACTTCTAATTTCTGAATCTTTGCTAACCCTTGTGTTAATTGTTTAATATGCTTTAGCATCTCGCCACGTACCTTTTTAAATTCCCCACCCAATTGCTCTAATTCATGGTTGACCTTAGCGATCTGGGTTACGTCAGATTCTCCCTTACCGTAACCAGGCATTGATACCATCAACAACACCCCAAAAATAATGCCAACGACTGGATTTATTTTCATAACGCCTCCTTATTTTCTGTGTAATTTTGTTAAAAATTTAGCTCTCACAACACCCTTGTGGGCTCAATATAAAGAGCCAAGAAAACTATCAAATCAGTAAATTTCATACCTCACGATAAAACTATTGGTTTATTATCTACGCCTTAAATTTATTGATGTCAACGATAATTACACACTCGCTATACACACTCCCCCCAAAGCCATTCCTATAAGGCGGGCGGTGCGGGTGGTGCAAATGGTGCTGACGGTATAGACGGTACAGACGGTACAGACGGTACAGACGGTACAGACGGTACAGACGGTACAGACGGTGCAGACGGTGCAGACGGTGCAGACGGTGCAGACGGTGCAGACGGTACAGACGGTACAGACGGTGCAGACGGTGCAGAGCGTGTGGGATAGGCCTTAATATGAAACTGCTGAACCGTCTTTTTATCCCGATAATAGCCATTAACATCGGCGCTGACAAAATTAACCTGAGTACAAACAGTTAACAACACGGGCACAATGAATTGAATTAATTTCATCAAACTATCTCATATTATCTGGGCTATCACTCTATATTCTGGACCTGCTCTCTCATTTGTTCTATTAATACTTTAAGCTCAATTGCAATTTGCGTCATTTCCTTATCGCCTGATTTAGACCCTAAGGTATTTGCCTCACGATTCATTTCCTGCATTAAGAAATCAAGGCGCCGTCCTACCGGTTGGTTTTGATTTAAATTATGCTCAACTTCCTTAAGATGGGTTGTCAATCGGTCTAACTCTTCAGCCACATCTAGCTTATGAGTAATTAACACCATCTCTTGCTCCAGTCGGTCAAGATCAGGATCAATCGACAACTCTTCAATTCGTCTATTCATTCGTTGACGAATCTGTTCAAGCACCTCCGGAAGGCGTATAAATGCACGGTCAACGAACTGTTGCATTTGTTGGGATCGCTGCTTAAGCAACAATGCCAGTTCAGCGCCTTCTCGAATCCTTAATGCCACAAGGTCTGTTAACGTCTCCGTCACAAGAGCACTGAGAACTGGGGCTAAATCATCTACCGGTACCTCCTCCTCTACTTGCACACCCGGGAACATTAAAATATCTAATGCCGAAATCAATTGCGGTTTTTTCATCATCCCTTCTATTTCTTCAGTCGCTGAAACTATCGCCTGAACAACATTAGAATTAATATGTACTGTTGAAGTTACCGCTGTTACTTTCTTATAATTCAATACACATTCAATTTTACCACGGCTTAACGATTGCCCCAGTAACGCACGAATATCAGATTCAGCAAACTTAAAAAGTTCTGGCAATTTTAACGTCACATCACTATAGCGATGATTAACGGAACGCAATTCACAGTAAATGGTCATCTGCTCGATACGGCTTTCAGCGCTCGCAAAGGCTGTCATACTTTTAATCATAATAAACCGGGCAATCTAAAAAAATTAATTCATCTTAACATTCATTATTATAAAGTACTGTCAGCCCAAATAACGACTTAAGCGACAAAGATCTTTACCTTAGCGCCTCACTCAAGCCATCATTGTTTGGCAAATGCGGTATAATCGTTCAATTTTTAGTAAGGCAGACTCATGAGACCCAGTGGACGCACCCCCAACCAACTAAGAGACATTAACATTACCTGTGGCTATACCAAACACGCTGAAGGTTCTGTATTAATTGAATTTGGCGAAACGCGTGTCCTTTGTAATGCCAGCGTTGAAAATCGTATTCCTCGCTTTCTGAAAGGATCTGGACAAGGCTGGGTTACTGCAGAATACGGCATGTTACCCCGCTCAACCCATAGCCGCATGAAACGCGAAGCCGGCATGGGCAAACAAGGTGGACGCACTCTGGAGATTCAACGCCTTATTGGTCGCTCACTGCGTGCTGCGATGCGTCTCGACTATTTAGGTGAAAAAACCATCACAATAGACTGCGATGTCTTGCAAGCCGATGGCGGCACCCGTACGGCTGCAATTACCGGGGGTTTTGTCGCTTTAAACCTTGCAATCAATAAATTACTCGCCGAACGGCAAATTAAGAAAAATCCAATCATTGGTCAAATTGCATCGATTTCAGTGGGTATTTTTCAAGGCGTTCCTATCCTTGACCTTGATTACCAAGAAGACAGCAATGCTGAAACTGACATGAATATCGTGATGAATGATGCCGGTGCATTTATAGAAATTCAAGGTACGGCTGAAGGTCATGCTTTTCGGAAAGAAGAATTAGATCAAATGACTACTTTAGCAGAAGCAGGGATCTCCCAGTTATTAACACTTCAAAACGAAGCACTGAGCTAAACAGCATGCCAGCCAAAACCCAAGAAATTATTTTAGCCAGTGGGAATGTTGGCAAAATTCGTGAAATACAGGCCATATTAAACCAACACGTCATTGTTCCCCAGTCACAATTTAACTTGGCAGAAGTTGAAGAAACGGGCCAGACATTTATTGAAAATGCCCTCATCAAAGCACGTCATGCAACGACCTTGTGTCAACGCCCCGCTATTGCCGATGACTCAGGACTGGTTGTTGATGCACTTGAGGGTGCCCCGGGTGTCATTTCCGCACGTTATGCCGGCGAACAAGCAAGCGATGCCGAAAATCTTGCCAAAGTTTTACAGCAATTAGGCAACACGCCAGCAGCAAAACGTAGCGCCCGATTTATTTGTGTCATCGCTTTTTTAAAATACCCTGACGACCCTTGTCCCATCATTGCCCAAGGCGTTTGGGAAGGACAAATCTTATTTGAACCCAAGGGGAAGAATGGCTTTGGTTATGATCCCATCTTTTGGGTTCCTGAAAAAAACTGTAGCTCCGCAGAACTTAATTCGGCAATCAAAAACAGCTTAAGCCACCGCGGCCAAGCCTTACAACAATTTCAACAACAGCTAAAGCATTCATCTGCTTAAAATTTATTTTCTTATCGCTGTCAACAGCGCCCATGAAACCCACTCAACCTCTTCCTTTAAGCCTCTATATACACTTTCCTTGGTGCCTTAAAAAATGCCCTTATTGTGATTTTAATTCGCATGAGTTTACCGGAGAACTGCCGGAACAAAACTACATCAATGCCTTACTAACAGACCTAGAACAAGATATTAACTTCTTTAAAGAGTCCCGACCGATTGAGAGTATTTTCATGGGCGGCGGCACCCCCAGCCTTTTTTCCCCAGATGCTATTCACTCTTTATTAACAAATATCAAAAAACTAATCCCAGTAAACGCCACTGCGGAAATTACCCTTGAAGCCAACCCCAGTACTTTTGAAAATCAAAAATTTTCAGAATTTAAGAACGCCGGTATTAACCGACTCTCTATCGGGATTCAAAGTTTTAATGATTCATTACTGAAGAACCTAGGTCGCACCCATAACAGCCAAATGGCTATGAATGCCGGAGCAATAGCGCACTCGGCCGGATTTAATAATTTTAATCTTGATTTAATGTTTGGTTTACCCGAGGGCTCTCTAAAAACTAGCCTTTACGATATAAAAACAGCCATTTCATTACAACCCAGCCACATTTCGTTCTACCAATTAACCCTTGAGCCTAATACCTATTTCCATAAGTTTCCCCCGACGCTACCTCCGGATGATGACATCTTTCACACACAAACAATTTGCCAGCAACATTTAAGTGAACACCATTTTCAGCAATATGAAATATCTGCATACGCACAATTAAACAAACAATGCCAACATAACCTGAATTACTGGACCTTTGGTGATTACCTCGGTATTGGTGCCGGTGCTCATGGTAAGATCAGCCAGCAAACACCCGATACCCTGTACCGTTATTGGAAACTCAAAAATCCACAACACTATCTTAACGCTGCAGGCAGTGATAAACGCATGGGCAACTGCACGACGGTCGCAACCCCTGAATTACCGTTGGAATATCTCATGAATCAACTGCGCTTAACCCAAGGCTTTCATCTTTCTGATTATCAAAATAAAACAGGACTGCCAAGCTCATCACTCTACCCGGCATTACAACAATGCATCGACCTGGAATTATTGACCCTGAATCAGAATCATGTCCGTTGCACGCCTCAAGGCTGGAATTTTATAGATCGCATCTTAGAACAATTTTTTGTCGATTAAAGCGCCCCCCGTTTCACGTTAACCCCATGTATAATAGCGGCGTAACACTCTAAATCAATTTAAGATTATGCTTGATTTCCAAAAAAACTTTATTACTTACGCCCTGAATGCGCATGTGCTCAAATTTGGTGAATTCACATTAAAATCTGGCCGCAAAAGTCCTTATTTTTTTAATACCGGGTTATTTAACACGGGGAAGCAACTTGGAAAATTAGGCGAATTCTATGCCCTAGCCCTACAACAATCAAATTTAAACCCTGATGTTCTTTATGGCCCTGCCTACAAAGGTATTCCTTTGGTCAGCACCACATCAATTGCCTGTAGCCAACTGCTTAATAAAGACACCCCCTTCACCTTTAACCGTAAAGAAGCTAAAGACCATGGCGAAGGCGGCGCCCTCGTTGGGGCACCCTTACACGGTCAAATCCTAATTTTAGATGACGTCATCACTGCCGGTACATCCGTCCGTGAGTCTGTTGAAATCATCACCCAAGCAGGCGCAACCCCTTGCGGTGTTTTAATTGCCTTAGACCGCCAAGAAAAAGGCCCCAATAATCGTTCAGCAATTGCCGAAGTAGAAGAAGAATTTAAAATACCGGTTATTTCTATCATTAATCTAGAAACCATTATTAGCTATCTAACTCAGCAACCCCAATTTAAAGATAAATTAGCGATCATCACTGACTATCAAAACACCTACGGTATAACCTCTTAGACTTTACGAAAAATAAGATCCCAAACACCGTGTCCTAGACGAATACCCCGATTTTCAAATTTTGTTAGTGGCCGATAATCGGGACGCGGACAAAAATCACCACCGGGGCTTTCATTAAATAAAGTGTTACTTTCTCCGGTAACCGCTAACATAACCTCGGCGTATTCCTGCCAGTCGGTCGCCATATGTAAATAACCACCGGACTGAAGCTTTTGACTCACTAACGCAATAAAATGACGGTTAACAATACGCCTTTTATGGTGGCGCTTTTTCGGCCATGGATCTGGAAAAAAAAGCTGCACGCCTGACAAACTATTATCACTTATTTTTTCCGATAAGATTTCTATTGCATCATGGCAATAGACTCTGACATTATGGGTCTGGGTATTCTCAAGATCCAATAATAAATGCCCAACACCCGGTCGGTGAACCTCTATACCAATATAATCTTGTTCCGAATTAACACGTGCCATCTCAGCAAGCGCCTGGCCATTACCAAAACCTATCTCAACAATCAACGGGGCTTGCCGACCAAAAATCGACATTACCTCTAATGGTTTTTCATATGATAATCCATATTTATCCCACCACTGCTCCAATGCAAACTGTTGCCCCGGTGTGATTCGTCCCTGCCGCCTTATAAAGCTACGGATAGCCGGAGTTTTAATTTTTAATGGATCAAGCATTTAGAATTTACACGGAAATCAGACAAAAAAACCAGCCGCTTAACGCCGCGACAATAAAACAAAGAATGTGTCGATTAGACAAACTAAACCACCCTTATAACTTACAAAAACAACCCATCAATCGGTGACGATGCGGAGGCAAATCGCTTCCGCGGCATCCGTCCTGCTCGATACGCTTCTCTGCCCGCTTCAATCCCTTTTCTCATTGCCGATGCCATTAAAATAGGCTCTTGCGCTTCCGCAATGGCCGTATTCATGAGCACGCCTGCACAGCCTAATTCCATCGCAACCGCCGCATCTGAGGCAGTACCAACGCCCGCATCGACTAAGATAGGAACGCTGGCATTCTCAACAATGGTCAGAATATTATAAGGATTTCGTATTCCCAAACCAGACCCAATTGGCGCTGCCAATGGCATCACTGCGACACAGCCAATATCCTCCAATTGCTTTGCAACAATGGGGTCATCATTGGTATAAACCATCACATCAAAACCATCAGCAACCAATATTTTAGCTGCATCTAATGTCGCCACTATATCGGGAAAGAGTGTTTTTTCATCGCCTAAAACTTCCAATTTAACCAAACGGTGGCCGTTTAAAAGTTCTCTGGCTAAACGGCAAGTACGAACGGCATCATCAACCGTATAACACCCTGCCGTATTCGGTAAAATAGTAAATTTATCCGGTGCAATAATATCGAGCAAATTAGGTTCATCAGGGTTTTGACCAATATTCGTTCGTCGTATAGCAACCGTTACGATCTCCGCACCACTGGCCTCAATCGCCAAGTACGTTTCATTTAAATCTTTATATTTACCTGTACCGACTAACAGGCGTGAATGAAACGTTTTATCTGCTATGGTGAATGCATCGCTTTGTCCACCGCCAATAGCTTGCACGATTTCTAAACGATCATTAGCAGTCAAAATCTTACTCACATATTGATCAAAGGGTAAGATTTCCTTATTCAACTCAACAGCTATGCGCTTATTTTCATAACCTAAGTCACTGACGAGCTCTGCAATACTTGAACCTTCTTTCAGTGCTTTTTTCTCACCATTTACATAAATATCCATACGGTTAACCTTTAATTCTCATTACTATTTCTACGTTTTATGACTGCATCTGCTAATACTTTAAGCAAATCAACCGTGTCTTCCCAACCCAGACAAGCATCCGTGATGCTCTGCCCATACACCAATGGCTGAGCACTGGTAACATCTTGGCGACCGGCAACCAGATGACTTTCAATCATCGCGCCAATAATGCGATGGTCTCCACCGGCAATCTGGCCGGCAACGTCCTCGCCCACCAAAAGTTGACGGTGACACTGTTTCATACTATTGGCATGACTAAAATCTATCATGATATTTGGCGTTAATTGCGCGTTTTCTAATACATTTGCTGCTTGGTCCACACCCACCGCATCATAATTCGGACCATCATGACCACCTCTTAGGATCAAATGGGTGTCCTCATTACCCATTGTCGAAAAAATAGCTGAATGCCCAGCATGGGTCAATGATAAGAAATGATGCGGACTCCTTGCACAGCCAATCGCATCAACAGCAATTTTAACCGTACCGTCGGTTGCATTCTTAAAACCAACGGCGCAAGACAAACCCGACGCTAACTCTCTATGTACTTGACTCTCAGTCGTTCTGGCGCCAATTGCACCCCAAGAAATTAAATCAGAAACATATTGTGGGGTGATTAAATCTAAATATTCAGTCGCTGCTGGCACCCCTAAACTATTAACGTCCACCAACAATTTACGCGCAACACGTAAACCTTTATTGATATTAAAACTGGCATCTAAGTCAGGATCGTTAATTAACCCCTTCCAACCCACGGTGGTACGTGGTTTCTCAAAATAAACCCGCATAATGATAATTAACTCGCCCTGAAAGCTCTTTTTAATCTGAGTCAAGCGTTCAGCATAAGCCAACGCAGCCTCTGGATCATGAATAGAGCAAGGACCCACAACGACAACCAAACGGTCATCCTCACCACTAAGAACGTGGTGAATGTCTTCTCTAGCCTCCAAAACAGTTTTCGCCGCCGACTCTATAATCGGTAATTCACGATGAACCGCATCAGGAACAATGACCTCCTTTGTTTCACTAATACGAAGATCGTCTGTATTTAGTTTTTTCTCTAAAATATTTACCATTTCTCAACTAATTAAGTCAGCGCCATAAAGCTATGTTTAAACTTTTCAATTCTACCTTTTTTAGCAAAAAATTGTTAGCACTGGCCCGTTAAATTTTGTCCTTGTTGTTCTTGAAAGCACACTTAGAAAGTACCTCGACAAAATGTTTCACTCGATATATCTCACGATTACGACACCTCTTGTATCAACTCTGGCCACCTTCCCTTTGTTTATTATTTTTTATAAGGTCGTGTCTTCCACCCTAAAAAAATATAAACTATCCGTTACTCAGGCTATTAATGGTATTGACCTTCAACCATGACCGCATTCCCACACGACCAGGCACTTGATCCGGAAAAAATCAACCAAGAAACAGCCAAAATAAAGTGGGCTGAACTACAACGTTTTTTCGCAGCAGGACAAACCATCTACATTGCATCCGAACTGGACCTTATCAGTACCGCCCAGCACATTGCTGCAGACAATAAAACCCTCATTGAACAAGCCATGACTAATAAAACCATTCATCCGGTCACCGATAACCAAGCCAAAGAATGGCTTGCCAACGATATTACAACCTGGACCGTTGTGGTAAAGCCTTGGTTACTGGTTCAACCCATCACCCACAAACCCGACTAAGGCTAACTGTTACTATGGGCCGCTGGAGACCGCCACCCCCACAATCCTCACCTTACATTAGCGCTGAGGGTTTTGAGACATTACAACTTGAATTAAAAGACCGCTGGCAGAAACGCAAAAGTGTCACTGAGGCCTTATCAGCCGCCGCCGCTGAAGGCGACCGTTCTGAAAATGCCGAATATATTTATCGAAAAAAAGAACTCCGTGAAATTGATCGTCGTATCCGTTACCTGCAAAAACGGCTGCCTAATCTTAAAGTCATCCGAGAACAGCCCACCGATCTGACGCGTATTTTTTTTGGTGCTCAAGTCTCTCTTAAAAATGATCAAAACACAACCGTGCAATACCGCATAGTCGGGCCCGATGAAATAACATGCTCTGGTAACATCAGTTTAGACTCTCCATTGGCCAAGGCCTTATTAAGAAAATCTACCCACGACACAGTCTCAATTTCCACTGAATACGGTAAAAAAACCTACACCATACTCAACATCACCTATCTTTGAAAATGAAACAATTATTGCTGCTAAGACACGCAAAATCAGACTGGTCTACGCAATGTTCCGATATCAATCGACCCCTTAACCCTCGCGGCGACGCTAATGCACGACTGCTTGGAAAATGGCTTCAGAAAAATCCAGACAGTCATCCTGATTATATCCTCTGTTCACCGGCTAAACGCGCTCTGGAAACCGTACAAATAGCAATGAAATCATTATCCCCCCGCTTATCTGTCTATAATCACGACCGCCTTTATCTTGCATCGGTTACTGATATTCTTAAAATACTTGCAACCGTTGATAACCGCTATCAACGTGTACTCTTGGTTGGCCACAACCCGGGGTTTGAACAATTATTAAACTGGCTAACAGAAACCTATGAATACGAATTGAATTCTGGAAAGATAGTCACCACCTGCAATCTCGTAAAACTGATACTACCGGTTACGGAAAAACCCTTTCAACAAGGTCAATCACAACTGGTTTTTTTAAAACGCCCTGAAGATTTTAAAAATGATTTAGGGATTAATTAATGACTGAATCTTGTCAGCAGACCGAGCCGGCTGCACGACCTTATCACCCTCGGTCGCTTGATAATCCATATCCCTTATACCGTTCAAATAATTCAGTTCAAATGCTTTCGTACCCTCTCGATGCCATCGTGTAGACACGCCGTCCAACTGTCCATCCTTATAATTTGCTGACCATTCCAATTGGCCGTTATCATACCACTCCTGAACCAAACCATCATACTGACCTAGCCGATAAAAACCATCCCAAGCCTTCTGGCCATTGCCATACCACAATGTTATTTGTCCATCCATGACACCTTGTCGAAAATAACCTTCTTGTTTTTTCTGACCATTACGATGCCACAATAAAACAAAACCATCGAGTTCACCCTCAAGATAACCGCCTAATTCTGCAATCTGTCCCTCTGGATACCAAATAAAATTGGTTTTATCCAGTAACCCTTCCGTGTAATTCGCTTCCTGTTTACGCTGCCCATTTTCATACCACTGACTAAAACGCCCGTGTAATTGACCCTTCTGATAATGTTCATAACGTGATAACTGACCATTCTCATACCAAAAAAACTGATCTGAATGTAAAAAGCCATCGCGATAATTATTCTCTTGTTTTTTCTGTCCATTCTCATACCATTGAGTCACCAATCCCTCTAATTCGCCCCTTTCGCGTACCCCTTCCCAAGCTTTTTGTTCATGTAAATACCAAACCGTTTCAAAACCTTCTGTGCCTAAAAGGGCACTATTTTCCACCGCTTGTTTTTCACCGTTATCTAAAATAACAAAATAACGATCCGTTATCAGAACAGGCTCAACGCTTAATAACTGTTCAGTACCGACTTCACCCTTATCCGTCACCGGTAGTTGCGCTAAAACAATACCATTGTGGAGCATTAACAATAAAAAGATATTCCTCATGGCCTTCATTTTCTCTTTAAAATAATCGTTAAAACTTTATCCAATCTTCAATCATAACAATTATTAACTTTATGCAAAAAATACTTTCCTGCTGTACTTAATATTTATAAGAATCACAGAACCAACCCACACTAAACATATTCTTCTTTAACACCTTCAGTCGTATCGGTAATCGTATCAATACCCATCGCCGTTTCCTTAATCTCTTCAAAATCAATATCGTCACAAGCCACCAATTCTTCTTCCGATGCGTCCGCAAAGTCCTGACAAAACCACTCAAAGGCTTCTTCAATACTGCCTACTTCCTCATCATCAAAGCCATAAACTCCTTTTTTGGTAATCACCGTGCCATCCAAACGATAAAAATCAATGTGAAACTCTATTTGATATGCCATATTGCCTCCTACTCTTATTTAATCAACCTTTTAAATCCGCTCTTTTTCCAATACCCATTCAAAAAAGACTATTACCATACCTTTTATCGGAACAACAAACATAAAAAAACCCACATCACCATAAAGATCATGCGGGTTTTTTTAAGTCACTATACTTTCCGTAAAAACTAATTAAAGTTACCTCTCATTGAGAAAATGCTTAAAACGCTCACTCACCTAAACGACGAAATTCACTCTCACCTTCATAGGGCAAATAAAAATCAGTATTATCGTTCCAAAGACCCACTAACTGGTTATTGCTTGTATCAAAACTAACCTGTAAATATTGACGCATACGATTATAATCAGGCAACAGTCTCTTTTGCCCCTCAGGCGGGGTTTCAGTCATCTTCTTATCAAGCTTTTCCCGACCCAAAATCGTGATCGTATACCCTGTAAAATGATTTCGACCTGTTTCCGAGGACGATAGTAACCATCCTTGATTGATCATAAACCGTATTGAATTATGAAATGAACGCCCGTTAATAGCCAACTTCCCGATAATTTCACCCGAAGTGACAGCACCCTCATCAATTGCAGCCAAGATAGCTAATCGAATACTCATATTGAAACTCCCTTACTTATATCTAACCCGTGCTTATTAACACTCTGTACACTGTTTATTTTGTGCCCCAAGTACTATTCACTTTATTTAAATAAAGTCATTTTGCAGATACTTTACTTGCAAGGTAATTACTTTATCTCCGATATCAGTAATCTTTAAATAAATCTACTATAAAAATAGGCTTGCCATGTCCTTATGGCAAACCTACAAGTCGATCAGCGGAGGTAGAGGTTTTGAGGGCGTATTCCCTTACAAAATTGCAGGACTATTCCATTAAAAAAACCTTTGTACTCAAAATGTGGGCTTCACCTATTTCAAGATTCGACAATTTTATTTTAAGACTTTAATAAAAAAAATGTAATGGGAAATAGTATACAAAAGCTGTAGGCTAAAATAGACACTCTGGCACTTGCTGTTAAAATCTACTCAACTGTTGTTGAGTAGCATTAAAGAGATTAATGTTTAAGTAGTTGTCTTTCATACACTCATCCATCATTTTTATTTTTTTTTTAGATAACTTATCCGTAGTCTTTTTGAATACCCACCATCTTTAAGAATATATCCTTTACTCTTCTTTTCCTCATCATTCCATACCAATTTATCGTTTACATATGGCAATTTAAATTGGATATCTAATTCGTGTTCAATTTTTCCATCACTTTGAACAACAATTTTCTCAACAACCGAACGAATAAAGTTCCTCTTATCTTCAAAGGTAAAATCTGAACTCTTCATCTCTTCCAGTCTTGAACCCCACTCTTTAACCCAATCAGACCATTCATTCTCAGTATATCTTTTAGATACTTCAGTTTGGAGTTCTTCCTTCTTAACTCTTAACTTCAACATCTGTTCATCCAACTTACCCAAAACATCCTGAATTTCTTCTTCACTACGGATACCAATTAACTTATCCGTTTCTTGGTTAACAATAGATTCCGATATTTTCTTCATCATCTCATCATTAACTTTTACTTGTCGTTCAAGTTTCTTAATATCTGAACTTGTTTGAATCATAGATTTTTTATCTAACAATTCACTCTTAACACCTTCTCTAAATAAGTTTGATTTAGACATAACATCTTTTACTACATCCCAAACCAACTCGTCTGTCGTATCCATATTGAGGTTTTTTTCCGACTGACAAACAACCTTATCCTCATCATTCCTTCTATGGTTCTTCTTATTAGTTTCACAGAAGTAATATGGTGATTGTTTTTTATCTGATTTCCACCCACTAAAAGAACCACTACAGGAATCACATTCAAATAATTCTTTTAAAAGAAAGATGTGTTTTCTATTCGGTCGTCTATTAGGTTTAGACGAATTATATTTCCTACTATCACAAAGTTTTTTAACTTTTTGTATAAGTTCAAGGGGTATTGATGTTGGGCAATCAACTCTTATATCATCACCAGATTTCTTATCGTGGTAATTCCAGAACCCTTGATAATGTGGTATTTCCGTTAAAACATTTTGAATACTTCCTACACTCCAAATCGGGTTACCTCTGCGTGTAACAACTCCATTCTGTAACAACTTATCTTTAATAATTAATACTGAATCCCCCTCCAAATACCATTCAAGTATTTTTTTAACCCAAGATGATTCCTCTTTATCAATTTCTAAAAGACCATTTTTTAACTTATACCCATATGGTGGAGGACCACCTTTCCAAAACCCCTGTTTTATTCTATGAATTCTTCCCAGTCTGAATCTTTCAGTTCTTAATTTATTGTCGTATTGTGATATTTCACTCATTATCCCCAGCATTAAGTTTGTCTGTGGGTCAGAAAGAATCTGTTTTCCTGTTGGGGTATGTAATGTGATTTCATTCTTAATGAGTTTGAAACGAATCATTCCCCAAGTATTCATATTTCTTGAGAGTCGGTCTGTGTTCCAAACATAAAGATGTTTTACATCCCCATCATCAATTCCCTTTAATAAATTAACTAAAACAGGTCTATTACCTAAATCATCTTTTGAAGAACTTTGCCCTCCTTCATTCCAAACCTTATGTTTCATCCCCAGTTTCTTGGACCGTTCAAGACCAAGTTCTAATTGAGTTTCAAGTGAAGTCCCTTCTTCCTCCTGCGAAACTGAACTGACTCTGGTGTAGATGTGTAAGGTTTCTTTCATACAAATATTTTAAACAGGTTGTTCTTGTAAAGTAAAGTAATTAACTTCTTTAATACTACTCTGTAGTATATTTCGTTATACCGCACCCAACATCTTTTTTACTCAATAACCCACACATAAAAAACCCATATGACTTTTCACAGTTCATATGGGTTTTTGTGATATTTGATAACTGAATATTAGAAAGACTTGAACAACACCCCCAATACTCTCAAGGGAAAAACAAATTCACTCTTACGTCAATAACTGAACAAAGTTACCCTTACCTTCATACGGTAAATCATAGTCCGTTACCTCCAACCAAAGTGAAATCAATTCACCTTCAGTCAAGTTATCTGGTGGACTTAGAATATCCTTGATTACTTGATAATCAGGGATTAATTTCGTTTTTGCTTTGTTTTTCATAATTTTTTTACCATCGAACTCACACAATAAAACATAAGATACAAATAACAGATCTATTGAATTATCGTGATGACAAATAGAGAACTTCTTTTAGATAAAAGATTTTAATAATTGAGAAAAAAAGAGGGGAAATAGAATAAAAAATTGTAACGTCAATACAAGAAATGTAGTGCTTATAACCTTCATTAAATAACCTGTGCAACCAATTAACCGACTATTATGACCGCATTTTAATCTGACGTCAATTTATTGCGATATTCGTATTTATTGACATGGGTTAATCGGAAATACCATGTGGATTATGAAGTCGTTCAAGAAAATCGAGATGTCTTCTACGTAATCTTTCATGGTTTGAGTATCAAGCAAACTATCGCAATCCAAAAACAAATCAAGGGTAACTCCCAACCCGAATATTTTGAAATGACTCCTACTTAACAAACTCAGTCTTTATTAGATTCAAATAAAGACATAATGATTTATCTTTTCTAAT
>ENA-ORXI01000080-ORXI01000080.1-sediment-metagenome-genome-assembly--contig:-NODE-80-length-65470-cov-9.010460_pt1 | contig 65470 bp, 56 predicted proteins | sample MGYA00237861_ERZ511468 | MGnify/ENA primary metagenome ERZ511468 (study PRJEB26299, sample SAMN06266213) | sediment metagenome | isolation source: Hudson Canyon methane seep mesocosm | place: USA:Hudson...
TTTTTTTAATAAATATTTATTCGTATCACCTACTTTTAAACTACTATTTATACTAAATGCAGTATCAACAAGTCTAAAATCTAAAAAGGGATTTCTTGTTTCTACAGAATTTGCCATAGACATTTTATCAACTTTACTTAAAAGTGCTTCACCCAACCATATTTTGGTATCGATATAACTCATCCAATCAACAGGGTCTTTTTTTGGTGATTCTGATTTAAAGTTTGCTACTTTATTAAGTAACTTTTTTCTTTGACTAGAAGTATATATTTCTCCAAAACTATTGTATATATTTTCTTTTTTGACAACACGTCTTAAATATTCAGCCTCTTTATTTCCACCTAAAGAGGAGATAATTTCATTTAAAAATGATGTTTGTTTATCATCTAAACTATTAGAAAACTCATAATATTTTAAAAACTTAGCATAATTATCATATCCTAAAAAAAGCTCATCACTCCCTTCTCCACTTAAAACTGTTTTAATACCTTGTTTATTTATCTCTTTCGTTAATAAATAAAATGGTATTGCTGCTGGGTCAGCATGTGGTTCTTCAAGATTTTCAAATACATCTTCTAATGAGTCTATATACTCTTTTTGTCCTATTTCTAACGCTGTGTGGTTACTATTAATATTATTTGCTACTATTTGTGCAAAAGGGAGTTCACTATATTTTGTATGCGTTTTATAACCTACACTAAATGTATTAATCTGATGATTAGTAATTTGAGAATAGATTGTACTTATCAAGCTACTGTCTATCCCTCCACTTAAAAGTGTTCCAACCTCTACATCACATTTAAGACGCTCTTCGACGCTACTATATAAAATATCTTCAATATCTTTTAAAGCGGTATTTTCATCATCTATTTTTTTATATGTTTTAATTTTATAATATTTTTTAATACTGATTGTATTTTTTTCATAGAGTAAATAACTAGCACTATCAAGTTTATTGATATCTGTATAAAAAGTATTCGGAGCAAGTGGAACAAAATACTGCAAATACTGAGATAATGCTACTTTATTTAATTTTGGAGTAAATCCAAGTAAAGAAATAATTGGTTTTATCATACTTGAAAAAATAAATTTATTGTCTTTTACATAAAAATAAAATGGTTTTTTACCATATCTATCTCTTGCACAAAAAAATCGATCTCTTTTTTTATCATATATACAAAAACTAAATGCACCATTTAAAAGATGTAAAAAGTCTACATCATATTTTTGATACAAACGTATTAAAACTTCCGTATCACTAGACGTTTTACATTTTAAATTTTCAGATATATTAAGTTCATCATAATTATATATCTCACCGTTAAATACAATCAGTATATCATCAAAAAGCATTGGTTGATTTGCTTCTTCATCTAAATCTACAATACTAAGTCGAGTATGACCAAAGAAATTATTTTCATGTAAAAGAACTGATGTATTATCTGGACCTCTACTTTTCATAATATTTGTAACTTTTAAAAAATCTAAATTTGGATTAAAATTTGTTCCTACAATACCACACATTATTTAATAATATCAACTATATTTTTTACAGCATTTTTTTGAATTGTATTTAGAAGTGTTTGACTCTTCTTTTCTATATTTGTATCTAAACAAGAAAAAAAGTAATTTTCATCTAATTCATCCTCAGATTGTAAAAAGCATAAATCATTTTCAAGTAGATATTTTGCATTATGATATTGATGATTTGCAGCTGCATATGGATATGGAATAAAAAAAGTTGGTATTCCCAATGCTACTAACTCCCATAAAGTAGAAGCACCTGCACGACTTACTGAAAAATCTGCTTGATTCATTTTTTCTAATAATTCATTAGAAAAATCAAATACATCTACTTCTACACCTATTTCTTTATATTTTTTTTGAATTATCTCAAAATCATTTTTTCCAGTTTGATGTATGATGTTTATATTCATCTCTTTAAGTTTTGGAGCAACCTTTAAAGCAAAGTCATTTATAGCACGAGCACCTTGACTACCGCCTAGAAATATAATTGTTTTAACTTCTTTTCGTACCCTTGAATACTCAAAAAACTTTTCACCAATTGGATAATCTTTTACTTTGGATGTTTCTAAATAAGAAGAAAATACTTCTTTCGCATATTTAGAAGTCAACTTATTTAGACGTCCTACAACTGAATTTTGCTCATGTATATAAAAGTCTGTTTTTGTAAGAATTGCTGCAAAACTTGCAGCCGCTGCACTAAAACCACCCACACTAATAACCTTAGATACATTATTATCATTAATGATTTTACGTGATTTTAAAACTGCCTTTAAAATCATAAATATTGAGATAAACTTCCCTAAGAATTTTTGATTTACAACACCTTTTGTATCTAAGAAATAACTCTTATAAAGGTTAGGATAGTTTTCAAACCATTGTTTGTCTTGTCCTTTTTGAGAACCTATGAAAATAACATGGTATCCTCTTTCTGAAAACTCATCTATAAAAGAACGTGCAACACTTAAGTGTCCACCTGTCCCACCACCTGTAACTACTATCGTTTTTTTCATTTATTTCCTATTTTAAAGGTAATGTAATTGTAAATAAAGCACCAGAGAATTCTTTATCATTTTCTACCATTATACTACCATTCATACCATCAACAATTAGATTATATGTCATATGTAGTCCTAGTCCTGTACCTTGTGACTTATGTTTTGTTGTAAAATATGGTTCAAATATTTTATTTATAATATTATCCTCTATACCACCTGCATTATCTCTTAACTCAATTATTACATTTTCTTTTTTTGTATATGTTTTAATAAAAACTTTTCGGTTTTCTTTTCGATTTTCTTCAAGCGCATCTTTTGAGTTATTGAAAAGATTCATAATACATTGTATTAATTCATTTTCTAAACCATTTACCACTATATCTTTTTGTAAATCAGTTACTACTTCTATATTATGTGTTTTTATAGAACTATCTATAAGATTTAAAAAACTTGATACGGTATGAGTAAGACTAAAAAATTTTTTAGTCTGGTCACCTTGTATAAAATTTTTAAAATCATCTATAGTTTTGGATAAAAACTGTGCATTATTATTTATAGCATCACATGTATTGTTAAATACATGATCAGGTAAACAACCATATTCTTTTTGCATTTTCATACCTGTAGCTGCAGTTGAAATTACAGACAAAGGTTGTCTCCATTGATGAGCAATATTTGCAATCATCTCACCCATAGCCGCTAGTTTTGATTGTTCTGTTAATAATTTATCTTTTTTATGATTTTCCAAGACTTGTGCACTAAGAGACTTTTCATATTTTGCAAATTCTTTTTCAATCATTGTAAGTAATTTTAACATTACATAAATTAGAATTAAAGTTAATATTACACTAGAAATCAAAATACTAATAATTGATTTATATAATTTTTCTTTAAACTCAACCTCTTTGTCCAACAGTATTTGATCTATATCATTTAAATATATCCCTGCACCAATTTGCCATTGCCAATCATCATATCCATAAATATAAGATAATTTCGTATTCTGTTCAGAAGTTAAAGGATTTATCTCACCTTTATATTCGAGATAACCTTCCCCTTTTTTTGCAACTTTAATTATATTTTGTAAAGGATACTCACCATCAATATTTTGAAAACTTAAATAATTTTTACCAATTTTATCTTTCATTATATGTGTTAGAGTAAGTCCATCATACTGATGTATAAAAATAAATCCATTCTTTCCATATCTTATTTGCTGTATTTCATGAAGTAAATCTGTTTTAATTTTATTTTCAAAATCTTCTATATATTCACCTGTCCCAACAAACCAATCTAGTTCTTTTATATATTTTATATAGCCAATCTTTCTATGCATTTTTTTTACTAAAGTATTATCTTTATTTGGTTTATACCAATACCAGTTTGAAAAACCTTCACCTTTATTTCTTGCAATATTAGAAAGGATTCTGATACTATAACCACCTTTGGAATCTTTTTTATTCCACATATTTTTACCTTCTAACTCTGGTGAGGTAGGATATAAAATATTTGTTCCATCCATAGAATAAATAAAAAAATAGCCTCTTCCATCATTAAATCGTATTGTACGGATTGCGTCTTTTATAATTTTAATTATCTCTTTTTTACTTTTTTCTTGATTATTGATGTATAAATTATCAATTATTTTAGAAATAGAAAGAACTCGTGTTTTTATATCTTTTTTTAACGTTGTTTCTGCTTGATTTTTTTGATATGTAATTTGTTTTACTGTTCTTAAAACTTCTTTTTTTATAAGAGTTTTTTGTTCTATTATAAATCTAGATTGTATATTATTAATATTTTCTTCATGTTTATCAATACTATTACTTACTACAAGATAAGTCGTAATTATTGAAAAGATAAGAGCAATTGCAATAGGTATGGCTTTAATATATTTAATTAATCTATTAACATCGTAATTAGTATGCATACCTTACCTTTTTTAATTTTAATTTATTCTATCATAACTTTATTAAAATAATTTCTTTACTTCACTTATGTAAATAGATATATAAGGATGAATAAATATTCATTAAATAAAAATAATTTTTATTACTGTACCTAAGGAAATATAATTTGAAACTCTGTGCGAAAACTAATGGACTATCAATGATTTTGGTTTGTATAGTTTAGGGAAACTAATTTCTAGATATCCCTGTAAAATAGATTTTTGAGTAGTTTAAGTCTTTTATTTTGCTTGAAACTTTGAAAGAACTTCTAGAATCAAAGAATCCATTCTATTTCCTAATGCAACATCCTCAAGTTCTAATTTTAATTTTGGAAGATTTTTTAACATTGGTTTAAACTTTTTAATAGCTTTTGCATCCAATTGACTTTTAGTAGTAATAGTAGCCCCTAAATCAAAAAACTGTATCACCAATTTTTTATTACCTAATAATGATGCATAATAAATAGGTGTAATACCATAGATATCTTCTACATTTATAATTCCAGGTGCGATTACATTTATTGTTTTAATTACATCAATATTATCTTGCCACACTGCATTATGAATTACCGTTCTTCCTAAGTTATCTGCCATGTTATAATCAAATTTTACTACTGATGTTAAAATTTTAAATAACTTAATATTACATTCTGTAGCAACTACTTTATGTAATATTGTCCATCCTAAAGAGTCTTTAAAATCTTTATCAATTTTTCTACTTATCAAACTACTAATATTATTTTTAAAATTTTTACATCTTGATGATGTATCATTATTATCTTCAAACACTCTTAGTACATAAGCAAAAAAGATATTATATTTTTGTTTATTTAATTGATGGATATTAATTTCATATTTTGTATATAAACTAAATAATGCAAAATTATCATTCATTAATGGTTTAAAAAACAATGGATTACCTACAGAGTCAAGTAAGTCCTCAAATAGAAACTTTTTCCCTTTAGGTATTTTTTCTGATTCGAGTAATAACTGAACAACATTTATATATAAAGCATCTTGATCAAATAAAGGTAAAAGTGTTTGATCCTCTAAAGTTAAGTTATCTTCTTTATGAAGAATTAAATTTGTTAATACTCCATAGATAGTTTGACCTTTTTTATTTTTTAACTTTGGATTTATTCCATGATTTAAAAGTAGTTTAATAATTTCGGAATGTTCCATTCCAGTATAAACTAAAAGCTCTAAAACAGTTTCACCTTGAGTATTTTGAATATTTGTGTCAACCCCTGCATGTAATAAAAACTGAATCAGTTTAACATCTCTAATTTTAATTGCATTAAATAACCCTGTTTCCTTTTTAGAGTCCAACGCATTGATTTCACCATTATGTTCTAGCATTTTACTTACAATATTTAGCAAATCTTTTCTATATTTTTTATTTTTTTCAGATACTTCCGATGCTCTTAATACAAGCTCCATCATAATTGAATTATCTGTAGTTGTTCTAGCATTAACATTCGCACCATGTCCTAGTGCTATATCAAGAATATCATCAGCTTCACTACCTCTTAATGCTGTTTTATAGAGATATGATTCTCCCTTAGAATTTAAAATAGTAGGATCTGCTCCAGCAACAAGTAAATCTTTTGCTAAAGTATCATCTTGTTCTATTTGAGGATGTTGCATCAATGTATTACCATCTTTATCTATATCATTAAGCTCAATTCCATCATAAGTAAGTAAATGTCTTACAAATACTGGATCACCATATGATAATGCATCATATAAAATATGTTTCCCTTTATTATCTAAAGTGTTAATATTTGCACCACCCTTAATAAGGGCTTTTGCCATAGTATGATTACCTGATACTATTATATTTTGAAGTAAACTTCTTCCATATCCATCTTTTTGATCAATATCTAATTTTTTTAGTTTTAATAACTGTTCAACAACTATAATTTTATTTTTTTGTATTGCTATATCAATAGCAGTTTTATGTTCGTTATCTTGAATAGTAGGGTCTGCACCATTGTCGATTAGCCATAAAGCAGATTTATAAGATGATTGTTTAAGAGTAAGCATTAAATAGGTATTATTTTTTTTATCTTGCTTATTTATATCAATCAAGCCACTTTCTAATGCTTCTTCAAGCCAACTTTCTTTCGGCATTTGATGGAGTAATTCATGCATAAAATTATCATCGTTAAACTCTTTTTTAAAAAACTTTTTAAACATTTAGCTTAGTACCTTTTCATAAATATATATTCTATACTATTATACATTCTAATATAACCATTATTTTATCATTTTTCAACTAATGAATTAATTAATATATCGTTAAATACTACCATCGTGTATTTTTAATTTCATTATTATCAATCAAAAATTGCACAAATTGACAATGATTATTCCTTATGTTACAATCCCCATAATATGAGGTAAAAGATGGATGAAAAAAACAAAATAATTGAAAAAACAAAAAAACATATTCAAGAGATACGTAAAAATTCACCTGATCTTTCAGATAAAGAAACACGAATTGCGCTTGGTAAAGTTATTATGGAACTTAAAGTTGCAAAAGAACATGATAATGAGATATTAAAAAAACTTTTTAAGTTTTAAGTATACTGATAAAAAAGAGAAAGAATCAAATGAAAAATAAACAACATAATATTTCAATCTTAATTGACTGCGATAATGTAAGCTACAAATATGCAGAAGATATTTTTAATGACATCTCCAAATATGGAACAGTAAATATTCGTCGTGCTTATGGAAACTGGAAAGATAAAAAACTAATTGGTTGGGAGAGATTATTACAACAGTATAATATTCAACCCATTCAACAATTTTCTTACACTCAGGGTAAAAATGCAACAGATATTGCAATGATAATTGATATAATGGATCTATTATACACGCAAGAATTAGCTGGTGTTGCTTTAGTAACAAGTGATAGTGATTTTACACCAATTGTCACTCGAATTTTAGCAAATGGTATTACCGTTTATGGGTATGGAGAATCAAAAACACCTAGTGCATTTACAAATGCTTGTTCTCAATTTATTTATGTAGAAAATCTTTCCTCTAAAGTAAAAACATCTAAAATTGAAGAAAACGATGAGACTGAAAATAATTTACAATATGAATATTCTTCTACAGCTGGTTACCGTGGTAAAACATATGATATAAAAAAAGACAATAAACTTAAAAAATTTATTTTAAATGCTGTACATCAAACAAATGAAGACAATGACTGGAGTGACGTTAAAGATATAGGACTTTATATTAAACAAAACTCTTCTTTTTCGCCTATCAATCATGGCTTTAATAAACTTGGTGACCTTATAAAAGCATTAGAGCTTTTTGATGTCGCATACACAAATGATCGTCTTACTATGTTAATAAGAGAAAAATCCGGTAAATATCCAGAGATAGCTAATCTCAAAGACTTTATAGATTAATCTGATATAATTTATCTTATGAAAACAATTATTATATTATTCATTTTTATTATCGCTGCGCAAGCTAAAGACTATAATAAAAATGTAAAAACAATAAACTTTATAAATATGATGGAAACAAAATATAACTACAAAAGATCATATCTACAAAAGTTATTTTCTGATGTTAAGGTACAAAAAACTCCTTTACGCATATTTTCCAAAAGGAAAAGAAAAGCAACAAAAACAGAAAAGAGAAACTATCCAGTTCACGGGGCATGGGATCGTTATGTTAAATACAAAGTAACAGACAAACGAATCCAACAAGGAAAATCTTTTCTGAATAAATATCGTTCAATTTTTAAAGAAGTGGAAAAAGAATATGGAATTCCATCAGAGTATATTGCAGCTATCATAGGGATAGAAAGTGTATATGGTGGGAATGTAGGGAAATATCCTGTTTTTGATACACTAGCAACTTTAGCATTTGAAGAAAATAGAAGAAGTAAATTTTTCACTAAAGAACTTGTAAAATTTATACAATTATCATATAAACAGAAATTCAATCCAAAAAACATTAAAGGTTCCTATGCAGGGGCAATTGGGCTTGGACAATTTATGCCTAGCAGTTACGAAGCTTACGGAATAGACTTTAACAAAGATGGAAAAGTAAGCTTACAACATCCTCATGATACTATTGCTAGTATTGCAAACTATTTAAAAGAAAATGGATGGAGAAAAGGTGAGGAAGTAGCTACTCGTGTATCTTATGACGGGAAAAGATTTCAAAAATATAAAACAGGATACAATACAAAATATCATCGAAAAGAGCTAGCAGGAATTAAACCAAAACATGGAAGATGGAACTATTTTGACAAAGTAAGACTTATCAAACTTAGTAAAAAATCTTATGATGAATTATGGTATGCTGCTAAAAACTTTTATGTAATTACACGATATAACCATAGTGCTTATTATGCTATGGCAGTACACCAACTTGCACAAAGACTTGATAAAAAAATCTAATACTATCCATAGAGGAATCAAATGAGAACATATATATTTTTAACACTATGTGTTCTTTTTTGGGCAGGTAATTTTGTACTTGGAAGATTTATAAAAGATGATATTAGCCCTTTTGAAATGGCATTTTTTAGATGGTTATTTGTTTTATTAATCGTATCCCCCATTTTAATAATCCGTTTTAAAAATATTTATAAAGTATTTAAACAAAACTATCTTCTTTTATTAGTGTTAGCCACCTTAGGAATAACCGCATATAATACATTTTTGTATATAGCTCTAACCATGACAAGTTCTACAAATGCCTTAATGATAAACTCTACAGTGCCTATTTTAATATTAATTTTATCTTTTTTCATACTCAAACAAAAAATAATACTTCATCAATTTTGGGGTATTTTACTTTCAACTTTGGGAGTGATATTTCTTATTCTAAAAGGTGATGTTTCTAATATTTTATCTTTATCCTTTAATCAAGGTGACCTTTGGATTATAATATCATCATTAAGTTGGGCTTTTTATTCTGTATTAATAAAATTTAAACCAAAAGAATTAAATAATTTTGAATTATTTGCCATTTTAGTGTTTTTAGGATTTATAATCTTATTACCTATTTATTTATATCAAGGATATAGTTTAGAAAAAGAGATAAATTTATTAATATCAAACTATTTAGCTTTTACCTATATATCTGTTTTTGCATCTTGTTTATCTTACTATTTTTGGCATTATGGTATAGATCATATAGGAGCATCTAAAACAGGGCAATTTGTACATCTTATGCCTCTATTTGGAACAAGTCTAGCATATATATTTTTAAATGAAAGGCTGATGGTTTATCATCTTATAGGCGCTATATTAATTGCATTTGGTATTTATCTTTCTTTATTCTATAGGAAAGCTACTATTCGTTAATATCTTATAATTTAAAGTAGCTTAGGTATCCCAAAGGTGCCTGTTTCAAAATCACTTTTATTCCAAATAAGAGTTAAAACTTTTAAACTTTATTTCAAAGGTAAAGAGATAACAATCTTTGCCCCTATGTATTGAATATTATCATATACATATGTCTCATTTTCTGCTTCAATTGTTCCTTTCATACCGTCTACAACTAAATTATGAGTCAAATGAAGACCTAATCCAGTACCTTGAGATTGATGTTTAGTTGTAAAATAAGGATCAAATACCTTGCCTAATATTTCAGAAGATATTCCTCCTGCATTATCTTTTATAGTAATAATTGCATTATTATCTTTTTCATAAGTTGTTATAAATATATATTTATTAGTTGTATTATTTTGGGCTAATGCATCTTGTGAGTTATTAAATATATTTATTAAACATTGTGTAAGTTCATTTTCATAACCATTAATATGTATATCATTTTGTAAATCTAATTCAATATGGATATTTTTACTTTTAATTTTACCTTTTACTAAATTAAGAAAGATGTCTATATCATTTTTTAAACTAAATACTTTTTTGATACGCTCACCTGTAATAAAATTTCTAAAATCTTCTATCGTTTGTGAAAGATATTGAGCATTATTATTTATTGCATCACATGCTTTATAAAACTTTTTATCTGTTAAAATTCCATACTCTTTCTCAAGTCTCATACCTGTTGAAGCGGTAGTAATTACAGAAAGAGGTTGTCTCCACTGATGTGCAATATTTCCAATCATCTCCCCCATAGAAACATGTGTTGCTTGATTTTTAATTGTTTCATATTGGTTTTCAAGTTTTAATTGTGCCATTTTTAATTCAGTAATATCTCTTCCTGAACCTACAGTTCCAATTATGTTTCCTTCATTATCATAAAATGGTGCTTTATTTACTTCTAAATATAACAAGGTTCCTTTTATATTTCCGAATTCTTCAAACTTCATTGGTTTATTATTTTCTATTACCACTTGGTCGCTATTCAAGCATAATTCGCCAAATGTGTGCCAATCCTTTTTATCTAAATGCAATTCTCTTTCTCTAGTAGCAAAAAAGATATCGTCTTTTCCTATTACTTCATTTGTATCTTTTGCCATTAATAAACCTTCACAAATAGCTTTATTGGCATACAGATATCTTCCTTTTATGTCTTTCATCCAAAGCATATCAGGTAAATTATCTGTGAGTGCAGTTAACAAAGAGGTATCACAGTTACTAATTTTAGATATATCAAATGGCATTTTAGATCCTTAAATTTACTTATTCTTTTCACTCTATAATAATTAAAATAAATATTATATAAAATGACTAAACTTCATTATTGATAAGTATGAATAGTCTGATTAATGTTACTTAGTAATCTAATTCAAGGTAAAAATATATTTTAATATATATTAAGATAAGTCATCTATAATGTTTATTATAAATTTAAAAGGAAGTTTAATGTTATTAATGAAACTAAACAATAAAGAAAAATTTGCTTTTCTGCAACTAGCATATTATATTGCTTATATCGATGGAGAGTTTGAAACAAAAGAAGAAAATATCATTGAAGAGTACTGTGTTGAAATGGGGATAGAGACAATTCCTTTTAACATAGAAGAATTCAACCTTGAAGAAACGTTAGAAGATATTAATACATCCTATAGTAAAAAAATTGTGGTTCTTGAATTAATGATATTAATACACTCCGATGATAAATTCCATGAACTTGAAGTGGAAGTATTAGACAACATTATTAAAGCCTTTAATATATCAAAAGAGCAGCTTGTATTATATTCACAGTGGGGTAAAATGGTATCTGCATTGTACGTTCAAGGAAAGTTGTTTATTGGGGACATTGAGGGTATATAAATTTTCAACTTAACAGATATTTTTATCAAACGTATTTATGATATAATTTATCATAATTTAAAATTGGGGACATTGAAATGATACAAAAATCAAAAGTTATAGAGGGTGTTTATTTTATTCAAATACCTGAAGCAAATCTATATATTCAGTGTGGTTCACCAGCAGAAAGTGTGAAACATCTCATTAAAACTGGATTTATATCAAAAACTCACAAAGACGGTGTGGAATTTGAAACTGGTCCAAATGCAATTTTACTTTCTGATATTATGATTCAGAATGGAGAATTTTCTAATATCTCTGAATTTTCTGTTCTTCAAATGCTTTATAAACAGTGTCTAATTATCCCTAATCATCCAAATAATACAGGGCTTAAACCACTTCTAATTGGTCATGAAAATCAAGTCAATGCTCAAATGCAATACATATATAGAGGAAATTATGGTTTAGTTTCTGAAGAAGAGATTATCTCTTGTGGCGTGGATAAAAAACTAGCAAAAGAACTCTACAGAATGAAACTACGATTTGCTTTTGGAAAACTTCAATCAGCTTCAAATCTTTTAGATAGTTGTTTTGTTAGTTCTGAAAAAATAGAAATTAGAAATAATGTATTTATCCGGCGAATAGCTATAAATATATTTGAAATAAGTTATAAAAATAGTAGTGTTACTGTTGATCTTAATCTTACACACAATCAAAACTATATCTCACCTTATTCTCTTCCTCAATATAGAATAAGTAAAGAATATTTTTCAATTATACAATCAGGACAAGGTGATGGATGGGATACTTTACGTCCAAGTATGAATTCAATTATTTGTTTTCAAGGGAAATACTATCTTGTAGATGCCGTTCCAAATATAAACTATATTCTTGACTCTTTAAGCATCTCTATAAATGAGATAGAAGGAGTATTTTTAACACATTGCCATGATGATCATATAGCAGGTATAACAACACTGATAAGAAGTGATAAAAAAATAAAAATATTTGGATCAAAAATTGTTACTACATCACTAATAAAAAAACTTTCTGCCCTTTTAGTATTGGATGAAGCTGAATTTCGTAATCTACTAGATATTAAAGATCTTGATCTTGAGGTATGGAATAATATTAATGATCTTGAAATCAAACCAATTATATCACCACACTCAGTAGAAACAACGGTATTTATATTTAGAACTTTTTTTCAGGATAAATATTATTCATATGGACATTTTGCTGATATTGTCGATTCAGAAGTACTTAAAGGGATGATAGTGGATAAGGAAGAAGAGTTTGGAGTAAGTCAAGCATTTTATGATAAAACAATTCAAGCATATTCTCAAACCGTAGATATTAAAAAAATTGATATCGGAGGAGGAATGATCCACGGTAACTATAAAGATTTTAGAGATGATAAAAGTGGAAAAATCATATTAGGCCATAATGATAAAGAGTTAACAAAAGATCAACTAAGAGTTGGTACAAGTTCGCTTTTTGGAATACAAGATATATTAATCCCTTCAAAACGAAATTATGATTATAATATTATTAGTAAATATTTACAATCTAGCTTTCCAACTCTTACCATTCAAAATCTTGATGGGTTTTTAAATTTTGAGATAGTTTATTTTAATCCAAAAGAACTTCTATATAAAGCAAATCAAAAGATGCAGAATCTTTATCTCATCATTGATGGTTTAGTGGAAAAAGACAATAATAGATGTGAAGAAACTATTATATTGGAACCGGGTGTTATTATAGGGGAAAAACCAGCCTTAAATGGGCAAATTGTAGAATCTACATTTATGACAAAAAACTATGTAAAAGCATTAGAGATTCCTGTAACTAATTTTATTTATTTAGTAAATAAATATAACCTTTCTGAACATTTTAAGAATAAATTTGAACTAGGCAAAAACTTTTTAAATAATCATTTATTTAATGAAAACATTTCATATCCAACAATTAATAAACTGATTAAACATATGACTATACAAACCTTTGATCAATCAAATAATCAATTTGATGATGATTTTGTTTATGTTGTTATAGAAGGTTCCGTAAATATACTTTTTAATGATATGATTTTAGATACGGTTAATCCAGGTTATTATTTTGGTGGAATACAACCCATACTTAATGTATCATCAGATTTTACATATTCTCCTATAAATACGTGTAAGGTATATAGTATTCCTGCTATTTTAATACGTGAAATTCCAGTAGTATTTTGGAAGATGTTAGAACACTATGGTTTATTACAAAAAAAACTAATTAATTTCAGCGTATATAATAATGACCAGAGTACTTTTTTATGGAATCACTCTTATAGTATCAATATCAAAGAGATGGATAAAGATCATCAAAAACAACTTGACTATTTAGAAGAGATTAATATAGCAATCACAAATAATGTAAATGATGATGAGCTTTTCACATTACTTGATAAATTGTACACTTTTTCAAAAAAACATTTTAATGATGAAGAAGAGTTAATGCAAAAATATAACTTTGAAGATGTAGAAGATCATAAAAATATACATCAAGAACTACTACAAAAAATATTAGTTATAAAAGGTGAATTAAAGAAAGGGACTCTAGATACAAGTTTTATTGCTGTTATTTTAAAGGAGTGGTTACTCAAACATATTTTTGAAGAAGATACAAAATACAGTAAATTTTTAAATTCAAAAGGGATATACTAATGAAAAATATTCACAATACAAAAAAGCAAGTACAACAGCTTATAGACATAGGATATTCGCTTACATCTGAAAAAGATTTTAACGTTTTAATGGAGAGAATTCTTTTGGGAGCAAAAGATTTATCTAATGCTGATGGTGGTACCTTATACTTGTTAACAGATGATGAAAAGAGACTAAAATTTGAAGTAGTACAAACAGAATCTTTAAATATTAAAATGGGTGGTACCCAAGGAAAAATCACATGGCCTGAACTTCCTTTATATCTTGAAAATGGTCAAAAAAATGACAATATGGTTGCTGCTCTATGTGCTTTAGAAGGAGAGTTAATCAATATTCCTGATGTATATGAAACTGAAGGTTTTGATTTTGATGGTACCAAAAAGTTTGACTGTTCTACAGGATATAGAACAAAATCAATGATTGTAATCCCTATGAAAGACCATGAAGATACAGTAATAGGAGTCCTACAACTTCTTAACAAACATGATGAAAATGAAGAAGTTATAACTTTTACAAAAGAAGATGAACATCTCATAGCATCAATGGCATCCCAAGCTGCAATCTCAATAACAAATAACCGTTTAATAGAAGGATTAGAAAACCTTTTAGATTCTTTTATTAAGTCAATTGCAACAGCAATTGGTGCAAAGTCACCGTATACTGGAGGACATATTAATAGGGTTGCTGAGATTGCAGAAATACTACTACAAGCTGTGAATGAAGACAATACAGTGTATAAAGATTTAAATTTTAATGAAAATGATATTAAACAGATGAATAAAGCTGCTTGGCTTCATGATATTGGAAAAATTGTTAGTCCTGAGCATATAATTGACAAAGGAGTAAAATTAGAAACTATTCATGATCGTTTTGAAACAGTTGAAACTCGATTTGAGATATTTAAAAAAGATATTGAAATTGAATATTTAAAAAACTGTCATAATGAAAAAAATCAAAATAAAATTGATACCTTAACAAAAGAATTTCAAAATGAAATTACGCAATTAGAAAATGATTTACAATTTATCAAAACTTCCAATACAGGTGGAGAGTTTATGGAAAATGAAAATATAGAAAGAATCAAAGAGATTGCAAAAAGAAAAGTTATTGTTAATGGTAAAATAACAGCACTATTAACAGAAAATGAAGTATATAATCTATCTATTAAAAAAGGGACATTAACAGAGGAAGAACGATTTATTATTAATAACCATGTTGCAATCTCATATGACATGTTAAAAGAGTTACCTTTTCCTAAAACTATGAAAAGAATTCCTGTTATTGCAGGGTCTCACCATAAAAAAGTTAAAGGTGGAGGTTATGCTGCGGAAGAAATATTAGATTTACCTATGACTATTGAGGATAAAATATTAGCAGTAGCCGATGTCTTTGAAGCTTTAACTGCAAATGATAGACCTTATAAAAAAGCAAACTCATTAAATACATCATTGAGAATACTATCTTTTATGGTTAAAGATGGTGATTTAGATAAAGACTTAGTGAAGTTTTTTGTAAAAAGTAATCTTCATTTAAAATATGCAGATAAATATCTTAAAAAAGACCAAATGGATGAAATAACGGTAGATTTTAATAATTTATGACTAAATAATTCTAAAATATAAAAGTATAAAGGACAGAAAATGATTAATAATAAACTCCTATTAGGTATGGTAATTATATCTATAGTGTATACAGGATGTGATGAAAAACAAACAACACCTATAACTAATAGTCCTGTAATAGAAAAAAAATCTGAAATTATTCTAAAAGAGACTACACCTAAGATAATAGAGAAAGAAGAGTCAACTGTAAAGAAAGAAGATGTTATTACTCCAATAATTAAAAAGGTTCAAGTAATAACAGCCACTCCAAATGGTGAAATACTCTACAAAAAATGTACAGGATGTCATGGACAAAAAGCTGAAAAAAAAGCACTTAACAAATCAGCCATTATTAAAGACTGGGATGCAGAAAAAATTGCAAATGCGCTAAAGGGATATAAAAAGGGAACTTACGGTGGAGCAATGAAAGGTCTGATGAAAGGGCAAGTCATATCAATGAGTAATGAAGAGATAGATCTTGTATCAAAACACATTGCTACTTTTAAATAATTAAAAATAGCCTAGAGATTTACTCTCTTAGGCTAAAAATTATTTCGTGCTACAAAGCTCAAACTTGATATTAGTTTGAAAACCTATAGTTACATCACTCCAAGTTTTCCCTTTATGAAGATCAAAACAAGCTTTGTTGATAGAGTTAAGTGCTTTAGAAGCACTAAAATCAAAAAGATCTATATTACCAGTTGCTTGTAAATCACCTTTATTAAAAATATAAGCCATTGGTACTGTTCTAGTGATACCATTCATAGTAACAGAAACGCTCATAACACCTGTTTTAGGTTTACCACGTACTCTTTTATCTGACTTTATATCAATAATTTTAGCTGTAATATTTTGAGAAGTCATTTGTTCAAAAAAGAATTTTACTAATTTTACATCTCGACCACTATTTTTAGAATTAACACTTGTTGTATCTATTATAATACTTGAACCTACAAAGATTTCACGAAAATTATTTCCTTTTGGAGCAATTGCTGTATATTTTGTATTATCAAAAACTCCACTTACTCCAACTTTTGATGGCGTTTTATAAGCCTTCCAGCTTACATTTACTGCTCCATCTTGGCTCAAGATACACGAGCCACCTTTTGTTCCCATCTCATCAGCGCTAGATAAGGTAGCCACTAAGAATAAAGATATTAAAAACTTAATCATTATAATTCTCCTTTTAAAATATTAAAGTATACCCGAGTAAAATAAATTCTAATTAAACTAAAGGCTTTCGTCTTTTCTCTTCCTAAAGTATACGGATTTCTGCTAAAATAAAGAATGAAAAAAATATCCTTAAAAAATATAATCATTGTATCACTAGCTTTATTTGGAATAATGTTAGTGTCAACCTTACTTGTTTTAGGTTTTAATTCTTTTGCAGGATTGAGTACAGATATAAATACGAATAATGTATCTACAAGTATTGCAGCTGTTGCATTTGGTATTGCTATTATATGGAGATATCTCTATGATAAAATCGACTTGTTAAAGTAATAATAAATTTATTTTAAGATGAAATGGAATAATTTGTAAGATTGAAGTGTGAGAGTTTTATAAACTATTGTAAGTTATAAAAGTATGAGTGAATGAGCAGATAAATCTGCTCATTAAGAAAAATTACAGACCTGTAACGTTTTCTGCTTGAAGACCTTTTTCACCTTGACCGATTTCAAAAGTAACTTTTTGACCATCATTTAAAGATGTTCTGTCATAACCATTACCATTAATTTGTCTAAAGTGTACAAATACGTCTTTTCCACCAGTTTCTTGCTCGATAAAACCGTAACCTTTTTCACTATTAAACCATTTTACTGTTCCATTTACTAATTCTGCCATTGAGAATCCTTTTTTTTAAAATACACCATTTATCATGGTGGTCGAAAATCTAATAAGAAGTCTAATTTTTAGATAAGTTTTACTATTAACAAAGAATTCATCACAATAAAGCAAACTAAAGATGCAACAACAATCATCTTTCATTGGCAATAGTATAGCTAAATTTTATAAGAATCTATGTTAATTTAACAAAAATAAGCATTTTTATCTATTTTGTTTATAATCTCAATAAAATATTATGCTATTAAAGTACTAATTCTCTAAATTTTCTTTGGTTCTCCTAAATAAAAGCCCTGAGAATAATCAATATCCATCTCTTTTACAATTTTATCAATCGAAGAAGAGTGTACAAATTCAGCAATTGTTTTTATTTTCAGTTTTTTTGCAAAATCTACAATAAGCTGTGTAACCAATTTAGCATTTTCATCATAATCTAAATATCGAATCATCGAACCATCTATTTTAATAAAATCTACATTTAATTTCATAAGATAATCAAAATTAGAATAACCTGTACCAAAATCATCTATCGCAATTTTACAACCATAACTTTTCATTTTTTCTATAAAAGAACTTACCTCATCATAATTTTCAATTCCCTCATCTTCTACTATTTCAAAGATAACTCGATTTGCAGTTTGAGGAAATTCTTGGAGTTTTTGATAAATTAAATTATTTATTTCAGGACTTAAGATATCTTCAATTGTTAAATTGATAGAAAAATCATCATCTTTTATCGAAAAGTATTCGAATGCTTTTGTAATTACTGTACGTGTAATTTCTAAATATAGATTAGATTTTTTTGCTATTGTTAAAAATGCCATAGGAGAAATAATTTCACCATCATCATCAAGCATACGAACTAAACATTCATATTTATGGATACTATTATTACTATTGAGAATAATAGGCTGAATAAATATCACTACTCGATCACTAATAAGTGCTTTTTTTAATTGTTTTGTTCGAGTAATATTTTCGACTATATTATCTTTTATATTAATATTTTCATCAAAAATAATAAGGTCTGTTTTGCTTTCTTTGGCAAAGTTTTTTGCCATCTCTGCATTTATAAGATAATTTTTTTGAAAGGATATACCTCCCACGATATGTATGTCTAACGCATTATCTTTCACATTAAGAGGATTTTTCCCAATATGATCAACAAGATTACGAGACATCTCTTTAAATGCTTCTATAGAAATTTTTTCATTTGCTAAAATTGCAAATTCATCTCCTTGTATTTTATATAAAGAATATGGTTGATTTTTAATGAATTCTTTTAGAATTTCTGCCATATTTTTTATAACTTCATCTCCGATGTCATATCCATAATATTCATTTATCTCTTTAAATCTTACAATATCAAAAATCGCAAGTTTTAAATCGTTATATTCTAAACACTCTAAAAGTTTTTGCCTATTTGGAAGTTTAGTTAAAAGATCTGTTGTTTGAAATTTAATTTTATTTGCTTGTTTAATTAAATTTGTTACATCATATCTAATAGCGATAAATTCTTTTATATTTGACTCAATATCTAATATAGGAACTATAGTAATTTTAACAAAATAACTCACTCCATCCTTTGTTCTATTTTCTAAGACACCTTTCCATACCTTTTTGTTTAATATTTTTTGCCACATTTGTTTATATACTGATTCATTAACCTTTGGGTGCTTCACAATATTATGTTTATTTCCTAGTAACTCATTTCTACTATATCCTGATATTTTACAAAATTCGTCATTTACATAGGTAATAACACCCTCTTTATCTGTCTTAGAAACAATAGTACTCGCATCTACAGCTTTTTTATATTCATTTAATAAAGAACTATTTACAAGCACCTCTTTATTTTTTAGAAGAATATCTTTTTCTTGTTCTATTTTAGTATCCAACATCTCATTAATACAAACAGCCAACTCTTGAAACTCTACAAAAGGTAATTTTGTAATTGGAAGTTTTTTATTTTCTATATTAACTTTTTTAAAGAACGTTATAAAAACAGAAAGACTTTTATCAATTTTTTTGATAAATATTCTACTCAATCCAAGAACTAAAAGAATCACAATAAAAAGGAATATAGTAATATATAATATTTTCTTTTCTATTTTTTTTGCTAATTCTTGTTCTTTTTCTATTAATAATTTATCCAAATCTACTAAATGTTTACCTGTTCCTATCACCCAATTCCATTTTTCGTAGTTATACACAAATGTAAGTTTTTCAGATTCATGTTCAGGTAATAAATACTGAACAAATCCTTCCCCTTCTTTCTCTGATGTTTTTAATACTTCTTGAATCAGTTGCCTAAATTTTTCAGACATAGAAGACAATGTTTTTCCTTCAAATTTTGGATACTTTTTATTACTTAAAGTAGTTCCATCATCTTTTAAAACAAATATATAACCATCCTCTCCATAACTTATATTACTTATCCTACTTAATGTTTCTAACTTTAGTTCTTCTTCAACTCGAAATGTATAATCAGCTGTTCCTATAAAATAATTTAAAGGTTCAATTAGTTTTATATAACCTAACTTATCTGCTTGTACATTTGGTTTATCTGGTCTATAAAATGTCCACTCTAAAAAACCTTCTTTTTTTGTTTTAGCAATATATACTAACTCTTGTAATACTTTTTTACCATTGAGGTCAGTAAAATCTCTAAACTTATAAGTACCCTCAAACTCTGGTTTAAGTCCATGCATTATAAGTTTACTATTCAAATCATACATAAAATAGTATCCCCAATTATTAAAAAAACGCATCCCTCTTACTGTTTCTTTTATTATTTCAACAATTTCATCTTTTGTTTTTGTTGCCTTATATTTCGTAAAGATTGAATTTATGATAGCATCAACTTCTTCAATTCTATTTTTTACGAGCTGATTAATACGAGTATATTTTAAGGAGTTATTATATTCAATTAGAGAGATTACACGATCGACTTCATTTTTTAAAATCTCTTTTTCATTTTTTATATATTCAGTTTTAAAACTATGTAAATTTTCTTGATATTCCCTATAATCATAAGCGATCCATAGTGCTCCTATAGTCAGTATTGATAGGATAGAAAAAAGAAATGTGGAAAGATATAATGTCCGAGATAGTTTTTTTATCATGGTCTTATCCTTTAACTATATTATCGCAAAAGATTTCTTAAATAATTGTGACCATTTAAAACAACTTGTTTTCTGTTATTTATATAGGTAACGATATAATAAATTTAGCCCCTATATATTCATTAGTATTATATTCATATTTTGTATTTTGGGCTTCAATCATTCCACCCATTCCATTTACAATAAAATCGTATGTAAGATGAAGCCCTAGTCCTGTACCCTGAGATTGGTGTTTTGTTGTAAAATAAGGCTCAAATATTTTGGGTAAGACATTCTTTGGAATTCCCCCTGCATTATCTTTGATAATTATTATTGCGGTATCATCTCTAAGAGAGGTTGATAAAAATATAAATTTCTCTTTTATATTATTTTCAAGTAAAGCATCTCTTGAATTATTAACAATACTCATTAAACATTGTATCAACTCATTTTCATAACCATCAATTTTAATACTTTCATCTAAGTCTAATATTATCTTGATGTGATTACTTTTAAACCTGGCATCAACTAAATGTAAAAAACTATTAATATTCTTATTTAAAGAAAAAACTTTTTTTGTTCTATCCCCTGTGATAAAGTTTCTAAAATCTTCTATGGTTCGAGAGAGATATTGGGCATTTTCATTCACTAATTCACAGGTATGATAAAAATCTTTATCCTTTAACAATCCATATTCTTTTTGCATTTGCATACCCGTAACACCAGTTGAAATTACACTCAGTGGTTGTCGCCATTGATGTGCAATATTTCCAATCATCTCTCCCATTGATGCCATTTTAGTTTTTTCTATAATTAAAGCATCCTTTTTTTGATTTTGTTGTATTTGAAATTTTACTTTTTCGTCTAAATATACTTTACTCCGCTTAATATTTTTATTAATCATTTTTCCCATTTGTGAGAATTCATCATTATTTTTAATAGTGATATAATCAATACTTGTAGTTTCATTAGTTAAGTAATTAAAAAAACTACTCAATCCTTTTTTTAATTCATTTGAAGACAAAGTAATACCATGAATAATCTTTAATGATATTACAAAAATAATTAAAATTATACTAATAATACTAATAAAGTACACTAATATCGTATTATTTTTTTCTTTTATAATAAGGTCTAAATTTGTTTTAATTTCTTGTGTATAATTAGATTCAATACTTTTTAAAATATTTATTCGATTTGTTGATACCTCATACCAATATGTACTTTTGATACCAATAATAGAATGACTCAAAATATTAATCGCATTAATTGCAGCTATATCATCTATTTTTATAATATTTTTTAAACTATTATCATCTTTGTTTTTACGGTAAAACTCTGTTATTTTTGGCAACTCTTTATAATACATTTCAAATGTTTTTGAAATTATTAGTAATAGTTCTTTTTCTTTTTTTGTTGTTGTTTGTAAAGTATTGTATTTATTAATATTATCTATTATTTTATTGTAATTACTTACAAAGTTATATAGATACTGAAGATTTCCCCGTAATTCATAGTTCTTAAAATCATGAATAATACCACCATATCCAGATAAATCTCTTATCTCAGAAATAATATTATTTTTAATCATTTTACTAAATACAATTTCTCGTAATCTACTTACTTCAGTAATATTAGTATCTAACATCTCTGTATTATAATTCTTCAATTGGGTAGGAGAAAGAAGTAATCTAAAATTAGATAGGTATGTTTGCTGAGAAGAATACAATATTTCAATTTTTCGTAAGAGTTCACTAGATACTTTTTCTCTTGCAAATATATTACTTAAAATTGCTCTTTCTCTTCCTGCTTCTTCTTTTGCTCGTAAAAGATTTGTATATGCCACTAATGATTTAGATTTTGTATTATCATTCTTTAATGATTCAATCTCTATATAATGAAGAATAGTACTATTAATATTAGTATAATATTTATGAGCAGCTCTAAATACTATACTTTGAGATAAGACTTGTTTCCGAATATTTGCTATCTCCAATAGTTTTAGAATTATTTCATCAAATTTTTTTATATTATTTTGTTTCTTGATATAAGCAAGCAGAAGATTAATCTGCAAATCTGTAATTTTTCTCTGAATTAATAAATTCTTTTCAAATTTTTTTCCTTTTGTTCCTATAAATCCAGTACTGAGTCCTCTTTCCTTTTGTAGCTCATGAACAACATTACTTAACAATATACTTTCATCTATGTAAAATTTTAATTTTATGATTTCATTTTTTTCTTTAAAACTTCCAATACCATCATTGATAGTAAGTAATACAAGTCCCAGTATAGGAATCATTAATGCAATAATCAGTTTAAATTTTAAATTTAATTTATTAAGCATAAAAATATCCCTTTAATATTTAATTGTAGTAAAAATTATTATACATTTTAGTAGATTAATAAATCTAAAAGTTATTCTAATTTATTATATATTTTCTTTTTTAATAGTTACAGATGCCTAAAAATATGAATTACCTATATAAAGATAGATTATCCAATAGGCAAAGATATAATAAGTTCAGCACCTACGTATTCTTTTTCATTATATTCATAGTTTCTATTTTGAGCCTCTACTGTACCATTCATCCCTTTTACTATAAAGTCATATGTCAGATGAAGTCCTAACCCTGTACCTACTGATTTATGTTTTGTTGTAAAATAAGGTTCAAATATTTGAGGTAAAATATCTTTGGGTATTCCACCTGCATTATCTCTAATAGTGATAATTGCTTTATTATTTTCTTGTGAAGTTGATAAAAATATATACTTATCTTTTATTTTTTTTTCAAATAAAGCATCTTTTGAATTATTAATAATACTCATCAAACATTGAATCAACTCATTTTCATAACCATTGATTACAATATCTTCATCAACATCAATAATTACATTAATATGGTCACTTTTCAGTCCAGCATCAGCAAGATGTAAAAAACTAGTAATATTATCTTTTAAAGAAAAAACTTTTTTTATCCTTTCTCCTGTGATAAAATTTTTAAAATCTTCTATTGTTCGAGAGAGGTATTGTGTATTATCATTAATTATTTCACAAGTATTATTGAAATCCTCGTCGCTAAGTAAACCATACTCTTTTTGCATTTGCATTCCAGTGACTCCAGTTGATATAACACTAAGAGGTTGTCTCCACTGATGTGAAATATTAGCAATCATTTCACCCATAGAAGCAAGTTTTGCTTGCTCATATAATTGTTTATCCTTATTTTTCAACTCTTCAAGTCTTTCATCTAACGTCGATTGAGTAATTATCCATCTTTTTTTAATACTCAAATAATATAAAATACTAACAACACTTACTAGTAATAAAAACATTATTATAGATATAATAAAACTTTCTTCGTGTGATATAGTAATATATATAGAGTCATGAGGATTATATTCATATATAAAAGCATCTAAATCAACATCTTCATTAATCAGTCCTAATACCTTATAAATATCAACAATTTTTTGAAGTTTGTGACTATCAAGACATCCAATTTTATCTGTATTGTGATGATGAACTAACGTTTTTAATACTTCAGCTTCTGAGACAAGAGAAATTAATGATTTGTTTTGTGTGTTATATTTTTGATGTATTATTTTTGACGTTTTACCTATATTATTAAATGCATATTCCCAGCCTTTAAGTGTTGCTTCAAAAAATGCTTTTGTTAACTTTGGATTATTTTTAATATATTCTGACGATGTATATAATATATCACTATAGAAATCAAAACCAAAATCTTTTGGATCAAATATTTTATATTTTATATTTTTATCATCTAATACAATTGGTTCATTTGAGAGGTAAGATGCCATAATATCTGTTTTTTTAGTTATTAAATCATTAATATTAAAGCTATGCTTTTGTAACTGTAAATCACTTAGATTTAATTTATGTGAATTTAACATAGCTGTAATAGCTGCCGTTTCTTGCGCATCAGTAGTAATCATTATTTTTTTATTTTTAAGATCATCTAGATTATTAATACTTTCATCTGTTGTAAGTAACATAAGTGGAGAATTTTGAAATATTGCACCAAGAGCAACTATATCTTTTCCATTTGCCTTCTCTATTAATAAGGAAGATCGGCCAATAGCAAAGTCAACTTTTCTATTTTTTATCATATTTGATATTTTCATACCATATTCAAATTCTTTTAAAGTCACATCAATACCGGCATCTTCATAATACCCTAACTCTTTTGCTACATAATATCCTGCAAATTGGAACTGATGTTTCCAACTGAGTTGAACAGATACTTTTTCCAAATTGCTGTCTGAAAAAAGAAAAGTATTAAATATAAATAATATACTAAAAAATTTTGCATAATTCATTACAATCTCCCTACTCTTTGTGTGTTTACATTATTATACTACAATAATGTATGATTGGTGTCGTGTTTTATTAATATTTTCTAAATTATATTATCATTTTATCATATAAAAAATGACAATATTTAGTGCCATTTTAATCTTTTCTAATAAAATCTATATGATAAAAGTAAATACTCAATCGTAATTGTCCTGTCACTTTATATATATTATACATTGTTTAAAGTTAGATTAAAGTTTAGATTGATATACTTTTGAATATACGCGTTGTAAAGGGATAAATTTGAAAAATATAACTAATAGTTTCAACGAAATTATAATAGGTAAAACTCTAGCAAATCAGCCAACTTATACCAAAAATATTTCTAATAATCAGTTTTCTTCATTATTAAATAATAAACCAAATGAACAAGAACCAGAGCAAAAAGAAACACAAGAAGAAACATCAGAAAATATAACTAATCAACAATTAGAATTACAAAATGCTAGTTATTTAAATAAAGTATTTTTATCTTCTGTTGCATAAAATATAATTTAATTACACTATAAACTCATAACTTTATTTCTACCTAACTCTTTTGCCCTGTAAAGTTGCTCATCTGCATCTTTATAAAGTTCAATATCATCTTTTATTTCATTTGCATTTTTACATACAAGCCCCACAGAAATCGTCATATAAACGCTTGCACTATTTCCTGAATGTTCAATATGAAGACTTTCAATATTTTGCCTCACTTTATTTGCAAATTGTTTCGATTTTTCTTTGGAGTCTGTCTTAAAAATCACTCCAAATTCTTCCCCTCCCAATCTAAAACAATTATCATCGGCTCTGTGTATTGAATTTTTAATACATTGCGCAACTTTAATAAGTGCTTCATCACCTTTTTGATGCCCATATGTATCGTTATATTGTTTAAAATAATCTATATCCATGATTAAAAAAGATACTAAAGCATTATTTCTCTTAGCAGAATTTATAGTCTTAGGAAATATTTCATTAAAATATCGCCTATTAAATATATCGGTAAGACCATCAGTTAGAGATATCTCTTCAATGAGTTTTTTATTAGTTATATCTTGTCGTATAGATGTATATCCTATTTTTTTTCTATCTTCATCATACTTAGGTGAGATTGTTCCATAAATCCAATACGTTTTACCAGATTTATTTTGATTCATAATTTCACCCTGCCAAGTTTTATCGTGTGTAATTGTTTCCCACATTATTTTATGTATATTAGGATCTAAGTCTGGGTGTCTATTAATTCTATGATTCTGTCCAATAAGTTCCTCTTTTGAATAGCCACTAATTTTACAATAAGCATCTGACACCTCTGTAATATTACCATTTAAATCAGTAGAAGAGGTAATAATATAATTATCAATTAATTGTATATATTGATTGATTTTATATTGTTCTTTTTTTATAGTTTCATTTTGTTTTTGTATTGTTTTTTGGGATTTAACTTTATATCTATACAAAAACAATAAAAATAAAATCGTCAGTATCGATCCACCTAAAATAAATATTAATAGTGTAATTACCTTATCATGTTCTATTTGTAATTGTTCTGATTGAATTAATACTTGTTCTTCAAGCGTTGTATTAAAATTTTGTATAAATTCTTTTTCAAGTATTAAAGGATAAATAGTAGAATAAAGTACCTTTTTATTAGCAAATTCAATAGGATATGAAAATACTCTTACTTTCTGAATGGAGCCATTTGATAATATATGATTAAATATAAAATAGTTTCTTTGCTCATTTTTAGCTTTTTTTATCTCTTTTAGAACTTGTTCTTTTGTAAAAGCATTAATATCTTGAATACTTTTACTCGTTAAGTTGTCATATCCATAAAAAGATTTTGCAACAGTATTTGCTTTTACTATCTTTCCATCAGTAGGATCGATAAATAACATTACATTTTTATTGTTTAAAAAGTAGTTTTGAAAAGCATCAGGTGTTACTTGAGAAAATAGTATTGAACAGAAATAAATAAGAAAAATAAGTATTCTATACATTTTTTACTCCTTAAAGAGTACCTTATAATATCAAATATAAAATTAAACATAGTTTGCACAATTTAAAAAAAAGTATTGATATTGTATCAACAATATGATAAAGTAACAAATACTATTAATAAAAGGAAATTACAATGAATATTCCAGGGAACTACGAACAGCATGTTTCTATTACTAAAGAACTAAAAATGAGTGATAGTTTTTATGAAGTAAGAGAGCCACATAAAGAAGGTTTTGAGGAAATTTATAATGAAGCAAAAGAAAAAGGAATTGAAATTTCAACTGCCAAAGATTTTCTAAATTCTCTCACAGAAGATGAATTAAGTACTCTTCAGCATTATACTTTATTAGTTGATGATATTAATGTTTCAAAATTAGATGATGAAGGTGCCTATAACTTACTACTTCATCATTATGAAAAATACGACTTTAATGAGGATGGTCTTATTTCAAATGGTATAGCAAAATCAATGAGTTTATTACCTGTAAATATGCCTAGTGATGAAAAAGAGGTATTAGTAGAAACACTAAATGGTATGGATGAAAAAGAAAGATTCCTTACTTTATTAATGATTAATCCCCCGCAATTTCAACTAATGGATGATGGAACTATTATGGCTAAAGAAAATGACAACTATATGAACTATCAAACAATATCAAATAGAATACAAAGAATCCTCAATCCACTTCCAGGAGAATATTCTAGTCCAGAGATTCAAAATACTTTGAGTAAATTTTTAGATATCTATAGTAAAAATCTAGAACAGAAAAAAGAGCAAGAAGAGTATATCAAAAAACAAAATGAAGACAGTGCCCAATTAACAAAAGCTAAAATATATCAATAAAAAAGCTATGACTAGTTAGTATCTTCTTTATCACTGGTGAAACTATTTGTACTAGTAAAGTTATTATTAGAGGTGTTTGAGGTATTAAAACTATTTATGGAATTACTATCAAAAGAAAGAAGATTAAGTACATTTGATTGAAGTGCATTAGCTTGAGCTTGAGAGAAAGCCCCCATCTCTTTTAATATCGCATTTCTATCAAAAACTAAACTTTCAGCTTTAAAATTTATCTCTTTTGTATTTTCATTTGATTTTTCAAAGCTTTTATGTAAATCAGATAAACTGTTTGTTGATGTTTTTAAACTATTTAATAGCGTTTTATAATCAGATTGGAACTGTTCAATCACTTCTAAAGCACTAATAACTATTTTAGATTGATCATTTGCTACAGAACCTGTTAACCCATCTTGAGCCAAGTTTTTTAAATCACTTAACCCTAATCCTTCCGTATTTGACTGTATTGATTCAGATGATAATACAATAGGAGGAAATTCACTAATTCTAAAAGAATGCGAAGTACTAGTATCAGTATTGCTAGTAGACTTTTGTAATGAATACAACTCTTGATAATTACTATCTGAAGCTATAGCATCAAATTGATTTAAAAGAGTACTAATATCTTTTCGAATAACTTCTTGTATTTCATCTGTTGTTTCATTGTTTAAAATATAATTTAATCTATCACTAACATTTGATAATATCTTACTTTGCTGATCTAATGCCATATTAGTAACCTGAGCAAGAGCAGCACCTTTTGAAGCTTCACTAAATGCTATTTCTACAGAGTTTGTTCTCACTCTTAAATTATCATCTAATATATAAGATAAACTACTAAGAGATAAACTCTCATCACTTTTTTGAATTTCATTTGTTGATGTAGTGGTTAAAGTGGTATTATTGGAAGTAGATGATGTTAAATTTGATGTGCTAGTCTGAATATTTGAAGAGTGAAGACTCAGGCTATTACTACTTGTAATCATGCAGTTATCCTTGTATCGCTTTATTAAACCTTTTAATATTATACATAACAAATATATATATTAACTTTAAGTTACAATTCAATCAACAATTTTATTATCTGTAAATATACCAAATAGAATATTTACAAGAATCTGATATAATCTATTTTATGATACTAAAACTTTCTTTTTTTCTTTTATTTTTAAATACTTTTCTATTGTCAAATATTGATATTGATAAAAAAGCTATCACAATAGGTTTATCCTCTACATTGTTGAAGTCTCAAAATATTGTAAATAATTTAAATAAATATGACCTTTATATTTATAAAACAACAAGTACTAAAAAACCTTACTATATTATTTATACTGTCAACATTAAAAAAGAGAATCAAAAAATAGTATTAAAATCTATACAAAAAAAATATAAAGATGCGTATATATCATCGGATAGTAGAGTAAAAAAATTAGCTACAGTAAATTTTGATAATAATATATTTATAAAATCACAGAAAAACAAACAGCAAGATAACAAATTTTCAGATACTCGCATCAATCTAAATAAACAATCATTATTTGTTACTTATGTAAAAAATAAAAAAGAGTTATTTAGTTTTTTAAAAAAGAATAGAAATTATAATTTATTTATAGAAAATGTAAAACATAATAATTTAGACAATAACGACCGTTGTTGTGCTATTTATATAGTCAATATTAATCCAAGAGAATTTAACTATATTTTTGAAATTATAAAAAATTCCTATAATCAAGCTAAGGAAGAACAAACTACTTTTCTTAAATATAGACATGAAAGATATGATTTAAATAAGTTTATACAAAGTTTTACAAAACCATCTAAATAGAACTATTTAAATTCCTTTATCTTGCTATGTTTTTAAAAATAAAGGTAATAAAATAGAAAATTTAGCTCCTCTATAACTGATATTACCATATAAAAACTCTACATTCTGTGCTGTTATAGTTCCTTTCATATGTTCTTCAATAATAATTTTCGACATGTACAAACCTATCCCTGTTCCATTTGTTTCAGCTTTTGTGGTAAATTGAGCTTTAAATATCTCTGATAAAATATCTTCAGATATTCCTCCTGCATTATCAGTAATATTTATTTCTAAATTATTATCCTTTAAAGAGGCATCAATTAATAATAATCGTAGATTATCTTGTGTAATTAATTCGTCTCTTGCATTATTAATAATATTCATAAATACCTGAATCAATTCATTTTCTAAGCCATTAATAACTAAATCTTCTACCTCTTGAACAATAGTTATACCAACTGTCTTAAATTGAGATACTGATAATTTAAATGTTTTATCAATTGCATTTTTAATAGAAAAGTCTTTTGTTCTTTTATCTGTTTTGTAAAAATTTCTAAAATCATCTATAGTTGTAGAAAGATGTTGCACATTTAAATTTATTTCATTCATAGAATTAGTTACTTCTTCTTTTTCTAACATATCAAAATCATTATTTACATCAGTACTACTAGCGATTGTTGATATTACAGATAAAGGTTGTCTCCATTGGTGTGCTATATTACCAAGCATTTCACCCATTCCCGCCATTTTTGCTTGTTCTTGTAATAGCTTACTATTAAGATCAACTTCTTTTTTTAATTTTTTTGTCAATGTCATAACTTCTGTAATATCACTTAAAAATATTTTGATTACATTTTCATCGACTCTTGTCCCATAATGACCTTTTATCTGATAAAATTTATTTTTAATCTCTATTGTTTCAGAGACAATACTATTTTTCTTTAATTCCTCAAATAATGATTCCCATATATTTTTAGGTATCAACTTAGTAACAGTATCATCTAAATGTACATTAAAATTCTTTTTCGTGATACTATTTGCCCAAAAAATAATTTGTTCACTTCCTAAATCTATTAACTCAACAACATATTCTGACAATGCATTAAAAGTATCACGACTATCAAAAAGCCTTAATTCCAGTAAATTTACATAATTGCCTTTTACATTCATTGCAAGGTCTTTTGATGTCAAAATATAATTAAGATTATCTTCTTCTCTGTGTACAACTACTCTTCTAATAGTATATTCTTGCATAAGATGAAGCATATCATTAGCCGTTTTATTTTCATCAATCATAATAATTGGTGAGTGCATAAATTGTTTTACCATTTTATTTTGGTTTTCATTAGATTGTGCTAGTTTTATAATATCACTTTCTGATATTATTCCCAGTACTTCTTTGTTAGATGTTACAAGAAAAGAAGTTAGTTTTTTTATTGCCATCATATTAAGAGTATATTGTAATGTACTATTTTCGTCAATTAAGACTGCTTCATTAGAAGTATTGATTAATGATGAAAGTTTAATGTCTTTTTTTTGAATATCGTCCTCAATTGAAAACAATAAATCTTCTTGCTCAATACAGCCTACATATTCATCTTCATTATCGATTACTATTATCTTACGTATATCATTGAGAAGCATCATACTCAATGAATATTCAACTAATCTTGTATGATGAAGAGCAATAATATCTTTTACTGCATGATCAATTGCTGGCGATTTAAAATCAATATTTTTAGAAAAATATTTTACAAAATCCCTTTCAGTTATTATACCAATAGGTTTTTTATTTTCAATTATTACAATATGATGTAAGTTATTTGTTGTCATTTTATTAATAACATCTTGTAGTGTAGCCGTTTTATTTACCGTATCATCAGTATTTTGTATATAATCTTTTAAAAACATAATGAAATTTTATATTATTTTAACTAGATACATACTTAATTTAAAATTTTATTTTCACACCTACAGAAGTGGTCAATACTCATCATTTTTTAAAACTTCTTTATATTAATGTTTTTCCTCACTATGTTCGCTAATCATAATAGAGATTTTTTCATATACCGATTGAGCTTCTTCATCTGTGATTTTATTTTCTTCAATTAATAATAAAATATTTTGAAGTTCCACTAAAAAAGATTCCATATCTCTCATCACTTCTTTGTCTTCATCTGATATTGTTGTATTCTCATACGTTGTATGTAATTCTTCTAAATATTCTTCCGACTCAGGAATCATAGTATCAACAATAATTTGTTTAAGTTTATTTTTTATATCTGTCATAATCATGCCTTTTTTTTTAACGCGATAATACCTGAATTATCTTAACTTTTTATAGATTTTATTCTAAAATAACTGATCTAATAATATACTAACACCTTGGTTTATTAATTCATCAGTTACTTTTTCTATTACAGGGTTTCCTTGTTCATCTGTTTTTTGACTTTGATTATTTTGATATATAACTGTAGTTTTTTGGTTGTTAATTCTTTTTTGTTCAGCTAAATAAAACTGTTGTTCTTTTTGTCTTTTAGCATCTTTTAATAGTTCTGTTGTAATATCTATCATTGTTGCTATGATTTTATCTGGTAATCCCATAGATTGTAACGTTTCTATTTCTTGAAGTGTAAATTCTTTATAAGGAGTCTTTACTCTTTTAATTAAAGATACAATAATTAATTCACTTTTACCATCTTTAAGTAGTTTTTTTATATCCCCTACTTTCATACCTTTTTCACCAGTTAAAGTTAATCTTATACTGCTATCTTTAATATAATAAACAACATTTGGATATTTGTCAGTATATTCTTTAAGAGCTTGAAAATTATTTTCTTTAATATACATATTTACAATTTTTTGTTTCTCTTGTATTATATTTTCTGTTATTTTCCTATTCTTTAATATTTTTTCCTGCACTGACTCTGTTATTTTAATATACTTGTTATTATTTTTTGAAATTCCTTCTAACAATAATTTACCATTTAGTAATCCTATATTATAACGTTCATTTTTTTTACAAGGAGTATTTCCATTTGTACAATCTTGAGAAATAAACAAATCATTATTTGTTATGACATTATTATTTAAATCTTTTAGTATAATTTTTGATTTTACATTTCCAGTTACCCACATACTTTCTCTGACATTGTCTAATATCAAATAAATATCCGATTTATTTTGTATATCTGTTTTGTTTTGTAATTTAATATATGGAGCATGAACTATTAAGTATTTAGAAAGGCCGTCAAAAATAGACTCTTGAAAATTAATGCTTGTACTTGAATGTTCAACAGTTAAAAGAACATTTTCTTTATATTGTATATCTTGAGCTGTATTTGGTTTATAACTTTGAATATTTATATTTTGTTTTGTACCACAACCACTAACCCCAAATAGAATGAATAGTCCTATTAAAGTACTAAATATAAACTTTTTCATGCCAGTCCCTTTACTATAAAATATATTTTATTATACAGAAAAATTTCTTTATGTTATAACAATGGTACTAGTTAATACCTGACGGTTTCAATCATACATTATATTTACTAAAATTTCTATTTGTATTTTTATACGTAATATAATACATCTTATTATTTGTTGTATTTTATAAAATACTTTACATTGATTACCAAAAAGATATACTTAAAGTTGTAATTGCAACAAAACCAATCGTTAATAATAATCGTGAACCTAAATCAATCTTTATCTCTTTATTCATGTTTATTCCTTATTTTATTTGCAAAATTATATTTAACTTTGATTACCAAACAATTACATTATTTTATTTATAATTTATTATCACTAATTATATACAACTTAATAAGATACTTTATTCTTACCCTCTTTTTTTGCGTCGTATAATAGGGTATCAGCCCTACAAAATAAGGAATCCTCATTATCATTTTCTAAGACTTCTGTTAATCCCATACTTACAGTGACCACATTATTATCCATAGAAATCAACTCTTTTTCAATCTTTTTTCGAATATTCTCAGATACAATCTTTGCAGATTTTAAATCAGTCTCAGAAAGTATAATCACAAACTCTTCCCCTCCAACTCTAAATAAAAAGTCGTTTGTTCTAATGTGTGAATTCACAATCTTTACAAACTCGATTAAAACTTTATCCCCTACTTTATGACCATACACATCATTAATTTTTTTGAAATCATCTATATCTAACATTATTAACGAGAATTTATTTTTATATCTTTTAAATAATTCTAAATGTTCTTCCATTTTTTCATCATAAGCTTTTCTGTTTTTTGCACCTGTTAAACCATCTAAATAATTTTGATCTTTAAGTTGTTTTGTTTTTAAATCTATCTCTTTTATCAATTCAACTGTAGTATGTAGCCATTTTCTCCGTATAGATACATAAACTATAGTAAATAACAACATCCCAACTAGCATCACCCCAATTAAAGAATAAATAATCACTTCATTTTCTGTCAGTTTTAGATTAACTGCCATATGATTATTTTGCTCATATACAAATTTGTCTAAATCAATATTATGTGTCATTAGGCCCATTACTTTATATACATCTATAATTTTTTGTAGTTTATCTTTTTCTAAACGTCCTATATCTTTTACATCATGGGTATAAGCAAGCTTTTTCAACGCTTCACCTTCTGATACAAGATGTATTAGGGTTTTATTTTGTGTATTATATTTTGAATATATTACCTGTGATGTTTTTCCAATATTATCAAAGGCATATTTCCAGCCTTTAATTGTTGCTTCATAAAATTTTTTTGTTAATTTTGGATTATTCTGAATAAAAGTGGAAGAAGTAAAAAGAATGTCATTGTAAAAATTGAAACCATAATCCTTCGGATCAAAAATATTATATTTAATACCTTGTTCTTCTAGTCTAATCGGTTCATTAGATATATATGATCCCATAGCATCAACTTTACGATTTATTAAATCATCTAAATTAAAACTATGCTTTTGGATTTGAATATCTTTAATATCAATCTTTTTTGAACTCAACATTGCTAAAATAGATGCAGTACCTTTTGCATGACTAGTTAACATCACTTTTTTATTTATCAAATCTTTTAAGGTTGTAATATTACTATCTTCTCTTACTATTAATACTAATGGAGAGTTTTGAAAAGCACTGAATAATGCTACAACATCTTTATTATTTGCTTTATCAATTAATAAAGAGGACCTACCAATTGCAAAATCTGTTTTATTATCTTCTAATGCATTTAATAAATTCATACCAAATTGGAATTCTTTGATATCGATATCAATACCAACATCTTTATAATAACCTTTTTCTTTAGCTATGTAATATCCTGCAAATTGAAATTGATGTTTCCAACTTAATTGAAGCGATATTTTTTCCAAGTTTTCATTTCCAAATAGAGATGTACTTAGTAGGAACATTAGAGTAGTAAGCTTAAAATAGTTCATAAAATATCCTAATATTTATTTAGATAATAAAATAAGCCATAAATAATTTATCCTATTATATATAGTATACTCCTTTTTAATATAAGTCAATATTAATAACTTAAGTCTTTTTTATATCAAATAATTACCATATATATTTTTATATACAATATTTACTAAACACTTTATCTTTCTCTTACGCTATTTGCAATACACTTCGCACTTATTTTAAAATTTAAATGCATAAAAGAAATTATTTTATGTGATAAAGGGAACAGATGAATTCTGTAGTAATTGCCGTTACAGTAATGGTAATACTTTCATTAGTGAGAGTAAATATTGTTATTGCTTTAATAATTGGCGCAATAATAGGTGGGTTAACTGGTGGACTTGGTCTAAATGAAACAATTGAAGCTTTTAACAAAGGTTTAGGAAATGGAGCAACTATTGCATTATCGTATGCAATGTTAGGAACCTTTGCTGTTGCTATTTCAAAATCAGGAATTACTGATTTATTATCAAATATGATTATAAAAAAAGTAAATTCAAATACTTCAGCGATGCAGTTTATTTATATCAAATATATGTTATTAGCTCTTGTATTATTTGCAGCTATCTCTTCTCAAAACTTAGTACCTGTACATATTGCATTTATACCTATTTTAATTCCACCATTATTACATTCAATGGCTCAGTTACAACTTGATAGAAGAGTTGTTGCTTGTATTATTACATTTGGTTTAGTTGGAACTTATATGCTTTTACCTGTTGGATTTGGTGGAATCTTTTTAAATGAAATTTTACTAAAAAATCTTGTAAATAATGGAGTTCAAGCTATCTCTTCACAACTTCCACTAGCCATGTCAATTCCAGTATTTGGGATGTTTTTAGGTTTATTAACAGCAATTTTATTTACATATAGAAAAAAAAGAGTTTATGATGTAAGTAAAATCTTAGAAGTTGAATCAGAAAAAAAAGACATTAGACCTTTTTATATTTTTATTGCTTTAATTTCTATTGTAACTGCACTTGGTTTACAGTTATATACAAATTCTATTATTTTAGGTTCATTAGCTGGTTTTATTATCTTTATTGTTGCAGGAGTGATAAGAGCAAATGAAACACAAGATTTTTTTACTCGAGGTCTTAAAATGATGGGAATGATTGGTTTTATTATGATTGCGGCAAACGGTTTTGCGAGTGTTATAAACAGTACTGGGGGAGTTGAAACTTTAGTTTCTTCTGTTGTTGATATTATTGGAGAAAATAAACCTCTTGCAGCATTACTTATGTTATTAGTTGGCTTATTTATCACTATGGGAATAGGTTCATCTTTTTCTACTATTCCAATTATTGCAGCTATATATGCACCTTTATGTATGCAGTTAGAGTTTTCAGTAATGGCTACCATTACATTAATAGGAACAGCAGCAGCATTGGGTGACGCTGGAAGTCCAGCTTCTGATTCTACTCTAGGACCCACTTCGGGACTAAATGTAGATGGACAGCATGATCACATTTGGGATTCTGTTGTTCCTACATTTATTCACTACAATATTCCATTGATTCTTTTTGGATGGGTTTCAGCTGTTTATATTTTTTAATATAAACAGTTTAATAGTTTGAGTTTTTATATGTAATATATTTATAATTACTTAATAACCACCGAGTAAAATACTCAGGTGGTATACTTTAATTTTTATCCATCTAATAATAATTTATCATCATCTAGTTCTTCACCATCATTACGAGCTTGAGCGAATAAATCAAGTAAGTCTTTTACTTCATATCGTGATCGTTCTTCCCCTGATAAATCAAAGATGATTTTACCTTCATGTAACATGATTGTACGTGACCCATAGTCTAGTGCCTGTCTCATTGAATGCGTTACCATCATTACAGTTAATTTTTTCTCCTCAATTATTTGTGAAGTAATATCCATAATAAGAGCAGCTGTTTTAGGGTCAAGTGCCGCTGTATGTTCATCTAACAGTAAAATACTACTAGGCTGTAATGCTGACATTAATAGACTTACAGATTGACGCTGACCTCCAGAAAGAAGACCCATTTGAGAATCTAATCTATTTTCAAGACCAAGATTAAGACGACTTAACTGTTCTTGAAATAATTTACGCAATTTAGCATTTGATGCAAGAGCCAAAGTACCACGTTTGCCACGACCATAAGCTAGTGCCATATTTTCTTCTACTGTTAAGTCTCCACAAGTACCAGCAAGAGGATCTTGAAATACACGAGCCACATCTTTTGTACGCCCAGTTGCAGGTAAATCAGTTACATCTCTATCCTCAAAAAATATACTTCCATGAGTACTGTCAATATCACCAGCTATAGTATTAAGTAGAGTTGATTTTCCTGCACCATTTGAACCGATAACTGTTATAAATTCACCACCTGGAATTGTTAAATCAACCCCACGTAAAGCTAATTTTTCTGTTGCTAAACCATGATTAAAAGTTACATGTAAATTTTCACAACGAATCATACTTTTTTCCTTTTTGCTTTTTTTGCTTTCCATTCACTACGTAATTTTGGAAAGATTAGTGCTAATGTAACAAGTACTGCAGTAAGCAGATTCAAATCTGAAGCTTGAAAACCTAAGAAATCGGCATTAAGTGCCATTGAAACAGCAAGCCTGTATAAAATAGATCCTAGTATACAACCCATTACAATGAATAACATCGAACGAGTACCCAATAGTGATTCAGCTATAATAACAGCTGCTAAACCAACAACAATTGTTCCTATTCCCATTGTAGAATCAGCAAAACCATTTGTTTGTGCAAATAAAGCTCCTGCAAGTCCAACTAAACCATTAGATAAAGCTAGTCCTACATATACTTTTTCATTAACCACAATACCATTTGCTTGAGCCATACGTTTATTTGAACCAACTGCCCTCATTGCTAAACCGTATTGAGTATATAAAAACCAAGCAACTAATAATCCAGCAATAATGGCACAAACAGCTACAAAAATAACTTTTAAATACATAGCAGGAATACCTAATCCTTCAAAAGGAGTAAGCATTGTTGGCTCCATAATTAAAGCAACATTAGGTTTACCCATTACACGTAGATTAATTGTATATAAAGCTGTCATGGTAAGAATACTGGCTAATAGATGAAGAATATTAAATCGTAGATTTAACCAAGCTGTTACTATACCTGCACTTGCAGCTGCTAGTGTACCAAATAATGTGGATAAAAAAGGATTAAACCCACTAACAATTAGAGTAGCTGTTACAGCTGCCCCTAATGTAAAACTTCCATCAACAGTTAAATCAGGAAAGTCTAAAACACGAAATGTGATATAAACTCCCATCGCTACCAAACCAAAAATAAGTCCTATTTCTATTGTTCCTAAAAAAGCATATAATGACAATTTAATAACTCTTATTTAATAATTTTAGTAGCACGGTTAAGCACTGATTGAGGAACTTTAATACCCATACGTTCAGCCATTTTTGGATTAACATATAAATCAGTACCTTTTGCCATCTTAACATCAATAGAACCAGGTTTTTCACCTTTTAAGATTCTTACAACAATATCTCCAGTTTGACGACCTAAATCAAAATAATTATAACCAACAGCAGCAATAGCACCACGTGAAACTGTACTAGTATCAGCAGCAAAAACTGGAACTTGTGCATCAATACCTACTCTAACAACAGATTCTGCAGCACTTATAATAGTATTGTCAATTGGACAATAAATAGCATCTACTTTACCAACTAATTGTTTAGCTGCAATCATAACATCAGATGATTTTGGTGCCGCAGATTCTACAATTTTAATTCCCATTGTTGCAGCTGTTTTTTTGATACTTGCAAGCATTGAAACTGAATTTGCTTCACCTGGATTGTATGGAATACCAACTACTTTTAGATTAGGTATAAATTCTTTGATTAAAGATAAATGTTCTTTAACATTAGCCATATCTGATAAACCAGTAACATTTTTACCTGGTTTGTTAAGTGTAGATACAAGCTTTGCGGCAAGTGGATCTGTTACAGCTGAAAATACAACTGGAATTGTTTTTGTAGTAGATACAACAGCTTGTGCTGATGGTGTAGCAATAGCAACAATAATATCAGGCTGGTTTCCTACCATCTTACGTGCAATTTGAGCCGCAATATCAGGTTTACCCTGAGCACTTTCATATGTAAATTTTAACTTGTCACCACTGTAACCATTTTTGATTAGTGTTTCTTTAATTCCATCACGAACTGCATCTAGTGCAGGATGCTCAACTATTGCCGTTGTAGCAATATAAACTGGTTTAGCGTGAAGTACACCACTAACAAATACTGCTGCTAGTGCAGCACTTTTTAAAATCGAACTTATTCTCATATTGATTCCTTCTCATGTATATATTATTTATTTTAGGATTAAAAAAAGTTTAATATATTTTAGACACAATTGTATATCTTTATATCTAAATGGTTACTTATGCAGATAAATTTAAAACTAACTAATATCTACTCTTCATCAAATTCTAAAATCTCTTTAATTTCATCTTCATTATCAATTATTGATATATTTGTGTTTGCAACAATTATATCAAGTCCATTTGATTGTAAATCTAGAAACTCTTCTGGAGTTAACATCATCTCTTCATCAGCTTCAACAGAACCTGAACAGTAAGGCATACTTCCAAAGTCATAAAATTCATTCTCTTTTACTTTTATTTTTGTTATACCATCTGTATTCGTAACTAATTCCCACTCATCAGGTATCTGATAAGTCTCTTCCATTTGTATTTTTATAAATTGTGCCATGTTTAATTCTCCAAATAAATTTTAAAGCAATAGTATCAAAAAGTAGATAGTTTATGAATTAAAAACTATATAGTCAATTAAATTAGCCACTTAACCTGTTTTGTTTAATTAGGTAGCAGACTATTAATACAATTATAATTCTATAATAAACTCTGTACCTATTTGATTTTCATCATTGTAGATATAGTCAACAACTTTTGCAGTTATTGTTCCATTCATACCTTGTGTGATTAAATTATATGACATATGAAGACCTAATCCAGTACCTTGACTTTTATGTTTTGTAGTAAAATAAGGTTCAAATATTTTTTGAAGTATCTCATCAGGCATTCCACCTGCATTATCTTTTAACTTAATTACAAATTTTTCATTTTCATAACTTACATCAATAAAAAAATATTTTTGCATAATTTTATTATCTTTAAAAGCATCTTTTGAATTATTAAAAATATTTAAATAACATTGAATTAATTCATTCTTATATCCATCAATTTTTATACTTTTTTCTAAGTCTATTAATACGTTAATATTATTTGATTTAATTGAACCTTGTACTAATGATAAAAAGCTATTCATATTATCTTCAATACTAAATATTTCTTTTTTACTATCACCTTTTATGAAGTTTTTAAAGTCTTCAATAGTTTGTGATAAATATTGTGCATTTTCATTGATGGTCTCACAAGTATTATTAAAAACCTCATCAGATAAACAGTCAAATTGTTTTTGCATTTTCATGCCTGTTGCACCAGTTGAGATTACAGAAAGAGGTTGTCTCCATTGATGAGCGATATTTTCAATCATTTCTCCTAATGCCACCATTTTGGATTGATTTAATAACTGTAATTGACTTTCTTTATTTTTATGAACTTCATCTTGTATATTCGATTGCATTTTATTAAAACTGTATGCTAAATGTTCAAATTCATCTCCGGAATGTATATCAACAGGTACAATCTTCTCTTTTTCACTACTTACATTATCACATGCCTTATCCAATATTGTTAAGTTTCGAGTGAGTGCTCTTCCTAAATAATAAGCAACAAACAAACTCAGTAAGATTTCTAATAAAGCTATTTGGATGACTGTTCCAGTTTGATTATCGATATCTTTAACAATATTATCTATATCAAAAATCACATGACCATAACCTAATACTACAGAGTCATTTTTTATAACAAATTTAGATTCTTTTATAGATTCGTTATCTTGTCTTATATCACTATGGTAATAGTTACTTTGAAATTCAGATAAAAACCTATTTTCTTTATCTTTTAAAACTATTTTCCACATATTAGGTAAACTTCCAAAGTTTTCTGTCATATTGTCTAATGTAGCTAAATCATACGTCATAATTGGTGTTTTTACTAACTCTGTAAATAACACGATATTTGAATTAATTTGATTATTAATCATATGAGTACTGAACTTTTTTACTGAATTATAATTATAAATAATAATGATACTTAAGAAAAAAAGTTCTATTAATAAAAATGACAACATGATTTTATATTTAAAAGATACTTTCATTTTAGTTAGTAAAAATCCCCATTTTAATAGCTAAATCTTTAACCGTATTATATTCCTCATTATTTGTTTTAATTAATGATTTGTTGTTAATAGAGATAGGATAACTTGGATATTGTTCTGTATTTTGTTGAGGATCAATACCAAATGCTAATGTTTTAGACATACTAGCAGATGTAAAAATTATAAAAAGAAAGAGAATAGATTTTATCATTATACAACTCCTATAAAATAATAAGATACATTATAACAAATACAACTTAATAATATTTATTTCTATGTTAATTTGAATACGTCTATTATAAGTCTTTACTAATTAATAATCGTTAGTGAACAAACATATACTATGACTAAAGTTATTATGATTATATTCTAATAAAACCTAGATTCTTTTGTGGTATACTTTTTGTAAGTATTCCATCTTTACTATAAATACTATATAATTATAAAAAGGAGACCTATGTTCAATAAATTAAAAGGAAAATTATATCCATCTTTGGAAGTATTATTACAAGATATATTAGATGATAACTTTGATGAATCATCTGCACTTGCAATGATAGAATCTAATAGTATCAATATAAATCTTCAAAATAATGATGGAGATACTATTGTACATGAATGTCTTAAGAATAAAAAATACAAGGAAGCTATTTGGTTCATTAATCAAAATATAGATGTGACTGTTGAAAATAATGAAGGTATAACTTTGGCTAGGCTTGCAGTTGCCCAAGGGGAAATAAATGTACTTAAAGCACTGATTGATACTAATAAAATAGATGTTGATAAATTAGACAAACATAAAAGAAGTCTATTGCAAGATTCAATAATAAATGGATATAGAGATATAACAAATCTTCTAATGAAATTTACAAAAAATATAAATAGTGTAGATAAAAACAACAGAAATGCTGTATTTGATGCAATTTCATATGGAGATAACAATACAACATATAAAATAATTGAAAATGATGATATTAATTTAAACGTTATTGATAATGAAGGTAATACAGTTTTACATAAACAAGAAGTTATTGATAATGAAGAACTAGCAATTAAACTATTGAAAAATGGTGCAGATCCTACTATTTGTGATCGTAATGGAACTAACTTTTTAACAAAAATTGCTCTTTTAGGAGAAACAGGTGAAGCAATGTTAAAAGTTGCTATTAGAATGGGCTGCAATATCAATGCTAAAACAAGTGATGACAACACGATTTTAATGGAAGTTATGTACGCTTTTTCAAAAATTTCTTCAAGTGAATTAGTGAGAAGAAACCAATTTAAAAATATGGCTCAAAAATTAATCAAACATGGTATTGACGTTAAGGCAATAAATAATAAACAAGAAACAGTTTTATTTGATTTAGTGAGAGTATCCGATATTGAGGGCTGTGCTTTTGTTGTTGAAAATGGTGTAGAACTCAACCAGATTAATAAAAATGGTGAAACAGCATTATCACTTGCCATATTAAAAGGTGTTGAAAATCTTGATATTATTGTTCTTTTATTACAATATGGAGCTGATGCATCTATTAAAAATAGATATCATCAGTCTGTACCTGAGATATTAAATAATATTATTTTACATATACACTCACGTAAAACAATGCTAAATACCGAAATACTAAATGCCATTAATCCTGCAGGTAACTATATGGTAATATTAAAGGAAATATTAGGGGGAGCAAGATGTGATTTTGATTATTTAGATTCAGAAGGTAATCCTTTGTATTTAACTCCTTTTTTATTCAATAATTTACCTCTTTGCAAATTATATTTTAATATTGGAGTTGATATTAACATAAAAAACAAAGATGGTTATACCTTATTTTACTTATATATATTATCACAATTTAAAAAAGGAAAATATTCCAAAGAATTTAGACCTACATTAAATTTTCTTCTTGCTAATGGTGCAAATATTTTAACCAGAAATAAAAATCACCAAACAATATTTTCTGTTATTTCACAAATTCAGAATTGTAATCTTGCATTATTTCGACAATTAATAGAAATTACTCGATATGACTATACAGTACAAGATAATAGAGGAAGAACAATCATGCACTCATGCGTTTGGGGTAATAACTTAAAATTAATAGAAATTATATATGGAGTTGAAAGAAATATTCAAAATATTCCAGATAACTATGGTATTTTACCTATTACATATGCTGGACTATTAGGGAATAAAGAAATTGTAGAGGAGTTTTTAAAAAGAGGTTCAAATATAAAAAGTGGAAAAATTCCAAAACTAATAATCAATAACTTTAATCCCATGCTTAAAAATCTTGACGTACTTATTGATGATTATACTCCGAAAGATTATATAAAAAAGTTTGAAATTCTTATCGATACAATTAGAAAGGATTTTAATTCTATCTCTTAATTACTCGATAGTACATTCTTAATTTATAAATTTACATAAAAATAACGGCAGTCTATAGGCAGTCCTCTTCCTAAAAATTCTAAAAAGTTCACTAATTGTAATATTTTTCAAAACATTTATATAAATCAGATATAATCCATCTTATGACACCATTTAAAGTACATACAGAATATTCTCCAGCAGGAGACCAGCCAGAAGCTATAGAAAAACTAACTGCTAGTATAGTTAGTGGAAACAAATACAATACCCTACTTGGAGTAACAGGTAGTGGTAAAACATACACTATGGCTAAAGTTATAGAAGCTACTCAAATGCCTACACTTATTATGACTCATAATAAAACTTTAGCAGCTCAAATATACTCAGAATTTAGAGGATTTTTTCCTGATAATCATGTAGAATATTTCATCTCTTATTATGATTATTATCAGCCTGAAGCGTACATACCTCGTAGTGACCTTTTCATCGAAAAAGATAGTTCGATAAATAGTGAGTTAGAACGTATGAGATTGAGTACTACTTCATCATTATTGAGTTTTGAAGATATTATTTGTGTAGCTTCAGTATCTGCTAACTATGGTCTTGGTAATCCAGAAGAATATAAAAAAAATGTACAAAAAGTAGAACAAGGACAAGAATACTCTCAAAGAGCTATGTTATTAAAACTTGTAGAGATGGGATACAAGAGAAACGATAAGTTTTTTGATCGTGGAGAGTTCAGAGTAAATGGAGATGTATTAGATATATTTCCAGCATATTTTGAAGATGAGTTTATCCGTTTAGAGTTTTTTGGTGATGAGATAGAAACAATTGCAAAACTTGAATACATGACAAATGCCATGAGAGAAGAAGTTAAAGAGGTAACCATATATAGTGTAAACCCATTTGTGGTATCTCAAGAAAGACTTGCAACTGCTGTTAAGTGTATAGAAGAAGAGTTAGACGAGAGATTAGCATACTATCAAAAAGAAGAAAAACATGTTGAGTATCAAAGACTTAAACAAAGAGTAGAATTCGATCTAGAGATGATAGAAGCTACGGGTATGTGTAAAGGGATAGAGAACTACGCCAGACTTTTAACTGATAAAAAAGTTGGAGAAACTCCATACTCTTTAATAGATTATTTTGAAGCGATGGATAGACCATATTTACTTATCGTTGATGAATCACATGTAAGTTTATCTCAGTTTAGAGGTATGCATGCAGCAGATAGAAGTAGAAAAGAAGTTTTAGTTGATTATGGATTTAGGTTACCATCTGCTCTTGATAATAGACCACTAAAATTTGATGAATATATCAATAAAAAAGCAAACTTTCTTTTTGTAAGTGCGACACCAAATGAACTTGAACTAGATATGTCATCTGAAGTAGCACATCAAATCATCAGGCCTACTGGGCTTCTAGACCCTATCATCCAATTAATGGATAGTGAATTTCAAGTAGAAACTTTACATGATGAGATAAAAAAAGTTGTTGCTAAAAATGAAAGAGTTTTAGTAACCGTTCTGACTAAAAAGATGGCAGAAGAGTTAGCAAGTTATTATAGTGATTTAGGTATCAAAGTAAAATACTTACATAGTGAGATAGATGCAATTGAGAGAAATCAAATCATTAGACAACTAAGACTAGGAAAGTTTGATGTACTAGTAGGTATTAACCTTTTAAGAGAAGGTCTTGATATCCCTGAAGCTTCACTGGTAGCTATTTTAGATGCAGATAAAGAGGGTTTTTTACGAAGTAAAACTGCCTTAGTTCAGACTATGGGAAGAGCTGCTAGAAATAGTAATGGTAGAGTTATATTATTTCATAAACGTATCACAGATAGTATGCAGTTTGCAATTGACACGACAAACAATAGAAGAAAAATCCAGGAAGAACACAATAAAGAACATGGTATCACACCAACTACAACTATAAGACGACTCGACGAAGATTTAAAAGTTGAAGAGTATGATGATATCGCTTTAAAAATGGATAAGTTAGATAAAATGCCAGCAGTTGAACGTAAAAAGATGTTAGTAGAACTAAACGCTCAAATGAATAAAGCAGCAAAAGATTTAAATTTTGAAGAAGCGATACGATTAAGAGATGAAATAGATAAAATAAAGAAAATTTAGGGGTAGCCATGAATAATAATGAAATATTAGAACAATTATTAAAAGTAAAACATAAAATAAATCTTTTTGATGATTTAACTGCATACCAAATTAAAACATTAGTTAAAGAGATTACATTTAATAAATTTAAAAAAAATGAAACAGTTTTCCGCCAAGGTGAAAAGAAAAATCAATTTATCTATTTTATTTTAACAGGAAGCATAAAAGTCAGTATTGCTGATAGTTTTGGTGTTAAAAAGACAATTACTACTGTTTCCCAAGGTGCAATTATTGGAGAAATTCAAGCTGTTCTTGATGATGAAAGAACTGCTAGTTGTGTTGCAACTTCAGATGCAAATATATTAATCGGATTTACAATAAATCCATATAATATGGTAAGTAATGGAAATGTATACGGAATTTTCTATAGAAACCTATCACGAGTTTTAGCGCTTAAAATAAATGATACAAATTCTAAAGTAAAATAAATTTACTTTTCTATTCCTTTCGCAAGTTTACGTTGTGTTCGAATAAAAGATGTTGTATAGTGTATCTCTTTTAAGAATACCAACAATGCAATAATCAGTGAAGACATCGCCAACACAAATAAAATAGATATCACAAGTGATGTACTAAAGTGAAACATTGTACTTAAAAACATCGTTAAAATAACTAAAGCTATCAAAAGACCTGTAGTTGTACAAAAGAAAATAGCTAAATTAATATTTGACATTCTCATTGTCAAAAATTTACGTCTAGAAATTATTTCAGGAGTGAGATCAGTATTCATTTCTGGACGATCTAGTTTATCCATAATCCTTGCTAACCGTCCAATAAATACATTTAATAATCCAGCAACTGCTGCTAAAAGAAATACAGGCGCTACTGATAATTTAATCAAATCTGAAACACTATGAACTACTGTAGGATCGATTAATTGAGTCATAACTTTCTACCTTTTATAATTTTTTTGATTCTATCTTCTTGTATATTAATTATAAATTAGATGATAATTCTAATTTATAATTTTGAATAAAACGATTATTCCATTAATGTTTACAAAAAATATCATAGGAATATTATATATTAAGACTAACATTCTTTCATCAAAAAATATAAAGGAAAAAAATGGATATTAGCATACAAGCTGCATTTGCAGCTTTACCTATATTTATGGCAGCGGTTCTTTTAATAGGTCTTCGATTACCTGCAAAAAAAGCAATGCCAATTGTGTTTATTATTACAGCAGGTGTTGCTGTTTATGTTTGGGAGGTAAGTTTCAATAGGGTATTAGCTTCCTCTATACAAGGTTTTCTTATTACGATTGCCGTTCTTTGGATTATATTTGGTGCTATTTTATTACTAAATACACTTAAACATTCAGGAGCGATGGCAACAATAAGAAAAGGATTTAATAATGTAAGTCCAGATAGACGAGTTCAAGTAATTATTATTGCATGGTTATTTGGTTCATTTATTGAAGGTGCATCTGGTTTTGGAACACCTGCAGCTATCGCAGCTCCACTAATGGTTGCGATTGGTTTCCCAGCAATGGCAGCTGTTATGATAGGGATGATGATTCAAAGTACACCAGTATCTTTTGGTGCAGTTGGTACTCCTATTTTAATAGGTATTAATAAAGGTCTTGATTCTGAGGGTATCGGTGCGACACTTAGTTCTATAGGTTCTAGTTGGGATGTGTATTTACAAATTATTACTTCAGAAGTAGCTGTTGTACATGCTATTACTGGTACTTTAATTCCACTATTTATGATTATGATGATGACTAGATTTTTTGGAAAAAACAAATCATGGTTTGAAGGATTATCTATATTACCATTTGCTATCTTTGGTGGTATTGCATTTACTATTCCTTACGCTTTAACTGGTGTATTTTTAGGAGCAGAGTTTCCATCTTTAATTGGTGCTTTAGTAGGTCTTCCAATTGTAACATTTGCAGCTAAAAAAGGTTTTTTAATCCCTAAAGATACATGGGATTTTGCACCAAAAGAAGAGTGGCCAACTGCTTGGGTAAGTAAATTTGAGATGAAACTAGACGCTATGACAGATAAAGTTCCAATGTCTTTAACAAAAGCTTGGATTCCATATGTATTAGTTGCTTTTATTTTAGTATTAACAAGAGTATCAGATGAAGCAAAAGCATTTGTAAAATCTTGGGTTATCCCTTTCAAAGATATTTTAGGTGAAGGATTAAGTTACACAATCACACCGTTATATTTACCAGGTGGTATTTTAGTATTTGTTGTTTTAGTTACATATTTCTTCCATAAAATGGAATTCAAAGAGATGAAAGCAGCAGTAAGTGAATCTTCAAAAGTTATGCTTGGTGCTGGATTTGTACTAATGTTTACTATTCCATTAGTAAGAATTCTTATTAATTCAGGTGTAAATGAATCAGGATTTGATTCTATGCCTGTAGCTATGGCAACGTTTGTAGCTTCATCAGTGGGTGATATCTATCCTCTATTTGCTCCAATGGTTGGGGCTTTAGGTGCATTTATTGCAGGATCAAATACAGTTTCAAATATGATGTTAGCTCAGTACCAGTTTGGTGTTGCTGATGCATTAGGATTATCTACTGCATTTATGGTTGCACTTCAAGCTGTAGGTGCGGCAGCTGGTAATATGATAGCGATTCATAATGTTGTTGCAGCCTCAGCTACTGTTGGACTACTTGACCAAGAAGGTGAAACTTTAAGAAGAACAATCATCCCTACTTTATATTACTGTTTAGTAGCAGGAATAATAGGACTTATTGGTATGTATGTTTTAGGATTATCAGATCCACTAATGAAATAAAAATAAAGAGGTTTACTCCTCTTTATTCAAAGATACACTTACTTTAATTCTCCCCACACCACTTAAACACTTTTTATTTCTATACTCTTTTTAAGAAAATACAAACTAGGAGTTAACATGAAAATTCAACCTTACACAAATAATATGGATTTATATTCGTACACTAGCACAGATAAAAAACCTCTCCCGGAAATAAAAGAAGTGGAAGAGATACAACCAATAGAAGAAGAAAAAGAATTAAATGAAGAGTTACTTGCTTTTTATGTATACACAAGTAATCAACAAACAACTCAAAATGTAATTGATATATTGACCAACGAAAATAATGAAGAAAAAAATACATTAGATTATTCTGATATTAAACAAATAAATAGATACCAAAACTATAATGAAATATTAGATAATAAAAATGTTCATTCTTCTGTCGAAATGTGGGGATAATTTTTAAATAAATTGCTATAATCAAACTTAATTATGTAACTATCTTATAATTTAGTTTGGAGTACAGATGAAAAGAAGAACTTTTATTTTATTCACACTTTTGGCATTTATGACAAAAAGTTTTGCCTATAACAAAAATACTAATAAACTTAAAATCGTCAAAGATGTTTTTAACCATCTTTTCCCAAATACAAAAAACTATTATGGAGCATCTATCTTTGGAGCATTTGATTTTTTAAATACTATTTCAAAACATGAAAGTTTTGATACTACTGATTTAAAATTTATCATAAATGGGGCGGAAAGATTATTAGAACTTAATAAAAACTTTTTATCACTTAATGTAACAGAAAAAGAAAAAGTTTTAAGAGAGTTCGAAAATACAAATTTTGGACAAAACTGGTTATCTACATTATTGTATTATGGATTTGAAGCGATGCTTGGTGATCCTATTTATAACGGAAATAAAAATATTACAGGCTGGAAAAACATAAATCACACAGCACCTACACCAACAGCTAGTTATCCTTTTGGAAAATCACATGAGTAAGTATGATATTTGTATTATAGGAAGTGGAGCTGGTGCTGGTCCTATTGCATATGAGTTATCTAAAAGTGGTGCAAAGGTTGTAGTCATTGAAAAGGGTGATTTTTATAAAAGAGAAGACTTTTCAAAAGATGAGATTGCATATACTAAAAGAAGTATTGTTACTCCAAGGCTTCAAGATGAATTTCATACTTTGGTTGATGGGCAAGAAGAGTATACAACAGCTCAGGCAAATTGGGATTTTTGGAACGGTTCAGTAGTAGGTGGAGCATCAAACTTTATGAGTGGCTTTTTTCATAGATTACATCCTGACGATTTTCGACTAAAAACTAAATTTGGAGATATAGAAGGTGCGAATATAGAAGATTGGCCTATTTCCTATGATGAACTCGAGCCCTATTATGATAAAGTAGAAAAAATAGTTGGAGTAAGTGGTTATCCCAGTATCCACAAATATAATGAACCTAGAAGTTCAAAAGATTTCCCTTATAAACCAACAAAAGAACATCCTATATCTAAACTTATTGATTTAAGTTGTAAAGACTTAGATATAAACTCTGTAGTAACTCCTAGAGCTATTTTATCTGAAGATATAGATAATAGAAGCCAATGTTACAACTCAAACTATTGTGGTAGTTACGGATGTAGTAGTGGAGCAAAAGGAAGTTCAAGAGAAGCTCTTTTAAATCCTGCTTTAAAAACTGGAAATTTAACTATTATTACAAATGCGTTTGTTACAAAAATAGATGAAAAAGACAATAAAATAGTTTCAGTTACATACTTAGATAAAATAGACAACAAATATAAAACTATTAATGCTAAAGTATTTGTACTAGCAGCACAAGCTGTTGAAAGTTCTCGTCTATTACTGAACTCTACATCAAAAAACTATCCAAATGGACTTGCTAATAATAATGGTCAAGTAGGTAAAAACTTACTTTTTAGTGCGGGAGGAATAGTTACTGGTACATTTGAAGAGAACAGTAAAATTTCACTTGATGAACTTTTAGTTGAAGGTCCTTTTGTTAATAGAGTTGTAAAAGACTGGTATTTTATAGATAACAAAACAAAAGGTGGTATTTTTGAGTTTTTATTTGAACATGCTAATCCTATTAGTAAAGCCAATCGTCTAAAATGGGGAGATAATGATAAGTTAGTTTGGGGAGAAGAGTTATATAAAAAATTAGACCAAAAATTTCGTAAAGAAAAACAACTCAATATTGAAATATTTAATGACTGGTTACCCAATGACAATTGTAATGTCACAATAGATAAAGAAAGAGTAGATAAATACGGAATCAATGTTGCTAAAATAGCAATAGGTTCTCATCCTCAAAATGAAAAGGTCGGAAATACTTTAGCAGTACATGCAATAAAAGTTTTAAAACAGATGGGGGCAAAAAATATAAATGACAATATTTCACCAGCTCCACCTCAAAATTTACAAGCAGGCGGATGTAGATTTGGAAATGATTCTAAAACATCAGTATTAAATAAAAACTGTCAATCACATGAGATAAAAAATCTTTTTGTAACAGATGGAAGTTTTATGCCAACAGGGGGAAGTGTTCCATATACTTTTACAATCTATGCAAATAGTTTTAGGGTTGCAGATTATTTAATACATAATTGGAAAAATATATAACTACTTTTTACTTCATGACTTATATCAATTGTTATTGATATATATGTTGTTATAATTAAGCCAAAATTATTAAAAGGTATATTTATGAATGTATTAAAGTTATTACTATTAGCAGGTTTATTATCTTATGCAAACGCAGCACTTGTACGACATAGTGAAAATATTGTTAAAGATGACAAATCAATGATATTATGGCAAGACTCGACTGATGTAAAAACAAAAAAATTTACATTTGAAGAATCAAAAAGTTACTGCCAAAACTTAAGTCTAGATGGTCAAACAGGATGGAAAGTACCTGGCTTTGGAGAACTTTTTTCTATTGTAGATCCTAAAAGTTATAACCCTACTTTACCAAAAGAATTTAAAAACTTCCTTCCAGCTAATTATTGGACAACTAAAGGGTTTAGTCATGGTATGTCTCAAGAGTATTTTGTAGTTAACTTTTTATCAGGTGCTTTTAACAGAGAACACATAGATGGTAAATTTTCAGTAAGATGTTATAAAAAAGCAGTTAATTAATTTTTTTGATTGCTAATATATCAGGTAATTTGAGTGAGTAAGTTGATAATACAAAAACCTGAAAAGGATAACAGGTTTTTGTTTTGTTATTATCATTGTTAAATTTCTGATGTAATTATAAGAAACGAAAATGAAATGAAAATGAAATCACTTGCTTTCACTTATAAAATATAAAAATTATCTAAGTGTAACGATATATTTAGATAATTCTTCAAGAGTTGCATAACTATAACCAGATACTTTTTCAGTCATAGTACTACCCATACCATACTCACTACGTCTCCCTTTCTTATAGCCTTTTAAAGCTTCGTAAATTTGTCCTTGTGATAAACTATTTGGTGGTTGTGAGACACCCATACCACTCTCATCCATTTTTATACCATGACACTCTGAACACACTCGTGAAACAATAGTTTGTGCAGATGATGCAAATACAAATGCAGAAAAAACTATCAACAAAATAAACTTTTTCATAATAAACCCCTTATATTGTTCTTTCATAATAAACAAGTATATTCTGTTTTAATAAAAATTATAATTAAGTAGTTTTGATATAGTCTGGATTATTTAGTTTTTTTGATTTTGATGCTTGATAGGGTTAGTAGATAATATAAAAACTCGAAAAGGAAAAAACAAGTCTTTATATAGTTATTATCTTTGTTAAATTTCTAGTGTAATTATAAGAAACGAAAATGAAATGAAAATGAAATCATATATTATTTTTGTGAATATTTGAAAATTTTATTTTTGAGATTTATTTGTTTTGTTGTAAGGAGTATAAGTACTCCTCCCAGATACCTAAACACACCAAGAGTGAAAGTTCCTTGCTGTATTCCTACCCTGGGGAGTTGCCTTCAAAAATGATTGTAAAGGTCTAAGAGAAGCAGTCAAAATACTAATGTATTCTCAATGCTTGTCTTGTAATTAGAACGAGATTTTAATAGAATTACTATTAAAATCTCATTAAACGACTAATATCCGCTAATTTCCACATACGTACTAATAATATCTAGTAGTGGATCTATATAAATAATAGTCGATAATGTTAAAAATACTGTTATCCCTACAAGTGTTTGAGTAGAAAAACTTGCATTTTGCATAAACTTAGCTTCACTATTTGGATTAGGCTCTTTTAAAAACATATATACAATAAGTTTGAGGTAATAATAAGCAGCAATCGCAGAGTTAAGAGCCATAATAAGTGCTAAGATAATGTAATCAGCATTGATAGTTGCACTTAAAAGAAACATCTTCCCCCAAAATAAACTAAAAGGAGGAATACCTGCAAGACTTAACATAAATAGTCCCATGATTACAGCACTTACAGGAGAGACTTTTATAAATCCTGCAAACTTTTCAAAAGGATGATCTGTTGCGTATCCATATTTATTTTTACTTCGATTTACCCATAACATAGCAAAGGCACCAAAGTTAGTAAATGCAAATAAAATCCAGTATAAAAACAACCCTTGCGTAGCTTGTGAAGTTCCGACTAAAATAGCTCCCATAACAAAACCGGCATGAGAGATAGAAGAGTATGCCAACATTCTTTTTACGTCTTTTTGTACAAGTGCTGCCATATTTGGTATAGTCATAGTTAAAACTACAATTACATATAAAATTAATTCTACCCATCGATTATCAACGCTGATAAATATCTCAAAGAAACGTAAAGCTACTACAAAAGCAGCTATCTTTGGTACTACAGACATATATCCAGCTAAGGCTGCATTAGAACCCTCATATACATCTGGTGCCCATGTGTGAAAAGGTACAAGTGAAAGTTTGAATCCTAAACCACCTAAAATAAATACTACACCCACTAATACTAGTGGATAATTAGCAAAATCATTTGCAACTAAAGATGCAGATATTTGTCCTAATTCAACACTTCCTGTAAGTGCATAAAATATCATAGAACCAAATGCAATAAAAGCAGCCGCAACCGCTCCCATAGTAAAGTATTTAATCGCAGCTTCTGTTGACTTATCTCTATTATGCATTGCTATTAATGTATACAGTGCCATTGATGCAGTTTCAAGTCCTACAAAAATTAGAATTAAATTATCACTTGAGACCATGAACTGAAAACCAGCTACCATAAATAAAAATAAAGCAAAGTATTCTGGATATTTATACTCATGGAATCGTTGTTTCGATAATGTTAACAGTACAAATAAAGCAGATGAAATCAATATAATCACTTGGGTCAGTATTGCAATCCCATCTACGAGCATCACATCAAAAAATCCTCGTGTAGATCCACTATAACCGATAACTGCACCTAAATCTATTATGAGCACTAAAATAGTTAACATCACATATAATGACTTATGTAAATTTTTAAGAGCCAAGTCAATACATAAAATAACAAGAGCTCCAATAATAGCAACCATCATTGGAAATAATGTTGGTAAATTTAATTCTTCTATATTTATCGAGATAGGAGTTATCATTTGTGCATCTCCCCTATTGAATTAATCGAAGCTATTTTTGCTTTTGACGCTGGTTCTACTGATTTTAGATACATCACTTGAACTAACTGTTTTACAGAGTTATCAACTGGCTCCAATATTGGTTTTGGATATACACCCAAAAATATTACTAAAAATACTAAAGGTACTAATGCACTTACTTCTCTACGATTTAAATCTTTTAGTTTCTCATTTATAGGATTTGTAATAGGTCCATAAAATGTTTTTTTGTATAAAACCAACATATAAACAGCACCTAAAATAATTGTAGTCCCTGCTAATCCTGTTAAAAGTGGAGATACTGCAAAAAATCCAAGTAAAGATAAAAACTCACCTACAAAACCAATAGTAAGAGGAAGTCCCACAGATGCCATGAGCATAATTCCAAAAATTGTTGCATACATAGGCATCACTTTTGCTAAGCCTCCGAATTCACTCATCATTTTTGTGCCTGTTCTATCATAAATAACACCAACTAATATAAACAATGCCCCAGAAACAATACCATGTGATACCATTAAAAATAACGAGCCACCGATACCTTCTACATTTAATGCAAAAATACCTAAAATAATTACACCCATATGAGATACCGAACTATAAGCTATAACTTGTTTTATATCTTCTTGTGCATAAGCTACCATAGCGGCATAAATAATCGCTATGATTGCCATTACTGCCATCGGTATCATAAATGTCACACTTGCGTCTGGAAATAACGGTAATGAGAATCGAATAAATCCGTATGTTCCCATTTTCAGTAAAATTGCTGCTAAGATAACAGAACCAATTGTTGGTGCTTGTCCATGTGCATAAGGTAACCAAGTATGAAATGGTACCATTGGAACTTTGATTGCAAATCCTAAAAAGAATGCAATAAATAACCACATCTGCATATCTACAGGTAACATCAACATATTCCAGTCTAATAAACTAAAACTCCAGTTTCCTGTTGCTTGAAAATATACGTATCCTAAATATAACATACCAACCAACATAACTAATGATCCAGTAAATGTATATAAGAAAAATTTTACCGCTGCATAAATTCTTCTTTTACCACCCCAAGCGCCTACAATATATAACATAGGAACTAACGATAATTCCCAAAATACATAAAATAAAATTACATCTAAAGCTAAAAATACACCAATCATAGTCATCTCTAAAAATAATACTGTGATAACTAAATGTTTTAAATCTCTTTTTTCTGATAATCCAATAAGAGAAATCATTGTCATAAAAGTAGTCATTAGAACTAAAAATAAAGATATACCATCTATTCCTACGTTATACGATATTCCATATTGAGATATTAAAGGGATAAATTCTGTGAATTGCATCCCAGCATTAGCAGTTTCAAAATTAATCCATAAGTAACATGAAAGAATAAACTCAATAGTTGTTACTGTTATTGCATATGCTCGTATAGAATTTTTTGCTACTAAAAATCCTAATACTGCTGCAAATGCTGGAAAAAATATTAAAATCGATAAAATGTGTTCCATCTATTTCCTTTCCTTATCTCAAATTACTAAAAACTAAAACTAAAATCAATAGAACTAAAATACCGAAGCCCATCCATTTTAGTGATTTTGACAAGTTACCACTTTGCATAGAACTACCAACTTCTCCACCATCAACCACACGATTTGCAACACCATCTACGATTGTATCAATCACTTTAAGATCAACCTCTTTCCATGAGAATTTAGCTAAGACTAAATACACTTTACAAACAATAAAGTCCCAAAAATGAGGTAAATAGTATTGGTTTACCAATAGTTTATAAAAGAAATTATTTTGAAATTTACTTCCATAATATTCACCATCTTTGTTATATTTAAATACTGCTAACGCAATACCACTAAGTGCTATTGCAGTTGTAACAGCAATAAGAGTATAAAATGTTGTACTAGATACATGAACATTAAGTAGTGGTAAAACATGTGTCACCATATCTACAAACTGGTGTTCAAACCAACCAGCACTTATAGCTAATATCGCCAATGGAGTCATTGCAGCTATTACAAATGTGTATGTTTCATGAGGATGTTTTTGCTCAGTATCATATTTTTCTTTTCCATAAAATACATACATAATAAGTCTAAATGAATAAAAGGCAGTTAATCCAGCTGTTACCCATAATACAGCCCATAAAATATACGAATGTGTTCCAAACGCAACTTCAAGAATTAAGTCTTTTGAAAAGAATCCAGCAAGTGGAAAAATTCCAGCAAGTGCCACAGAAGCAACTGTCATGATAAGTGCTGTTTGTGGCATGTGTTTTTTTAATCCACCCATTTTTTTAATATTGATTTCATTACCCATTGCATGCATAACATTACCAGCACCTAAAAATAATACTGATTTAAAAAATGCATGAGTTGCAAGATGAAATAAAGCTACCCAGTAAGCCCCAAGTCCCACTGCTACAAACATATATCCAAGTTGAGATAAAGTAGAAAAAGCAATAATTTTTTTCATATTAGTTGCAACTAAAGCCATAGATGCAGCCCCAATAGCTACAAAAGCACCAAGTCCCGCTATAAAATATCCCACTTCTGGAACAACAATAAAAATTTCATTTGCTCGAATAACTAAATAAACTCCAGCTGTTACCATTGTAGCTGCGTGAATTAGAGCAGAAACAGGTGTTGGACCTTCCATCGCATTTGCTAACCATGTATTAAATGGAAATTGTGCTGATTTACCCATCGCTCCTATAAATAAAAATACTGCAATAGTTACTATAGTTTCACTAGGAAGTGTACTTACTTGAGAAAATACAATATTGTATTGTAAACTTCCAATATTCCAAAAAATCATAAATATACCAATAAGCATAGCAAGATCGGCAACTCTATTCATAATGAAAGCTTCATTTGCAGCCCATGAAGGAGAAATAGCAGAATGAGGAGAAACTGTAGAATATGGTGATTCTTCAAGATTTTTGGATTTTTTAATATCAACTTTATGATACCAGAACCCAATTAATCCCCAAGAACATAATCCTACACCTTCCCATCCTATAAATAATCCAGCAAAGTTATCAGACATAACAAGTATCATCATTGAAAAAACAAAAGCAGATAACCATGCAAAAAATCTGTTAAAACTTACATCGTGATCCATGTATCCGATAGAATGTATATGTACCATAGTTGAAACTATTGTAACTACAACCATCATTGTTATACTCACCTGATCTACTATAAATCCAAAAGGAATATTTACATTTCCAATTACAATCCAATCCATCATATTTACATGAACTGCATGTCCTGTTGTGTATACATAATATAGTAAATTCAGACTTGCTATTAATGAAACTGCTAAAAGAGCAGAACTTATAATTCCTATAGATAATTTCTTTTTAGTATTTCCAAATAATGCAGCTATAATTGAACCAACAAGAGGAGCGAATAATGCGATATATAAATATTGTTCCATCATTATCCCTTCATACTTTTTAATGTATCTAAGTCAATCGAGTTATGTTTTTTATACCATAATACTAATAGTCCTAAACCAACAGCTACTTCACTAGCAGCTACTGCAATGATAAAAAATGCAAATATTTGCCCAGTAAGATCACCATGAAATTTAGAAATTGCAGCCATACCAATATTTACAGCATTTAACATAATCTCAGTTGAGAAAAATAACATAAGGAGATTAGTTCTTTTAAAAACTCCATATGTACCAATCATAAAAATAATAGTACTAAGAATTAGATAATCATTTAAAGTTATACTCATGATTTATCCTTTTTTTCAGCTTTTTTTGTTTTTTTAATCAATTTGTCTACTTCTTCTTCACTTAATTCTGTAATAGAAACATCCATTTTTCTACCGGCTAATATAATTCCACTAATCATCGCTACAAGTAACATAACAGCAGCTACTTCAAAAGGTACAAGATATTTTGTAAATAAAACAACTCCTACATCTTGTGTATTTCCATCTATTGTTCCATATAGGTCTGCTGCCATTCCTATAGGATATTGAGCTGTTACATTTGCACCAATTATTGGTGCGATAAAAATAAATACTATTATTAAAGCTATCATTCCTGTTAACATAAATGTTAATCTTGGATTTGTAGGTGACTCTTTTATCTCTTTAATAGAATCAAAAAACATCATTCCAAATGAATAAAGTGCCATAACTGCACCTGTATATACTATAATTTGTACAGCTCCTAAAAATTCAGCTCCTAGCAAAAAGAAAAATGCTGAGATAAATATCATTCCAGCTGCTAATGCGCTTAAAGCATACAGTGCATTTTTTGTTGTTACGGTTATAGTAAACATTGCTATTGTTAAAAAAGAAAATAAGTAAAAAGCTACTACTTCAAACATACACTATCCTTGATCATTTTTAATATCCTAATGGTGTTTTTTTGATTCTATCATCCGCATCGGCAGATACGGCACCGAAACCTTGATACTCTAATTGTTGTTGTAGTTCTGCAAATGGAGTATGCATATCTTCTTTTACAACAAAATGTTCTCTTTGCTCACTAGCATTTTCATATCTACCACCATGCACAATTGCCAATTCTGGACAAACTTCAGCACAATAACCACAAAAAATACAACGTCCAAGATTTATAGTATATTCCATAACTTCTTTTCGAGACTCTTCATCTATTTTAGTATCCATTCGAATACAATTAGCAATACATATTTTTTCACAAAGCCCACAACCGATACATCTCGTTGTTCCACTTTCTAATAATACTAATAGTTTATGTACAGCTCTATATCTTGGACTGATTGGTAGTTTTTCTATTGGGTATTTTGTATTATGTGATTCTTTATTAAAAATTACACCCTTCATAATTTTAAAAGTAATACCTAACCCTTTAAATAGTTCTAGACTAAATCCTCTATTTAAAACTTGTTTGAATTGTTGCCAACCAGTTTTTGGATACTTTTTAATATCCATCATAATATAGTCTTGACTCCCTACGTTTCGCTCTTTTAAATCTTTGAAACTCATCTCAACTCCTTATAATAGTACTACGGCTGTTACTAAAATATTTAGTAACGCTAATGGCATTAATATTTTCCAACATAACCACATAAGTTGATCTGGTCTTACATGTGGCCATGATGCTCTTACCCATAAAAACATAAATATTAAAAACATCACTTTTAAAATAATTGCTATTCCACCTGGAATAAACCATAAGTCATTAAAACCACCTAAAAACATCAACACTGTTACGAATGAAACTGTAAATAAGTTTGCATATTCTCCAATAAAAAACATACCCCATCTCATACCTGAATACTCTGTTGCATATCCTGCAACTACTTCGGCTTCATGTTCAAGAAGATCAAAAGGTGTTCTATTTGTTTCTGCATATCCTGCAATTAAAAATAATAAAAATGCTAATGGTTGGGTAAAAATAAGCCAGTTTTGTATTCCGCCAGCTTGATAGTTGTTGATATCAATTAGAGATAAACTTCCCACTAACATTAAAGGTGCTAACATAGATAAACCAGTAACTACTTCATAAGAAAGTAACTGAATCGCTGTTCTAGCTCCTCCTAAAAGTCCCCATTTATTTGCTTGTGCCATACCACCTAATAATGGACCATACAATCCAGTAGCCATAACACCCATTACAAATAATACTCCAACATTTATATCCGATACTATAATACCTGGTACAAAAGGAACAGCAGTCATAGCTATAAATGCAGTTGCTGCTGTTATAACTGGAGCAATCATAAATATTAATTTATTTGCATTTTGAGGCACAAAATCTTCTTTTGTAAATAGTTTTATACCATCACAAAGAATTTGCATAATTCCAAATGGTCCTACATGAGAAGGTCCTGGTCGTCTTTGAATAAATGCAAGTACTTTTCTTTCTACATATGTTGTAAAACCAGCAAGTGCAGAAAATACTGTCATAATAACTACTGCTTTTATAATGGTCATTAGTATTTCATTATCCATACTTTACACCTTTCTTATGTTCGCTTTTGCAAACCGATGTTTAAATAGTTTTTTTGTATTTATAAATTTATCAAATGTTGGAATATATGAGATATCTCCAATTAAATTTTTATCTATTTTAACATCTAATGCGATGATCATATCATTTGCATTTACTTCTACTTTGTCACCTTCAACTAAATCAAGTGTTATTTGTAATGATTCTGAAATATAAAGTGCTACCACCTCATCTTTTAGTTGTTTAGCAATCGCAGTAAATTCATTAAATTGATTTATCGGGTTTCCTGCATATACGATATATTCATCAACATTAAGTTCTATACTTGAACACTCGTCTGATATATTTATATCGTCTGCTTGAAATTCTTTAGTTTTAATAGTATAACCTCTATGCTCCACTCTATCATTAGTAAAATAATTGTCTAAGTCATCGAACTTTACACCTTCGAAAATTTCAGCTGTATAATCAATAGTATGAAGAACATTATAATCCAATATCTCATTTGCAATATCATTTAATTCATATCCGTCATATTTAATCGCAGCATTCGTAGGAACGATATTTTTATCTATATTTACAAAAGTACCCTCTTGCTGATTTAGTGGTGGCATATCAAGGTCACCATCACCTAAAGCACTTAGTTGGAAATCAGCTGATACGTTATATCCAAGAGTTTTTCCAATTGAGACAACGTCAAGATCACAAATTTCACTTACACCTAATGTATTTGTTTGTGTTGGAGTTACTACTACTTTAAACTCTGTATACTTTTCTACATATCCTGCTAATGTCGCAATTTTTGTTGCATTTGGATGTGAAATACAATCTTCACCAATAATGATTGAATAAGTATCTTTTTTAAGAAGCATTGTCTCAATAGTCTCTAAAAGTTTTTCATTAGCACCTATGCTATCAAGAAGTTTTGTATATGTATACTCAACCTCTTTTGATACTTTTTTAGGAACTAACTTTTTCACCTCTTTTGTTTCACCTGTTTCTTTATCTTCAACTGTAGTGATAACTGTTTCTTTTATAGTTTCTGTTACAGTTTTTATTCTTGTTTCTCTTAACGTTTTTAAATAATCTTCAATATGAGCTGGTAAATCTTTGGCAAACTGATCAAGAATAAAATATAAAATAGCATCTTCACTAAAAGCTTTGTTAGCAATAGTTTCTATTGTTTTACCTTTTTTACCAAAACCTTCTATATGTTTATCTCCCATACTATGGAAATATAAACCAGCTCCTTTATTTAAAGTAATAGCATTGTTAAAAGCATATTTTACTAATGGCGCATCTGATTTTAGGAATGATCCTACGGATACTATAAAGTTACTATTGTGGATATCTTCCACAATTCCATTGTATAAACTTTTTCCAGTTACTTTTGAGTAATCAGACATAAAGTTTTTAAATTTTAACGCATCATTATTGATAAGTTTTAATCCTAATTTTTCTTTTAAAGACTGAAGTATTTTAGCCTCTTCATTTGTGATATATGAATTAAATAAAATTGAATCAGCATTTTTTACAGCCTCCACAGCTTTGTTAAATGACTCTTCATCTTTTACTGCTCTATTTAAATAATCAAACCCAAATCGAGCAGCTCCACTTAACGAACTATGATGAGCATCATTTCTAACTCTATATATAGTTTGTTCCGTATGTTTTGTGATACTTGTATGTTTCACTTGATAATACATCAAAGCACAATCGGAAGAAAAAGGATTTGAAGCTGGTATTTTTGTAAGTTCCCAAGCATTTGATTTGTACTGAAAATCGTTACTTACTAATGCCCCTACAGGACACACTGCAATACACTCACCACAATCAATACATTTATCTTCATCGAAACCAATTAAATTTTTATTTAATTTATTCCACATAGAGTATGCATCTTTTGGCATACTTGCTTTATACTCAGCACTTAATGCATCAGCTCCTCTTTTTACAGTTGATAAGGCACTTGATCCAATCATATCTTTACATACAGTCACACATTTTTCACATACGATACATAAACCAGGGTCATAATTCATTACTCCCCAGTGAGCAGCTGGTCTATGTACATCTTTAACTGAATAATGTTGTTCATCTACTTTCATATATAAACTATAGTTTTGTAGTTCACACTCTCCACTTTGGTCACATACTCCACACTGTAAAGGATGATTCACATCATACACTTCCATAATAGCTCGACGTTCTTTTTCAATATTTGGAGTATTAATATTTACAGTCATTCCCTCTTTAATTTTTGCATTACAAGAATATACTTGTTTCCCATCTGCCTCAACTAAACATAATCTACAAGCTAATGTTGGCGAACATTTTGTTTGGTAACAAATAGCAGGTACAAATAGATCATTAGCACGAGCTACATTAAGGATTGATTCACCCTCTTTAGCTTCGCACTTTTTACCATCTATAGTTATGTTTATGAGAGTATTCATTATAATTCAACTCTTTGAATTTTTACTTGTTTAAATCTATATCCAGATAATATTGTCTTTTCATCGTGTGAATCTATGATTGGATATAACGCAATAGTACCTCTAACACTAGTATCTATTTGAAATTTCTTTTTGATTGTTAAAGTATCATATGTAATATTTACAGTATCACCATCTTTAATTTTAGCAGCCATTGCAAAAGAACTACTTCCTTTTAAAATATCTTCTGTTGCATTTACTGTGTATACCACTGTACCATTGTAAGTATTGATGGCATCTACTTCTTCAGGAATAGCTTTTGCAGATAAATCAATTAAAATATCTGAATTTAATAAAACAATATTCATATCTGTATAAAGATCAATTACACGTATCAGTTTTGCAATATTCTCAAAATTTTCATGTCCTGTAATATCATCACCAACAATTAAAGTGATCTCTTTTTTATTTGCTAAGTTTTCTGCCAATAATTCAAGTTCTTCTTCACCAACACTACTCTCACCACTTAAATAACCAATATCTAAATCTTCTAAATAGTTTTTGTACTCTATAGGAGCATTAGTAATTAAAAATAGTGCTAAGAGTGCTAAAACACCTTCTTCACTTCCCGCCTCATACTTAATATACTGTGTATATTTTTCTTGTAAAGATACATCATCAATTGGATGCATATAAACAAAATCACACCCTTCATTTTTAAGCATTCTATTTATATATGCTTGTACTTTAGGATTATCTGTAGCCACTCTTGTTCCAATAGTGATTACAGCATCACTATCAAAATCCATAAAATTTTCTAATTGTATTTTGTTATTATTCACAATTTTTTCCTCAAATATTATTCGCTTTTTTCTTCTACTATTACAACTTTTGGTTGCTCTTTTTTTACAACAAGTGTCCAGTCAACTTCATTAAATTTAATAGAGTTCATTAATGTCCAATTATTCTCTTTAACACAATCAGCTGATGCTTGAATACAAGAGAAATCTCCTATTTCAAACATAAAGATTCCATTTTCACCCTCAGCTAAATCTTGCTCTATTAACTGAACCATTCTAGGTAAAAAGTCTTTTTTTAAATCTCTCAAATCAAATCTTTTCATTATCGATCAACCTCCCCAAATACTATATTTAGATTACCTATAATTGTAACTACATCGGCTAACTGATGTCCAGGAAGTAAATCAGTTAATAAGCCTGTGTGAAAAAAACTTGGTGCTCTACATTTTAGTTTATACGCATATGGAGTACCATCTGAAACTATGTAAAATCCTAATTCACCTTTTGGTGATTCAGTAGCCACATACACTTCTCCAACCGGTGGTCGCATCCCTTGAGTTACTAAAACAAAGTGTTGCATCAAAGAATAATTTTGAGTCATTATCTCTTCTTTAGTAGCAGATATATACTCTCGATCGTTTGCCATAAGCTGAGTATCTGATTCTTCATACATAGGAATAAGTTGTTTTAATATTTTTGCTGATTCATACATCTCTGCCATATAACACTTATATCTCCCATAAGAATCACACTTATCAGAAATAGGTATATCAAAATCTAACTCTGGATACAATCCGTAAGGCATCTCTTTTCGTAAATCCCATTTAATACCACTACCTCGTAAACTTACACCAGAAAGTGCCCAAGATTTAGCCATTTGGGGTGATATCACTCCTACATTTTCAAGTCTCATTTTCCAGATTCTATTTTTTGTTAATAAACCTTCATAAATAGGAATCTGAGATTCTAATGTTTTTATATATTTTACTAAATCTGCTGTCCAGTTTTTTGGTAAATCTAAAGGAACTCCACCGATTCTTACAGCACTATGAGTAAGTCTTGCCCCACAATAATCTTCCATAAGGTCTAAAGCATATTCTCTTTCTCTAAAAGCATAAAGAAAAATTGACATTGCCCCTACATCAAGAGCATGAGTAGCAAGCCAAAATAGATGAGAAATAATTCTATTTAATTCTACAAGCATTGTTCTAATAACTTCAGCACGCCTGGGCACTTTAATATCAAGTAGTTTTTCTATTGCTAAAGAATATCCATAGTTATTTGAAGTAGAAGCACTATAATCCATTCTATCTGTTGTAGGTAAGAATTCGTTATAGGTCATATTTTCACCCATTTTTTCAATACCTCTATGAAGGTACCCGATATCAGGAGTAGCTTTTACTACTTCTTCACCTTGGAGTTCAAGTATCAGTCGTAACTGACCATGTGCAGATGGATGTTGTGGTCCGAAGTTAACAACCATTGTATTATCTTCTCGTTCGAAATTTATATTTTCAAAAAATGGTTTTAACCTATTTGTTTGTTGCATATTATTTCCTCTGCTTTAAATGAACTGTTTCAATTTCATCAAATGGTGTTACTAGTTTTTTCCCAAATAACTTCACTCCACCCTCTTCTTGATATCG
>ENA-ORXI01000081-ORXI01000081.1-sediment-metagenome-genome-assembly--contig:-NODE-81-length-65161-cov-9.006822_pt1 | contig 65161 bp, 66 predicted proteins | sample MGYA00237861_ERZ511468 | MGnify/ENA primary metagenome ERZ511468 (study PRJEB26299, sample SAMN06266213) | sediment metagenome | isolation source: Hudson Canyon methane seep mesocosm | place: USA:Hudson...
GCAACAGATAAAGCAAATGCTGGTAAAAAAATATCTGATAGTATGATAAGTGGTTATGTTGGACTTCATGATAATATTGCGAAAACAATTGACCTTATTAAAGATGTTGAGATGGCAAGTAAAGAACAACTTACAGGTATTAATCAAATTAATGATGCTGTTAATGCTCTTGATAAACAAACACAACAAAATGCATCAATAGCAAGTCAAACACATGATGTTGCAGTTGAAACAGATACAATAGCAAAACTAGTAGTAAGTGATGCAGATGAAAAAGAATTTACAGGTAAAGATTTAGTCAAAAGAGAAAAAACTATCGATTTAAATTATGAAGGTAAAGAAAAAAGACAAAGAGAAAAGTTAATTAAAGAAAGAATTTCAAATAAAGAAAATCTGAAAAATTAAAGTATAAACCAAAAAAGTAAGTACTGATTATACTTACTTTGACTATATTTAGTTTATTTTATACACTCATAGTATAACTAGAAGTAACTATGAATATTTGCAATTATTATTTAGTGTATATCCATACCCTGTAACTATTTTAATACTATCTTCTGGAAGCTTTTTTCTTATCCTTTTTATGAGTGCTCGAATATTATCAATATTTGAAAAATCTCCTTCCCAAACGTAGTTTTCTATTTCATGGTAACTTACAATTCTATTGAGGTTACTGATAAAAAGTTCTAAAAAAAGTATCTCTTTTCTTGCTAAAATTATTTTCTCATCATTAACATATAAAGTATGTTCAATAAAATTGTATTTAGAAGTATCATTAAATTCTATAAATTTATATTCTATTGCACATAAGTTTTTCACTTTTTGAACTAATTCATATATGAAAAATGGTTTTTTTATATAATCATTACACCCTTTTTCATAAGATGCTTTTATTTTTTCTAATTCATGATTTGAACTTATGATAATGATAGGTATATTCATTCCTAAATAATCTCTAATATTTTTTAATACTGAAATACCATCTAGTGATGGAACATTAATATCTAAAATAAAACAACTGTAACCATTAGAGATTGATTCAAGGGCAAGTTCCCCATCATAAAAACAATCAACAGTATAGTGCTCTTTTTCAAGACCTTTTTTTATTACACCCGATAATGTTTTATCATCTTCTAAAAGTAACACTTTCATATTTTTGTTTCCTTTTTATACTGTTTTAATAAGATTCTAAAATGAGAACCTACTTTGGAGTGCTTATAATATATTTTACCATTTAATTTTTCTTGTATTATTAATCTCGTCATATATAAACCAATACCATGACCAGTCTCTTTTGTTGAAAAATATTGTCGAAAAATTTTTTTCTGATTTTTAATTTTAATACCTGGACCATTATCAATAATATCAATAATTAATGTATTGTATTTGTTTTTTAAAAAAATTGATAAATTTCTATTTTTCTCATTGTTATTGAGTAATGCTTCTTTTGCATTATTTAAAATATTTAAGACTGCCTGCATAAACTCATTTTGATACCCATAGATATCTAGGTTGACATTTTCTTCTTTGACAATATTGATATTTATATAGTTATATTTCATATTATGTTGAACAATATTTAACATATCTTTTATTGTATTATGTACATTAAATACAGTTTTTTCTTTTGATGGAATAATAAAGTCCTGAAAATCATTTATTGTATCTGCCATATAATTTGCTTGTAACATAATATTTTTTATATGATAACTATCTTCTTCTTTTTCAGAAACATTATGAGAATAAAACATATCTTGGGCTAAAGAAGTAATCGCTACTAATGGTGATTTCCATTGATGTGCAATAGAAGAGAAAATATCTCCAATTTCCGCCATTTTTGATTGTTGTATAAGATACTGGGTTTCTTTTTCCCTTTCTTGTTCTATGTATTTTTCTTTTGTAATATCTGTAAAAATTGTTACTATACCATTTTCGCTATTTTTTGATTCAAATGAAGTCTGTTTTATATAATATATCTTTTTTTTACCTTCTTTGTTTTTTAGAGTAAAATTAGTATTATCTTTAAAATTAGTATCCAAAAAAGTAAGGATTTTATCTATATAGGGAGATCTTTTTTGAAGATGATATAAATGCTTTCCAATTAAATTATCATAATCCAAATTAACTAATTGACAAAAGTTTTTATTCATATCAAGAATTTTTCCATGCGCATCTTGCCAAAATATTGGTGAATCAATAGCATTTAGAAGTGCATAGTCAAAATCAAGTCTTTGTTTCAATCGTCTTGTTGCTCGTTGTTTTGCGTATAGTGATTCTGCTAGTCCAAAAATAACCACCAGTAATAAAGGAATTCCTAAAAATACATTATTAATAAATGTTTGATGTTTTTCAAAAAAACTTTGTGGTGTATTGATCTTATCAAAACTTTTTAAAGTACGAGGAATTTTTAGATGAAATTTTTCGAGTTGTTCATAGTCAAAAACATTTTGATATGATGAGTATTTTTTGATAGAGGGACTTTGTATACTATTATTTAATAAATTGATTGCAAATTTACCAGTAAGTGTACCTAAACGATCAGTCGATACAAGTTTTCCTCCTACAATTCCTTTTCCTAAAAAGAGTGAATCCATCGCAAATACAGGTAATGAAAACTCTTTTATCGCAGAGGCTACTTGATTAGTTTTATAATATTCGCCATTTAAATCAATAGAAAAACGGACAAATAAAATAGCTTCATTTTTTTTAAATATTTTAAAATAATCTTTTAACTCTTTTAATGTGTAGTCTCGTAAGTATTCTACTTCAATATCATTCTTAATCTCTTGCATTGCTTTAATGATAAAAGGACTACTATCGTTTGCATTTGGACTTCTGTCATTAAGTATGTAGAGTTTTGTAACATTAGGCATCATTTTTTTTATAATTGATATATTGTCTTCAATGGCAAGTTTTTGAATAATACCATTGATTTTGTTTGTAAGTTGATATACCTTTGCAAGCTCTTTAGAATATTTCTCTATCCCTATAAAAAGTATTTGTTCTTTATCAAATAAATTTTTATAGTTTTTTACTGCAAATTTATATGCAAATCTATCTATTGTGATTATTAAATCATATGATTTACTTTTTAATTGTAATGAATACAAATCGTTCAGTTTTCTTTTATATTCTCTTGTATATATATGTTTTGAATTCATATAGAGTATATCTAGGTTGATATTTTGTTTATTGTAAAACAGCTCTTCTATATTTTTAATAATAGTATCACTGAATTGAAATCCTTTATGGTAGGAATTTAAAATTAATACGTTTTTTGTATTGTCTGATAGTAGTTGACTATTAAAACAAATTAAACATAGTATTGTAAAAACAAATTTCACTAATATCCTTTTTCTTTAATAATACAATTTATATCATTTATTTATGACATAAATAGGAACTTTTTTTGTCAAAAGTTCATGATTAGGTCATTTTTCTTCATTATGATTAGATTGAATTAAAATTAAAAGGAGTTAGAAATGAAAAAAATTGTTACAGCTACATTAGTAGGTATGTTATCTATCCCAGTATTTGGTGCAGAGTTTATTACAATAGGTACAGGTGGAGTTACTGGTACATATTACCCAACAGGTGGTGCTATTTGTAGACAAGTTAATAAAATGAAAAAAGTTACTAAAATCAGATGTTCTGTTGAGTCAACTGGTGGTTCTGTTTATAATATTAATACTATTAAAAATGGTGAGTTAGATTTTGGTATTGCTCAAAGTGATACTGTATATCAAGCTGCTCAGGGAACTGGTAAGTTTGAAGGTAAACAAGTTAAAAAATTAAAATCAGTTATGGCTATTTATCCAGAATTATTAGCATTAGTTAGTAGAAAAGATGCAAATATTAAATCTATTATGGATGTTAAAGGTAAAAGAATTAATTTAGGAAATCCTGGTTCAGGTAATGAAGCTACAGCTTTAACATTATTTGATGCTAATAACATTAAAAAATCTGACTTAAAATTTGCTGGTGCTTTAAAAGCTGCTGAGATGCCTGATGCATTAAGAGATAATAAAATTGATGGTTATTTCTACATGATTGGTCACCCAAATGCAAATATTAAAGATGCTACAAATTCAGTAGATACAAGAATTGTTCCTTTAGAAGGTAAAGCAATAGATAACATGGTTGCGAAATATCCATACTTTGCAAAAGCTAAAATTGTTAAAGGTTTATACAAAGGTGTTGACAGTGATGTAAATACATTTGGTGTAAAAGCTGTTTTAGTTACAAGTACAGATGTTAGTGATAAAGCTGTTTATACAGTAGTAAAAGCAATCTTAGAAAACTTTGATTCGTTTAAAAAACTACACCCAGCATATAACAACATTACAAAAGAATCATTATTAGATGGTTTATCAGCTCCAATGCATAAAGGTGCAATGAAGTATTTTAAAGAAGCTGGATTACTATAATCTAAAGTTTCAATTTTCAAGGAGATCTCCTCCTTGAAAACACTTTACATAGCTCATTTAAATTTTTTTAGATGATCTATGTAAACTATTCATTATTAGAAAGGATTTACATGTCACTTTATGAAGAAAAACCCCATAAACTAAGTGAATTAGAAGACGAACAAGCTGCCGAGAGCGAAGCCATAGTAAATGAGCTTGAGGGACAAAGAGTTTTTGGAAGAGAACATTATGAGTTTTGGTTAATCTCAGTTATTGCCCTTGCGTGGTCACTATTTCAATTATATATTGTTGTTGAACCAATTAATTCAACAATCTCAAGATCTATACATTTGGCGTTTGGTGTTTTATTAGCGTTTTTAATCTACCCAATGTTTAAAACAAGTTACTTTTTACAAAAAATTAGATGGTTTGGTTATACCCTTGCTACGTTAGGTGTAATGGCTGCTGGATATATCGCATTTTTTTACGAAGAGATATCGTTACGACCAGGTGATTATACAGCTACAGATATTTTTGTAGCTTTATTTGGAATGGTTATTTTACTTGAAGTTGGTCGTAGAGTTCTAGGAATGGCGTTAAGTATTATTGCTATTATATTTATTGGTTATGCTATGCTTGGTCCTTACATGCCGGAAATTATTATACATAAGGGTGCAAGTTTAAATAAACTAGCAGGTCACATGTATTTAACAACAGAAGGTATTTTTGGTGTTCCACTTGGTGTATCTGCAGGTTTTGTATTCCTATTTGTTTTATTTGGTGCATTATTAGATAAAGCTGGAGCTGGAAAATATTTTATTGATTTAGCTTTTGCAATGCTAGGTAGACATAGAGGTGGACCTGCGAAAGCATCAGTTGTTGCTTCTGGTTTTACTGGTATTATTTCTGGTTCATCAATTGCAAATACAGTTACTACTGGTACATTTACAATTCCATTGATGAAAAAAGCAGGGTTTAGACCTGAACAAGCAGGGGCTGTTGAAGTTGCATCATCAACAAATGGACAATTAATGCCACCAGTTATGGGAGCTGCTGCTTTTATTATTGCAGAGTTTTTAGGTATGGCATATACAGATGTAATTATTGCAGCTTTTATACCTGCTTTTGTTTCTTATTTTGCATTATTTTATATAGTTCATTTAGAAGCTTTAAAACTTGGTCTAAAAGGTATGAAAAAAGAAGACTTACCTCCTAAATGGCAAACATTTATAACAGGTATCCATTACTTAGTACCAATTTTCTTTTTAATGTATACACTTATGGTTTTAAGAGAATCAGCTGCAAGTGCTGCATTTAATGCAATTATGTTACTAATGATGTTAATGGTTGTTCAACATCCATTCCGAGCTTTTTTGGCAAAAGAAAAAATTACTAAAGATATTTGGTTAAGTGGTTTTGTTGATATTTTAGCTGGTATGATTAGTGGTGCTAAAAATATGGTACCTATTGCAATTGCAACAGCAATTGCTGGTATTGTAGTTGGTACTATTACATTAACTGGTTTCGGGCAAGTATTAGTTGAAGTTATTGAGACACTTTCAGGTGGAAACATCTATCTTATCTTAATATTAGCAGCTGTGGTTTCATTAGTATTAGGAATGGGATTACCAACAACTGCAAACTATATTGTAATGGCATCTTTAACTGCTCCAGTTATTTTAATACTTGCAGCAGATAATGGATATTTAATTCCTGCAATTGCAGCGCATTTATTTGTATTTTATTTTGGTATTTTAGCTGATGATACCCCACCTGTAGGTTTAGCAGCCTATGCGGCAGCGGGTATAGCTAAAGCAGATCCAATTAAAACAGGTATTCAAGGATTTAAGTATGATATAAGAACAGCGATTTTACCATTTATGTTCTTCTTTAACCCAGAGTTATTATTGATTTCTGGTGTTGATGCTTTAAATCCAGCTGATCCCAAAGGATGGATTTGGATTACAAATCCACTAGAGATTTCAGTTATCTTTGTTACTGCATTTATAGGTATGATTGCATTTGCTTGTTTTACTCAAGGATATTTCTTAGTGAAAACAAATTTATTAGAAAGATTTTACTTTTTATCAATAATGCCATTTATGTTTTTACCAAAAATTATGCAAGAATACATGGGATTATCAAATCACTATTTATCGTATTTGATTGGTCTAACGTTATTTGCTGCAATATTCTTTTTCCAAAAAGCAAAACAACGAGCTGAAAACGCTCAATAAATAAAAAGGAGAAATCCTTTTTATTTATAATTAATATATATGAAAAATTTAAATATGAATAAATCTATTCTAAAACTACTTTTAATGATATCAACATCTACTTCTTTATTTTCTAGTGAATTTATCACTTTAGGAACAGGTGAGGAAAATGGTACATACTATCCAGTAGGTTTATCAATGTGTAAATTTATCAACCAACAACAAAAAGAGATTAAGTGTTCTGTAGAATCTACATATGGAGCAATTTATAATATTAATGCAGTATTGAATGATGAATTCAATTTTGGAATTTCTCAATCTGATACAATTTATCATGCTATTAATAATGAGATGAATTTTAAAAAGATCAATACGAAAAATCTCCGTTCAATTATTGCAATCTATCCAGAACTATTTACTTTTATTGTAAATCAAAAATCAAATATAAAAACAATTGAAGATATAAAAGGTAAAAGAATTAATATAGGAAGCCCACATTCCGGAAGTGAATTGTCGACCCTAGATGTTTTAGCGAAGTTTAATATTAAAAAAAGTGATTTAGCATTATCAAGTTCACTAAATGCAATGGATACAGCTGATGCATTACGAGATGATAGAATAGATGGGTACTTTTTTATGGTTGGACATCCTACTAAAAATATAAGAGATGCTATAGAATCTTTAGCTGTTAGTATTATTCCAATTACAGGAAAAAAAGTAGACCAGTTAGTGAAAGAAAAAAGTTATTTTACAAAATCATTTATTGATGCTGATCTTTATGATGAGATTGATACTTCCATAGATACTATAGGTACAAAATCAGTTATTATATCAAGTGCTGACGTAAGTGATGAATTAGTTTTTAACTTTGTAAAAATTATTATGGAAAATTTTGATGAATTTAAAAAAACACATGGAGTATACAAAAACTTGACAAAAGAATCTCTTTTTCAAGGACTAACTGCACCTGAACATAATGGTGTTTTAAAATATTTAGAAGAGAATAAACTACAAAATAGACACTAATTAACTACAAGAAAATTACAAATTGTAATGTTTTGACATTATATAAAAAAAATAAGCTAAAATACGATTATGAATTTAACAAACCAACAAAAAGAGATTTTGGAATCTGTTCAAAAATATAAAAGTATTAAAATTAATGCTTTTGCTGGGACTGGAAAAACTACCACATTAAAACTGATTGCTGATACTTATAAAGAAAAAAAAATACTTTATCTGGCTTTTAATAGTGCCATTAAAAATGAAGCAAGTTCAATATTCCCTAATAACACTTATGTGAAAACGACGCATGGTTTAGCATTTGGGGCTATTAAAAAAAATACTACAATTGATTTAAATAAGATTACAAACTACAGAGCCATAGATATCTCGAAAGAGTTTGAGATTACGTATAATCAAGCAGTGGGAACTCTTAAGATATTTGAAAATTTTTGTAACTCTATAAAAACAGAAATTGAACCAAAAGATATCGAACATAAAACAGCCAAAAATATGTTTGATAGAATGTTAATCTCTAAAATGAAACCTACTCATGCCTTTTATTTAAAGTATTATTACTTACTTATCTCTTCACAACAAATACAACAATTCAACTATGATATCATCATGTTAGATGAAGCACAAGATACAAATGAAGTTACTCTTGGTATTTTTGAAGCATTAAGTTCAAAAGTAAAGATTTATGTAGGTGATGAACATCAACAAATTTACTCTTTTAGAGGAAGTAAAAATGCATTAAGTAAAATAAAATCTGATAAAAAACTCTATCTTTCTTGTAGTTTTAGATTCAATTCATCGATTGCAAAATATGCAAATACATTATTAAAAAACTTTAAAAATGAAGCTGTTAGCATTGATACTTTAAAAGAAGAAAAAGATGACATAATTGAAACAAATGGTTACATATCTAGAACAAATGCACAACTTATTTCTATCATTTCAAATAGAATAGAAACTAGAAAACCATTTGTAACAGTACGTGACCCAAATGAGATATTTAATCTTACTATCGAAGTACATTATATTTTGACAAATAAAAAAAGTGAAGTAAAAAGAAATAGATTCTTAAAAGACTTTACTAGTGAAGATGAAATACTGGACTATGCAAATGAAGTAGATGATTATGAGCTTAAATCAGCACTTAAAATGGCAAAAGAATATAAAGAAAAGATTTTTGAATTTAAAGATATTTCAGATAAATTTTATAGTGCTTGGAAAAATAAAAAAATAAATGGTTTTGATAAAAGGATAGCTGAAATTTTATTTCTAACTACGGCTCACACTGCAAAAGGATTAGAGTGGGACAAAGTTACCATAGCTGATGACTTTACGGATTTTGCAGATTTGATTGTAGATTTTGGGTGTGATAGTTTAAAACAATTTCAATCAGAACAAAATCATTTACCCAATCAAGAATTGATCGATGAGTTTAATCTCTTTTATGTAGCAGTTACACGTGCAAAAAAAGTATTAGTAAGAGATAGTGAAAATTTTCATTATCTAATGGCAAAAGATATTGAAAAATTAGTTAATGGACGAGTTTCAGAAGCTAAAGAAGACTTGAAAAATATAAAATCTAGTAAAAAAACAAAAGTATCTAAGATGCAAGTAGAAGATAAACAAATTTTACGACAACAAAGAAATCAAGAAGATGGAAAAGCTAAAAATAGTGGATTAAAATGGACTTTAGAGGATAAAATAAAAGCAAAAAGTATGTTTAATAAAGATACACCAATATTCCAAATATCAGCAAAACTAGAAAGAACTACGGGTTCTATTTTAGGGGAATTATTTAAAAGTGAAGTGATATCTAAATCACAGCAAATAAAATTAGCTCAATTAACAAGTGATGCACGTATGATGGCTAAAAAAAGTGGGGTAAAATAATATGATAATACTGGATTTCGAAACAAATACAACTAATCAATATGATGTAATTGAAGCAGCAGCTGTTAGAGTTGAACTCATTAATGGAGAATATATTGTAAAAGATAAATTTCATAGATATTATCTATCTCGATATGAAGTAAATCCCTATTCGTATGCTGTACATAAACTTACTCCTGAACTTATTTTGGAGCACAGAAATAAAACAGAAGAAAAATATGTATCTTACTTTCAAGAAGATGAAGACTTTGTTGATTTTTGTAAAGATAGCAAAACTTTAGTAGCTCATAATATAAGTTTTGAACTTCGACACATAGAATATTTAGCTACATTTGAAAATCATTTTTGTACTATGAAAAAAAATAAACAAATAGTAAAAGCTTTAAATAAAAATGGTCGTATCAAAAATCCAAAACTAGATGAAACATGTGTTTATTATGGGATAGATTTTGATCCAGATGCTTATCATAGTGCTACTTATGATGTAAGTAAAACATTTGAGATATTACGAAAAATGAATCTCGAGGAAATAGGTACACATAAATAAGTTTTTGATACAATACTTTATAAAAAATTTAGATTTATTATAAGGAATTTATACGATGAATAAAAGACCATATTTAGATACTATGCCAGATGAAAATGGCTATTTTGGAAAATTCGGAGGATCATTTATCCCTCCACAATTAGAACAACCATTTCAAGAGATAAAAGATGCTTACATGAGATTATCAAAATCTCATCATTATATTAGTGAATTACGAAATATTAGAAAACACTATCAGGGTAGACCAACACCTTTGTATCATGCAAAAAATTTAAGTGATTTTATTGGTGGTGGACAAATATATCTTAAACGAGAAGATTTAAATCATACTGGTGCTCATAAATTAAATCATTGTATGGCTGAGGGATTACTTGCAAAATATTTAGGTAAGAAAAAACTTATTGCAGAAACTGGAGCAGGGCAACATGGTGTGGCACTTGCTACTGCTGCTGCTTATTTTGGTTTAGAGTGTGAAATACATATGGGTGAAGTTGATATTGCAAAAGAGTACCCAAATGTTGTTCGTATGAAAATACTTGGTGCTAAAGTTGTACCTGCTACGCATGGTCTTAAAACTTTAAAAGAAGCTGTTGATAGTGCTTTTGAGGCATATGTAAAAGATACAGATACTCAAATGTTTGCGATTGGTTCTGTTGTTGGTCCTCATCCTTTCCCTTTAATGGTTAGAGATTTTCAATCAATTATTGGGATAGAAGCAAAAGAACAGTTTCATGAGATGACAGGAAACTTGCCAGACGTAGTTGCTGCTTGTATTGGTGGTGGATCAAATGCTATGGGTATATTTAGTGGTTTTATAGATGATGCTGTTGATTTATATGGGGTTGAACCTATGGGTAAAAGTGATAAAATTGGAGATCATAGTGCAAGTTTAACGTATGGAAAAGAGGGTGTTATGCATGGTTTTAACTCTATTATGTTAGCTGATGAAAATGGTGAGCCTGCTCCTGTTCATTCAATTGCAAGCGGTATTGATTATCCATCTGTTGGTCCAGAGCATGCTTATTTAAGTAGTATAGGAAGAACACAAGTAGGTCACTGTAATGATGAAGAAGCAGTAGATGCTTTTTTTAAACTTTCACAACATGAAGGTATTATTCCTGCGCTAGAATCAGCTCACGCAGTAGCCTTTGCAATGAAATATGCAAAAGAAAATCCACATAAATCTATACTAGTAAGTTTAAGTGGTAGAGGAGATAAGGATATTGATTTTGTAGTTGAAAACTATCCTATTCCTACGAAATAGACAAATAATAACGAAAACCTATACTTTATACAGTTAAAGCAATTTAACTGTATACTTCCCTTATGCAAACACAAAGAATATTTTTACAAACACACGAACCAATCAATTTTACATTTAAACAAAATAAATTCGACTTCATAGTTGATGAAATAACAGATATAAAGTTTAAAGGTAAAGGTAATTTCTTAATTTTAAGAATCAAAAAACAATTTACTTCTACATGGGAATTGCTCTCAATAATTTCTGAAAAATTAGATATAGATGAACACCTTATAGGGTATGCAGGATTAAAAGATAAAAATGCAACTACAACACAATTTATTAGTATACCTCTAAATAAAAGTAAAGAATATAAGCTTTTAAATAGTAAAAATATACAGGTATTACAAACTTTTGTACATGATAAAAAACTCAAAATTGGTGATCTTGTAGGAAATAAATTTAAAATCACTCTAAAAGATATTGATCCAAATACTTTGCCTTTAATTTATCAAACATTATCACAAATTCAAAAACATGGTATGCCAAACTATTTTGGATTTCAAAGATTTGGAAAAGATAGTAATTTTCAAAAATCTAAAGATATTTGTTATGGTGAAGAGATTTTAAAAGACAAAAAACTTGATAAGTTTATGAAACTAGCTTATCAAAGTTATTTTTTTAATGCTTGGTTAGCTAAAAGAATGGAGATGTCAAAAGAAGAAAATAGCAAAAAACTTATACCTTTAGAAGGAGATGTTTTTAATTTAAATGATAGAACAGTTATAACAGGACTACTTCCTGGACGTGATATTTTAAGAGCTAAAGGTAACGCTGCAGAGATAGAAAAAGAATTTGATGATATATTTATTCATGATAAGGGTTATAGACGTGATGCTTGGATTAAACCTTTAAATATTAAAAATAAATTTAACCAAGAATTCAATAGTATGGTTCTTGAGTTTTCGTTGCCTAAGAGTAGTTATGCAACAGTTTTTATTGAAAATATAGCAAACAAAAATTTTACGTATTAGAAATGTATGTAGTTATTAGTAAGGAGTATATTAATGGATGCGATTGATTTTCTTTCTATTGCTATGATAGCTTTTTTAGGTTCTTTTGGACATTGTGTTGGTATGTGTGGCGGAATTGTAATTGCATATTCTAGTACAAAAGTACAACAAGGTTGGAGTAAAACACAACAATCATTTTCTCATCTATTATATTCTTTAGGAAGAATTTTAACATACTCAGTATTAGGTGCAATTTTTGGATATCTTGGTAGTGTAGTAACATTCTCAAATACTGCAAATGGAGTATTATGGCTTATTGCTGGTACTGCTATGTTACTAGCTGGTTTATCACTTCTAGGTAAAGTGAAATTTTTAGCGTTAATTGAACACTCTTTTTCAAAATCAACTTGGTACCAACAAAACTTTCGTGCACTTATAAATAGTCAGACATTTACTAGTTTCTTTTTATTAGGGATGTTAAATGGTCTTTTACCTTGTGGATTTGTTTATTTCTTTGCTATTACTGCTGCTAGTACTGCTGATCCCTTATATGGTGCATTAGTGATGATTATTTTTGGAGTTAGTACTGTTCCTGCTCTTTTTTCACTTGGCTTTTTTGTAGGGTTATTTAAACAATCTGGTTTACGAAATATTATGATGAAATTAGCTGCAATATCAGTGATTTTGTATGGCTCATATACAATTTACAATGGATACGATTACCTCATAACTCCTGATAGTACTCTTCTTGAATCTCATTAATTATCAACAAAAAGCAAATAGTATATAAAATAAGATATAATTCCAAATAAAATTACAATGTTTCTTAATAAAAAGTAGAAACTATAAGGAAATAAAAAAAATGTTAGAAATTGCAATAGGATTGTATTGTGTATATTTTTTAATAAATGTATATACAGTATTTATGCAAATAGATTATGTAAAAAAAGCAAGATTACAAAGTCCTGTTATCTTAACAGCTTCAAAATTTAAAATAGCAGGTGATTATGGAGTTGAATCTCAAAAACTTTCATTATTAGGTATATTTTATGATTTTGTATTATTTTTTATATGGATAAGTGTTGGACTAGTTGCTTTAGATAATGCAACAAATACACTTGAAGGCTGGCAAAAAGCTGTTGTATTTATTGATTTATTTATTATTATTAATTGGGCTTTGGCTTTACCATTTGATCTTTATAAAATATTTAAACTTGATAAAAAATACGAATTTTCAAATATGACACCAGCTTTATTTATACTAGATACTATTAAAAGTGGTATTTTGTTTTTAATATTTGGTTCTGCTGTTATTGCTGGACTTGCATTGATCGTTGAAACTTTTCCTGCATGGTGGATTTATGGGTTTATATTTATATTTGCAGTTATTATTTTAATAAATGCTTTATATCCTTTAATAAGAGATAAAATGTATGATAAGTTCAGTCCTTTAGCCGATGAAGAATTAGCTTTAAAAATCAATAAACTTTTAGAAGAGGTTGGTTTTAAAAGTTCAGGGGTATTTAGTGTTGATGCTAGTAAAAGAGACAATAGATTAAATGCTTATTTTGGTGGATTAGGTTCAACTAAAAGAGTTGTTTTATTTGATACATTGGTAAAAAAACTAACTCATAATGAACTTTTAGCAGTATTAGGACATGAGCTAGGGCACTTTAAAAATGGTGATATTCTTAAAAATATTGGAATTATGGGTCTTGTGATGTTTGTGTTTTTTGCAATATTTGGAAATATTCCTGAAGAGTTTTTTTTACAACTAAACCTTAGTAATGAACCGTATGCTGTTATAATTATATTTATGATGTTCTCTCCTATATTATCATTTTTCTTGATGCCATTAATTAGTGCTATGAGTAGACACAATGAATATGCAGCTGATGAGTTTGGTAGTGATTTATCTAGTAAAGAAGATCTAGTAAATGCACTTTTAAAGTTAGCAAATGAAAATAAATCATTTCCATTATCTCATCCTCTTTATATATTTTTCCATTATTCACATCCACCTTTAGTAGAAAGACTAAAAGAGTTAGGATATAAAGGTTCTGGACTAGATGATACAAAAGAAGATGAAGCCTTAAAAGAAAAATTAGAAATCAACTAATGTTTTAGTTTTATAAAATATAGTATATAATATTTTATAAAACATTATAAGGAGTATATTATGAATGAAAATGAAATTTTAGATAACCTGAATACAGAAGATATAGATGTTGAAATTGAATCAGAAGATTTAACAAAAAATGAAACTGAGGAAGTTGTAGAAACAACATCATTACCTGATGAATTAGATTTAGATGTCTTTGAAGATGAAGAGATTACATCTATAGATGAATCTTTAAATGAAGTTATTGATGATTTAGATGCACTCATATCCGATAATGAAGAGAACATTACTTTGGAAGAAGAACCAGAATCCACTGAAAATATAGTAGATGAAGATATATCTGAAGAAGAGACTGAATTAGTAGATGACTCTGAAAGTATAGAAGAATCAGAAGAAGTTTCTATGTTGGAAAAATACATATTAGATGAAGAGAATGAAACAGAAAAAATATCAGAAAATAGTGATATTGAAGATACTGACATAACTTTAGAAGAAGAAGCAATAGAAGAACAAAGTGAAGTAATAGAACCAGTTGAAGAAGAGATTAAAAATGACTCTTTAAGTTTAGCTGATGAAGAAGATAATTTAGAAGATGAAAATTTTATTACTAATGATTTAGATAATATCAATATAGAATTTGGTATTGAAGCTAAAGGTTTTATATTATCTTTAAAAATGATGGAAGCAATGATAGAAAAAGGTTATATCTTTAAAGACATTTTAAATGATAAGGTTTTTGATGCTGTTATGATTTTTAATGGTAACTTAGAAAATACAGTTATGACAAATGACATAAAGATAAAAATTGAAGACGGCAAAATACAGTTAATAAAAGGTTAACAACAAAATTGAATAAAACATACAAACAAATTGTAAAAGAGTATTCACGATACTTAAAAGAGGTGACACATATACCTCAAAAAGAGGTGGAGATACTTATTCTTCACCTTGTACAACAAAACACTATATGGTTACATTTAAACTATGATAATGAGTGTTTGATTGAAAAAGAATTAGAGAAGTTAGTAAAAAAAAGAGCTACTAACTATCCTTTAGAATATATAACTTCAAGAGCTAGTTTTTATGGTGAAGTATTTACTGTGCGTGATGGAGTGCTTATTCCACGACCTGAAACAGAAATACTTGTTGAAAAAGCAGAAGTTATTTTAAAAGAGATTTCAAAACCTAAAGTATTGGAAATAGGTGTGGGTAGTGGTATTATATCTGTAATGTTAGCTATTCTTGTACCTGATATAGAGATTATTTCTGTTGATATAAATGAGAAAGCATTAGAGTTGGCAAAATCAAATGCTAAAAAACATAATGTTGAAGACAAAATAACTTTTATAAAAAGTGATCTATTTGAAAATGTACCTGATTTAGAATTTGATATGGTTGTATCCAATCCTCCATACATTGCAAATAACTATAAATTACCAACAAATGTAAAATACGAACCATCAAATGCTTTATTTGGTGGAAGTATAGGTGATGAACTCTTAAAAGATATAATAGTTCAAACAAATAAAAGAGGTATAAAGTACTTGCTATGTGAGATGGGTTACGATCAAAAAAATCCTCTTACTAAATATGTAAATGATACTATATCATCATTTAAAAAGTTGGAATTTTACAAAGACTATGATAAATTTGATAGAGGATTTACTTTAATTTATAACTAATAATTTATTATAGTAAATGATACTCTTATCTAATTACAGATAAAATCATGATATGAAAAATCAAACATTAAAAGCAGTATTAATTGACGACGAAGAAGTAAATTTACTTTTATTTGAAGAGTATATTAAAGATTTAGGAATGGAAGTAGTATCTTTTGATAATCCAAAAGATGGCTTAGATTACCTAAAGGAAAATGGTGCGGATATGGTTTATGTAGATTATGTTATGCCTGAAATGAATGGTGTTGAATTAATTCAAGAATTTAGAAAAATACATAAAACTACTCCTGTATTAATGATAACATCAACAAGAGATGATGAAGCTCTTATGCTTCAAGCATTAGATGCAGGTGCTACAGAGTTTTTACTCAAACCAATTAGACCGTTTGAGTTTAAAATAAGAAGTAAATCATTTATGACATTACGAAAATCACAAAATGAACTAAGAGCTAGAATAGAAGAGTTAGAGAATCAATTAAAATAGTTTATTTTTTTAATTGATTTTTATAATCTTGGATATATTTAATGAGCATTTCAAAGTGTAGACTCCATTGAAAATTAATATCTTTTTTACTTGAAGGTTCTTCAATTTTATTTAACAACTGTTCTATTAAAGTAAGTCTTAGATTTCCACTTGTACCTTTTGCGGCATGTAGAATATCATTTAGTTTTTTAAAGTCTTTTTTCTTTACTGCTTCACCCATCTCTTCTATTTGAGAAGAAAACTTTTTAAAAAATTTGTTTAATAATTTTTCGACAAGAGAAATATTTACAGCTAGTTCCTTTGCAACATCTTTAATATTATAAGATAATAAATTTGATTTACATGAGCTATTTTTTTCTGATTCAAAACTATTTCTGTCTAAGTATTTTAATAATACTTCATCTAGTTTTTTAATACTAATAGGTTTAGCTAAAAAATCATTCATACCCAGTTTTATATATTTTTCAGAGTCACCTTTTAAAGTATTTGCTGTAAGAGCTATTATTGGGATTGCATCTAAGTTATTGTTTACTTCATAATCTCTAATTTTTTCTAATGCTTCTAGACCACCCATAATTGGCATATTAATATCCATAAAAATTACATCAAATCTGTTTTTATTATTTTTAAATATATTAATAACTTCTTTCCCATTATTAGCAATCGTTGTTTTAATATTTTTATTATTAAGTATATTTTCAATTAATTCTTGGTTGATTAAATTATCTTCAGCTATTAGGATTTGGGAACTTTTAAATTTACATACGTTTGCATTTATTTCAAGTTCTTCCTCAATTACATTTTTGTGACAAATTTCTAAGTCTAAAATAAAAGAAAACTCTGTGCCAATATCTGGTGTACTTATAAGTTTTAATTCTGAATTATAAAGTTTTAAAAGTTCATCTGCAATAGAAACTCCAAGTCCCGTACCTCCAAATCTACTGCTTATACTTTTATTTTCTTGAGAAAAAGCCTTAAATATATCATCTTGTTTATCTTTTGCTATACCAATGCCTGTATCTTTTATACTATACTTTATAGTTGCGTGAGAATTTGTTTTTGATAAAAGATCTTCAGAAAATGTAATTGATCCTTTTTTTGTAAATTTTATAGAATTTCCAATTAAGTTCATGACAATTTGTTTTAATCTATTTTTATCATATAACATACATTCAGGTAAATCAGGATCAATATTTATAATAAACTCCAAACCTTTTTCCTCAATTTGAGATTTAAAAATATTTAAAAACCTTTTAGCTTCCACTTTACAATTTGTAGGCTGGAAGTTCAGTTCTAGTTTCCCTTCAGCAATTTTTGAAAAATCTAAAATATCATTAATGATATTTGATAATATTTTTGAACTTGTGGAGATTAATTCCATATATTTTGTTTGTTCTTTATTGAGATTTGTGTTTTGAATAATTTTTGAAAAGCCAATTATTCCATTTAATGGCGTTCTTATATCATGACTCATTTTTGCCAAAAACATATCTTTATGTTTTTGTATCTCTTGTTCTTTTGATAAGGCATTTTCTTGTTCAATTAATCGAATCTCTTTTTGAGTATTTTTTGTAATCTCTTCTTTAACTCTTTCTTTAAGCATTTTATTGAATTTTTTCATACCACTGGCGTGTTTTTTTGTAATTTTCCCATGGGAAATATTACTTGATATTTTATATAGAACTCTTACAAAATCATCATTTTTAATGGGCTTTAATATAAAACTAGCAATTCCTTGGTCAATTAGTTTAATTAAAACACTACTATTTTGATTCTCTGAAACTACAACAATAATTTGATCACGATTTAGTTTATATATTTCGTCTATAAGTTGATGCCCATCCATATCTGGCATCGAAATATCTGTAAAAACGATATCAAAATTCATTTCATTTTTTTTATAATGTTTATTATATTTATCTAATCCATCTTTACCATCTGTTGCTACAGTGATATTTTTAAAGAATTTTTTTAATATTTTCAAAGTATCTTGTTGTATAGTTTTTTTACTATCAATGTATATTACATTTAGGTCACTAGTGTATTTATATATATGTTTAGAATTTATCATTTTATTTACCACTTTTTATTGAGTAATGTATTATATCAAATAACCAATCAAGATATAACCTTGATTGACTCACACTCAACTTTTAGCTATAATCCATTTTAAATATAATAAATTTTACACACTAGGATAAAAAGAAAATGGCAAAAAGTTTATATGAAACATTAAATGTAAGTGAAAATGCAACTGCTGCAGAAATTAAAAAAGCTTATAGAACACTAGCAAAAAAATACCATCCAGATATGAATAAAGCACCAGAAGCAGAAGAAAAATTTAAAGAAATTAATGCTGCTTATGAAGTTTTAGGTGATGAACAAAAAAAATCACAATATGATATGCATGGTGATGATATGTTTGGTGGACAAAACTTTCATGATTTTGCACAAGGGCAGGGGTCTGGTGCTGATATCAATGATATTCTTAGACAAATGTTTGGACAACAAGGTGGAGGCTTTGGTGGACAAGGTGGTTTCGGTGGAGGCTTTGGTGGACAAGGTGGTTTTGGACAACCAGATTTAGATGTGAGTGCAAATTTATCGATTGATTTTAATACATCTATTTTAGGTGGACTAAAAAATGTTTCTATGAATGGTGAATCTTTTGATATCAAAATTCCAGAAGGAATTAAAGATGGACAAAAAATAAGAGCAAAAAATAAAGGGAAACAAGCTCAAGGTTTTCCAAGAGGTGATTTAATTATTACTTTAAATGTTGATTACAGTGACGAATATGAAAGAGAAGATGATGACTTAATTAAATCATTTGATATTCCTCTTAAATCAGCATTATTTGGTGGGAAAGTAACTATCCCTACACTTACTAAAGACATCACTTTAAAAGTACCAAAAAATACAAAACAAAACCAAAAGTTTAGAGTAAAAGAATTAGGTGCTTTAAATAGAAAAACAAAACAAAGAGGTACTTTATATTTAAAAGCAAATATTATATTACCAAAAATTGAAGATTTAGATGATGAGTTTTTAGAAACTCTAGAGTCCCAACTTCCATCAGAAATCTAAGATGTCTTTAGATAAATCATATTGTGAACCAGTTTATTTAATAAGCGAAGTAGCAACAATTTTGGATATACATCCTCAAACGCTACGACAATATGAAAGAGAAGGATTAGTCCTTCCTAGTCGTACCTCTGGCAAAATAAGACAGTACTCTCAAGAAAATATTGATACGATTAAAAGTATATTAGTATTAACAAGAATAGATGGTGTAAATTTAGCTGGTGTGAGTATGATTTTAGAATTAAAAAAGAAAATATATAGTTTAGAATCAATGGTAAAAGAATATGAAACAAAACTAAAGGATAACTCATCAAATTGTAAAGCTTTAGTTGTTAAAAAAAGCCAATTTGATATTGTTATTTTTGAATAAATTTAGTCTTTTAAATAATTAAAAGCTAAATTTAATAGAGTATCCTCTCATAAGAGGTGGAGTATCATAATGATCGTCATTTTCATTTGCTCTCATATTTAAATGATTTGCAGATTTAGTATTTTTAAATGCATTTTCATCTATCTCTTCTTCTGGTGTATCAAAACCTGTTGCTACAATAGTGATTTTAATCTCATCAATTGCTAAGTTTTCATCAGTTGTAGTACCAAAAATAATCTCAGGATTTCCTATAAGTGTATCATGAATATTTTCCATAACATCACCAATAGCAAACATAGAAACATCAGGGTTCACAGTCCAGTGAATCATTATCCCTTTTGCATTACTAAGTGATATCTCATCTAATAGTGGTGATTTAATAGCAAGCTCTAATGCTCTATTTGCAGCATCATCACCTTTTGCTTTACCAATACCCATTAAAGCGATACCTTTATGTTGCATGATTGTTTTAACATCTGCAAAATCGACATTAATATCATCTGAACCTGGTTTTAAAATAACTTCACTCATACCATTTACAGCTTGATATAATACATCATCAACAACTTTAAATGCATCTTTCATACCAATACTTTCTTCAACAATATGTCTTAGTCTGTCATTTGGTATAATAATAATAGAATCAGTAACTTTTTTAATCTCTTCAAGACCCAAGTTCGCAAGTCCTGTTCTTTTTTTACCTTCCCATTTAAAAGGTTTTGTTACAACTGCAACAGTTAATGCACCAATTTCTTTAGCGGCTTTTGCAATAATAGCAGCAGCACCCGTTCCAGTTCCACCACCTAATCCAGCTGCAATAAATACAATGTCTGAATCATCAAGTGAGTCTTTTATCTCTTGATAGTTTTCTAAAGCAGAATCTCTACCAATATCAGGACGCATACCAGCACCTAAACCACGAGTAAGCTCAATACCTAACTGAATTTTTTTAGGGGCTTTAGAAAGATTTAATACTTGTAAATCTGTATTAGCAACGATTAGGTCAATTTTATGAGTACCTTCACTAATCATATGGTTAATCATATTACAACCACCACCACCTACACCAATAACCGCAATTTTTGCAGCATTTTGTGATAATGTTTTTGATGGTTTTTGTACTGTTATATGATTGTGATCAAAAAGATTAGTATCCATTATAGCCACCTTGATAATTTATCTAATAAGCCACTTAAGCCTTTAGTTTTCTTTTCTTGTTTTTTAACAGTTTTAATATCTTGTATATCATTCAATGTTGAATGTGCATGATTTTGTTGCTGTTGATGTTGAACTTGTTGTTGCATCGGATGATTTTGCATCTGTGATGAATTGTCTTTTCTCAATTCACTATTACTATCTAATTCAAAATTATTTTCACTATCTAATTCATATAAAAGTAATCCTACAATTGTAGACATAGATGGAGTATTAAAATTAATATATCCATTTTGAATATTTTTTGGATTTGCAATTTTCACTGGGATATTTGTAAAAATCATTGAAGCCAGTTCTTTTATACCAGGTATATGTGTCATACCACCAGTAAGTACTATTCCTCCATCAATACTTTCAATAGCAGCACTTTCTAATAATTTATCATGGATAATACAAAGTGTTTCTTCAATTCTAGCATGTAAAATAGGTTGAATTTGATCTAGAGATATCTCTTTAGATTCAGATTCATTTCCTAAAGTAGGGAGTTTCACTTTTTTAATATTGAGCTCATTTTCAGCATCAATATCTTTTGAAGGAAGTAATGTAGCGTATTGTTTTTTGATCATATTTGCCGCACTATATGGTGTGTGAAATGTTACAGATATATCATTTGTGATATGTTCACTACCAATAGGTAAGAAATCATTATAAAGAATTGTTGAACCTTTTTGAACTACAACTTGAGTAGTTGTCCCTCCAAGGTTGATAACAGCACTTCCTAGTTTTCTTTGATCGTCTTCTAATGTTGAAATTGCATTAGCATATCCAGATAATACAAATTTATCAACTTCTAAATTTGCTTGTTTTAATGCATTTCTTACATTTACTAGTGCAGTTTTTTTAGCAGTTATTATATTTACAGATACTTCAATTCTTGAACCATTCATATTTAAAGGGTTTGAAATTGTTGCACCATCATCTACTCTAAAAAAGATTGGTAAAACATGAATAACTTCATAATCCGCTATAATTTGTGCATTATATAAAGCCATTTTTAAAACTTGTTTGATGTCATTTTGAGTAATTTGACCACTTGGAATATTTACAACTCCATTACCTCTTAGTGTTTTAGTATTAGCACCAGATAATGAAACAACAGCTTTATTTATAACTGCTCCAGAACTATTAAGTGCAGTTGCAACTGCTTCATTTATAGAGTTACCAGCAAGGTTGATATCTGTGATATTTCCCTTTTGTACACCTTGGCTTTTGCTTTGTCCTACGCCTAAGATATTGATTTTATTACTAAAATCATTTGATGCAACAATAGCAATAATATTTGTTGTACCAATATCAATAGCTAAAATTGAATTGTTCAAAACTAATTATTTCCCATAAAAGATTTAACTTCATATTTTGTAGCTAGTTTTGCTAATAATGATGCTGATAAAGAACTAGCTTTTAAATTTTCAATAGTTTGTGATACTGATTCATCTTTTGCATTGTCATACGTAGCAAATTTACTATTTGTAATTTTATAAATAACTACTTTAGAACCTAAATTAACTTTATTTATAGTTTTAGTTGCAGCAAATAGATTTTTTATAAATTCATCTCTTTCTAAATCTGTTAAACCAGATATGTCAGGTATATTTGATCTACTTATGTAACCAATACTTTTACCAGAAAAGTCAGATACAATTTTATTAGCTTTTTCATCTAACAATAATGACTTTTGATCTCGCATATAGTCTTTTTTAACTTGAGATTTTATATCTTCATATTTTAATACTTGAGGTAAAATCTTTTTTTCTGCTTTGATTACATAATAGTTATTATCTTTGTAAATTGGTTTTAAAACTGTACCTTCTTTACTTTGAGTAACTGTTTTTAAATCTTCAGCATTTAAAAATGTTGATGAAGTAAAAATTGTTTTTGTTTCTTTAAATTCAACTTTTTCTTTTTTTAAGTTTAGGTATGCTTTTAATGCAACTTTTTTCATCTCTTTTTTTGTTTTACCATCAATATTTTCAATTTTAGTATATTTAATTCCAAATCCACTTTCTGATTTGTAATTTTCTTTACTTAGTGACCAGTAATTTTTTAAGTCATCTTGAGTATATTTAATTTTGATATCTTTATCGTTAATGATTTTTAAACTTACTTCATCTTCACTATATATAAGATTACTAATATTTTGTAGTTCATTAGCTTTTAATGGTGATTGAAATAAATTTTGTACTTTATTTACTAAAATATCTTGTTTTAATTGTGCTTCAAATTCTGTTGCAGTTCTTCTGTTTTGTTTTAAAACAGTTATATATGTCTGTTTATCAAACTTTCCAGCTTTAAAAAATGCATCAATTTTTACAAGTTCAAGGGCAACTTCTTTATCTGTTGCTATTAAACCAATTTCATCTGCATAGTTTAAAATAAGATATCTTTGAGTAACTCTTTGTAAAGCAGCATCTTCAAGTTTAAATTGTTCTGCCATCTCTTTATTGAATTGATCACCAAGCATTCGTTGGTATTGTGAGTAAAGATTACTATATTCAGTTTGTAAATCTTTTAAAGGAACTTCTTTTTCCCCTACAATTGCAACAGTACTAGTTGACTTTCCATAATCATAACTTCCCCAACCAACAAAACCGGCTCCTACAAAAGCGATTGTACTTATCCATATCGTAACGATTAGCCATTTCTTGTGTCTTTGCATCCATTCAATCATATGTTTCTACCTCTATTATATATTTATATATATTAATTTATTTTGGCTTGATTATACTGTTTTCTTGATTATTTATTTCTGAATCATCGTAAGGATCCATATGGATATTGATAATCCAATTTTTACTAGTATCTAATGTTCTAATTTCGTCTTCAATTTTATCTGAAATTCTATGTGCAGTCATTAATGTTATGATACAATCAAAAACTAAATGAACATCTACATAGTTTTTATCCGATACATTTCTTGTCTTTAAATCATGATAGTCATTTATGTTTTCATTTTCTTTAAAGATGTTTTCTATCTTTTGTGCTGTTTCTTGTGGTAATGCTCTATCTAAAAGAACTAAAATACCATCTTCTATTAATTCATAGGCACTATAAATAATAAAAATTGAAATTCCCGCACCAATAATAATATCAACTATTTCGTAACCTGTAAAGTATACGACAACAAGAGATATTAATACAGCTGTATTTACCCACACATCTGTTTTATAATGTAAAGCATCAGCTTTAATAACCATATTATTAGTTTTTTTAGCAACAGCGTTTAAATAAGCTACTAATCCAATTGTAATAAATAGTGATATAACCATAACAATAAGAGAGATGTCTAAATAAGTTGATACTTTATTTGAAAAGTATTTTGTAATAGCAGTATAGAGTAAAAATAATCCAGAAAGAGTAATAATAACACCTTCAATTACACTTGCCAAGGCTTCTATTTTACCTCGTCCATAATTAAAGTATTTATCTGCTGGTTTTTCTGAGTTTGATATAGCAAAGTAGTTAAATAATGATACGAACATATCAAGTATGGAATCTATTGCTGAAGCTAAAACAGCAACGGAACCACTCATGATTCCTATTGCTAATTTTATTAGAGTTAAAAAAGCAGCAACGCTACTAGATACAATGGTTGCTTTTTTTTGTAAGGTCATCTGATATTATCTTCTACCTCTATCTCCACCACCAGATCTGCTACCACCAGATCTACCTCTGCTATCTCCACCAGATCTACTTCTATCTCCACCAGATCTATTTCTGTCTCCACCATTTCTGTTTCTGTCTCCGCCAGATCTATTTCTATCTCCACCGCCTCCAGATCTATTTCTACTTCTACCTTGACCACCACCTCGGCCACCTCGACCTCGGCCTCCGCCACCGCCACCTTTTAGTGCACGTTCAAGTAAAAATTCGATATCTTTTTTAGATTTACCGATATTATCTTTACCTTTAACATTATTTTGTTGTAATAATATTGTTGCTAGTTTATAAGTAATAGTTGATAAATCTAATTCATCTTTCATTGATTCAATGATTTCAATAACAGATTCATCAATTTCTTGAGCTGCTACATTTGCTTTCATACCATCAATTGCTTTGAATTTTACAGCATCTTTATTTGGAATAATTCTACTTTCTATTTTAGCACCAACATCTTTTTGAATTTTATGTAAACTTCTAAATTCAGCAGGAGTAACAATAGAAACAGCTTTACCTTCTTGACCACCACGACCAGTTCTACCAATTCTGTGTACATAACTCTCAGAATCAAATGGAAGTTGATAATTAAATACGTGAGAAACACCTTTAACATCTAGTCCACGAGCTGCAACATCTGTAGCAACTAAAACTTCTAAAGTATCAGATTTAAATGATTTAATTACTTCTTCTCTTTGTCTTTGCTCCATATCTCCATGAAGACCTTTTGCTGCATAACCTTGAGCAACTAAATAAGTAGCTAATCGATCAACATCTCTCTTCATTTTACAAAAAACGATCGCTTTTGTTGGATCTTTGTAATCAAATAGTCTAATTAAAGCATCATCTCTTTCATACTCTTCAACAACATAAAATGATTGCTCAATTTTTGCATTTGTCATCTCTTGTTTTGTTACTGTAACAAATGCAGGTTCATTAAGAACTCTTTCTGCAAGTTTTTTAATAGGAGCTGGCATAGTAGCTGAGAACATTAATGTTTGTTCTCTATTTTTTAAATAATTAAAGATCTCTTTAATATCATCTAAAAATCCCATATCCATCATCTCATCAGCTTCATCTAAAACAACAAATTTAGGATCAATAGAGATTTGTTTTTTAGATAAAAGATCTAAAAATCTTCCTGGAGTAGCTACAATGATTGAAGCATTTTCAACATGTTTAATTTGTCTAGCATATGCTGTTCCACCATAAACTGTAGCAGTTTTAATGTTTAAGAACTTTCCAAATTTAAATAGTTCATCACTAACTTGCATTGCAAGTTCTCTTGTTGGTACAACAACAACCATCTCAACAGAACCGTCACATTTCATCATATTTAAAAGTGGTAGACCAAATGCTGCAGTTTTACCTGTACCTGTTTGTGCTTGCGCAACTATATCTTTACCTTCTAGAACGATAGGGATAGAATCTCTTTGTACTGGACTTGGTTCAACAAATCCTGCTGCTTCGATAGCTTGGTTAAGCTCTGATTTTAAGTTAAAATCTGTAAATTTCATATTTTATAATTACCTTTTGTTTTAATATGGTATCTCTAAAATAAAAAACTTAACCTATTTAAGCTTATCTTTAAGATTCCCTATATTTTCCCGATTATAGCCAATTGAAACTTAAAAAGTATTTTAATTAATTTTGTGTTATAATTATTTATATGCAAGGTTATATAATAAACATAAATAATGTTAAAGATGAAGATTTAATTGTTTCAATTTTAACAAAAAATAATTTCTACACTACTTATCGTTTCTACGGAGCACGACATTCAACCATTAATATTGGATATAAAATTGATTTTGAACTTGAAACAAATATGCGAAGTAGTATAGGCAGACTTAAAGATGTCCTACAGATATCTTATCCATGGATTATGGATAGTACAAAATTGTATTGTTGGCAACGTTTTCTTAAACTTTTTTATCCTCATTTAAAAGATGTTGAGGAGATAGAAGATTTTTATTTTGATTTACTTGATGAATTAGCTCATAAAATGATAAAACAAAATCCTAAAAGAGCTATTATAGAATCCTATGTAAAACTTTGTGAACATGAAGGACGACTTCATACTGAATATGAATGTTTATTGTGTGAAGAAGTTATATATGATGATATTTCACTTGTTAGAAGTTTTTTACCCACACATAAAAAATGTAGTTATAGTAAATCTTTCAAATTATTTCAAGTAAAAGAACTTTTTGAAGAAAAAAGCTTAATTAATTTTAATGATGAAGAAGTGGACTATGTGTGGAAAATTTTATTGCAAGGGTTATAATATATCCCTTACAATTTGTGTCTCTATTTCTTAAAAGCTTGACCATTCATCGTCTGCACTTTTTGATTCAATTGTTTTAATTCTTTTTGCAGAATTTGAAGATGGTGTTACTACAGTTTTTGTAGTTTTAGTATCTTCTGTTTGTTTAACAGTAGCAGTCTTTTTTTGCTTAACATCCAATACTTTAGCTACAACATTATTTTTACCGTTAAATTCTTTTTTATCTGCTGATGTAACAACTAGTTTAGCTATTTGATCAGTTTGAGATGCGATATCATTTGTTTGACTTGCAATATTTGCATTTTCTTGAGTTTGTCTATCTAAAGAATTAATAGCGTCATTGATTTGAACTATTCCCATCTCCTGTTCTTTGGAAGCAGTTTCGACATTTGAAATAAGTTCAATTGTTTTAGAAATATTTTCATTTAATCCAGTATATCCATCGATCATATCATCAGCAATATTTTTACCTTGATTTGCTTTTGAAGTTGCATTTTCAACTAATGATTTAATTTCATTTGCAGCTTCAGCAGAACGAGCCGCTAGATTTCGAACCTCTTGTGCAACTACAGCGAAACCTTTTCCAGCTTCTCCAGCAGTTGCAGCTTCAACAGCAGCATTAAGTGAAAGAATATTTGTTTGAAATGCTATTTGGTCTATAACCGAAATAGCATCACTAATTGCATTTACTTCATTATTTATCTCATCCATAGAAGATGTAGTTTTTTGTGCTAAATTTTGACCTTCATTTGCTGATTGAGTAACAGTAGAAGCATATTTTGCCATTTGTGCAACATTTTGATTTGTACTTGTGATATTACTTGTTACTTCCTCTAGTGCTGCTGCTGTTTCTTCTAGAGCTGCTGCTGCTTCGTTTGAGTTTTGATTTAATGTATCTACATTTTTTAATAAAATATCACTACTACTATCTAGTGTAAGACCAATCTCTTTATTTTCTACAAGCATACCCGTGATTGCTTCACCTAACGAATTAACACCATTGGCTAATTTTTGAAGATGTTCTTTTATTCCTTTAGTTTCAACTTTGTCGATATAATTATAGTTTGAATATTGTTCAAGTACCTGTAAAACTCCATCAATATTAGATTCAATTGTTGTCCCCATTTTATTTAGTAGTGTAGTTAATTCTTTTAACGCAGGATTATTTGTATTTGTATTTACTCTTTGAGATAAATCACCTTGCTCAAATTCAGATAAAACGAGTATAGTATTATCAATAACTTGTCTATCTTCTTCTATACTTATTTTCGCTTTATTGATATTTTCATTAACAACCTTTGCCATTAAACCTATCTCATCAAAACTATCTGTAGCTAAAGTTTTAACATTAGATTCTTCTCTGTTGATATATTTAAAAAATCCTATTAGTCCATTTTGAAACCTTAATAACCTTTTAACAATTACTTTATCAATAATATAAAGTGAGCTAGCAACAATAATCAATAATAAAACAACTGAAATCATTAAAATAGTATTTCTTGTTTCATGTGGTGCTTCTAATACTTCTGCTTCGTCAATTTCTGAAATGATTACCCAATTTATATCTTGGCCAATTTTAATTGGTTTATATGATGATAAAACTGAATTATGGTTATAATCCATAATAATTTGAGTATCAGTTTTTCCAGCAAATCCATTTTGTGTAGCTTCTGTTTCAACTTTGGTATTATTAGCAAAAGATGCTTTTAAACTATGACCTTTGGGATCTAAGTAACTATCACTTCTCATTAACTTATCGTCACCTATTAAATAGTCTTCCTGCGAAGTTCCATAACCACTTCGAAATTGCATGATTTTATTGATGCTTCTATCTGATATTTGAAATACTAAAATAGCAGATACTTTATTATTATAGAAAACAGGTGTTCCTAAAAACATTGCAGGGGCATTTGCACTTGGAGAATAAGGTTTCATATCAATGAAAACAGGACGTCTAAGTTCTTTTACTTTTTTCCATGCTTGTGCTAATCCAGAATTCTTTAATGACCCATATTGTAAGTTTTCACCATAATCTGATTCTTTTGCTTGAGAATACATAACCTGACCATGTTCGGTAGAAATAAGAAAAACATCATAATATCCATATTCTTTTGCATATGTTTGAAAAAAGTTTTCATGTAGTTCTGTTTTTTCTTTTACAAGTGCATTTTGTACTGGATAATTTGCGTTATCTTTTACATTTAAATCATCAAGTAGTTGATTTAAATCGTGAGTAAGTTCATGTATATCTGCACTATTTGATAGTACATTAATATCTCCAATTCTTTCTGCAAAAAAGTTTTGTATTTGTTCTGCTTTACTATCTCTGGCTGATGTTAAACCATCATAACTTTTTGATACTAAAGAACTAGTTGCTTGCGTAACAGCAACCATACCTAATATTCCTGATAATACAAATAGACCAATGATTGTAACTGAAACAATTTTGGCTTTAATTGTCATTTTTTCTATCATGTTTATTCCTTTTAATTGACATTTAGATTCTATCATATAAATATAAGTTTGTATATAAATTAAGGAAAAGAATATAAAAAAAAATTATTTTATTGTATTTGCTGTATATTTAATATACAAAATAAACTATTCTTTGATATTTAAGATAGTTTAAATATAATTTACTAATACTCACTCAATCAAAAGGTTTTATATGAAAAATATTTTTTTAGGATTAATGATTACTTGTTCTGTATTATTTGCAACTGAAGAATTTAAAACAAGTCAGTCTCTAGATTGTTCTGAAATAAAATTGAATGAATCTAAAAGTATCATTAGTTGTTTAAATGGTGATTATGAAGTTACTTTTGAAGTTAATAACGATGGAACCAGAAATATGCAATTAGAACCTACTATTAAATTAATTGCTGTAGCTAATCAAGTGATACAATATATACAACAAAAATAAATATTATAGTTTCAAAAAATTTGACTTAAAACTATTGGTTAATTTCTTTTGCTAAATTCTCTTTACTCTCTCTTACATAAAGTGATTGATTTGTATGAACAAATGTGATTTTTGTAATTTCAAATTCATTATCCATATCTGTATCTTCTATTGTAAATATATTATCGGCATTTAATAACATTGATTTAACTATATCATCACTTGGAAATCCATCTTCATCAACTCCAGTCATTGTTACTTTGATCATTTTTGGCATTTTATTCCTTTTTGAGAATTATACTATTAATATTGAATAAAATATAGAGATTTTATCCTATCTTATTAATCATGCCAGTCCTTAGTCATTTTCCAAGAACTTTCGATACTATCCTTATCATAAGTATATTCAAAAGAAACTTCACGACTGGATGAATCAGGTTTTCCCTTCTGATTTATATATGGACAATAAAAGGTAACAACTGCAGTTAGATTTTTATCATCTATATTTGCATAATGCTCCATATCTTTAATTTGAAACATATCTTTACATATATCACGTATATATTTTTCTAGTTCTTCTTCTAATTTATTTTCAAAATCACTCATAATTTATCTCCTTTAACAGGGTAACAAACTTCTAAATTATTATTAGAAAACAATTTCTCTTTCTTAACTATATCACAATAAAACAAAATAGAACTATTAGAATATAAACTAAAAAATTTTCTACTACTAGGTAAAATTTTAAATGAAAAAGTCAGTGAGTAAAAAAATAAAATGGGGTGATAGAACTATTTCTATATCCAAGTTCTAAGTACAATATTATATATTGTATAAAAGTGTCAACTAAGTTAGTATTGAAAGATATGATTAGTTTAATAAATAGTTATTAAAGAGTATAACTAAAGTATTTAAAGTTGGCGACCCCAGCAGGATTTGAACCTGCGTTTTAAGGATGAAGTCCTTACGTCCTTGGCCACTAGACGACGGGGTCAGCTTTAAAGACGGAATTATAGTGTAAGGTTTATTTATCTACTCTTAATTATTTATCTCTTCTTTTATTTTTTTGGCTATATCTGTAATTTTACTTATTTTTTCATTGTAATTTAGACTATCATCAATTAAATGTTTTACAAAAGCACTTCCTACGATAACTCCATCTACACCTACTGCTTTTTCTTTTGCTGTATTTTCATCTACACCAAAACCTATATATAATGGAGTTTTTGTACACTCTCTTACATTTTCAATAATTTTTGATAAATCTTCTTTTGCTCCACTTCCTGTGATACCAGCATAAGCAACCATGTAAATAAACTTACTACTATTTTGAGTAACTTGTTTAATTCTTTCAAATGAATCTGTAGGTGCTACAAAATCTATTAATGATTGGTCATATTTTTGAAATAATTCTTTATATATTTTTCCCTCTTCATGTGGCAAGTCTGGAATGATAGAACCAGTTATATTAAACTCTTTCCCTTTTTGTAAAAATTTTTCCATACCATAATGGAAATATGGATTCATATATCCCATCCATAAAGTATCCATATGTGGTGCAATCTTACTTGTAACTTCAAATAAGTCTTTGAGTTTAAACCCTTTTTGAAGTGCTAATAAACTAGCTTTTTCTATTACTGGACCATCTGCAACTGGATCTGAGAAAGGAATTCCTAATTCCAAAGTATCTACACCTGCTTCTTTCATATGTAGTGCTAAATCTACTGTGAAATTATTTTCTGGTAAAGATGAAGTTATAAATCCAACTAAATGTTTCATACTAATTTTCCTAATTATAATTAATTTTATTTTCGGTATAATCCTAGCATAAAATTAATAATAGCTTTATAATACAAAAAGGGGCGTAATGCAACAGTCTAAGAAACAGACAGTAACTTCTATCATCAACTCAAAAGGAAATAAAAAACTAAGTATGATCACTGCATACGATGCATTGTTTTCAAACTTATTTGATGGTGAAGTAGACTTTATTTTAGTTGGAGATAGTTTAAATATGAGTTTTGGTGGAAATAGTGATACATTAAGTATCTCTATGGACAATATGATATATCATACAAAAGCAGTTTGTAATGGTGCAAAAAATACTTTTGTAATTTGTGATATGCCATTTGGAACTTATATTGATAAAGATACAGCATTCAAAAATGCGATGAAAGTTTATCAAGAAACATCAGCAGATGCAGTAAAAGTTGAAGGTGGTGTAAGTAAAGCACATATCGTAAAACATTTAACTGATAATTCTATTGCTGTAGTTGGACATATAGGTTTAATGCCTCAAAATGTTCGAAGTGAAGGTGGATATAAAATCAAGGGTAAAGATGCCCAAAATATTCAAGAACTTATAGAAGATGCAAAAGCTATTGAAGAAGCAGGGGCTTTTTGTATTGTTCTTGAGGGTGTAAAACCTGATGCTGCAAAATTGATTACAGAAGCAGTTAATGTACCAATTATAGGAATTGGTGCTGGACTTGATGTAGATGGACAAGTATTAGTATGGTCTGATATGTTAGGGTTTTTTGATGAATTTAAACCAAAGTTCGTTAGAAAATATTTGGATGGGGCGAGTATAGTACGCCAAAGTGTACAACAGTACGTGCAAGATGTTTCTGATCAAAGTTTTCCATCCAGTGATGAAATCTACTAAATAAGAATTTATGAAAGAGATATAAATATGAATACAAAAAGACATGTAATTTCAACAATTGCTATCATCATGGTAGTAATGTTTGTCGTTATGATTATTAATATAACATTAAATTTACGAGAGTTTGGAATTGATAGTGCAAAAACAAAAGCACATTTGGTTTCACAGAGTGTTAAAAATGGATTAACAGCTCACATGGTCAATGGTATCATGGAAAATAGAAATTTCTATATTAATGAAACTAAAAATCTTTCAAATATTGATGACTTGTGGATTATTAGATCTGATGAAGTTAATAATCAATATGGAACAGGAAAAGAACTTATACGAGATGAAATTGATAGTAAAGTACTTGCCTCAGGTGAAACTATATCTGTAATAGATGAAAACTTTTTTGGACATAGTACATATAGAATTACTATCCCTTATAAAGCTGAACAAACTAAATCAATTGATTGTTTAGCTTGTCATAAAACACAAGTTGGAAATACTTTAGGTGCTATATCTATGGTAATGACGATGGATGATTTAAAAGATACAAGTTTAGAAATCATGTTATATGTTTCTGCTATATCTCTTATTTTAATTTTGATTATATTATTTTTTGTTAAAAACTTGATCACACCTTATATAAATATTTTTCAATCAATCAAAGATGTGATGAAAGCTGCTAATAAAGGTGATTATTCTGGAAGAATAGCTAGTGTTAACAGTGGTGAAGCAAAAGAAGTTGCCCATTGGGTAAATGAGCATATGTCTAAATTACAAAATAATCTTTCGGTAATTGAAAAAAAGATAAATATATTTCTAACAGCACATAAATCGAATGCTGAACTTGACCCTATGGTCGAAGTTGAAAATACAGTTACTCGACTTGCTGATATTTATAAATTTAGAAAAACTATTGAACATGATGAACATATAGAAGATGTTTATAACAGATTTGCATATGTTTTAGAACATAAATTCAATTTAAAAGATTTTAACTTTTTAGAAGCGGATACAACAAATAAAAGTACAGAAATTGTTTATGTACATAATGCAATATTGTGTAATCCTGTAGATAATGGTTGCCGAGCAGATCGTACAAATACTGTAGTTGATTCATGTCAATTTAATAATGTTTGTGAAAATAACAAAGATACTGGTAAGTTTTACATCTGCGTACCTTATTCAATTTCTAATGATTTAGATTTTATTGTTTCAATTGTTTCTGATACAAAAGAGGAACATGAAAGAATTAGATCAATATTACCATTTATTAATGATTATGTTGATTCATCTAAACCAGAAATTGTTAGTAAGAAGTTAATGCAAATTCTTGAAAGAAATGCACAAACAGATCCTTTAACAAATCTATACAACAGAAAGTTTTTAGAAAAATATATTGAGAATCAATTATATAATGGAAAGTATAAAAATATTCCTTGTGGTTTAATGATGGTTGATATTGATTTCTTTAAACTTATTAATGATAATTATGGGCATGATATAGGTGATATTGCTATTAAAACAATTGCAAATACATTAGTAGATGTTGTAAGTGAAAATGATGTTATTATTAGATTTGGTGGAGAAGAGTTTATTGTTGTATTAAATGACTCTACAGAAGAAAAATTAAATGCTAAAGCGGAAGAGATTAGAATTGCTTTCTCTCAACAAAAAATACAAGCAGGTAGTGAATCTTTTAGTAAAACTGTAAGTATTGGTACTTCATTATTTCCAAACAAAAATAAAAGTTTTTGGAAATATATAAAACAAAGTGATATTGCTCTTTATCAAGCAAAACACAATGGAAGAAATCAAGTAATTCGTTATGAAGAAGGTATGGAATAAAATTGCATATTGCAATAAATTTTAATATTAGCCATATATAATGGTACAATTAATAAAAATTTAGGAACAATTATTGGAAAGATTAGTTGAATTAGAAAAAATGTCATTTGAAGATACTACAGATGAAGTAACACTTCGTCCTAGTATTTGGGATGATTATATTGGTCAAGAAAAAATAAAAAAAAATCTTCAAGTTTTTATTAAAGCATGTAAAAAAAGAGAAGAAGTTTTAGACCATATCTTACTCTTTGGACCTCCTGGTCTTGGTAAAACTACTTTAAGTCATATCATAGCAAATCAGATGGAAACAAATATCAAAGTAACTGCTGCACCTACAATTGAAAAAGGTGGTGATTTAGCAGCAATTTTGACAAATTTAGAAGAAGGTGATATACTTTTTATAGATGAAATTCATAGGTTAAGCCCTGCTATAGAGGAGATTCTTTATCCTGCTATGGAAGATTTTAGACTTGATATTATCATTGGTTCAGGACCTGCTGCACAAACAGTTCAAATAGATCTTCCAAAATTTACTCTAATAGGAGCAACAACTCGAGCGGGAATGTTAAGTAATCCTTTAAGAGATAGATTTGGAATGCATTTTAGATTAAATTTTTATTCAGATGCGGAACTATCCAAAATAGTTAATTTAGCATCGGTTAAACTTAATAAAGAGAGTAAGAAAGAATCTAGTTTTGAAATTGCACGAAGAAGTAGGGGAACACCAAGAGTTGCTTTACGGCTTTTAAAAAGAGTAAGAGATTTCGCAGAAGTTGAAGATGAAGAAACTATTGAATTAGGAAGATGTAAATATGCATTAGATGAATTAGGTATTAATGATAAAGGTTTTGACGAGATGGATCTAAAACTTTTAGAATTACTTTTATCAAACAAAGGTAAACCTATGGGATTAAGTACAATTGCAGCAGCATTAAGTGAAGATGAAGGTACGCTAGAAGAAGCAATCGAGCCTTATTTATTGGCAAATGGTTATATTCAAAGAACAGCTAGAGGAAGAGTTGCAACAGTAAAGAGTTATGAATTATTTCGTTTGACACCACCAAAACAAAATGATGAAGCCAATTTATTTTTGAATTCGTAAAAAAGGAAGATTATTATGAAATTAGATACAAAACAATTACAGCTTATTTCAATATTATACGTTGAAGATGATGATATTGTTAGAGTGCAAACTGAAAAAATACTAAATAAATTATTTAAAAAAGTTTATGTAGCTGTTGATGGACAAGAGGGATTAGATCTCTATACAAAACATATAGAAAATATTGATATCATTATTACTGATATTAATATGCCTAAAATTAGTGGTTTAGATATGGTTAACAAGATTAATAAAATGACGAAATCTATACCAACAATTGTTACCTCTGCACATTCGGATTCTTCTTATTTATTACAAGCTATTGATGTTAATATTGATAAGTATATTACAAAACCTATTCAAATAAAAGAACTCACTGTAACAATTGTAGATTTAGTTTTAAAATATAAACGAATTAATAATATTGAGAATTTAGCTAAAGACCTAGTACATAAAACAACAAAAAATGATAAAGAAAATGATGAACTTAATTCCGAAGTAGAAATATTAAGAAATCAAAATAGATATTTAAATTCAATTGTTGATAATATGGTAATAAATTTTAAAATTGATAAGAATGGAAAAATTACTGAAGTATCAAATAAGTTTAAAACATTTTTTGGTTATAAAAAAATCATTGGAGAAAATATCAGTATATTACGATGTGATATGTGTGAACAAGAAACTTTTCAAAAATTAATGTTACGAGCAATACATTCTAAAAAAACAGTGATTTCTAAGTATACATTAATAACACAAGAGGATCATAAGTTTAGTACGGAAGTTACTATGACACCTTTTTATAATGATGATGCCTTAGTAAATGGATATGCAGTATTTGTAGACTTACTCTAAAAAAGGATTTTATGCCTTTTTTAGATATTGTGTAAGTATCATAATTTTTACACCGTTTACTCTACCCTCTACATGTGTTTCATCCTCATGAGGTAAAGAAATATTTCGAACAGCTGTTCCTCTTTTTGCTGTAAATCCTGCACCTTTTACTTCTAAATCTTTGATGATATTTACTGTATCACCAGCTGTTAATATCACACCATTACTATCTCTATGAATTGCTTTATTTTCTGCTTCAAATAATCCCTCTTCAGCCCATGCAATCATATCATCTTCTAAATAGATCATATCAAGTAATTCTTGATTTTTTAATGTTTTAAGAACTCTGTATGCTACAACTTTAACCGCATCTACTTCACTCCACATAGAGTCATTTAAACAATGCCAGTGTGTTTCATCTAAATTAGCCATATCTGATAGTTGTTCATTACATTTTTCACATACTAATATTGTTTTATCAATGCTGCTATCTGAAGGAGCAACTTCATAAGGTGTAAGTCCATTAGTTGAACTACATAACTCACATACTTCACCACTTCTTGTATTTAATTTTTCTTGTAAACTCATATGTTTAGTACCTTATAATAAATTTTTATAAATCAAATCTTCCAAAGAAGATGTGTGGTATTATATCCAATAAATGTTAAAAGGTTTTGCTATGGAATATAGATATATTGGACGCACAGGACTGAGAGTTTCTTCTGTGTGTTTAGGAACTATGGGTTTTGGAAGTTGGAGTGATGAGAAAGAATCATTTAAAATTATGGATAAAAGTATTGATCGAGGAATAAACTTTTTTGATACTGCTGAACTGTATCCTGTTCCTCCAAATTCTAAAGATGCAGGACTTACTGAAGAAATTATAGGTAAATGGTTAAAAGGGAAACAAAGAGATAAAATAATATTAGCTACAAAAGTAGCAGGAGCTGCTAGTGGTTGGTTTGTTCCTCCTATTAGACATGGATTAACTGCTATTGATAAATTTCATATTAAAACTGCAGTAGAAGGAAGTTTAAAACGCCTAGGAACTGATTATATTGATCTATATCAAATGCATTGGCCTGATACAATTGTTCCTATTGAAGAGTCATTAAAAGCTTTTGATGAGTTAGTTCAAGAAGGTAAAGTAAGATATTTAGGTACATCAAATGATAGTGCATATGGATTAACTAAAGCAAATGAAACATCTAAGAGATTAGGAATCAGTAGATTTGAATCAATACAAAATAACTTTTCTCTAAATAACCCTCGATTTTTGGATGAGTTAGCACAGGTTTGTAAAGATGAACAAATTTCACTTTTACCGTACTCACCTATAGCAGGTGGAGTTTTAAGTGGTAAATATAATGGTTCTTTTTATCCAAAAGATGCAAGGTTTGCTGAATATTTAAGTAGCAGTAATAAACGTGTAAAAGCGATGGGAACGAGATTTGTTAATGATAAAACTTTATTAAGTACTTCTAAATATACTGAATTAGCGAAAGAATTAGGTATCTCTCCTGTGACTTTAGCTGTAGCATATTCAAAACAGTTTGAGTTTGTGGCTTCTACTATAATTGGAGCACGTAATTGTTCTCAATTAGATGACTCATTTGATGCAATTGATTTAAAATTAAGTGAAGAAACTATGCAAAATATAAAAAAAATACAATTAGATATCATGTATCCTATGGGGTAAAAGAGATAATATATATAAAATATTAAAAACGTGACTAAAAACGTGACTTTCTTTGGATAGAATAATTGTATTTTAAAAGAAGAGGGAATATTTGTATGATAAATCACATTAAAGCTTCATATTATTTTCCTGAACCATATGCTGGTTCAGTAAAAATAGGAGAGAAAGAAAATACAATTGTTGAAATTGCAACAGAACTTGGTTTAGATACCATAATTAAAAGATTTGGTGATTGGGTTATTACAACGCAAGGTATTGATTGTTTGATAAAAAGTTGTACTATAAGTATTTCACAAATTGAAGAAGAGAATTGGGTTGATAAATTAAAAGATGAATGGTGGGTAAATAGTGGAGATTTTGAATTAATCTTTTACTCTGCTAAAGATCTAGTAAGATTGGGTGTTTTGCAAAACGTTCCAGTAACAAACCCAGTATAAAACTAATAAATGATCCGAGCACTTTGTTGTTCTTAAGTAGATGATTCTTTTTTACTATTGATTTAAAATTAAGTGAAAAAACTATGAAAATAAAAAAACACAGTTAGAAATCATCTATCCTATGCGTTAAAAGAGATAGTATCAAAAATGCGATACTCATGCTACTTTCTTTAGGTAAAATAATCACAATTTACATAATAAGTGAGAATTTTTAAATGATTAACCATATGAAAGCATCGAATTATTTTCCTGAACCATACCGTGGTACAGTAAAAGTTGGAGATATAGAGAATACAATTGTTGATATTGCAACAAAACTTGAACTAAACACGATTTTAAAAAGATTTGGTGACTGGGTTATTACAACTCAAGGTATCGACTGTTTAACAAAAAGTTGTTCTATTAGTATAGGACAATTAGATGAAGAAAATTGGGTAGATAAACTCAGTAATGAATGGTGGGTAAATAGTGGAGATTTTGAATTGATTTACTATTCAGCAAAAGACCTAATGCGTTTAGGTGTATTACAGAACAAATCCTAATAACCACCCAAGTGCAAACCCTATAAGGTGAGCATACCAAGCAACTGGCATCCCTAAAAGTAGGGGTGCAAAAGATATTAGAAGTACCCATACAATGATACCACTTCGTTGATAACTATCTTTCAGTGCAAACCAACCTAAAAGTACACATATAGCACCACTAGCTCCAACTAAATTCGCCCAATTTCCAGTTGTATACATATATGCTAAACTTCCTATTGATGTAAGGATTCCCCCAATAAAATATAATAATAGATATTTAGGAATACCAATTGCTCTTTCTACCATATGTCCAAATTGGTATAATATAAACATATTCATAAGAATATGAGCTATTCCACCATGCACAAACATTGTTGAAAGTAATTGATAATACAAATCAGCTTCAAAAAAATATATATTTAGACCAAGAATAAGATCCCCATGTTGCATACTATTTTGAATACCATACATTATGAGGTTTGCTAGAATAAGTATATTAGTAATACTGAGTAGTTTATTTTGTTGCATTATAGTCTCTTGCATTTAGTTTATGAGAAAGAGCAATTCTTTTTGCTCTTTCATCTAAAAATTCTTGATGTTTTATTATTTTGAGTTCTCTTAACGCTTTTGCTTCTTGAGCTGGTTGGATATAGTTAACATAGTATAAAACAGAGATACAAACAGCCGTAATAGTTATAATAGCATAAAAGTTACCCAAAACACTACTTTGTCTTGGTTGGTGTTTATATGCTTTTTCTTGTAGCTCTTTTATATATTCTATTCTTTCATCCATAATAACTCGTTAAATTAAACCGTACTGTAAAACCTCTTCAACTTTAGTTACTGGGATGATTTCGATATCCTCTTTAACTTCCTCTGGAATCTCTTTTAAATCTCTTTGGAAATTTTTAAGAGGAATAAGAACTCTTTTCATTTTTGCTTTATGAGCAGCAATTAGTTTTTCTTTTAATCCCCCAATAGGAAGAACTTTTCCTGTAAGTGTAACTTCTCCTGTCATAGCTAAATCAGCATATACTTTTCTATTTGATAAAATAGAAGCAATTACTAATGTCATAGCAATACCAGCACTTGGACCATCTTTAGGTGTTGCGCCTTCTGGAATATGCATATGGATATCATGTGCTTTAAAAGTAGCGTTTTTAAGTTTTTTCTTATCAACCAAACCTTTCACAACACTATATGCTATTCTTGCACTTTCTTTCATAACATCACCCATATTACCTGTAAGTGATAAGTTACCTTTTCCAGCAAATTTAGCAGTTTCAATTTTTAAAACATCACCACCTACACTAGTCCAAGCAAGACCATTTACCACTCCAACACTATTTGCTTTTTCTGCATGTTCTATTTCAAATACTGGGTTGTCTAAATAGTCTTCTAGGTTTTTAGTATTGATAATTACTTTTTTTAGTTTTTTATCATACATAAATTCTTTAACAGCTTTTCTGTAAAGTTTACCAAATACTCTACGTAAATTTCTAACTCCAGCTTCTCTAGTGAATTTTTCAATAATAAGTTCAATAGTTGGTTTACTTAAATTTACTTCAGACTTTTTTAAACCATGTTTTTTTAATTCTTGAGGGATTAAATAGTTTTGAGCAATATTAAATTTTTCATTTGGAGTATAACTACTCATTTGAATAAATTCCATTCTATCTCTTAGTGGAGCAGGTATATTGCCAGCATTATTTGCAGTAGCAATAAAAATACAAGAACTTAAATCTATATCAAAATTTAAATATAAATCTCTAAATGCACTATTTTGTTCTGGATCCAAAATCTCAAGCATAACAGCACTTGGATCTCCTCTATGATTTGCACCTATTTTATCTATCTCATCTAAAACAATTACAGGATTCATTTTTTTAGCTGTTGTTAATCCAGCAACAATACGCCCAGGCATGGCTCCTACATATGTTCGTCTATGACCTCGTAGTTCATTTACATCTTCCATTCCACCTAAAGCAATTCTTACAAGTGGTCTTTTTAATGCAGATGCAATAGAGTTTGCTAATGATGTTTTACCAACACCAGGAGGTCCTACAAAACATAACACCGTACTATTTGTTTTACCAACTTCTATTTTTCTTTGTTCTAATAGTTGTTTAACTGCAAAGTATTCGATAATTCTGTCTTTTGGTTCAGCTAAAGCATAATGGTCTATATTTAGTTGATCTTCAACTTCTTTTACCTCTATTTTATCAAGAGCTTTTTTATCAAACGGTACTTCTAAAACTTGTTCTATATATGTTTGTATAGTTGAAAAATCTCCACTATCTGGATGTAAACGGCTTAATTTTTCAATTTGTTTTTTTACCTCTTTAAAGCCTATTTTTGGCATAAAAGGTTTAAGTTGTTTCAGTTGTTTCTGAAAAGATAAAATCTCTTTTTCTTTTTGATTATCATTACCTAACTCTTTTTGAATAGTTCGTAACTGTTCTTTTAGATAATAGTCTTTTTGATGTTTGTCAAGTTTAGTATTTACTTTTTTATTAATTTCATTTTTTAACTTAAAGCTTTCTATCTCTTGTTTGATATGATCAATAATACCTAGAAGTCTTTTATTGATATTTTTTTCTTTAAATAATTCATATGCATCTTCATTTGTTATTTGAATAACCGAAGATACTAAATCAGCAATTCTAACAGGATCTAAACTCTCTTCAATAGTTTTAATAAGATCTATAGGAAATTTAGTATTTATTTTTGATAATTTAGTAATATTTACTTTTAAAATATCTAGAATAGCTGGTGTTTTTGCATCATCATGTTTTTCATTTTGTAAGATATCTACGATTCCCATAAGTGGAGAACCATTTACTATCTCTTTGATTTCTACTTTTTCTAAACCTTGAAAAAGTACTTTTATTCTACCATCGGGTAAAGTAATTTTTCTCATGATATTACCTACAACGGCTACATTAAAAAATTCATTTGATTTTTTATCTTGAGTATTTTTACTAACTGCTACCGTAATAAGTTTATTATTGTTTATTGCATATTCTACTGCATTAATATTTTGTTCATCACTTATAAAAATTGGTGCTATCATAAATGGGTATAAAAAAATACTCTCTTCTACTAAAATAGGCAATCTATCTGGAAAACTATCGTAATCTGTTAATTTCATATATTTCTCTCTTTATATTATTCTTATTCTATTCAAAAACAGATCTATACCAAGGTACATCTACTTTTTTTATATTTTTTACATCTTCCCAGCTTTTACTTGCTTTTTCTGCATAAAAGGCTTTGGCTTTAGGTTTTTCAATTCTCTCATATAGTTCTGATATCTCTACATCAAAAACTGATTTACTCATCAATAATCTAGATTTAATATCTTTTACAAGATAAATAAACTGTGATTTTGGATATTCGCCTATAAATTTATCTGTTGCTTCAATTGTTTTTGTTAATAACTTTTGTTCCCTAAATTGACTTTTAAATGCCAAAAAGTTAGATTTTATTTTTAAATATCTTATATAATCCGCATCTTTTTTTAAACTGTACTTCTTTAAATATTCGTCAAAATAATAGTTTGCTAAAGCATACTCTTCATCTTCCATATGAGTAACAGCAATAATCATTAATGCACTTGGTAATAATGGAGAATTTCTATGCTCTGATTCTAATGAAGTGAATGTATCATCTGCATCATCTAATTGGTAGTTAGAAATTTGATTAATCATTTTGTTATACCAATAAATTGCAGGTTTATTGTATTCTTCTTCCTCTTTTGAGGCACAACCTGTAAATATATATACAAGCGAGGCTATAAATATTATATTAAAAATTTTCTTATTCATTATAGTTCTTTCCTTTAAAAGAAGATTTTATCTAATCTACCCAAAATGAAAGTTAAAATCGGGTATCTAATTAAATTTCTTGTATTGCATCGTTCATATTGTCATAAAATACTACAGTATTGAGTAGATTACTTTTATCTACTTTTTTTAATTGTTGTTTATCTTTGTCTTTCGAAAGTATTATGACATTTATATTATCTGCTTGAAGTCGTGAGATTAAGTCCATGAGTGTAAAAATAGCTGTTATATCTATAAATGGTACATCCATTATATCTATAATTACAGTTTTTGTATCTAAAATAGCATTGGCTTGGCTCTCAAAAGCGGTACTTGAACCAAAGAAAAATGCACCATCTATTTTTATTACTCGTATATGTTTTTTTAACAAATCTTCATCTAATTCTTTATTTTTGTGACTTTTATCTTCTAGAGTTATTTTTGCTTCTTGTGTAATTCTATATACAATTAATAATGAAGCTAAAACGACACCCACTCCGACAGCTGTTATCAAATCAACAAAAACAGTCATTAAAAATACTACAAGCATTACACTTAAGTCATGTTTAGGACAAGATTTCCAAATTTTTAAAAATCTATAATCTAATATATCTATACCAACTTTGATTAATATACCTGCAAGTAAAGGCAAAGGAATTTGTGATGCAAAAGGTGCTAAGAATAAAACAATCATAAGTAATACGAGAGAATGAATCATTCCTGATATTTTATGTGTACCACCACTTTTTACATTTATAACAGTACGCATAGTTGCACCAGCTCCTGGAACAGCGCCGACTAAAGAACAAAGAGAATTCCCTATACCTTGACCTATTAGCTCTTTGTTAGGTTTGTGTTTTGTACCAGTAATAGAATCTGCAACAATAGAAGTTAAAAGTGTGTCTATTGTTCCTAGGACAGCAAGTGTAAATGCTAAAGTCATTACTACAGTATAATTATCTAGGTTAAATGAAGGGATAACTATATCTGGTAAAGTTGATGGAATAGTTCCTATCATTGCAACATCAAATGAAAAATATATACTTAATGGTGTGATAATTGTTAACGCAATAAGTGGTGGTGGAATAAATTTGGATATATTATTTGGAGTAAAAAACATTATACCTATTGTAAGAGTTGCTATAATAAATGCATCTAAACTTGTACTAGAAATATTTGATGGAAGTGATGTTAATATATCTATTACAGAAGCATCTGGTAAAAGTCCTAGATAAGGATTAATTTGTAAAATTATAATAATAATACCAATACCACTCATAAACCCAGAAATTACAGGGTAGGGAATATACTGAACAAACTTACCAATTTTTAAAAAACCAAATGCAATTTGAAATAATCCTGCTAACAATACTGTAGTCATAATAAGACCAATATCATTATGTAAAGTAACAACAGCAGACGCCATAACAACAGTCATAGGACCAGTTGGCCCGGATATTTGAGTATCGGTTCCTCCAAAAAGAGAAGCGAAAAAACCTAATATAATTGCACCATAAATACCAGCTGTTGGACCCATGCCACTGGCAACTCCAAAAGCTAGTCCAAGAGGAAGTGCAATAATAGCAGCAGTTAAACCACCAAATAAGTTTTTTTGTAAATTCATATATATACCTTTGTTAATAGACATTACTATATAATAACTTAAAAATAATAATTAGTATATATTATGAAACAGTAAGTAAAATCACTCCCAATAGTAAAATAAAAAGTAAACTAGCATACTCTAAAGTTTTCACAAGTGTGTTATTTGAAACTGTTGTTTGTCGTATTTTTACACTTATTAAGGCTGTTATAAATATTACTAAACTCATCCCTAAACTCATGAACACAGCACTAATAAAGCCAACAAAATAAATTCCCAAACTCATAGTAAATAGAAAAATTGTGACAGTTCCTGGACAAGGAATAATACCTGCTGCTAAAATAACACTTAAGTCAGTACTTGTAGTTTTACAACCACTACATGCACAATTTGGACTTTGCGTATGTGTTACTTTTTGTATACTTATCGAAGATTCTTGCGGTGCTTTAGAAAAAGTCATAATTGAACGTGTTTTGTTTATCTTTTTATATAAAAGGTATAAAGCAATCGAAATAATTATCACAGCACTTACTTTCGTACTTATTTGTTCTACATTTACAATAGTTGAGTTAAAAATAAAACCTACACTATAGTATACAAATAGTGTCAAAATAAAGGCACTAAAAGTATGTACAACTCCTATTAAAAGGGAAACAGTAAATGCTTTTGTGTAAGAGTTATTTTGTTGTAAAAAATAACTTCCTACTAGACTTTTCCCATGACCAGGACCAATGGCATGTAAAATACCATATAAAAAAGAGAAAAATAGTAGCCATAAGTAAGATAATAAACTATTATTGTTTTTTATATCTTCTAAGATAAGTTTTAAACTTTTTTTCAGTTGATCTAATTTTTCAGATAATATTTCTATATAAGTTATTTCTGTCTTTGTATTTATTTCATTTAGAGGTGTACTGTTTACTATTTTAACTGCTGTATCTAGTTTTATCTCTTTTACAACTATTTTTGTCTGAATACTTGGATCATCTAATTTAATCGTAGAGCTCATAAAGTTTTTACTAAGAGTATATGCATGTGGATAGTTTTTTAAAAGTATATTTTGAAGCGTAAAATTAAAGTTTCCACCTTCATCATCAAAACTTATAAAAAAATCATGTTTATCTTCTAGAACAAATTCTAAATCAAAAGTATAATGAAATGTCATTCCTTCTTTAGTAAAGAAAAGGTTTGATATTGTTGGTGTGATACTTTCAATATATTGACTTGATAGTTTTTCTTGATATTTATATTCAATATTTGTTAGATAGTGGAATCTATTAAGATAATCAACTAAACTCTCTTTTATCATCAGTTTTTCATCTTCTTCGAATTTTTGATTATCATTTAAGTCATATTGAGTCAAAGAGTCTGTAAACTCTTTGTGAAAATTCCATTTTATATCAAAATGTGTTTTTTTTTGTTGTGCAGTTACTTCTACATTTACCATAACTTCTGGTACTTCTGTAGTACAAATTGTACAGCCGAGAATATAGCTTTGGAATAAGAAACTAATAAGTATTAAAAATTTCATTTTTTTATAACTTTAGTAAAAATGAGATAGATTCCTAATGCAATAGCACTTACTAAAATAATACTAGCTCCACTTGTTAAATCGTATTGATATGAAAAGAAAAGACCAATAAGTGTAAAAGTAGAGGATAATACGCCTGCAACAAACATCATCGCACCTAAAGAATTAGATAGTTTTTCTGCAATATAAATAGGAATAGTTAATAAAGCTATTACCAAAATTAGACCAACAACTTTTATAGCTATAACTATAGTTAGTGCTGATAAAACAAGAATCAGTGTATAAAAAAACTTTACATTGATACCTCGTAAACTTGCATATTGGCTATCATAGGATACTGATAATATCTCTCTATAAAAAAGAGTAATAATAACAACAATTATACTTAAAAGAATACCCATATATGTTAAGTCATCACTACTAACTGCTAAAATAGAACCAAAAAGATAACTCATAAGATCTACATTATACCCTGGTGTTAAGTCTACAAATATGATACCAATAGCCATTCCAACTGCCCAAATAAGACCAATAAATGTATCTATTTTGTCTCTTTGATTAAGTGTAATTATTGCCATAAGTAGTGCAGCTAACACTGCAAATGTTGATGCTCCCAAAAATATAGGCAAACCAAAATATACAGCTATACCAATACCACCATAAGATGTGTGTGCTATTCCACCTGCTAAAAATACCATACGATTTACAACAATCAATGAACCAATAATACCCGAAGCAAAACTAACTAAAAGACCAGCAATAATTGCATTTTGAATAAACTCATAACTTAATATATCTAGCATGAACAAACTTCCTCATCACTACTACATGTACCTTTTTGAGTACTCTCTCCAAACATTTGTAACATCTCTACTTCACAAAAATGATCATTTTGATTTGCCTGTATGTGATTTTCTTTATGTGATATATCATGATATGTAATGATTTTATTTATATGTGCAACTTTTGATGCATAACTTAATATTACTGAGATATCGTGACTAACAACAATAATAGTAATAGTTTTATTTAACTCTTTAAGTAGGTCATATATTTGCTTTTGCCAGCTTACATCAATACTTGCAGTTGGTTCATCAAGTATCAAAATAGAGGGATGGCTACACAGTGCTCGAGCTATCATTACTCTTTGTCTTTGTCCTCCTGATAAACTACCAATTTTTTTTTCAGCATACTCTTCCATACCTACTTGTTTTAAAGCTGATATAGCGCAAGATTTTTCAAATTCATTGTAACCTATCTTAAAATATTTATGTAAAAAATTTTTACTTTTATTTTCCTCATGTTTATCTCTAATATGTCCCATCATAACTACTTCAATAACTTTAATAGGAAAGTTTGTATTTATATTTGTATTTTGTGGTACGTATCCTATTTTTGAAAGATTAAGGGAGGGTTGGTGACCTAATATATTTATAGTACCTTGTTTAATTTGATTTATACCCAAGATAGCTTTGATAAGTGTAGACTTTCCTCCACCATTAGGTCCAATGATAGCTAGAAAGTCTTTGTCTTCGACAGTTAGATTGATATCTTCTAATACGACTTGTTTATCGTAAGAAAATTTAAGGTTTTTTATCTCAATGATTGACATTAAATATAACTTCTTTTTTGTGATTTTTTAGAGTTTATCCAAATGTTTATTTGATATGTATAAATTTGTGCAACTAAGTTGCAAATAGTATTTTTAACTGTGACTCTTTTTGTGACTCTTAAAAGATATAATTAAGTTATCAGTTAATAAGGAGTGCATGATGGAAACTAATATAAACTTTCAAAATAGTTCTAACATCTCATTTGTCCATAGAAATATACAAAATGAGCGTCATAATATTTCAAAAAAGAATCATGACTTTGACAGTTTAACAAAATTCTTAAAAGAAAATGGTGTTACAGATGATGATATTAAAACATTAGAAGATCTTATTGAAGTTGAGGGTGAAGTTAACCTAGAAAGTGGTTATGGAAAAAAAGTTAAAGAGTGGATTACGTATCTGATATCGAAATCCACTGATTAAATATTTATTTATTTGAAATTGCTTTTGCTAAACCTATAAGATTTTGACTCCACTTTGGATTTAGTGGACTTACTTTTATTACTGGAACACCTACTTCTTTTGCTATTTGTTTTGCTGTATTCGTAGAAAACTCAGGTGCAGTAAATATTGCATGAACTTTTTCTTCTTTTGCTTCTTCTATTAAATGTGCTATTTGTTTTGGTTTAGGATTTTTCCCACCAGATTCGATTGCAAATTGTTCTAAGTTATAATCTCTTGCAAAATATCCCCAAGATGGATGAAAAACCATAAATTTACTGTTTTTAGGTGTATTTTTTAGTAAGTTTTTTATTTTTAAATCTGTTTGTTCTATCTCTTTTAAAAATGCTGTTAAGTTTTTTTTGTAGTATGATTTGTTTTTGCTATCAATTTTTGCTAACTCATTATAGATATTCTTTGCAATAATTTTTACATTTGATGGTGTTGTCCAAATGTGGGGATCTTTGCCTTCGTCATCATGCTCATTGTGTTCTTGTTTTGCATGCTCATCGTGATCATCATGTTTTTCATGGTCATGATCTTTATGATCTTCATGTTTCTCCTCTCCATCGTGATCGTCATGATGAGAGTGCTCTTTCATCTCTATTTTAACTACGTTTTTTCCCATATCTTTTACAATCATTGATTTATTTTGATTTTGGAATTTTGCTAACCAATTGTCTTCGAATTCAACACCAATTGAAAAATATATATCTGCTTTACTGATATTTCGCATTTGTGATGGTTTTGGTTCATATGTATGAGGAGAGTTTCCCGGTTTTACCATTAATGAGATATTTACTTTATCTCCTCCAATTTTTTCTAAAAAAGTTTTTTGAGGTACGATACTTACTACTGCATTTACATTTGCATATAAAAATGATGTAGCTGTTAATGCTAGAGTTAATAAAATTTTTTTCATTCTTGTCCTTATTTATGCAACTAAGTTGCAAATTTGTGGAAGTTTATAGTATAAGTTCTTAAATGCAACTGAGTTGCATAAAGTAAAATATGATATACTTCTATTATGAATATAGAAGATATAATAAAAAATAAAAAAATAAAACTTACGTCTGCTAGAGTTGCGCTGTTAGAAATACTTCAAAAGGCGAAAAAACCATTAAGCTATGAAGATATAAAAGCTGATATATCCATGGATAAAGCAACATTTTATAGAAATATAGCCAAGTTTGAAGAGCAGGGTATCCTCAACTCTTTTGAGTCAAATGACAAAAAAAGATATTTTGAACTACGACTAATCCCTCATGCTCACTTTGTATGTGTGAGTTGTAATAAGATAGAGTGTTTAAGTGATTTAGATATTAAATTAGATGGATATATTGTAAATAACGTTATCGTAAATGGCAAATGTAAAGATTGTGTTTAGTTCAAATATTTAGATATTTCATGAGCTGAACCAACAGACAAGTCAAAATATTTTTTCTTGATTTTGAGATACTCTTCATTTGAAAAAAAATCATTCATTGAAGACTCGTTTTTGAAATAGATCATAAATAAACGATTGATTGGTTTTTCACTTTCATTTTTTAAAGTTTCTGCAATTTTAAAATCATAAGCAAAACCTCCACCATATGTTTTTAATATTGGAGTCATGTTTTCACGATATTGAGTATACATATCATCGTCTGTAATATATAAACCAACTAATCTTTCAAATCTCATATTAAGCGTTTGCTGCAGCAATTAGTGCTGCTAATTCATCGTCATCAACTAAATCTGAATCATTTTTATCGCCTGAAATATGTTTTGCACTGTCAGCAAATTTTCCGTTTTCTGGGTCTAGGTTGTTCACAACTCTTTCTATCTTTTGTCTATGAGCATCTTGTGCTTGCATAGATTCTAGTGTCATAAAGATATTGTTTTTGATACCATCTATATCATTTGATAAATCTTTGCTGTCTAATAAGCTATTGAGTTTTTCCAACACTACGTCTAAGTGATCCATAACTTCTATAGACATCTTTTCTGACTCTTCTATAACTTCACATAACTGATCAATGATATCTAATTCTTTATTTGACATAATAATTTTCCTTCTTAAATGAATGTTAAATCATCTTTAACAGAAAAGTCTACTATAAATTAATTGATAAAAAGATTATTTTTTAATTAATTTAAGCAAAATTTATAATTAAACATAATAAAGCAACGATATGGTATAATTTAATCTAATATGTAATAAATAATCAATAAAAGAAAAGAGAAAATGATAGTAGGAATAGAAGGTAAAGTTGTTAAGAAAGAGCCAACACTTATTCATATAAATGTACATGGTTTAACTTATGAAGTTTTCGTATCTATAAACTGTAGTTCTGCAATTATTAAAGAAAATGTTCAATTGCACACTACACAAATAATAAAAGAAGACAGTAATAATCTATATGGTTTTTTAGATTCAAATGAGAAAAAACTTTTTGATACGGTAATCAAAATTAATGGAGTTGGGCCAAAAGCTGCAATGGCTATATGTAGTACTTTTACTCCTAGTAGTTTTGCTCAAATTGTAGAAACATCAGATGTAGCTATGTTAAAACGAGTACCAGGAATAGGTCCAAAAGGTGCTAGTAGAATTTTAGTGGAACTTAGTGGTTTTGTTATTTCTGGTGAAGATAATAGTGAAAATAATTTTGGTGAAAATGCTGCAGCGGCAGTAATGGCTTTAGAGTCATTAGGATTTAAAAAAGATCAAATTAATAAAGTTTTAGCAACATGTACTCAAACAGATACATCAGGAATTGTTAAAGAAGCATTAAAGAAATTACAGAGATAAGTAGGGAATAAATGAGTAAAAAGATAGCAATAGTATTTGGCGCACAAAGTTTTGAACATGAGATAAGTATTGTAAGTTCAATTACTATGAAGAAGGTTTTAAAAAATGAACTTGTATACATATTTGTAGATAAAAATAGAGAGTTTTATCATATCCCTACAGATACAATTAAGTCAAATCTATTTAGTAGTGGTGACTATACCAAATGTGATAAGTTACAAATTACAAATAATTCTTTTATAAAAAAAGGATTATTTAAAACAACAAATTTAGAGTTTGATGTGGTGCTTAATTTAACTCATGGTGGTGACGGAGAAGATGGTGTATTAGCTGGAATGTTTAAATTTTTCAATATTCCTTTTATTGGTCCAAGAGTTGAGGCTTGTGTCGTAAGTTGTAATAAGTTTTTAACGAAATCATATAGTGCATCATTGGATGTTAAAACGTTAGACTATCAATATTTTACAAAAAATGATGAAGTTGTAATAGATAATTTTCCAGTAATTATTAAACCTGTACGTCTTGGAAGTAGTATTGGTGTATCAATTGTAAAATCACAAGAAGAGTTAGATTATGCTTTAGATGTAGCATTTGAATTTGATGATGAGATTATTGCTGAGCCATTTATAAATGGTGTAAAAGAATATAACCTTGCAGGAACTAAAATTAATGGAGAGTTTGTTTTTTCAATTGTTGAAGAACCACAAAAAGAAGAGTTTTTAGATTTTGATAAAAAATATTTAGATTTTAATAGAAGTGAAGTCGTTTCAAATGCTGATATTTCAGATGAGTTAGTTCAAAAACTACAAGATTGTTTTAAAAAAGTTTATAATATAACATTTGAAGGTTCATTAATTAGATGTGATTTTTTTGTTGTAGATAATGAAGTATATTTAAATGAAATTAATTCTATCCCAGGAAGTATGGCAAATTATTTATTTGATGATTTTAATAGTATCTTAGAAAATCTTTCAAACTGTTTGCCTAGAGATAAAAAAATACAAATAAATTATGATTATGTAAATACAATTCAAAGTGCAAAAGGAAAGGCATAAGTTATGACAAATATTCAAATAGACATAGAAGATTTAAAACATGTATATAATTATGTAACGGAAGCCATAATAGTTTCAGATGAAACGAACAAAGTTGTGTTAATGAATAATGCAGCATTAAAAAAGTTTGAACTTGAGGAAGATGAAGCAATTTTGAAAAATGTTGAAGAGTTTCTTCCACTTGATGAAAGAGAAGTTATTTTAAAAACTATTCAAAATAATGATTCTTCTTATCATCATGTTATGTTAAAAAAAGCTAATTCAAAATTGTTTCCTGCATTTGCAAGTGGACAAATTCTAAAGTATCAAAATAAAGAATATGGAATACTTACTATTGTGGATGTGTCAGATTTAAAAAATAAAGAACAAGAACAACTAAAAAAACTAAAATCTCATATTATCACTCAAGCAACAACTCATGCTCAAAAAACAAATGAGATAAAAGGTCAAGAAACATCAGAGCTTGTACAGATGAAAGGTCAGTTAAAAGACCAGATGTTAGAGATGAAAGAAACTGTAGAGAAAATAAAACATGATAATTTCATGTTAGAGAGAAAAGTAACTTTATTTGAAAGAGAAAATAAAGTTCTTAATACTCAAAGTGAAAAAATCATAGAAGATAATTTTAGTTTTGAACAAGTTTTAGATAGAGAGATGGCATTGGCAAAAAGATATGATAGAAAGTTTTCCCTTGCTATTATTGCGATTGATAACTTTAAAGATTTAACAGAAAAACTAAAAACTGAAGCAAAAAGAGATTTAGTTGTTAAAGCATTTAAAAAACATTTCCGAAGTACTGTAAGAACTACAGATGTTATATACTATGAAAATAGTGGACTATTTTATCTAATTTTACCAAACTCTTCAGATGTAAATATTACAGATTTAGTTGATAGATTATTACATGCTAAAAAAATTGATACAACTATTGTTGTAAGGTTTCATTGTGGATTGGCTCATTATTACGATAATGATACAAGAGATCATTTATTATATAGAGCGAAAAAAAGTTTAGAAGTGAATATTGAAAAAAGTTTATCTGTAGACAGTAGATAATAAAAAATAATAGAAAATATAAAGAGAGTAACTGTGTTAGAAATAAGTAAAAAGATTACAAAATTAGTAGGTCAAACAAATGCAAATTATGACCTTATCAAAGAGGGCGATAAAGTTCTCATTGGTTTTAGTGGGGGAAAAGATTCCTTAACACTAATTCATGCATTAAAAAGAATGCAACAAAAAGCACCTTTTAAATTTGAATTTAGAGCTGTTACTATTACCTATGGTATGGGTGAGGATGTTCAGTTTTTAGCAGATCATTGTAAAGAACATGAAATAGATCATGAAATAGTAGATACGAAAATATTTGATATCTCTGTAGAAAAAGTGAGAAAAAATAGTTCATTATGTAGTTTGATCTCTCGAATGAGAAGAGGGTATCTTTATACATATGCTTTAGAAAATGGTTTTAATAAACTTGCACTTGGACATCATTTAGATGACTCAATGGAAAGTTTTTTTATGAACTTCTTTTATAATGGTGCGATGAGAGCTATGCCTCCTATTTATAAGGCGGAAAATGGTTTAATGGTAATTAGACCACTCATTATGTGTAGAGAAAGACAGTTAAGAGCATTTGCGCAAACTAATGAGATTAATGTTATTGGTGATGAGGGTTGTCCTGGTATGCGACTCACTGAAAAAGATAGAGAATATATGAAAATGCCTCATGCTAGAGCAAGTACTAAAAAACTATTAGCTCAATTAGAAGAGGATAATCCAAGTGTTTTTGTATCTATGAAAGCTGCTTTTAAAAACTTTCATACAAATACTTTTTTTGATAAAGAAAAGTTAGATAACGAAGATTAAAAATATTTAAAGAGATAAATTATATCTCTTTATTATTCCAAAACATAATTTTATTTCTACCTTTATGTTTTGCATCGTAGAGTAACTTATCTGCATTTACAACAGTATCGTTTACTGTTTTACAGTTTGAACGTATCTCAACACCCGCACTAAATTTTATCTCTATTTTTTGCTCTTTGTATATAAATTTATTTCTTGTTACGACACTTTTTATTCGTTCAATATATTTATAAAGTTCTTCATTGTTTCTATAATCTAAAATAGCGATAAATTCTTCTCCACCATAACGACCAATAGTGTCAGTATCTCTTGTAAGTTTCATAAGTAATGAAGCAAATGTTTTTAAAATAATATCTCCAGCTTCGTGTCCATAAATATCATTTACATCTTTGAAGTGATCTATATCAAAAAATACAATTGCATAATTATTTTTATTTCTTAAAAATCTGTTTTCTATTTTTAAAAGTTCTTCTTCTAAACTTTTTCTATTTAATGCTTTAGTTAAATGATCTTTTCTATTATTTGCTTGAGATTCTTTTAGCTCTTTTTCTAATGTCTGAACTTTTTGTTCTAAAATCATAACTTCATTTTGACCTGATTCTAGATTTTTATTTACATTAGACATTTCATCTTCCATTGTCTTAGCAGCTTCTACAAGTTTTGTTTGTAGTTTTCCTAAGTCTTCATGTGTTGATTTAATTGGACATATTGATTCTATTTCATATTTAATATTTTTTACATTATAAGAACCATCATTATTACTCTCGATAGCATCACTTAAGTATTTGCTCATAAGACTAACTAACCTAGCAATATCTGCTGTTTTTTGTGAAAGTACATTCTGATCGACATTAAATCTATTTTGAATATATTTTTCCATCTCATGCTGAATAGACTCTTCAAATATTAAAGATGGTGAATCGCCTATTTTTATACAAAAAGATTGTAAATCATCACCAATAGATAATGAAATAGATGGTTTCATAGAAGATTGTAGCATTTCAGACATATTTTTAAGATTTTTTTGAGGAACCCTTTGTATTAAAATATCAACTAAATCATAAATTGATTCAGGTTTATTTTTTCCAAATTCATCTTGTCCTATTTGTGATAATGTTTTTTTAAAATACTCGCACTCATTTACAGATAATTTTACTTTTTTTGCTAGTTTGCAAAACTCTTTAGTATATTGTTCTGGAGTAAGTTCTTCTTTGTTTTTTAAAATGTTCTCTATCGTTTGTTTTGAAATACTTGAAATACTATTCATATATTATCCTCTATTATGATAAAAGTTTTTTTACCATTTGATTAATTCGTTTTCCATCGGCACTTCCACCAATTTTTTCTTTTGCAGGGTTCATTATTTTCCCCATATCTTTCATACTAGTTGCTCCAACTTCATCAATAATAGCTTGAATTATAGTTTCTAATTCTTCTTCTGATAGTTGTTTTGGTAGGTACAGACTAAAAATATCTATTTGATTTTGTTCATTTTCAACTAAATCATCTCTTTGTGCTTCTTTAAACTGAATAATAGCTTCTTCTCTTTGTTTAATACCTTTTTGAATAAGTTGAATAATTTTAGCATCATCAAGTTCAATTCTTTCATCTACTTCAATTTGTTTGATCATAGTATTAATACTTCTGATTGAATCTCTTTTTGCAATCTCTTTTGCTCTCATTGCATCTTTTAAATCTGATTTTAATTGTTCTTTTAGTGTCACTATAAACTCCATATTTTTTGTTATATATTCCTTTATTATAACGAACATTATATTAACATTAAGTTTTGTTAATGTTAATTGATATAATGATAGAATAGGTTATTATGAATATAAATACAAACACACTTCTGAATACTTTAATGTCAAAAGTTGACTCAACACTAAAAGCCAAAATAGAAAAACTTTCTGTTGATGGAAAGGTTGATTTATCTGTTGTAGCAAAAGAAAAAGGGATACAAACACTTTTAAGTCAACTCTTTAAAGATATATCTACAGGAACTAAAAATAAAACAGAAGTTGTAAATTTATTAGAAAGTAGTAAACAATCATTAAAATTTAAAAATATTTCGACTGATTTAAAACAGATTATAAATCTAGTGAAAATAGAACTAAAAAATAATCCAGAAGTAGAAAAGTTGACAACTATGTTAAAAACATCATTACTTGATATAAAAAACATAGATGAAAAAATATTAAAATCTACTTTTCAAAATTCTGGAGTATTTTTAGAATCAAAATTGGCAAAATCAAATGAGACTGTTTCAAGTAATCTCAAAAATCTATTAGGTCAACTCAATGATAAATTAAAAATATTGGGTAGTTTAGATAAAACCATACAAAATGTTCCAACAGATCCCAAAGCACAAAAAATGCCAAATATACCATCTGAAGTTAAAATGGAATTAGCATCTTCCAAAATGCAAAATATATCTACTGAAGCTAAAAATGAAATAAAGTTAGACGTACAAAATATTTTAAAAAAAATTGAATCATCACAACAATCTCCCAAAATAGAAACACAATTAAATACACTTAAAACTGTACTGGTTGATATAAAAAACATAGAACTGAAATTTGTAAAGTTAGATATCAAAAATGAGATTACTGTAAATTTAAAAGAGGTAGTACAACAAGTTAAAAATAATATTTTGAATAGTAGTCTACAGAATGTAAATAAAACAATTATACAAATATCAGATCAATTGGAAAATATTAAATCAACAAATATTACAGAAATAAAAAGTGAAGTAAAAAAGTTAGATGCTAAATTAGAAATATTAAATAATGAAAAAAATATCGAGGTACGAACAGCTGTTACTAAAGATTTAATTCAAACTGCTACAAAAGTTATTGATAAAATAAGCAATATGAATATTCAAGAATTATTAAAGAATAATATAAGTAATTTAAAGAATATATCAGGTGATTTAAAAACGATAATGTTACAAATAAAAGAGATTATTGAACAACCGATTAATAGCGAAACAGTATCAAAAGAATTAAAAAATAATGTTGAAAAAGTTCTTTCTCAAATTGATTATTATCAACTTTCTTCATACTCTTCTAACTCAAATCACTCTTATTTGTCTTTTTTGCAAGATGATATTGAAGATATGGATATTAAATTTAATAATAAAGATAATGAAGAGTTTTCATGTTTAATACACCTTTCATTAAAAGAAAAAGGTGACTTGAAAATACTACTTCTACTAGATCAAAAAAGTGGACTTAATATTAATATTGGAGTAGAACAAAAAGAATTTAAAATGATGATTCAAGATGCTTTACAAAAATTGCGTGTACAGATAAACTCTCTAGGTTTATCCATTTTGAGTTTAAATATTTTTGATTTAGAAGATGAATCAAAAAAATCTAATAAACTCAAAGCATATGGAAATAATCAGAATTTAGATTTTGGTTTAGATATAAAGGTTTGATGTAATGTTAGAAGAAAAATATATACAGCAAAAAGCCGTTGCTTTACAATATGATAAAGAAAAAGATTCTGCTCCTTTGGTTACTGCACAAGGTACAGGAGAAACAGCAAAAAATATCATTAAAATTGCAGAAGAAAATGGTATCCCAATTAAAAAAGATGAAGATTTAGTAAATATGTTAAGTCAAATAGAATTAAATCAAGAGATTCCAGTTGAATTATACCAAGCAGTATCAGAGGTATTTAGTTTTATTTATGGTATTTCAAATGAAAAGAAAGAAGAGAGTACACAAAAAGATGATCAAAATAATTAGTGATGATTTAAAATTATATTTTTCTAATATATTTCCATATCAAAAGACTAAAACCAAAAGAAAAAGTATTTACCAAAAGAAAAAAGCACATACAGTTACTATTGGAATTGGTGGTAATATTGGTGATGTAACAAAACGTTTTAAGAAACTCTTCATGATGTTGCAGTCAGATTCAAGATTTATTTTAGAAAGTAGTTCTCCTATTTTAAAAAATCCCCCTTTTGGTTATTTAGATCAAGACGATTTTTTGAATGCTGTAATTGTATTAAAAACTAATCTATCTCCGATAGAGGTTTTGAACGTTTTTCAAAGATACGAATATCGATTTAAAAGAACAAGAAGTTTTCAAGATGCGCCTCGAACTTTGGATATAGATATAATTTTCTATAATCAAATTAAAATAGATACTCATAGATTAACTATACCACATAAAGGTTATAAACAGAGACCTAGTGTACTTATACCGCTTAGTTATATACCTAAGCAAAAATATGATAAAATAAAGAGTTAATATACAATACTTGGAAGGGAAAATAGTATCATTATGACATCTGCTAAAGTTTCTACAAGTAATCAAGTGCTAAATGAAGTTATTAATAATTCTTGGAGTGGAATAGGGATAATTGATCCTACAAGTAAGTTTATTTATGTAAATCATGCCTTTACTCCTATTTTAGGTTTTGAGGAAGATGAATTATTACAAATGAAATTTGAAGATTTACTCTCTCAAAAATATAGAATAAAATTTCAAGAATTAATTATCAAAAACTATGACAATGAATATACAAATAGTATTAGAGTTGAATGTTTAAGAAAAGATAAAAAACTAGTATACCTCGATATCTCAATTAAGTTAATGTCAAATAGACAACATATTGTTATAAATGCGAGTGATATAACACAAAATGTATCAGATCATGAAATTTTTGATAGATACGTTATTCAAGCACATGTAAATACTGATGGAATTATTAACAAAGTAAGTGAGGCTTTTTGTAGATTGAGTTTATTCTCAGGTGAAGAGTTATTAGGACAAAAATATAGTTTTATTTTTGAACCCACTTTGAATAAAAAAAATTTAGATAAAAGTATTTGGAATGATATCAAAAAAAATTCTCAATACAATGGTGTGATCGCTGCTGTTAATAAATATGGTGATACTTTTTGGGTTGATATAATCATTAAACCTATTAAAAATAAGTATGGCGATATTACTGGGTATTCTGCTGTAATGTTTGATATAACAAATGAAGTAAGTTTACAAAAAAATACAGAAGAACTAGAAGTTACAATTGGTGAAAATGAAGTAAAACTAAAAATTATGGGTGATACTTTACGAACAGTTGCACACCAATGGCGACAGCCTTTAAATAATATATCACTTGAAGCACAAGATTTATTGTTTACTTACCAATTCTCAGAAGATGATGTAAAAAAAGATGAGGCAGTACCTATTTTAGAATCAATGAGAGATAATATAGAAGGTTTATCTAAAATTATTGGTAAATTTCAATTGATTACTGAACTTAAAAGTCTAAAGATAGATTCAAATATTGTAGATATTTCTAATAATGCTATTTTTAAATCAAAAGCACCAAAAAATTCAATTTTAGGTGATTACGATGAAGAGATAGTATTTCAAACGTATCCAAAAGAATTGGAAACCTCTATTATCTCAATTTTGGATAATGCATATGAGTCTGTATCCAAATTACCTAATGATGAAGAAAAAATCATTATTTATAATACGTATGTATCTAAAAATAAAGATAGATTATGTATTGAAATTAGTAATAATGGTGGAAATATAGAATTAGATATTTTAGATAAAATATTTGATGCATATTTTAGTACAAAAGAGGAAAAAAATGGAGTAGGGCTGAGTTTATACATATCAAAGATAATTGTTGAACTTCATTTAAATGGAAAAATAGAAGTAGAAAATAAAGAAAATAATATTGTTACTTTTACAATAAATTTACCAATAGGAATATAATATGATAATAATACCAGCAAGATTAAATAGTAGTAGATTTGAAAATAAAATCTTAGTAGATATTTTAGGTTTACCAATGGTGATACGGACAGCAAAAGCAGTTAGTCTTTTAGATGATGTTGTAATAGCTACAGATTCACCAGAAGTTGTGGAGTTAGCTTCACAACATAATATTCAAGCGGTTCTTACTTCTACTGAACATCAAAGTGGAACTGATAGAATAAATGAAGCAGTTAATATTTTAAATTTATCTGATGATGAAGTTGTTGTAAATGTACAAGCAGATGAACCGTTTATTGAACCAGAGGTAGTTCAAGCTGTTATCGATCAAGTTAAAGAGTTAAGAAATAGAGAGTTCACAATGGTGAGTTGTTATAAAGAGATCTCTTCTGAGATGGCTGATGATCCAAATCATGTAAAAGTTATTTGTGACGATAATGGTGATGCTATTTATTTTTCACGAAGTAAAATACCATATCATAGAGATCATTACAACAGTGCAAACTATAAAGGTCATTTAGGTATTTATGGTTTTACAAAAAAGAGCTTAAATGATTTTTGTTCATATGAAGCGTCACTTTTAGAAGAGACTGAAAAATTAGAGCAATTAAGGGCGATATCAAATAGTTCAAAAATAAATATGGTAAAAGTAGAATCAAATAGCTTTGGGATTGATACAAAAGAGGATTTAGAAAATGCTCTTAAATTTTTTAAATAGGATTTAAAATGGATAAAAGTTTTTTAAAAAGTATAAATATATTGTATGTTGAAGATGAAGATGAAGTAAGAGAATTAACATCTTCTTTTTTAAGTAAATTTGTTAATACTATGATATCTGCTTGTGATGGTCAAGAAGGTTTAGATATATTTAAAAAACATTATAATGATGAAAATTTGGAAAATATTGATTTAATTGTTACTGATATTAATATGCCAAAAATGAATGGTCTAGAGATGTTAGCAGAAATTAGTAACATTGATCATCTAATACCTTCAATTGTAACAACAGCTCATAATGACTCTTCATTTTTAAAAGAAGCAATAAATCAAAGAGTAAGAGGGTATGTAAGTAAACCACTTAATATGCATAATTTGATTGATAGTATTCTTGTCGTTTCTGAACCAAAATATTTAAGAGATAGATTAGAGAAGTTAAATAAAGAGTTAGAATTAAAAGTTGAGAAAAAAACATATGAATTAAAATCAATTTTAGATGCACAGGACAACTTAATTTTAGTAATAAATGATGATGGTTCATTTGAAGTAAATCAAACGCTTTTAGATTTTTTTGGATATAAAAATATAGAAGAGTTTAGTGAAAGTAATACCTGTATTAGTAAAAAGTTTATTTCTAAAAATAATTATTTTATATTAAAAAATGATGCAGTTTGGTTTGAAGAGATCATGAAACTAGAGGATAGTAAACGTGTAGTATTGATGAATAATATTAAGGGTAAGGAGATAATTTTTAGAGTTAATATAAAATCATTTATGTTTAACACTAAACATGTTGTTATTTCATTTACAGATATTACAGATTTAAAACACTATACGTATGAGTTACAATATAAAGCAACACATGATAATTTAACAAGATTACTCAATCGTCATAAACTAAATGATGAGATAGACAAAGAGATTATAAGAGAAAATAGATATGTACATGGATTGTCATTATTAATGTTGGATATTGATAATTTTAAACAAATTAATGATACTTATGGTCATGATTTAGGAGATGTAGTTTTAAAAGATATTTCAAAAATTATTCAAGATTCTATTCGTTCAACTGATTTTGCTTCAAGATGGGGAGGAGAAGAGTTTATGGTGCTTTTACCAGAAACTTTACTTAACGAGGCATCCCAAATTGCAGAATTGATTAGAATAAATATCGAAAAGTATAAGAATAAAACATTAGATAAACCTACAACAGTGAGTATTGGTGTTTCACAATTTAAAGTAAATGAAGATAATGTTGATACATTTGTAAAGGGTGTTGACTTAGCAATGTATGAAGCAAAACAAACAGGAAAAAATAAGGTCGTAAAATATGAAAAGTAAAGTTATATCAAAAATTGTTGGTGGTAAATATAAAAATAGAGTGTTAGAGTTACCCTCTTTAGAAGTTACAAGAAGTTCAAAATCAATTCTAAAAGAATCGTTTTTTAATGTACTACAATTTGATATTATAGATACACAGTTTATTGAAGCATTTGGTGGAAGTGGTGGAATAGGGTTAGAAGCACTTAGCCGTGGAGCAAAACATAGTTATTTTTGTGAGATAAATAAACAATCTTTTAAAATTCTTCAAAATAATTGTAATGCAATAGAACCAGAAAGTTGTACTACACTTTTTGGAGATACATTTGAAAAAATCCCTAATTTACTAAAACAACTAGAAAATCAAAAAAGTGTACAAGATGATGATATTATTTTGTACTTAGATCCTCCTTTTGATATTAGAGAAGGGATGACTGATATATATGAAAATGCATTTGATATTGTAAGAGATATTACAAATAAAAATGTTGTATTAGTTACATTTGAACATATGACAGGATTGGATATGCCAGAGTCTTTAGGTCAATTTGAAAAATATAAAACCAAAACATTTGGTAAGAGTTCATTAACATATTATCGTGTATAAATTTTCTTTTTTTCTTATATCTATAATCATAGTTGGGGTTTTTTTAGGCCCTACTATTTATACTATTTCCCCTTATGAATTAGATCCTAGTAAGATACTTTTATCTCCTAGTTCGCATCATATTATGGGTACAGATAGATTAGGAAGAGATATATTTGCTCGAATTCTAAATGGTGGTCAAACATCACTTATCATTGGTTTTTTGAGTGCTATGATTGCATCTTTAATTGGATTAGTAGTTGGAATTAGTGCGGGATATTTTCGTGGTAACTATGATAAAAGTATTACTATTATTATAGATTTATTTTTAACTTTTCCTACTTTCTTTTTACTTTTAGCATTGGTAAGTTATATGGAAGCTTCTATTTTTATTCTTATTATTGTGTTATTTATTACAGGATGGATGGGAATGGCAAGAATGATACGAAGTGAAAGTTTTGCAATAGCTCAAAAACCATTTATTAAAGTTTTATCTTTGGCAAAGGTGAGTAAGCAAAAAATTATATTTAAATATTTTGCACCACTTTTAGCTCCTATTTTTCTTATCTCATTTACTTTTGGAGTAGGTGGGGCAATACTAGCCGAGTCCGGATTGAGCTTTTTAGGTTTAGGAATTAATGCTCCTCAGATTAGTTGGGGTAGTTTATTAAGTGAAGGAAAAGAGGTTATTGAAATTGCATGGTGGCTTAGTTTCTTTCCTGGTTTGTTTATTTTTCTTATTACATTTTCACTTATGCAAATAGCAGACTTTTTACAACAAAAAGCAAACAACAAAGAATTAAACTAAAGGAGTTATTATGTTGGGATATATTATTAAATTAGGATTTTTGGTTATTATGATTATGGTTGCTTTAAATATTTTTGCACCAGAACAAGCTGATAAACTTTTATCAACTTTTAGTGAATCTACAGATATAAAAGAAGATACTTTAAAATCTAATTTAGATAAAGCTACACAATTTACAAAAGATACGGTAGAAGAGGTATCTGCTACAGTTAAAGAGAAGTTAAATAAATAGAGACTATAAACTAGTCTTTTTAAAATTAAAGTTTATTTAAAATAAAATCTAATTTTGCTGTCGATAAAATTCTTTTTGCAAAACCTAAGATATATGTAGCTTTAGTTATATAGTATCGAGGGTTTACTTTTTTACTTTGTATAATTTTTTCAACAACTTTTGATACTTCTATTGCTTCTAAATTAAAAGGTACTGCACTTTTATCCGCACTCATACTTTTAGCATACGCGTCTTTAAATCGAGAATTTTTAATATCAATATTATCTAATGTTTTTTGTATTGCATTTTTTCTAAAATCACTTGTAACTGGACCAGTATTCAGAAGTGTTACATCTATATTAGTATCTTTTAATTCCAGTCTTAATGTATCTGTTAGTCCTTCAATTGCGTATTTACTTGCGTTGTAAGCACCTCGAAGTTTCAGTGATATTATTCCTAAAACTGAACTATGTTGAATAATAGTTCCATATCCTTGTTTTTTCATGATTTTTAAAACTTGCAGAGTTACTTCATGTAGACCAAATACATTTGTTTCAAATTGTTCTTTTAAAACAGATGTACTTACATCTTCTAAAGCACCTGGTTGCCCAAAACCAGCATTATTAAATACTACATCGAGTTTTCCATCTGTGAGTTTTAAAATTTTGTCTAAGGTATCAGTGATTGTGTCATGTTTTGTTACATCAAGTAAAAAAGAAGTTAATCCTAATTTCTGTAGGTTTAAAACATCTTCTGTTTTTCTAGCTGTTGCAAAAACTTTATATCCTTTCTTTTGTAAATATAAAGCTGTTTGATAACCTATCCCCGTAGAACAACCTGTGATAAGTATTGTTGAATGATAAGAATTCATCTCTTTCCTAAATCTATAATTTTGAAGGATTATATCTTATATAACTAAATAGTTTTTTAAAAGTTTTTCCACTCATCATCTTCTTCAATTTGCTTTAATTTATGAACATTTTCAGGTTCTTTTTCATGAAAAGCGTCATCATCTATTTTTCTACTTAAGACATCTTCTTTTCCAATAAATTCAATCTTTTCGTTTGTTTCTACTAGTTGATTAGCGATATTGTGACTTTGTACTGCTATATGTCTTACTTTGTCTGTAATCGAAGCATTCACTTGTGTTGAGTGATCAATAGACTGTATAGAGTTATTTATTTGCCCTATACCTTTACCTTGAGCACTTGCGGCAACATATACACTAACCTCTGCAACACCTGAATATACCAATCGACTCGATATTGGCGAAAGAGCTGCCCAACCTAGGATAGTGTCATTTTCTACTGCAACAATACGAGAATGGTTAAGCATTGATTTATTCCACTCTTCCCAATTTTTAGCGCTGGGTTGAAATGTAGCATTTCCAGTATCGATCCCTTGCTGATATATACTTTTCACAACGGGATAATCAGTTTGATCAAATTTTCGGATAAACACTTAACGTTCCTAAGGCAACTATCGCCGCTTTAAACGGCGAATAATGGTTGGCTATAATGTGATGCAAAGTGTAACCCAGCCAATATATAGATTAACGCACATGACGTCCCAATTTGTATACTGTAAATATGTAAGGGAATTTATCTTCTTGATTCCTGAATGTTAATTACTCCCAATCAATGGGAAACTTGACTAATGGGTATTAGTTAGAAGCGGGAATTCTTTTTTCGAATGGGGTGATTTCCACGAATAATTCATTAGAAAAGATACACCAAAAACTTAAACTTTAATGCCAACAATCCGTACGAAGTGATCCTAAATCCCATCTCGAAATGTTCCCCATTA
>ENA-ORXI01000082-ORXI01000082.1-sediment-metagenome-genome-assembly--contig:-NODE-82-length-64976-cov-9.913835_pt1 | contig 64976 bp, 55 predicted proteins | sample MGYA00237861_ERZ511468 | MGnify/ENA primary metagenome ERZ511468 (study PRJEB26299, sample SAMN06266213) | sediment metagenome | isolation source: Hudson Canyon methane seep mesocosm | place: USA:Hudson...
TTATGGCGTGGCCCACGTTGAGAGCGGGTAGATCGCTTGAGCCTGCGAGCAATTTCAGGCCTAGATGAATGATTGTCCACGACAAAACCCGGCTTACTGGCGTCTCCACTTATTATTAAAAAAGCCCCTCATATTGCTATGAGGGGCTTTTTTTTGCCTATGGAAAAATTATCAGCTATTAACAGGTATTTAAAATATGAAGTCCACAGCAGCAGAGACTGTCTGAGAGTTACCATGGTAGGCCCAGGCTTCTGGACCTCCGGCACCTTCATCTTCAAAATGGTCAAATTGTATTTTGGCTGAGGCTTTAGAGCTTAAGTTATAGCGTAAGCCTGCACTTGCCATATAGTGTTCTTCATAATCATCTTCATTATCAGATTTTGTTTGCCAATGATCGGCTTTAGAGTAGCTCACATAAGGCTGGAATTGATCAATATTATAAACAGCAGAGATTAGGTAGGTTGGGAATACTGTACCTACATCATCATCGTAAGCTACATAATTTGCATCAAAGATAATAGTGAAATCACTAACGTTTACATTACCGCCGATGCCAATGAATTGTTGGGAAAATCCAGAGGCACTTGCTCTGATAGCTGTTTCACCATTGACGTTGGTATCAATTCTTTTACGGTCATTTCGAAAGTAGACCATGCGCAAGTCGAATGATTCCCCGATAATATTAACGTTAAAGCCTGCAATATCAGTCCATTGCTCATTAACTTGAGTAATGGCTGCGCCATTGAGAGTTCGATTGCCGATCTCTGCGTAATAAAGCATTTCCTTATTATCTGTTGAATATTCGTTACCATAAAACGCCGTTACGGTATTGGTAAAATCATCGGTACTGAAATCGTATGTCGCGTGGAAACCATCAAATTGAGTGACTTGCCACCAATATAAATTTGAAGGTGGGCGTATCCAAGGGTAGGCATAACCGACTTCAGAAAACTCTGAATAGTAGTACATGGGAATATTTCTACGACCCGCCATTAAAGTCCAATTGTCGCTGGCATTATAGGTTAAATAATACCAGTCAAGCTCAGGTTTAAACTCATCAGTTCCTTTTGCAAGTAGCTGTCCTGTTGCTTTTAAATCGGGTGCTATATCGGCGCTAACCTGAAGCCCTAATACACTCTCGGCTTTAAAAGTAGTTGTATTTTCATATTGACCGACATCGTAAAAATCGGCAGTTAATTTCTCGTCATCCTCTAATGTTTGCCCAGCAACAATAGAACCAAAGCCGCTGAATTTTACCTCTGCGATTGTCGGTGTTGATATCAGTGCGACTAAAGAAACAATCGATAATGTTGTTAAGTTTTTCATAATATTGCTCCGTTAGAAATTAGCGACGACTTTAACTTTGTCAGTAACTGATGATGAGTCGACATAGCTAATAGCTCCTTGATTAACCGATACGGTTGAAATGATATCGCTATCTGAAGGCAATACTTTTGGCATATCTGCTTTTCCCGTAAATACCAATCTTGCCCAATATGCATTGATTTGGGTTCTAGATTTACCGATCATCTTGTCATTAAAGGCATCGAAAGAAGGCAGGCTTTCGGCAGCATTCATAGGGATAGCAACTTGGCCATTGGTAAACTTATCTTTCTTTCCAAGAAATATTTTTTTAATAATTTCTGGGTTGAATGTTGAGGTATTATCGGGGTGTACGATTACCGACATATCAGCAAATGATAAGTTACTAAATATCGTGGTGCTTATAATCAGTAAAAATGTTTTAACGGGTTTTTTATTATTCCACATTACTGTCTCCTAAATTCTCGGCAAAAATAAATGAATTAAGTTGCCTATAAGGAAACCTAATTTATTAATTATAGGAGAATATTCTTAGAACTAAGAAAAAGTATAGAAAGACAGGTAGTAGTTTGTGGATAAACCAATAAATTATAGTTTTATAAAATTTAAATAAAATTATTGGCATAATTCTCTTGTGTATTTATTCATAAATTGAGTAATTCAATTTAAGGCTTAAGTTAACTAGGTTGTTAAACTCTAAATCACTAGAAAATTAATTTAATATTATGCGATAACTATTTATGAGTTTTATTTTATGATGTATCTGTCCACTCTTAAATATTACGGCAAATCTCGTTAGACCAATTCATTTATCTACTATTCATCAAATTAATAGATGCTAAGTACTACAAATCATTTCATTCATGACTTAGCTCTGGTTAGCATAGATTCAAGGTTACGAATTAAAGACTAAGTGATAGCGAGGAATTTACGAATGGATTTTGAGTTAAGCGCAAAAGCAAAAGATTACGTTAAAAGAACCAAGGCGTTTATTAAACAGCACATTGAGCCGATTGAAGCCGACTTCTGGGCAGAAGTTAATGCCAAGCATAATCATGGTGATTGGACGACGTGGGAAGTGCCACCGATTGTTGACGAGCTAAAGGCCAAGGCCAAAGCAGAAGGTTTGTGGAATATGTTCCTGCCTGATGATGAATTAGGTGCGGGTCTGAGTGTGATGGAATACGCTTCAGTTGCTGAAGAAACAGGCCGTAGTATTCTAGCTCCGACGATTTTCAACTGTAATGCTCCTGATACGGGCAATATGGAAGTCTTATGGCGTTATGGCTCGCAAGAACAAAAAGATGAATGGCTAACTCAGCTATTAGCCGGTGATATTCGTTCAGTATTCTGCATGACGGAACCCGACGTAGCTTCTTCAGACGCGACCAATATGGCCGCCACGGCGGTGGTTGAAGGGGACGAGGTTGTGCTTAACGGCACCAAGTGGTGGTCGAGTGGTATTGGTGATCCACATTGCAAGGTGGGTATCTTTATGGCCAGTACCCCTGATGAGAGTAAAGACCGCCATCATCAGCACTCCATGGTATTAGTGCCTCTGGATACTCCTGGAGTCGAAATCGTGCGCATGCTGCCCGTCTTCGGTGCTTATGATGCCCCTCATGGCCACGGTGAAGTGAAGTTCACCAATGTACGTTTACCGGTTTCCAGTTTTATCAGTGGTCCTGGTATGGGGTTTGAGATTGCTCAAGGGCGTTTAGGTCCTGGTCGTATTCACCATTGCATGCGTTGCTTAGGCGCAGCGGAAAAATCGTTAGAGTTGATGGTTGATCGTGGTATGGCTCGTACAGCATTCCATAAGCCGATTATGAAGTTGGGTGGTAATGCTGAGCGTTTGGCTGAGGCTCGTATAGCTATTGATCAAGCGCGCTTATTAACCTTATTTGCTGCTTGGAAGATGGATAAGGTCGGTGCATTAGGGGCGATGACAGAAATTTCTTCGATTAAGGTGGTTGCGCCGAATGTATTGCAGAAGGTAGTTGATGATGCAATTCAAATCCATGGTGGCGCCGGTGTTAGTCAAGATACGCCATTAACGGCTTTCTTTATGCAGGCTAGAGCGCTGCGTTTAGCGGATGGTCCTGATGAAGTGCATAAAGGGGTGATCGCCCGTATTGAGCTGGCTAAACGTGGACACTTCTCTAAAAAAAGAAAGTAAAGTTAGAAAGTAAGATCTAACATAAGAGGGCTTCCAAGTTGGAAGCCTTTTTTATTTGCCTCTGCGAATCAAGCGAATTAAAAATAAGTCCCTAGACCGACAAAATATTGCTGAACCAATCCTGTTTCTATAATAGGGCTATCCGATACCGTATCGCTAAATTGGTAATGGCGTAAACCTGCGTAGGCAGCCCAGTCTTTCTTTCCGCCTTGTTGCCAGTTGAAATCATAGGTCGCGATTAACTCCAATTCCGCAGACCAGCCTGAATCTGCTTTGTAAGATTTCTGGTTCATGCTTGAGAGTTCTTTCTTGTCGATCCCATAATAATAATCATTTAAGTCCTGACTTTGGGCTTGTAAGCCAAAAGTCGTTAGCAGACGGATGCTATTCAGATTAGAGAAAGGTTTAAAACTGTCTCTGCGGTAAGCTGTAACTTCCGCTTCTTGGCCTTTGTGAGTCGAGGATATGTCTTGCAATAGCGCTATGCGGCCAATCCAGCCGTTGCCGAAGCGGCGTCCGAGTTGAATTCCGGCCTCTAAGGATCGTTTTCGCTCTTCTAGGTTGTATTTCTCTAAGATATGGCTGCTGTTTATCTCCTCTTTGGACAGGCTGCTATGGCTTCTTAAGTTGCCAATTAATGAGCTGAAATAGGTGCCGTCACGAAAGAAGTTGTAGCCAAAGCGGTTGGCTTCAATGAAGACGGGGCCATAGCCGCCGAAGATTAAAGGCGTCGCACGAAATTGGTTATCCACAGCCTTAAATTGACTTCTTTTTGCTGTGGCTGCGATGGACCATAAGCCGTAGGCCGGCTCGATAATTTGCTCCGTAAGAGGCTGCTCATCTGCAAGGGTTTTAGTGGCTGAAAGTATTAAAATGAGGCTGCTTATTGTTGCTCGTATTTTCGCCTTCATCGGTGCCTATTCCATTGTTTAATATATTTGAATTTCAATCTTAAAGGCTTTGTATCTTTTTATCTTATTTAGTTCAGCGTTAGTGGATGCTAACGTGCCAGTAATTATCTTTTAACACTTGATCATATTATGGCATCATACTCAGGCAGGAGTGTGAGTATTCACTCAGCTTAAGTCTTAAATAAGCTTAACTAAGGTTAGTGATCACTTATCTATAACAAAATTGTCTAAATAATTTTCCCTCTTTAAGTTAGTGGTTACCAACTTAATAAATTACTTTAACTTTATCTGCCAGAGTCAGGCATGGTAAGTGTTTTACGCGACTGAATGACGACCGTTTTTACTACCTTGGCAGAAATGGTCGCTAAGTCCTTGTGAATTAACGCAAATTTTCACATATCCACAGCGTTGTACGCCTTGCAAAACCGCCCCAGCATTTCTATAGTGTGCATTAGTGGAGTAAAGTGGGTAGAAGTGGGTTTTAGTAGTATTTATTGTTTGAAAAATACTCAAAGATGGCTTTCGAATATCCATTCAATAATTTGGGGCGGATGATCAGTGTTTCGTGGACTCAGTGCGGTTAATTTAGATGCTAAAGGAAGGCTAGCGATCCCGATGAAATATCGGCAGTTGCTGGTGGATCTTTGTGCTGGGCGTCTAGTAGCCACAATTGATACCGAAGAACGCTGTTTATTGATCTATCCGGTGGATGAGTGGGAGCTGATTCAAGCCAAGATTGAAGCATTACCTAGCTTCAACCCCAGTGCCCGAAGAATTCAACGATTGTTGATTGGTCATGCCACCGATATCGAGTTGGATGCCAATGGGCGAATCTTATTGTCTCAGCCGTTGCGCGAATACGCGCAGTTAGAAAAAGAAACGGTATTGCTGGGGCAAGGAAAAAAATTAGAGCTGTGGAGTAAAGAGCTGTGGAATAGCCGTCGCGATGATTACATTGCCGAGGTGAATGCCCCAGAAGTACTCCCAGACGAACTATTAAATCTTTCTTTATAAAGAAGTCTTATGGCCAAGCGTAGCAGAACAAAGTTGAGTAAGACTGAGCGCGAACGAGCAGCTCTCGCGCAAGCAGAACAAAAGAAAGATCAGCTTGAGTCCGGTGTCGGTGAGCAAGAAGATCATTTTACCGTCTTATTACACGAAACCGTAGAAGGGTGCGTGGTTGATCCGGATGGTATTTATGTCGATGGTACTTTTGGTCGTGGTGGCCACAGTGAATTGCTATTAAGCAAACTGTCGGGAAAAGGTCGCTTATTCGGTATCGATAAAGATCCACTGGCGATTGAAACCGGTAAAGCATTAGAAGAAAAAGATTCACGCTTTCAAATTATCAATGCCAGTTTCGCAGAGTTGCAATCACAGATGCAGGCTCGCGGTATCGAAAAAATTGATGGTCTGTTATTGGACTTAGGTGTGTCTTCCCCTCAGCTAGATGATGCTGAACGGGGTTTTAGCTTTATGCGTGATGGCCCGTTAGATATGCGCATGGATCCAACATCAGGCATTAGTGCAGAAGATTGGATTGCCAAAGTGAGCGCGGAAGAATTAGCGCGAGTGATGAAAGAGTACGGTGAAGAGCGTTTCGCTAAGCGTATGGCGAATGCGGTTGTGCGTGAGCGCGAATTGCAGCATATCAACCGCACTGTGCAGCTTGCTGAAATTTTAAAAGAAGCAAATCCTGCTTGGGAAAAACATAAGCACCCAGCGACCCGTGCTTTCCAAGGAATCCGTATTCATCTGAATAACGAGTTAAGTGATTTGGAAAGTATTCTTGATCAATCGATCGATGTATTGAAGGTCGGTGGTCGCTTAGCGGTGATTAGTTTCCATTCTTTAGAAGATCGTATCGTGAAGCGTTTTATTCGTCGCCAAGAACAAGGGCGTCCCATACCCCCGGGCTTGCCGATTCTAGATGGTGACTTGGGTAAAACGATGAAAAAAATGAGTAAAGCCATAAAGCCAAAAGCGAATGAAGTAGGCGGTAACGTGCGTGCACGTAGTGCGGTATTGCGAATTGCCGAACGCATTGAAGGCGAGCGAGGCTAATCATCCATGACGAGTTCGGCAAAGCAAAGTTTCATTTTATTTGCCGCATGGCTGTTAGTTATTGTTTGTGCCACTTTGCAAGTTGCCGCTACCCATTGGCATCGACAGCTGGTGAGTGATTGGCAAGTATCTGAGCATCAGCGATTAAGCTTAGAGCAAGATTATGGGCGCTTATTATTAGAACAAAGTGCGTTAACAGCTCATGGTCGAGTTGAACGCATCGCAAAAGAGAAACTACAGATGATCGAAGCCAAAGATGTTCAGGTCATTCGTAGTAGTCGCTAGGTTGAAGAGTAGCCGTGTTGTTATTGATGCCGATTTTGCGAGATAAAATAATTATTAATGCTGGAATGGATTGCCAAAAAGGAAAATAGATAAGATGAAAGGCACACACTAACGTGGCTAAACCCCGTTCTAAAAAAGCAGCGACCACTGCTAAAATTGAAGATATTGAATATCGTATTCCGGTATGGCGCTTTGCGCTTGTGCTGAGCGTATTCGTGTCTCTAGTTTTTGTCGTTGCTGGGCGAATGGGTTATCTACATCTAGTGCAGCAATCATTTTTAGCCGCTCAAGGTGAGCAGCGCATGGTGCGTGATGAATCGATTCCAGCTTTGCGTGGTGACATTAAAGATCGTCACGGTGAGGCGTTGGCGGTAAGTTCTCCGGTAATGAGCTTGTGGTTAAACCCTAAGCTTTTTGATGCGGCTAATATTCCTAAACTTGCGGCCAGTTTGAATATTCCAACGAATAAGTTGGCGCGGCGTTTAAAGCGTAACCGTTCTCAGGGCTTTATGTATGTGAAGCGTCACTTACCCCCCGAGAAAGCCCAAAAAGCACTATCGTTGAAATTGAAAGGCTTGTTTTCTGAAGCAGAATATCGCCGCTTCTATCCAGCGTCTGAAGTAACTTCCCATGTTGTGGGTATGACCAATATCGATGGTAAGGGGCAAGAAGGTTTAGAGCTGGCTTATGATGATTGGTTGCAAGGTGCACCGGGGCAGCAGCGAGTTGTAAAAGACTTATTAGGTAATGTAATCAAGCAGCTCAATGTATCTGCTGTGGCTAAGCCCGGTAATGAATTAAAGTTAACGGTCGATTTACGTTTACAGTATTTAGCCTACCGAGAATTAAAAGCCGTAGTGCAAGCTCATAGAGCAAATTGGGGGAGTGCTGTTTTATTAGATGCCAAAAACGGCGATATTTTAGCCCTAGTAAATCGACCTTCTTATAATCCCAATAATCGCGCCACCCTTAATGCTGTTGAAATGCGTAATCGTGCATTGACCGATATGATTGAGCCTGGCTCAACGATGAAGGCGTTTACTGTGGCGGCTGCGTTAAAAAAGGGCAAATATGGTGCAAGGTCAGTCATCAATACTTCGCCGGGCTATATGCGCATTAAGCAAAAAACAATTCGTGATCATCGAGATTATGGCCGCTTAGATTTAACTGGAATTATTAGAAAATCGAGTAATATCGGAGTGACTAAACTTGCTCACGATATGGGGGCCGAAACTTTATGGACCATGCTGCATGATGCCAAGCTCGGTCAAGCAACGGCGCTAGGTTTTCCAGGAGAGGCTGTTGGACAGCTTCCTTATCCACAGAAACTGGATAAGTTGGGTCTAGCAACGTTATCTTATGGTTATGGATTAGCGGTTACTCCTTTGCAATTAGCTCAAGCTTATACGGCTTTTGCTAATGAAGGTTGCTTGCATGAAGCGCGATTAATTTTGACCAATGCGCAAACGCCTTGTGATCAAATAATGCCCGTTTCCGTGGCTAAAGATATGACTCGCATGCTAGAAACGGTAACGCAAAAAGGCGGTACGGGAACGCGGGCGAAAGTTGCGGGTTATCGTGTTGGAGGTAAAACTGGGACCTCACATAAAGTGGGTAAACAGGGTTATCAAGATTCTGAATACAGTGCCATTTTTGCTGGTATCGCACCGATTTCAGATCCTCGTTTTGTACTAGTGGTCGTAATTGATCAGCCTCAAGGGCAGGAATATTATGGTGGCGAAGTGGCCGCACCTGCTTTTGCTCGTATTATGGAAGGGGCATTACGCACCCTGCAAATTGCACCGGATCAGAGTAAGGATTTTCATGTGGCGGAGGTATCTTCGTTATGAACCTTGAACAGCTTATAAATCCGTTTCTTGAAAACTCAGAGCTCATTATTCCTCGAGTAGAAATCAGTGGTTTAGTGACAGATAACCGCGATGTGAAATTGAATGATTGTTTTATCGCCTTAGCCGGTATTACTCATCATGGTAAGCAGTTTATTAATGATGCGATCGTTCGTGGTGCGAGCGCGGTTATTGTTGAAGCGGATTTAGACGCGATTGAAATACAACAAAATGCCCAGGGCGAAGATATCCCTGTTCTTTCTTTGGCTCGTTTAAATCAACAGCTGAATACTTTACTGATTGAATTTTATCGTCACTCCACCAGTGCATTCGATATGCGCTTGCTTGGGGTAACGGGTACCAACGGTAAAAGTAGTATTACGCGCTTTATTGCCCAGATGAGTTCGGCGTTAAATAATCCCGCGGGATTAATGGGAACGTTAGGCTTTGGGGTTTGGCCAGAAATTACTGAAAGTAAAAATACGACACCTGAGTTGGCTGTTTTATTGCGTCAGTTCACCTCGATGAAGCAGCAAGGTGCCGAAATTGTGGCGATGGAAGTATCTAGTCATGGCATTGAACAAAAGCGTATTGAAGGGCTCGTTTTTGATACGGCAGTTTTTGCCAACTTAAGCCAAGATCACCTTGATTATCACGGTGACATGGAAAGTTATTTTGCGATTAAAAGGCAGTTATTTTTAGCACCTGAATTGAAGTTTGCCATTATCAATAGCGATGATGAATATGGTCGATGCTTATTAAACGATGAAGCGATCACTGCTGAGAAATTGAGTTATGGATTTGCCGATGATGCCGATGTGAAGGTCGTGGATTGGAAAATGCATGGATCTTCAATTGATGCTGCCATCTCAACGCCTTGGGGGGATGCAGATTTTAGTATCAACATGGTCGGAGATTTTAATTTAGCCAATGTACTCGCGGCTATTACGGTCTTAGCGGTAGAAGAACATTACACACTGGCTGAGATTATTATTGCAATTGAGAGCATTAGTCCTGCTCCTGGTCGAATGCAGGCCTATCAAAAACATGAATCCGCCGCGGTGATTGTCGATTTTGCACATACCCCAGATGCTCTGAAAAATGTATTAGCGACCTTGGCGCGACAAATAAAACAGCAAGCTGACACTCAGTCTGCGCAAGGTAAACTTGCGCTGGTATTTGGCTGTGGTGGTGATAGAGATAAAGAAAAGCGCGCGCTGATGTCGGCAGTTGCACAAGAGTTGGCGGATGTGATTTATATGACGGCTGATAACCCTCGTCACGAAAACCTAGAGTCGATTATCAGTGACATGAAGTTGGGGTTAGATAGCGCGAGTTCTAAGTTAGTAAAGGTTGAACTGGACCGAGCCCAAGCCATTAAGAAAGCTTTGGCTGAATTAGATTGTGATGATGTTCTTTTAATTGCTGGTAAAGGTCATGAGGAATATCAAGATGTTGCAGGGGTTAAAATTCCTTATAGCGATGAGGCTGCTTTATTGGCCTTGGGTTATCAGGATAGCTCATTTAAACAAGAAAATAATATGACTAAGGAGGTCATACAATGATGACTTCTTTTACTTTGTTGGAATTAGCTACCGCAATGAATGCGACGCTAGTGCCTATAGATTTACAAGCCGATGCCATAAGCGCGAAGAAGATTAATACCGATACTCGCAGTATTGCGGAAGGCGATATATTTTTGGCATTACGCGGCGAAAATTTTGATGGCCATGATTTTGTAATGCAAGCACAAGAGAATGGTGCCGTAGCCGCGATTGTTGATCAGGCTTATATTGAAGAAAATCCGCCCTTAACAAACCAGGCTTTCCCGCTATTGGTCGTTGGCGATACGTTACTGGCTTTAGGTCAAGCCAGCTTATGGAATCGTAAACAGTTTCATGGCCCTTTAGTTGCTATTACCGGTAGCGCAGGTAAAACCTCGGTTAAATCCATGGCTGCCCATATGATGGAACTTGTGGGTGAGTGCTGGTCGACTCCGGGCAATTTTAATAATCATATCGGTGCGCCATTAACCTTATTAGGTTTGAAAACTCAGCATAAAGCCGCCGTGATTGAATTGGGTGCAAGTGGTGCCGGAGAGATTGCTTATAGCTCTCAATTTGCTAAACCCGATGTGGCAATTATTACCAATGTCAGTGGTGCCCATTTAGAAGGTTTTGGCAGCATCGAAACGATTATGCGCACCAAAGGCGAGATTATTGATTCCCTCACTGCAGATGGGTGTGCGGTATTAAATGCCGATGATAAATTTTATGCCGATTGGGTATTGCGTGCAGAAGGTAGAAAGGTCATTAGCTTTGGTATCAAAAATTTTGCCGATGTAATGGCGACAAATATTTGTTGCCAAGAAGATGGCAGCCGATTTGATCTTGTATATCAACAGCAATCGTTTCCTTGCTCGATCCCGTTATTAGGCGAGCATAACGTTATGAATGCCTTATCGGCAATTGCGGCAGGAATCGCGATACATCTTGATCCTGAGAAAATATGCCAACAATTGAAAACCCTGCCAGCCGTTGCTGGTCGTTTACAGTGGGTTGAAGGGCAGGAAGGTATACGCATTTTGAATGATAGCTATAACGCCAGTCCAGCGTCGGTAAAGGCAGCGATTGATGTGTTAGCCCTTTGGAAAGATAAGGCCTGGTTAGTACTGGGTGATATGGCTGAGTTAGGAGATGACTCAGCGGCTATTCATGCTGAAATGGGTGAGTATGCGAGTAATGCAGGGATTGCAAATTTGGTGGCAACAGGCAGTGCTTGTTATCACGCAGTTGAAGCATTCAGAAATAATATTAGTAATGATGATAGTAAAAGAAATGCAAACTGGTTTAAGCAGCAAAGCGAATTGCTGAACTACATTAATAACAATAAAGAGCCTGGCCAGGTTTTTTTGGTGAAAGGCTCACGCAGTGCGGGTATGGATAAAATCGTTAGCGCACTGTCAATTAAGAATCGAGAAGGTTCTACTAACAGAATTGGGGAAGGGGAAGTTTAAATATGTTGTTATGGTTAGCAGATTATTTATCTCAGTATCATTCAGGTTTTGCCGTTGTGCAATACCTCTCTTTACGAGCAATTTTTGCTGTGATTACGGCTTTAACGGTGGCGCTATTTTTAGGCCCTAAAGTGATTCGTAAATTACGTGAATATCAAATCGGTCAAGCAATTCGCGATGATGGCCCTAAGTCTCATTTAAGTAAAGCTGGCACCCCAACAATGGGTGGCGCATTAATATTACTTTCAATTGCGGTGAGTACACTATTGTGGGGTAACTTAGAAAATAAGTATGTTTGGTTAACGCTACTAGTCACTCTTGCATTTGGTGCCATTGGCTGGGTAGATGATTATCGAAAAGTAGTTGAGAAAAATTCAAAAGGTTTGCCTGCCCGTTGGAAGTACTTTTGGCAATCTCTACTGGCAATCGTTGCTGGAACTTATATGTTTGCAACAGCGCCCAGTGCTGCAGAAACCTCACTGATTATCCCTTTCTTTAAAGATGTTCTTTTGGATATGGGTATTTTTTATATCGTCTTAAGTTATTTCGTTATTGTTGGCTCTAGTAATGCGGTTAATTTAACCGATGGCTTAGATGGTTTAGCTATTTTACCAACGGTTATGGTGGGCGGAGCACTAGGGCTTTGTGCTTATTTAGCCGGCAATGTGAACTACGCAGAATATCTATCAATTCCTTATGTGATTGGTGCTGGCGAATTGGTTGTCTTTAGTGGTGCATTAGTGGGTGCTGGCGTTGGTTTCTTGTGGTTTAACACCTATCCAGCTCAAGTATTTATGGGGGATGTTGGCTCATTAGCACTAGGTGCCGCTTTGGGGATGATGGCGATTATTACACGCCAAGAAATCGTATTCTTCATTATGGGTGGTATTTTTGTTGCGGAAACGGTTTCCGTTATTTTGCAGGTAGGCTCATTTAAGCTTACTGGTAAGCGTATTTTTAGAATGGCTCCTTTGCACCATCACTATGAGTTGAAGGGGTGGCCTGAGCCACGAGTCATTGTGCGTTTTTGGATTGTTACTTTGATTTTGGTATTAGCGGGTCTAGCGACACTTAAAATTCGCTAAAACTTAACTAACTGTATAGAGATTACTAATAAAAATGACAAACCTGATTACAACCGATCATAAACGCTTAATTGTTGGCATGGGCCAGACAGGAGTTTCCTGTGCGCGTTTTTTGACGGCTAAAGGTTTGTCGTTCGATCTCTGTGATACACGTGAAGCTTTGCCTAATCAGAATGAGATCGCAGCTGAGTTTAGTAGCAGTCAGATTATTAATGGTGCTCTTGATGGGGCGGTTTTAGCTCAGTATCAAGAATTAATCGTCAGTCCTGGTATTGCAATTGCTGAACCCGCGATTGCTTTTGCTATTTCCCAAGGTTCAAGAGTTCGCGGTGATGTTGATGTCTTCGCCGAGTATGTGACTAAGCCTATTGTTGCCATTACGGGTTCCAATGGAAAAAGCACTGTGACTACCTTGGTTGGTGAAATATTAACTGCGGCAGGTCACAAGCCGGCAGTATGCGGCAATATTGGTATTCCGGTATTGGATGTTTTATTAAATGATGATGACTATCAGTGTTATGTCGTTGAGTTATCGAGTTTTCAATTAGAAACGACACATCATTTAGCCGCGGAAGTTGCGTGTGTATTAAATCTTAGTGAAGATCATATGGATCGCTATGATTCTATGATGAGTTACCATCAGGCTAAGCATCGAGTATTCCAAGGTTGTCGTAGCATTGTTATTAATCGAGAAGATAGCTTATCGCAGCCATTAGTCAGTGATGCTATGCCTAAGCGTAGCTTCGGTTTGGCGATGGCTGATAATGCAGTTGCCGCGAGCAATCAGTATTCCATTGCTAAATTGCAAAACGAAAATGTCGCTTTAGAAAATGGCGAATATTTAATGTTTCAGCAGCAAGCGGTTTTCCCTGTTGCTGAATTAAAAATTAAAGGTCGCCATAATCAGCTGAATGCCTTAGCGGCAATAGCTTTAGTTGAATCGTTACCTGAGTCTTTTGATGTCAGTAATGATGTTTTGCAGCAAGTTTTGTCTACCTTTTCAGGTTTGCCCCATCGTTGTGCCTGGGTCGCTAGGCAAAAAGGTGTGGATTATTTTAATGATTCTAAGGGTACGAATGTAGGCTCGACTTTGGCCGCTATTGAAGGTTTAGCCACTGAGAATTCGAAAAAAATTATTCTTATCGCTGGTGGTGTGGGTAAGGATCAAGATTTTGTACCTTTGGCTGATGCTTGTGATAAAAGTGTTAAGCAGGCTATTTTATTTGGCCGTGATGCGCAGCAGATAGGTAAAGATCTAAGGGACTGTACTGATCTAGCTCAAGTGGACACCTTAGCAGATGCTTTGAGTCTAGCGCGCTTAAACGCGAGTGAAGGGGAGACAGTTTTATTCTCACCAGCATGTGCGAGCTTCGATCAGTTTAGTAATTATGTGAAGCGTGGTGAAGCATTTGAAAGCCTTGTGCTAGAGGTTGATGATGACAGCTAAAAATACCAGTAGGTTCTCTTTTATCGGCCTTGATGCGATTAAAAGTGAGAAAAGCTTGGCTCAATTTTTTACCATTAAGATGAATGGCCTTGTTTGGTCATGGCTTGCGTTGATGGCATTAGGTTGGGTTATGGTGATGTCTGCTTCAACCAGTATTGCTGAAACGTATACGGGTAATGCTGCATATTTCTCTACCCGTCACGGTATCTATATTTTAATGGGAATGGTGGTCGCTTTTGTTATTAGCCGTATTTCCTTAGCCTGGTGGCAAAAAACGGATTGGTTGTGGCTGTTATTGGGTGGCTTAGGTCTGGTTGCGGTATTAATTCCAGGGATTGGTCACGAAGTTAATGGTAGTGCTCGCTGGTTAAATCTGGGACTGATGAAGGTGCAACCTTCTGAAATTGTTAAGCTGACAGTTGTGCTTTATATCTCTGGCTATTTGATTCGCCGTCAGGCTGAAGTGCAAAACCAATGGTCAGGATTTATTAAACCGTTAGTGATTCTTGGTTTAATTGTGGTGCTTTTGTTATTGGAACCTGACTTTGGTTCGGTTGTTGTATTGATGGGCGCAGTATTAGTTTTACTCTTCTTGGGGGGAGTAAAGGCGGGTCAGTTTTTTCTATTGGTAGTCGCGACCTTGTTATTGGGTTATCTGGTAGTGACTGCAGAAGAATACCGACTGGCACGACTTACAACTTATTGGCAGCCCTTTCATCCAGATAATGTTTATGGTTCAGGTTATCAGCTTGCGCAGGCATTAATTGCTTTTGGTCGAGGTGAGTTATGGGGGACGGGTTTGGGTGAAAGTGTGCAAAAGCTTTTTTATCTACCAGAAGCCCATACGGATTTCGTTTTTGCAATTTGGGCGGAAGAGACGGGCTTGATTGGTGGGCTGCTCGCGTTCGGTTTATTGGTTGTCTTTTTATCTCAATGCATGGGAATTGGCTGGAAAGCGCAAAAGCTCGGGAATTTGTACGGTGCTTTTATCTGTTTTGGTATTGCGACCCTGTTCGGTTTGCAGGTCATTATTAATTTAGGTGTGAATACGGGGTTATTACCGACTAAAGGATTAACACTGCCTTTCTTTAGTTATGGTGGTAGTAGTTTAATAATCTGTTGTGTCATGGTTGCCTTAGTCTATCGAGTGAGTATTGAGTCGGAAGAGGAAGCGCTACTGGCTAAGCCCGCTAAAACTAAAAACAAGGTTTCTCTTAAATCAACAAATAGTAATAAAGAAAAAGCTAAATTAGCTCTTAAAACTGATGGAAATAGCGCTGAGCTAGATGATAGTGAAAATTATGTTACTGGCTTTGATGCCTACGTTAATGAATTGAACGGAGGCCATGATGACAAATAAAACGGTTTTGATAATGGCGGGTGGAACCGGAGGGCATGTTTTCCCTGCATTAGCCGTGGCGGATGAATTAAAATCTCGAGGCTATGATATTCATTGGCTAGGCACTGCGGCAGGCATCGAAGCGGACCTCATCCCTAAAGCGGGTTATCCACTGCATTGCATAAAAGTAACGGGATTACGTGGTAAGGGCAAGTTAGCGCTATTGGCCGCCCCTATAAAAATTATTAAAGCGATCTATCAAGCGCTGCGCTTCATTCGAATTATTCGCCCGAGCGCAGTATTGGGGCTAGGTGGATTTGCGACGGGTCCTGGTGGCGTTGCGGCAAAACTTTCAGGTGTACCGTTATTGATTCATGAGCAGAATGCTTTTCCTGGTATGACCAACCGTTTATTAAAGCCGCTATCTAATGTTGTGATGCAGGCTTTTCCTAATACGTTTAAGTCGACAGGGAAGAATAAAGAGCTAAATAGCTTATTAACTACGGGCAATCCTGTACGAGAAAATATCCTGAAAATTGACTGCTCGATAGCACAGCAATCGGACGGAAGATTAAAAGTATTGGTTGTCGGCGGCAGTTTAGGTGCGGTGGCATTAAATAATGCGGTTATCGAAGCATTAGGCTTGTTAATAAAAGATAACACCTCTGAGGGCCTTGTGGATATTTGGCATCAGGTGGGTAAAAAGAATATAGATGCAGTGCAGCAGGCCTATGCTGATAAAAATTTAGTAGGTAAAGCAAAGGTCGTCGCTTTTATTGATGATATGGCAAAGGCGTATGCTTGGGCAGATCTCGTGGTTTGTCGTGCGGGTGCCCTAACTGTGTCTGAAGTAGCATGTGCGGGTAAAGCCGCTATTTTTATTCCGTTTCCTTTTGCTGTGGACGATCATCAAACCGCAAACGCACAAGTCTTGGTTGATGCGGGTGCTGCAGAGATTAGGCAGCAAAAAGATTTAACCGCGCAATGGTTAGCGGAGCGCTGGCTGGCTTATGGTGAGCAGCCCAATATGATAGAAAAGATGGCGATAGCGGCAAAAGCCGCATCGATTGCTGATGCAACTCAAGTTGTAACTGAGCAAGTAATAAAACAAATTAAGGTTAAAAAGTAATGGCTAGCGATAATTCACTGACTTCAGGCCCCGCAGAAGCTTATGCAATACCCGAGATGCGTCGTATTAAACGCATTCATTTTATTGGTATTGGTGGTGTCGGTATGTGTGGTATTGCCGAGGTGTTATTAAACCAAGGCTATGAAATTAGTGGTTCGGATTTGCGTCAATCTTCAGTGACCCAGCATTTGATTAACATGGGGGCCAAGGTTTTTTTAGGTCACCAGAGTGAGAATGTAGATAACGTTGATGTGGTTGTTGTTTCTACCGCGATTGATCAGAGTAACCCTGAGATAAAGAACGCGATGGAGAAGCGAATTCCTATCGTGCGACGCGCTGAAATGTTGGCTGAATTGATGCGTTTTCGTCATGGCATTGCCGTTGCGGGAACTCATGGGAAAACCACGACCACAAGTTTAGTAACGTCCATTTTGGCCCAGGCAAAGTTGGACCCTACCTATGTGATTGGTGGTCGACTTAATAGTTCGGGTACGAATGCACGCTTAGGAGCAAGTCGCTACTTAGTTGCAGAGGCGGATGAAAGTGATGCCTCATTCTTACATCTGCAGCCAATGACTTCGATAATTACAAATATCGATGCTGACCATATGGAAACCTATGGTGGGGATTTCGATAAGTTGAAGCAAACATTTATCGATTTTTTACATAATTTACCCTTCTACGGCTTGGCTGTTTTATGCATTGACGACGATAATGTGCGCGAAATATTGCCGCAAGTATCGCGTCAGTTTGTAACCTATGGTTTGAGTGATGATGCTGACTTCCAAGCTTATGATATTAGCCAGCAGGGCTTATTCACTAGCTTTAAAGTTAAACGCCCCGGTAATGCGAGTGATTTAAATGTGCGCATGCGTATGCCAGGAGTGCATAACGTTTTAAATGCATTGGCAGCGATTGTTGTTGCAGCGGATGAAAAAGTTGACGATGAATCGATTGTTCATGCTTTAGAAAATTTTGCTGGGGTCGGTCGTCGTTTCCAGGTGTGTGCGGAAGTTGATTGTACTGATAGTGAAGGTAATGAAGGCAGTGTTTTATTGGTTGATGATTATGGTCATCACCCAACGGAAGTTGAAGTGACATTAGAGGCGATTCGTAAAGGTTTTCCAGAGCGTCGTTTGGTGGCTTTATTTCAGCCTCATCGTTATAGCCGAACGCGTGACTTATACGAAGATTTTGTCCGCGTATTATCGGAACCCGATGTTTTATTATTGATGGATGTTTATCCTGCGGGTGAAAAACCTATTGCAGGGGCTGAAGGTCGTGCATTGTGTCGCAGTATTCGCCAACGGGGAGCATTAGATCCCGTGTTTATTGAGCGAGATGAAAATGTAGCTCAGGTATTGAGCAAGGTTTTAAAACCGGGTGATCTGTTATTGACACAGGGTGCAGGAGACGTAGGTAGTTTAGCCATTACATTAACTCAGCAACTGCCTAAAATTGTTGCTGATAGCATGGCCGTTAGTGGATCGGTAAGTGAATAAGATGAAAGATAAAATCACGCTGGCTGAAAGTAAAGCCTTAGGTAAAGTTGCTGTTTTAATGGGCGGCACTTCTGCCGAGAGACCCGTATCGTTAAATAGCGGCGCTGCTGTTTTAAAAGCATTATTAGATCAGGGTATTGATGCGTTCGGTATTGATGTTGGAGATGATGCGGCGCAGCAATTATCCCATGCAGAATTTGATCGTGCTTTTATTGCACTGCATGGTCGTGGTGGTGAAGATGGCACTATGCAAGGGCTGCTGGAGCTATTGAATAAACCGTATACCGGTAGTGGCGTACTGGCTTCTGCATTAGGTATGGATAAGTGGCGGACGAAATTAGTCTGGGATGCTTGCCAGGTCCCAACGCCAAAAGCGTTTGTACTGGAAGAAAGTAGTGACTGGGATGCCATCATGCAAGCCTTAGGTGGTTTGGCGATGGTTAAGCCTGCTCGAGAAGGTTCCAGTATTGGTATGCGAAAAGTGCATACCAGTGAAGGTTTGGCAGAAAGCTATGCCTTTGCATCACAGCACGATGATCTAGTGATTGCCGAACAATATATTGAAGGCAAAGAGTTTACCGTGGCGATTTTAGGTGATGAGGCGTTACCGGCTATTCAACTAGTAACGACTCATGATTTTTATGATTTTGATGCTAAGTATAAAGCCAATGATACGCAGTATTTGTTACCTTGTGGTTTACCTGATTATGCCGAAGCTGAGTTGCAAAAAATGTCACTTAAGGCATTCAAACTTGTGGGTTGTCATGGTTGGGGACGAGTTGATGCAATGCAGGATTCTGAAGGCAACTTTTGGTTATTGGAAGTGAATACCAGCCCGGGCATGACGGATCACTCATTGGTGCCGATGGCCGCACAAGCTGGTGATTTATCTTTTTCAGCATTGGTTGTCAGAATTTTGCAGCAAACACTTTAGGCTCGAAAGGATTTAGGTTAATACAGATATGCATATGAGTTCGATGAAAGACCAAGCGAAGCCAGCAGGAGAAAAAGGGAAGCGTAAAGCGGCTCGGAATTCTGCTAAGCGCTCGCTATCGAATAAAGGTGCTACTCGATTAGAAAAGAAAGAAAGCTTTACGTTTAAGCGGTTTATGTCCGCTATTCCTATGTGGTTCATACAATCCGTTTTTGTGTGCATCCTTTTATTCTCAAGTATTTGGGGGCTGCAACAGGTACGTTGGGGATGGCCTGTTGAGCAGGTAGAGGTTGAAGGTGAGTTTCGTTATTGGCAAGCGGAAGAGCTTGCAAGGCAATTGCTTTGGGTAAAAGAGCAGAACTTTTTTTCACTCGATGTACATCAGGTGAAGTTAGAGCTTGAAAAGTTGCCATTGGTTAAAAGTGCGCAGGTTAAAAAGATTTGGCCGGATACGTTATTGGTTAAATTCAAAGAAGACATTCCCGTTGCGGTATGGAATCAGCAAGCGTTGTTGAATCCGAATGGTGAAGAATTACTTTTGCCAGAGAGCTTTGATACGGTGAAATTGCCAAAACTTTCGGGGCCTGAAAATAAAATTGATCAGGTGATGCGTCAATTTCAGCGTTTTCAGTCGCGTTTATCAGGAGTTGATGCCGCTATGGTGAGTTTGGCGATGAATGCGGTCGGTAGCTGGCAAGTAGAATTAGAAAATGGTTGGACGATTCGTTTAGGTCGTCAGCAGTTAGAACAGCGTTTAGAGCGCTTAATCGAATTACTAAAAATACTGCCGCAAGAAAAAGTAGCAGTTGTTGATCTTAGATACGGAAAAGGGGCAGCCATAACATGGCTGCCAGTTTAGGAGAGAGACCATGAGTCAAGGGCCGCAAAAAAATATGCTGGTTGGACTGGATATCGGCACTTCCAAAGTCGTCGCGATAGTAGGCGAGATGACGGCAGAGGGCGGAATTGAAATTGTTGGTTTGGGGTCTCACCCAAGTCGCGGCATGAAAAAAGGGGTGGTGGTTAATATCGAGTCGACCGTGCAATCCATTCAGCGTGCCGTTGAAGAAGCTGAATTGATGGCAGGATGTAGAATACATTCTGTCTATGCTGGCATTGCGGGAAGTCACATTCAGTCGATGAATTCTCATGGTATGGTGGCGATTAAAGATCGCGAAGTCGCCTACGGTGATATCGAACGTGTAATAGAAGCTGCAAAAGCGGTTCAGTTGCATGGCGAGAATCGTATCTTGCACGTTTTACCGCAAGAGTATTCGATTGATACCCAAGAAGGTATTAAAGAACCCATTGGTATGTCAGGTGTGCGCTTGGAAGCAAAAGTGCACATGGTGACAGGAGCGATGAGTGCTGCGCAAAATATTGAACGTTGTGTTCAGCGCTGTGGCTTAGAGACTGATGATATTATTCTTGAACAACTAGCGTCGAGTTATGCTGTATTAACGGAAGATGAAAAAGAGCTCGGGGTTTGTTTGGTCGATATTGGTGGTGGTACTACGGATATCGCTATATTTACCGATGGGGCGATTCGCCATACTGCTGTTATTCCTATTGCGGGTGATCAGGTTACTAACGATATCGCCATGGCGTTACGTACCCCTACGCAGCATGCAGAAGATATAAAAATTAGATATGCCTGTGCGTTAACCCAGTTGGCAAAAGAAGATGAGACGATAAAGGTGCCTAGTGTCGGAGAACGACCGTCGCGAGATTTATCTCGAATGGCATTAGCAGAAGTCGTTGAGCCTAGGTATGACGAGCTATTTACCTTAATTCAGGCTGAATTGCGTCGTAGTGGTTATGAAGAATTAGTGGCCGCGGGTATTGTATTAACCGGTGGCACTTCAAAAATGGAAGGTGTGGTTGAGCTGGCAGAAGAAATTTTTCATATGCCCGTGCGTTTAGCGAAGCCTATCGGCGTTTCTGGTCTTACCGACGTCATTAATAATCCGATTTATGCAACCGCTGTCGGGCTTTTACAGTACGCGGCAATGCAACAAAATGACCCAATTAAGTTGAATAACCGAGAAGAAGCCCCTTTAGACTTCTTTTCGCGCGTAAAACATTGGATTCAAAACAATTTTTAATATTTAATAGCACTAGCGCGCGGCGCTAGGCTCAGTAAAGGAGATGGAGCTATGTCTCAGCAACGGGAAGGGGATATGTTCGAATTAGCAGATGATCTGCCACAAAGTGCAGTAATAAAAGTAATCGGTGTTGGTGGTGGCGGTGGTAATGCCGTTCAACACATGGTCGTTAATAATATTGAAGGCGTAGAATTTATTTGCGCTAATACAGACTCGCAAGCTTTACGTAATGTAGAAGCGCGTTCTGTTATTCAATTAGGCGGCGCAGTTACTAAAGGTTTAGGCGCTGGGGCGAATCCAGAAATTGGACGCCAAGCAGCCATTGAAGATCGTGAGCGTATTGCTGAGTCAATCAGCGGTGCGGATATGATTTTCATTACGGCAGGTATGGGTGGTGGTACCGGAACCGGTGGTGCACCTGTGGTTGCTGAAGTAGCAAAAGAGCTCGGAATTTTAACCGTTGCCGTTGTTACTAAGCCATTCCCATTTGAAGGTAAGAAGCGTTCTGTTATTGCTGAGCAAGGATTGACTCAGTTAGCAGAAAACGTGGATTCTTTGATTACGATACCTAATGAAAAATTGCTGAGCGTATTAGGTAAAAATAGTAGTCTTCTAGATGCTTTTAGTGCAGCTAACGATGTTTTGTTAGGTGCAGTACAGGGTATCGCAGATTTGATCATGCGCCCGGGTATGATCAACGTGGATTTCGCCGATGTACGAACAGTTATGTCGGAAATGGGTCAGGCCATGATGGGCACCGGTTCCGCTTCTGGCGACAATCGTGCTCGTGAAGCGGCTGAAGCGGCAATTGGTAGCCCATTATTAGAAGATGTCGATCTACAAGGCGCTCGCGGTATTCTAGTGAACGTTACAGCAGGTCTAGATCTATCCTTGGGTGAATTTACCGAAGTCGGTGAGGTTATCGAAGAGTTTGCTTCTGAACACGCAACAGTCGTTGTCGGAACCGTAATCGATTCTGAACTCAGTGATGAATTGAAGGTCACTGTAGTAGCAACGGGTTTAGGATATAAAGAAGCTGCTGAGAAGCCTAAGAAAGTCGTAGATAATACGGTTGCACCGCAGGCTACGGCACGAAAAGTACCAACAACAGCTGCTGAATATGCTGAGCTAGATAAACCTGCACACATTCGCCAGCAAGCAGCAGCGGCTAAAGCTCCTGAGACTGAAGCTGCTAAAGCGAAGGATATGGACTATTTGGACATACCTGCTTTCTTACGTCGTCAGGCTGATTAACGAAACGTTACTGGCGTGCTCATCGATACTTGTTATAATGAGCCGCTAGTAATAATAATTAATTAGTTTTATTCAACAAAATTGGTAAATCGACATGATTCGTCAACGTACACTCAAAAATACTATCCGCGCAACTGGTGTTGGTCTGCATTCAGGTGAAAAAGTTTACCTGACGCTTAAGCCTGCCCCTGTCGATCATGGTATTGTTTTCCGACGTGTCGATCTTGAACCAATTGTTGATATTCTAGCGAAAGCGACCAATGTGGGTGAAACCACTATGTCGACGACACTTGTTCAAGATGGTGTTCGTGTTGATACGGTCGAGCATTTGTTATCTGCAATGGCCGGCTTAGGCATTGATAACGCTATTGTTGAACTAAGCGCTCAAGAAGTACCCATTATGGACGGCAGTGCCGGCCCATTTGTATTCTTGATTCAGTCTGCTGGTATTGCCGAGCAGTCGAAAGCTAAGCGTTTTATTCGTATTAAAAAGAAAGTTGAAGTACGTGAAGGTGACAAGGTTGCATCCTTCGTTCCTTATAACGGCTTTAAAGTGACTTTCGAAATTGATTTTGATCACCCTGCCTTTAAGCAGAGTGCTCAGCAAGCCAGTCTTGATTTCTCTTCAACTTCATTCGTTAAAGAAGTTAGCCGAGCACGTACTTTTGGCTTCATGAAAGACATTGAATTCTTACGTTCTAAGAATTTGGCCTTAGGCGGCAGTGTCAATAATGCGATTGTTGTTGATGAGTATCGTGTTTTGAACGAAGATGGCTTGCGTTACGAAGATGAATTCGTAAAACATAAAATTTTAGATGCTGTTGGTGACTTGTACCTATTAGGTCATAGCTTAATGGGCGAGTTTGTTGGCTTTAAATCCGGTCATGGCTTAAATAATAAGCTGTTACGTGAACTGGAACTACAAACTGACGCATGGGAATTTGTAGAATATCCTGAAGAAAATGCACCGATTTCCTATATTAAACCGGTAGCAGCGACTTAGTCAGCTAAACTAACTTATTGATAAGTTAAGAGTTTTGTTATTTTCCAAGTAAAGGCTATCATTCAGATGGCCTTTATTTTGTTTGGACAACTATACTAATAGTCATGAATATAATAATCGTCGGTAAACGACATGGACAATCGAAAACATACTCACTTGGGCCAGTAGCGCGTTTTTTACTACTGAGTTCGTTGTGTGTGTTGCCGTTTGCTATGGGCGCGACAGGGTATTTATTGGCTGCACACCTTGCTGATCAAGGTTTATTGGATCCTGTTGCTGCAAAAGCGTGGGAAAAAGACCTTGATGACCAGCGACAAGAGCTTCAGCAAATACGTCAACATGCTGATCAAGAGCTCGATGGTTTAACTCTCAGACTCGCAGAGCTGCAAGCCAAGCTATTACGCATTGATGCTCTTGGTGAACGTCTAATTGATGTTACTAAGATTAATGGTGAAGAATTCGATTTCTCAGCCGTTCCTGCGGTGGGTGGCCCTGGTACATTAGGTGAAACCTATCAAGCACCAGAAATACAATCGGTATTGGATAAGTTGGCTTCACGCATTGATCGCCGTGAACAGCAGCTTGAAGTTTTAGATGACCTTTTATTAGCCAATAAAATTAAAACCGATACCTTCGTTGCGGGTCGCCCAATTAAACGCGGCTGGATGTCCTCAAGGTATGGGAAGCGTACTGACCCTTTTAATGGTCGTTTGGCTTGGCATGCTGGTGTTGATTTTGCCGGTAAACAAGGTTCTGATGTTATTGCCGTTGCTTCAGGTGTCGTAACTTGGGCTAGTAATCGTTACGGTTATGGTAAGTTGGTTGAGATCAACCACGGTAATGGCTATAAAACACGCTATGCTCATGGTGCAGAAATTCTCGTTAAATTAGGTGATGTCGTTCGTAAGGGCGATGTGGTTGCCGCAATGGGAAGCAGTGGTCGTTCTACCGGCCCTCATGTTCACTTTGAAGTCTATAAAAATGGCCGCACGGTTGATCCAGCGGCTTATTTGCATCGCACCTTGCGCTAAATCTTTGTAATCTCTCTCTTTTTTGTTATAAATATGGGAAAGCCTTGTTTAAAGACCTTTCGGCGGTCTTTATGCTTTCTCGCTGTCTCTATTTTTGGGTTTATAAAACAATAATCATGATCGGTAATCTATTTAGTAAAATCTTCGGAAGCAAAAACGACCGCGAATTAAAACGCATGGGGAAAGTCGTTGTAAAAATTAATGCTCTTGAAGAGTCATTAGCGGCGCTTTCAGATAGTGAATTACAAGCAAAAACTCCTGAATTTAAACAACGCTTAGCCGATGGTAGTTCGGTTGATGACTTGCTGCCTGAAGCATTTGCGGTATGTCGCGAAGCCAGTAAACGCATCATGAATATGCGTCATTTTGATGTGCAAATGATTGGTGGTATGACGCTGCATGAAGGCAATATTGCTGAAATGCGTACCGGTGAAGGTAAAACCTTAGTAGGTACTTTACCAACCTATCTAAACGCGTTAACTGGAAAAGGCGTTCACATTGTTACCGTGAATGACTACTTGGCTTCTCGTGATGCTGAGTGGATGCGCCCTCTGTATGAATTTTTAGGCTTAACTTTGGGTGTCGTTGTTCCAGGTTTAGATCCTGAAACAAAGCGTTCTCAATATGCCTGCGATATTACTTATGGAACCAATAATGAATTTGGTTTCGATTATTTGCGCGACAATATGGCTTTCTCTACCGCAGAGAAGGCACAGCGTGAATTGAATTTTGCTATCGTCGATGAAGTTGATTCGATCTTAATTGATGAGGCTCGTACGCCTCTCATTATTTCTGGACCTGCAGAAGATAGTTCCGCTCTTTATAAAAAGATGAACATTCTAATTCCTCAGCTATCGCAACATATTGAAGCGGAAGAAGGGAAAGAAGAGCAGCAAGGTCATTATATTCTTGATGAAAAGCAGCGTTCAATTGAATTAACTGAAGCGGGTCACGAATACGTAGAAGATATGCTTTCTCAGGAAGGTGTATTGAAAGAAGGTGAGAGCTTATATTCTTCTTCAAACTTAACGTTATTACACCATGTTAACTCAGCACTGCGTGCCCATGTAATCTATCAGAAAAACGTTGATTACATTATTCAGAATGGCCAAATCGTTATTGTTGATGAGCATACGGGTCGTACGATGGCAGGCCGTCGCTGGGGTGAAGGTTTACACCAAGCAATTGAAGCTAAAGAAGGCGTTAATATTCAAGCTGAAAGCCAGACGTTGGCTTCAACAACCTTCCAGAATTTCTTCCGTTTGTATAATAAGCTAGCGGGCATGACGGGGACAGCAGATACCGAAGCCTTTGAATTCCATCAAATTTATAACTTGGCGGTTGTGGTAATCCCAACCAATAAACAAGTAAAACGTATTGATTATAACGATGTTGTTTTCTTAACCCAGGCTGAGAAATACGAAGCGGTTATTGAAGAAATTCGTGAAGTTGTTGCGCAAAAGCGTCCTGTACTAGTGGGTACGGCATCGATTGATACGTCTGAATTACTTTCTGCCGCTTTAACCAAAGCAAAAGTAGAGCATAGTGTTTTGAACGCTAAGCAACACGAGAAAGAAGCTCAGATTATTGCTCAAGCAGGGGCTGCCGGTTCTATTACCATTGCAACCAATATGGCAGGTCGTGGTACCGATATCGTACTGGGTGGAAACTGGGAAGTTGAAGTTTCTGCTTTAGAAAATGCAAGTGAGCAACAAGTCGCTGATATTAAAGCAGCATGGCAAAAGCGCCATGATGATGTTCTAGCGGCAGGTGGTTTACATATTATCGCTACTGAGCGTCATGAATCTCGTCGAATTGATAACCAATTACGAGGTCGTGCGGGTCGTCAAGGTGATAATGGTTCTTCACGTTTCTTCTTATCGTTAGAAGATAGCTTGATGCGAATCTTCATGTCGGATCGTATCCGTAACATGATGAAAGCGTTAGGTATGGAAAAAGGCGAATCAATTGAACACCGTATGGTGAGCAATGCGATTGAAAAAGCTCAGCGTAAAGTTGAAGGCCGTAACTTTGATATTCGTAAGCAGTTATTGGAATATGATGATGTAGCCAATGATCAGCGCCGCGTTATTTATGATCAGCGTAACGACATTATGGCGTCTGATGATATTTCTGACGTTGTTGCCAATATTCGTCACGACGTATTGCAAGAAGCTATTGATGGCCATATTCCTCGCCAGAGTCTAGAAGAGCAGTGGGATATTCCAGGCCTTGAAGCTGAATTAAAAACTGAATTTGATTTAGATCTGCCATTGCAGCAATGGCTAGATTCTGACGATAAGCTTTATGAAGAAAATCTACGTGAACGTATCACAACAGCACTGAACGATGCATACAAAGCAAAAGAAGATTCTGTAGAGTCAACACCTGATCAGCCGAATCCATTGCGCATGTTTGAAAAGCAAGTGATGCTGCAGATAGTTGATAACCTATGGAAAGAACACCTAGCAACGATGGATCATCTGCGTCAGGGAATTCATTTGCGCGGTTATGCACAGAAGAATCCAAAACAAGAATATAAGCGTGAAGCGTTCGAGTTATTCCAAGAATTATTGGAAAATATGAAACGCGAAAGTATTCGTATTCTTTCTCACGTTAAAGTGCGTCAAGAAGAAGATGTGCGTGAGATGGAAGAACAACGTCGTGCTCAAGCGGAAGCACAAGCTCAGCAATCTAGCTATCAGCATGAGACTGCGCAGAGCATAACGGCCGAAGAAGGAGCTTCTGAATCTGAAGAAGAGGCTGAGCCGGCTCAACCTTTCGTTCGTGAAGATCGAAAAGTCGGTCGCAATGAGCCTTGTCCTTGCGGTTCAGGTAAAAAGTACAAGCAGTGCCATGGTAAATTAACCGCCTAACTATTATAGGTTGATGTTAAAAAGGGCAGCTTAGGCTGCCCTTTTTTGTATCTCCCTATTATTAGGGTTTGAGTATTGTAGGATTCAAAAGTTAATGCGGGTAAAATGGCATTAATAAGTCAATTTAAGATAGTGAGAAGAAAATGGCTGTCGGTTTAGAAGTATTAAAGAATTATCACCCTGTAAATGGTGTTCGTATTGGTATCGCCCAAGCAGGGATTAAATATGCCGATCGCAATGATCTCGTTATTTTTGAGTTGGCGGAAGGCACTCGAGTCAGTGGTGTATTCACCTTAAATGCTTTTTGTGCGGCGCCCGTGCAGGTTGCTAAGAAGCATTTGCAAGAAGCGGATGCTCGTTATCTGGTAATTAATACCGGCAATGCAAACGCGGGTACGGGTCCACAGGGTATGACCGATGCGATAGCCACGTGTGAAAAGTTGGCTGAAATAACCGGCATCAATGCGAATCAAGTTTTACCTTTTTCGACTGGGGTTATCGGTGAGCCATTGCCGATGGATAAGCTTCTTGATGGCTTATCGCCTGCATTAGAAAACGTAGCGGATAATGTTTGGCCAATTGCAGCTGAAGGCATTATGACTACCGATACTTTAGCCAAGGGCTATAGCGAGAAAGTTGAAGTCGCCAATGGCGAAAATATAACTATCTCGGGTATCTCAAAAGGCGCAGGCATGATCATGCCTAATATGGCGACTATGCTGGCGTACCTGACAACGGATGCGGTTATAGCGAAACCTTTATTGGATGTCATGTGCAAAGAGTTGGCGGATAAATCGTTTAACCGTGTAACGGTGGATGGTGATACATCAACCAATGATTCTTGTATGTTGATTGCGACCGCAAAAGCGGATATGGCAGAGATAAGCAGTAAAGATGACACTCGATATCAGTCTATATTCGATGCCTTGTTAGAAGCCTTTCTAGTACTCTCCCATGCGATTGTACGTGATGGCGAAGGGGCGACTAAGTTTGTGACGATGGAAGTTCAGCAAGCGGCCAGTATTCAAGAAGCTTTGGATGTTGCCTATACCGTTGCGCACTCACCGTTAGTAAAAACAGCACTTTTTGCCTGCGACGCAAACTGGGGTCGTATCTTAGCGGCAGTCGGTCGCGCAGGTGTTAAAAATATGGTTTTAGAAGATATCGATATTTATTTGGATGACGTCTGTATCGTGAAAAGTGGTGGTCGTGCTGATACTTATACCGAAGAAGCGGGTGCTGCTATTTTTGCTCAGGCGGAAATCACTATCAGTATTCGTTTAGGTCGTGGTGATGTGACTGAGCGAGTCTGGACGACGGATCTTTCCCATGATTACGTCAGTATCAATGCTGATTATCGCTCCTAAGTTGGCTCGTAGAAGATGAAAAAACTAATTCATGTTGCCGTCGGAGTGATTTTTGATTGCCCCGCTGACGAAAAAGGAAACGTCTTAATTGCCAAGCGTGCTGATTATCAGCACCAAGGTGGTTTATGGGAATTTCCAGGTGGTAAGGTCGAATCTGATGAGACTGTCCAAGTAGCGTTGCAACGAGAGTTGGAAGAAGAGCTTGGCCTAGTTTCTGAAATTAGTGATATGTCTGCATTAATGACCATTCCTTTTCATTATTCTGATAAGTCCGTTTTATTGGATGTTTGGCTTGTGCATAATGTTCAGCACTATTCTGAAACAGTAGGAAAGGAAGGCCAGCCTTTAGCTTGGGTTGATCAAAACGTATTATCGGATTATGCCTTTCCAGCAGCGAATAAGGCTATTTTGGATGCTATTAATTTACCGAAGAAAATAGCCATTACTAAAGATAATCCGAGCTCTGATATTATCTTGGCGCAGGTAGCTAATACGCTAAAAACTAATCCAAAAACTTGGATTCAGTTACGAGCACCAAGCTTAGAGCAATTTGAATATACTCAGCTAGGGATGAAGTTATATGGGCTTTGTCACGAAGCGGGTAGCAAGTTAATCTGGAACTGCCCACTAGACTGGTATCAAATCGCTTTTGCTGATGGTTTGCATTTGTCAGGGGTGAACTTTGAAAAGGCTAATCTAGATGAGCGACCCATTCCTTTATCACAATGGTTTAGTTTAGCTTGTCATAATTTAAAAGAGTTGGAATCGGCTCAAGACTTGGCTGATTATCTTTTGGTTTCTCCCGTTAAAGAAACATCAACTCATCTTGATGCTAATGCATTAACCTGGGCAGGTTTTAAAGTGATCACTCAGCAAGCAAGAATTCCCTGTTATGCTTTAGGTGGATTGAAGTTGCCTGATATTGAAGAGTCAGCTTCGCACGGTGGACAGGGTATTGCCGGTATCAGTTGTTTCTTGCAGGAACCACTGGTGGATGAACAGTTAAAGGTGAAAGAGAGTGAATATGAAAGTTAAATGCCCTACGTGTAATAAAGATGTTGTTTGGTCTGCGAAAGCACAAGATCGTCCATTTTGCAGTGAACGTTGTAAGTTAATTGATTTAGGCGCTTGGGCAGATGGCTCAAATGCCATTCCAGGAAAGAGTGTTGAGGAAGAGATGATGTCTCAGCAGTGGGAGCAAGAGCAGCAAAACTCTAATTTGCATTAGAGTTATTGAGCGAGTTTTAATAGTTCTTGATGCAAAGATTCAATTCGAGATGTTAAAGTTTCTAGCGGCTCGCTATTATCAATAATCCAATCGCCATGAGTTAAGCGTTGCTCTCGAGGAAGTTGAGCTGCAATAATACGCTTCACTTGCTCAATATCATTATTATCCCGCGAGCAGGTGCGTTCGATTTGCACGGCTTCAGGCACGTCGATAATGATCACTTTTTCAACCAGCTTAAATTGGCCACTTTCTATTAATAGCGGTGAAACTAAAATGGTGTAGGCTGAGGTTGAGCTCGCTAAATCACGAATGATTTCATCGCGAATTCTAGGATGGGTGAAGGTTTCTAATGCCTTACGCTTTTCAGAATCAGCAAACACTTGCTGGCGTAGCCAGGCTCGATTGAGGGTTTGATCGGCTAAAAGAATCTCAGGGCCAAAAAAATCTTTGATGTCATGCCAAGCAGCTTTATTAGGTTCAACGACAGTTCGAGCAGCAATATCAGCATCTACAATGTGGATTCCAAATGCTTTAAAGCGATCGCTTACCGCTGTTTTACCGCTGCCAATGCCACCGGTTAGACCGATAATTAATTTTTGCTGAGTTGTCATTAGCGGTATCTAAACCTTAGTATCTGATTCTTAGAAGTTGGCGAATTTAACTGCGGCTTTATACCGCAGGTAAATACCATTGCATGATTTCGTGGCCCCACATGGCGGCAATCCAGCCTGCTGCAGCTAAATAAGGTCCAAATGGGATAGGAATGTTTTTATCTCGTCCCATAATTAGAATACCAGCGATACCAACCACAGCACCGACCAGTGAAGAGAGTAAAATAATCATAGGTAAGAATTGCCAACCAAACCAAGCCCCTAAAGCGGCCAGTAGTTTAAAATCACCAAACCCCATACCATCTTTACCTGTGGCAAGTTTAAACAACCAATAAACAGACCAGAGTGATAAATAACCCGCTGCAGCACCAATGACCGCACTTTGCAGATCAACAAAGGTATGGTCGATATTGAGCAATAAGCCTAGCCACATCAAAGAGAGTGTCATGGTATCGGGCAAGATTTGATGGTCGATATCGATCATACTCATCGCAACCAAAGACCAAGTGAAAACCAACATAGCCGCAAGTTGTATAGACCAAGGAAACTTGATTAAAAGTGCAAGGCTTAATAATCCCGTAGCCAATTCTACTAAAGGGTAGCGAATGGATATCTTGGTCTCTTGACCTTGCTCGGCACAGCCTGAGCATTTACCTTTTAGAGCTAGATAGCTAAATATAGGGATGTTTTGCCACGCTTTCACTGGGCAATGACAGCGCGGGCAGTGGGAAGCAGGTTTGGAAAGGGTATAGGGCGTTTCTAAGTCTTTTAAGGCGCTATGTTCGGGCAAGTTGTCAGCAAGATCTTTACTATCAATTAACCAGCTACGAAAGAGCATGATGGGATAGCGTAAGATCACCACATTAACAAAGCTGCCGATCAGTAGCGACAGTATTAGGATGACAATAGGCAGTGCATAAGGCTGATGCTGCAGGTAATGCGCAACATCAGCAAAAGAAGCTAAAGAAAAGTTCATAGAGTTCTATTAGATGGAGAGTTAAATTGCTTTACCCATTTCGAAGATAGGCAAGTACATAGCTACAATCATGCCGCCGATAACGACACCGAGGAAGGACATAACTAATGGCTCCATTAATGCAGTTAAGCCATCGACCGCATTATCCACTTCATCTTCAAAATAATCGGCTGCTTTTGATAGCATGGAATCTAATGCACCTGATTCTTCACCAATACTGGTCATCTGTACAACCATATTAGGGAATACACCGGTCGCTTTCATGGCAAAGTGCATTTGTTGCCCTTGGGAAACTTCATCTCTAACTGTAAGAACGGCTTTTCGGTAAACAGAATTGCCTACTGCGCCGGCTACAGAGTCCAGCGCTTCTACAAGAGGAACACCCGCGGCAAAAGTCGTGGAGAGTACTCGGGCAAATCGAGCTACAGCTGCTTTCATCAATAAATCACCAAAAACAGGGGCTTTTAACAGTCCAGCTTCAAATTTATCCTTAAAGGCTGGGGATCGTGCTAGTGCTTGTTTTAATGAAACGACAAATGCAACAACGATACCGAGCATCACATACCAATAAGCTTGGGTCCATTCAGAAATAGCCACAACCATTTGTGTAGGAGCCGGTAGCTCTGAGCCAAAACTTTTAAACATAGTTTCAAAAGTCGGCACCACTTTAACCAATAGAATAACGGTAACAACAGAAGCAATGATTAAAGTAACGGCAGGGTACATCATAGCTTTTTTGATCTTGGCTCTAAGGGCTTCTGTTTTCTCTTTATAAACTGCTACTTTATCCAGCATTTGCTCAAGAGCACCAGACTGCTCACCGGATTCAACGAGATTACAGAATAGTTCATCAAAATGTTTTGGGTGCTTTTTGAGTGCTGAAGCAAAATCATTACCTGCAGATACGTCGTCGCGAACTTGAGCAATGAGTTCTTTAAGTGCTGCATTATCAACGCCTTCACCTACAATATCGAAAGATTGTACCAGAGGAACTCCGGCTTTCATCATGGTTGCCATTTGGCGAGTAAAGAAGGTAATGTCGGCTGAGGTGATTTTTCCACCGCTACCAAAACTAATTAGAGGTTTAGATTTCTTTTTAACTTTACCCGGCTGCACCCCTTGTTTACGTAGTTGGGCTTTTACGGTAGCAAGGTTGGGTCCTGAAGTTTCACCTTTGACCTTTTGGCCTTTTCGGTTAGTACCTTCCCATTCAAAGTGTTGCAGCTTTTGTTTGTTTTCTTTGGCCATTATTTTTATCCGCTATTTATTCTTTAGGGTCGCTAGGAGCATCAGTCGGCAGTGACTCGGTTGGCTTCTTCAAGGCTAGTAACACCTTGGGCGACTTTTTCTAATGCTGATGTTCGTAAATTATTAAAGCCTTCGTCTTTGGCTACGGCTGCAATTTCTAACGAGTTACCGCCATCCATAATAATTTTAGACAAGGCAGGAGTAATTCTTACTACTTCGTAGATACCCACTCGCCCTTTATATCCCTTATTACAAACATCGCAGCCCTTAGGCTGAAAGAACTCTCCATTAGCGATAAGCTCTTCGGTTAATCCGGCATCTAATAAAACTTGCTCAGGAATATCCGCAGGCTGTTTACAGGCACTGCATAAGCGGCGGCCTAAGCGCTGGGCAATAATTAAGCTCACAGAAGTGGCGATATTAAAGGCAGGAACTCCCATATTAGCTAAACGGGTTAGTGTTTCAGGGGCACTATTGGTGTGCAAGGTAGATAATACTAAGTGACCGGTTTGTGCTGCTTTAATTGCGATAGAGGCAGTATCGAGATCTCGAATTTCCCCCACCATCACGATATCAGGATCTTGTCGAAGGAAGGATCTTAGCGCTTCGCCAAAGTCTAGGCCGACTTTGGAGTTTACGTTTACCTGGTTGATACCTTCAAGGTTAATTTCTACAGGGTCTTCCGCAGTAGAAATATTGGTCTCTTCGGTATTAAGAATATTCAAGCCGGTATAAAGAGAAACGGTTTTACCTGACCCCGTCGGCCCTGTCACCAGAATCATGCCCTGGGGTTGAGCGAGGGCTTCCATGTAGAGAGCTTTTTGGCCTTCTTCATAACCGAGAGCATCGATGCCCATCTTGGCACTAGAAGGATCTAAAATACGTAGTACTAGCTTTTCACCCCATAGCGTAGGCAAACTATTCACGCGAAAATCAATGGCTTTATTTTTCGAGATTTTCATCTTGATACGGCCATCTTGGGGAACACGTCGCTCGGAAATATCCATTTGCGACATAACTTTTAAGCGAGCGGCAATTTTTCCTGACAAGTTAACCGGTGGGCTAGAAACTTCGTGTAATACACCATCGGTACGATAACGTACTCGATAGCGCTTCTCATAGGGCTCAAAGTGAATATCCGAAGAGCCGCCTTTTATCGCATCAAGCAGCATCTTGTTTACAAAGCGAACGATAGGCGCGTCATCCCCAGTGCCAGGCTCATCATCTTTTTTGTCTTCAGGGTTTTCAATGTCAACATCGAGATCATCGTCATCGAAATCATCAAAAGTACTATCTTCTGCAGAAATAAACTTCTCAACCATAGCCGCAAGTTTATTTTCCTCAACGATAACCGGCTCAACATTCATGCCGGTATTGAACTTGATCTCATCGATAGCGGTAATGTTGGAGGGGTCGCTTTGGGCTAAAAATAAACGATTACCGCGCTTGAAGAGTGGTAAAACCTTATGCTTTTCAACTAGGGCGTTACTTACAATGTCTTTAACCAGTAATTCAGTATCAAAAGCGGCTAAATCTAATAAAGGCAAACCAAATTCCGTTGATGCAAGGACGGCAACTTGCAGAGCATCCGCATAGCCTTTTTGTATGGCTACAGTAATAAAAGAAGATTTTTCTCTTTTCGCTATTTCAAGAGCTTGTTGAGCATGCTCAGCCTCAATAAGACCTGCTTGGTGCAAAGAACGAGCTAAACCATTTAGATTCATACAATAAGTGCTTTTTTTGTTATTACGCTGCTTTTAGTGTACTGCAATTATTGAGGAATGGGAAAGGATGCACTGCTTAAGCGCGAAGAAGTATTGATTGGAGTGATAGAGTGTGAACTAAGTAAGGCGTTCGGGGTTCTATTTTATTATTTGGCAATAAAAAAAGGCCCCGGAGGGCCTTTAAGTAATCGCGAGTTTAACTATTAGATTTCGCCATTAACGTTTTCGTGTACCCACTTACAAATTAATACTTCCATATCCGCATCTGTTCCTGGTAATCCAGCTAAAGGAGTGACAGCACCTGTTGCTGCTACATAGCCAGTACCAATCACTGCTGTCCAAGTTGTGCCTCGAGCACTACCTGTTGGACTAAGGTGTAAGCCTCCACCATCAACTTCTGTATCGATACCGCCATTAGCAGCAGTCTCAAAAGCAACTGTAATACCAGCAGAGGTTGTGCCAGCGGCAACTTTTGAGGCTGGTAGAGCCCAGGTTGCATCACTACAAGAGCCAGTAATGCCTAAGCCAGGGTTGGTTTGTAGTGCAATTGTTCCCTCAGGTAATACAGGTGTGCCAGGTAAACCAAATTGCGCTTGGAAGCAGTCGTCATCACCAGCTGCGGCACAATTATAGGCAGTATCTCCATAGACTAGACCTGGGCCACGACGAGAAGCCGTTGTTTCAATCGCACGTTGCAAGCTGGCGATTGAAGAGAATACAGCGCCTAGCTTAGAAGTTACGATATATTCACGATATGCAGGAAGGGCTACTGAAGCCAAAATACCGATGATCGCGATTACGATCATAAGTTCGATAAGGGTAAAACCTTTTTGTTGTGTTTTCATGGACTGCTCCAAATGTTTCTTTTATAGGAATGAGCTTTCAAATGAAGGCTCTTATTATTCGTATTTCATGACTTGCAGTGACTGTGCCACTTTTCGATTATTCAGAAAAATGATTTCAATAACTAGCGAAAGTACGGCAGAGCATAACTTGCGGCGAGGGCAGCGTCTAGTTCTGTAGGTAGGGTTTTTTGAAAGGATTTAAAGTTTTAATGAATATTGTGAACCAACTGACAAAAAATGTCAGTTGGTGCCATTAAATGGATTATTTTTTAAAGAAACCAATAATTGAGCCATCAGCTTCATTGATTTGAATGAACTGATTTGAAGATAATAGTGGATTTAGCTGAATTAAATCATTAGTTCTATATGGAGTTATCATTTCATTAACAATGTCAGAGAACTCTTCATATGCTGCAAACTTCGTAGGGTTTAATGAGCCTTCTTGCTTGGTTTCATCGAATTGGTAATATAATTCGTTGGTTTTTAAATGGTGAGTGCGTTCTATTACCTTATCTGCCATATCACTGGTTGCGAAAATAGTCATAAAACTAGTATTAATAAAAGCCAATGCAACGGGCCTAGTCTGATGAATTGTCCAGCTGCCATAAATCAAAGCAGCCGTTTGTACTAAAGCAATCACAAATAAATCAAACTTCAAACTGCTTTTCTTAGGGTTAAAAACGATCAAGGTTAAAAGTGGCCCTAAAACCAAATCAATGCCTATAATGATGCCGATAGCTCTCCAGCCATTTCCGGTATCGAATAAAATTCCTGGATACCAGTACTGAGTAATACAGACCAGTAGAATAAGAAATAAAGCTAGGCTGATGGCCATGTGAACTGCAAAGGCTTGGTAGCGGTTATATTCGGTTATTTCTTTTTTCAATAACATATTTTTAACTACTTATTTTTTAGTTAGAGAGAAGTTTTAAATGTTTTAACGATTTAAATTAAGCGCATTGACAAGTCAACCGCAGTACAATCCTTGGTCAAAGCACCTATGGAAATATAATCCACCCCAGTCTCCGCATAAGCGCGCAAAGTTTTGGTAGTAATACCACCAGAGGCTTCTAGTTTGGCTCTTTCATTATTCTGCGCATTCGTGAACGTCTTATTTAACTCAACAGCTTCAACCATCAAGGCAGGGCTAAAGTTATCCAGCATAATAATGTCAGCTCCAGCTTTTAAAGCCGTGGTCAGTTCCGTTAAAGATTCAACTTCAACTTCAACTTTTTTCCCTGGTGCTATCTGGTGCGCTTTTTCAACGGCTTTTTCAATACTGCCACAAGCGTGAATATGGTTTTCTTTAATCAAGAAGGCATCGTACAAGCCAATACGATGGTTATAACAACCACCGATACTAACCGCGTATTTCTGACCTACTCGTAAACCCGGTAGGGTTTTGCGGGTATCTAATAGCTTAACCCCTGTGCCTTCGACCATTTGAGCATAGTATTGGCATAAAGTAGCTGTGCCAGACAGGCTTTGTAAGAAGTTAAGAGCAGCGCGTTCACCGGTTAATAGTGAGCGAGCAGAGCCGGTGAGTTCAAATAATACTTGGTTTGGGCGCACCCATTGGCCATCGCTGACTTTCCAATCAACTGAAACGCTTGGGTCTAGTTGTTTAAAGACTTCGTTGACCCAAGCAGAGCCGGCAATAATTGCGCGGTCACGACTGATAATGCGGGCCTTAGCTTGGTTTTCAGCAGGAATTAGCTGAGCAGTGATATCGCCATTGAGAAGGTCTAGGCCTATGTCTTCTAATAACGCTTGTTTAACGGTATTGCGGATGTCGTCTTTATAAGGTGTTAAATCAAGCGCCATTTTCTACTGTCTCTATTTCAATCTGATTTTAGGGAGTTGCTTTCAAGTATCTAAAACTAGAAGCTACTCATTAATTTTGTTTTGCGCCGCTTTTGTCAGCTTAAATACCACAGGGCTCAGCAATAACAAGGCGATTAAGTTAGGAATTGCCATCAATGCATTCAAGGTATCGGCCACTAACCAAGCTAAATCCAGCTGGAAGGTCGCGCCGACAGGAATGGCTAATACCCACACAATGCGGAAAATAATAATCGATTTTACACCGAACAAGTATTCAGCGCACTTTTCACCGTAAAAAGACCAGCCTAATAAGGTTGTGAAGGCAAAAACGATTAAGCCAAATGTTACTATGTATTCACCAATTGAAGGTAGACCTTGGCTAAAGGCGGCGGAAGTTAACGTTGCCCCGGTTAACGCTTTGCCTGTTTCAGGGTCGATGACTTGCCAAGCGCCCGAAGCGACGATCACTAAACCGGTAATGGTACAGATCACTAAAGTATCAATGAAGGTACCTAGCATGGCGATGGTGCCTTGCTGTACTGGGTTATTGGTTTGCGCTGCAGCGTGGGCAATCGGTGCGCTACCTAGACCGGCTTCGTTCGAAAATACTCCGCGGGCGATACCAAAGCGAATGGCCATCCAAACACTGGCACCAGCAAAACCACCAACCGCTGAAATCGGGGTGAAGGCATAGGTAATAATGGTAGAGAAGGCTTCAGGGATACGATCAAAATAGATAACTAATAGAATTAGACCGCCAATAACATAAGCAATGGCCATAAAAGGAACCAGTTTCCCCGCGACCGTTGCTATGCGCTTAATGCCACCTAATAAAACTAAGGCCGCTAATATGGCCATGATGATGCCCGTAGCTATCTCAGGTACTTTAAAAGAGTTGTGCATAACATCAGCGACGGAGTTGGCTTGCACACCATTACCAATACCAAAACCTGCGATCATGCCAAAGAAAGCGAATGCCGTGGCCATCCATTTCCAGTTATCCCCAAGACCATTTTTGATGTAGTACATCGGGCCGCCGACAAAATTACCGTTTTCATCTTTTTCGCGATAATGAACCGCGAGTACGGCTTCGGCGTATTTAGTCGCCATACCAATCAGGGCTATGATCCACATCCAGAAAAGTGCACCGGGTCCACCCATGGCGATAGCCGTGGCTACCCCAGCGATATTACCGGTACCAATGGTGGCTGAAAGTGATGTCATTAAGGCATTAAAACCAGAAATATCCCCTTCGCCTTTGGCATCACGGCCGGCCCATAATAAAGAGAAGCCTTTTTTGATGTTTAAAATGGGATAGGCTTTTAAACCCAGAGTTAGGAAGATACCGGTAATTGCGATGAGCAATAACATGGGGGCACCCCAGGCCCAGCCATTAATGGTATTGATAATCTCGACCATGGTGTCTTCCTTTATAGATATTTATTGAATGGTGCCACTATACTCGGCTGATTGTATGAGTCAAAATCAATGCCTCAAATCTGAAAAATAAGGCTGAATTGTGAGGCGAAATGTCGTTGCGACTGTGTTTGTGCAAGATCATTGGTTGAATATTGCACAAAAATGCCCGTCGCCTAATGTTAATCAGCGTCCAGGTGAAGAAATTTCATTATTGGTGGTTCACAATATTAGCTTGCCACCCAAACAATACGGCGGGCCTTATGTCGAAGACTTTTTCTGTAATCGCTTAGATCCTAAAGCGCATCCTTATTTTGCTGAAATTTCTTCTATTGAAGTTTCAAGCCATTTGTTTATTCGCCGTGACGGCAGTGTTATTCAGTTTGTTCCTTTTAATCAACGTGCTTGGCATGCGGGTTTATCGCAGTATGGCGGGCGAGATAACTGTAATGACTTTTCGATTGGTATTGAAATGGAAGGTTGTGATGATGAGGCTTATAGTGATGAGCAATATGAGGCATTAAAGCAAGCAACATTAGCCATTATGCTGGCTTATCCTGAGATCACGACGAGTCGCATAACTGGGCATGAATTTATCTCGCCACGGCGTAAAACTGATCCAGGTCGCGCTTTTAATTGGGCAAGGTTATTTTCCGGCTTGAAGTGCTAAGCTTTTATTAGTTAACTAAGCGCATTACTCAAAGATTCATACCAAATTCTTAGTGGATTAAGACATGAAGTTTCTCATCTTATTTTTTACCCTTATGCTGCAACGATATCGGGCTATTAATCGCAGCACGACCACGAGCCGCAGTTTCGCTAAGTGGTTTAAATTATTTCAAGGCCGTTCTTGGTTCATGAAATTAGGCCGTACTGGGCGCTATATACTGGTGGTTTTCTTACCCAGCATTGTGATTGGCGGCTCTTTTGTGATTATTGAAGATCAGTTTTGGGGCTTACCCGCCATCGTGCTGGAAATTGCATTGCTTCTCTACGTATTAAGTCACGCCGATTTTGATCGTCATGTGGAGCAATATCGTACGGATCTTGCGAATGGTGACATTCAAGGGGCCTATCGCTGTGCGGATCAGTATCTATCCATTCCAGAGATAGAGCTCAGTGATAAGTTAGCAAAAATGCACGATCAGGTTTGCCATACTATTTTGCATCGTTGGTTTGAATTCTTTTTCCTCATGTTGTTCTGGTTTTTAGTATTGGGAGTGCCAGGGGTGCTCTTGGCTTGGTTCAGTTTGCAGTATTCTCAGCTAGTTCATTGTGAAGAAAAAGCGTGGCGCCCGCTGCATTGGTTATCTTGGATACCTGCGCGGTTATTAGGATTAACCTTTGCTCTGGCAGGCAATTTTGTTCAAGCAGTTACCATCTGGCAGCAAACCTTATGGAAAGGGCGTATTCCCGCAGACGTCGTTCTGTATAAAGTAGCGCTGGCGTCGTTATCTCACCAAGGTAGTGAAAAGTGCATGGACTCTATGGTTAACGCGGAATCCGATACTAAGGTTGCTTGTGATCAGATGTTGGAATTGCAAAAGTTGCACGGTCGCAGTGCGGTTGTTTGGCTAGTGATTATTGCTTTAATTACTATTGTGGGTGGAACCCTATTTTAAACTAATTCCAGTTTTAAACTAATACCAGTTCTAGCCTAATTCGAGCTTTCGCTTATAAAAAAGCGGCACCACGGACACCACTGGAATCACCGAACTCGGCTTTCACAAGCCGGGTGAAAACCTGATCTGAGAAAACATACTCGGGCAAAAATTCTGGCACGCGTTGATAGAGAAAGTCGATGTTCGACATGCCGCCACCTAAAACAATCACTTCAGGGTCAATCATATTGATCACCGTCGCTAGAGACTTGGCTAGCTGTCGCGCGTAATTATCAAATACTGCCAGTGCGTTCTTATCACCGGCTAATAAAGCTTGATGCCATTCTTTTGAGCTAAATAAGTTATCATCATTTTTAGTTACTGAAGAGTGACGCGCCGCCTGTTTTTCAAACCCAGGGCCTGATAAAAAAGTCTCAATGCAGCCCTGTTTTCCACAATAGCAAGGCAATAAGGTTTCATCTGCTTGCGGCCAAGGTAATGGATTGTGTCCCCATTCACCACAAATGGCATTAGGCCCGGATACTAGCTGTTGATTGATAACCAAGCCGCCACCACAGCCTGTACCAATAATAACGCCAAATACCGATTGAGCGCCTTTAGCTGCACCATCTAGCGCTTCAGATAGTACGAAGCAATCGGCATCGTTGGCGATCTTTACCCCACAATCGAGTGCTTGTTCTAAGTCTTGCTGAAAGTTTTGGCCAATTAAGCAGGTTGTATTTGCATTCTTTACTAGGCCTGTGGCTGGGCTGATTGCCCCAGGAATACCAATGCCGACTTGCAGGAATTTACGCTGTAATTGTAATTCACTGGCTTGAATCAGTGTTTTGATCGCCTGAACAATGGCTTGGTATTGATGAAGTGGTGTCTGGTGATCTTGAGCGATAGGGGTAGCAATACGTTTGCGTAAGAGCACTTCATTTTCTGCCGAAAGCACGATGATTTCGATTTTAGTGCCGCCTAAATCAAGGCCTACAGATAGCTTTTGCATAGGAAAATCATTTAACAGTTAGCCAATATTAAGCAGAATGCTCCGGATGATAAGAGGCTAACATTAATTTTGCGCGATCGCTAAGTTCAATCACCTTACAGCCATTGCCGTACATACTCGGGGTTATTCGGTCAGTCCACATGACTTCGGCTTTCACTTGACCTGTACGGCGACTGTCTATATTGGGTGGGATGTCGACCATGTCGAACTCAATGACCGTTCCAATTTCTAGGGGAGTATAAGAAGACAGCATGATCCCTGTGGCAGAAAAGTCGACCATCAAACCGACGTATTCTTTCGAGTCATGTTGAAATAAGCTCACGGTGCCATCTAATATTTGGCGGGCATGCATGCGATTTTCTTTGCTCATAGCGGTATACTGGCTCGAATTCTTATTATCTAAATTATAGACCTAAAAAAGCGAAGTGTTATTAAATGTCTTCGGGTCTGTATTCATGGAAAGCGAGCATGGGCAATAACATACAATTAGTATTGGGCGGAGCCCGATCGGGTAAGAGCCGATTTGCCGAGCAAGCGGCGAAAGAAAGTGGTCTTGATGTGGTCTACATTGCCACAGCGACCATTTACGATGATGAGATGCAGCAGCGTATCGACCGTCATATTAATGATCGTCCTAGTCACTGGCTAACGGTGGAAGAGCCGCTGCAGCTTGCGCAAGTATTGCAGCAATATAGTCGGGTTGATAATTGCATCTTGGTTGATTGCTTAACGCTTTGGTTAAGCAATGTGTTAATGGCTGAGCAAGATCAACAGCAAGCTGATCCGCTAGGGGTAAAATCGTTTGAAATTTATAAAAAAGATTTATTAGAAATCTTGGCAAGATTGCCGGGGCAAGTAATTTTAGTCAGTAATGAAGTGGGCCAAGGAATCGTGCCTATGGGAGAGTTGAGTCGGCGTTTTGTTGATGAAGCGGGCTGGTTACATCAGGATATTGCTCGTATCGCTCAGACAGTTACCTTAGTAGTGGCAGGCTTACCACTGCAGCTTAAAAATTAAAGATTGAGTTTAACGATGAAACAAGTTTGGTGGAAAAATGATTGCCTCGCAATCAATGAAAAGTTCAAAACCGAAGCATTAGAACGACAAGGTCTATTAACGAAACCGCCGGGATCGCTAGGGCAGTTAGAAGATCTTGCGATCACATTGGCGGGTTTATACGGCGATAATCGACCGGAGATAAAGCAGCCATTGATTACGATTTTTGCTGCCGATCATGGTGTGGTTGCTCAGGGAGTATCGGCTTTTCCACAAGCGGTCACGGTTGAGATGATACGTAATTTCGTTAACGGAGGTGCGGCAATTTCGGTTTTGGCTCAAGTGAATCAAGCGGACCTAAAAGTTGTAAATTGCGGAACCGCTTTTGAAATTGATTTTGCTGACGATTATTCGGCGTTAATTAATAAACCGATCGCAGCAGGCACGGCAGATTTAAGTTTGCAAAGTGCGATGACTGCAGAGCAGTTAGAGCAAGCGCTGATTATTGGCCAGCAAGTGGTTGAGCAGGGTAAAAAAGACGGAGCTGATCTGTTTATTGCGGGTGAGATGGGAATTGGTAATACCACCCCAGCGGCGGCATTAGGTTGTGCTTATTTATCTCATTCAGCTGAAGAAATGACTGGGCGTGGCACAGGAATCGATGATGCCGCTTGGGGAAATAAAGTTCAGGTTATTCAGCAAGGCTTAGCACGTTTGGGAACTTCAGACTCTGAGCGTTCCGCTTTATTGGGTGAAGAGATTCTGCAGCAATTAGGTGGCTTCGAAATTGCTGCGATTGCGGGTGCCTATATTCGTTGTGCACAGCTGGGTATTCCTGCGCTGGTGGATGGTTTTATTACCACGGCTGCGGCCTTAGCGGCCTGTAAAATGAATCCGCAGGTTCAAGACTGGCTATTGTTTAGCCACCAATCTGAAGAGCAAGGTCATAAATATATGTTGCAAGCTTTGCAAGCTAAGCCAATTTTAAATTTAGGTTTACGCTTAGGTGAGGGCAGTGGCGCAGCAACAGCATTACCGTTATTGCGCCAAGCCTGTGCTTTGCATAATGGCATGGCAACATTTGCCGAAGCATCCGTTTCAGGATCGGAATAATCATGAATCTGCCGCCTACCTTTGTAGATGTTATGCGCCATGGTGAGCCTGAAGGATCATGCCCTAAGGGCGGTACCATTTTACGCGGTAGTATTGATCATGTATTAACGGATAAAGGGTGGCTGCAAGCACAGCAGCGGGTCGATAGCCTATTAGAAGTTATAAAATCAGATGGTCATAACGGCTGGGATATTATTATAACGTCACCTTTAAAACGCTGTGCTGAATTTGCTCAAAAAATAAGTTCAGAAACTAAGCTACTAAATCCTGGCGCTAAAGAGCAGGAGTCACTGCCATTATTTATAAAAGAGGCTTGGCGTGAATTACATTATGGCGATTGGGAAGGTCGCAGTACCCAGAGTATCTGGCAAGATCAGCCAGACATTATGGAAAATATGTGGAAACAGCCGATGGAATTTTGCGCGCCTAATGGCGAGTCAGTCAAAGACTTCAGTCAGCGTATTGAACAAGCTTGGTTAGACCTTCTTACCGAGTTTCAGGGTAAGCGCATTTTATTAGTGTGCCATGGCGGGGTCATGCGCATTTTATTACAGCAGCTCTTATTGATGGCTCCCGAAGGAATGAATCGCTTTGCTATTCCTTATGCCGCGGCCTCACGCTTTCGAATTGATCATGGCTCTTCATCTGAACATCCTCAGCAACATTGGCCAAGCTTACTTTGTCATTTAGGCAATGAGATCAACGGTGATGTGGAAAGTAAAGTCAATGCGACTGAGAGCGACGCGTAAATGAGTAATATAAAAACAACTTGGTTTTCTTTTTGGTATGCCATCGCTTTTCTGACACGGCTTCCGGCGGTTAATTTATCAAAGGCTTTAAAGGAAAATAATAAAGCGATTAGCCAAGGTTCGTTATATTTTTATCCGGTTATTGGTTTAATAATTGGACTGGTATTAGCCGCTATTTTTTACCTTTGTCATTGGCAAGTGAATCAATCAACCCCTGTGCCTATTCCAGGTTTTGATAGTACGAGTCTTGTTATTGCCGCTTTAATGTTATTGGCGTGGTGTTTAGTTACTGGAGGCCTGCATTTAGATGGCTTAGCGGATGCTGCTGATGCTTGGGTCGGAGGTTATGGCGATAAACAGCGCACTCTGGATATTATGAAAGATCCAACGGTAGGCCCCATGGGGGCGATGCTGGTGGTTGTGGTTTTATTATTAAAGTTTGCTGCTCTGGTTGTGCTGGTTGATAAGTTTGAAGGTTGGGCTTTAATAGGCGCTATTTTAGCGATTCCAATGTTAGCGCGCTTTAGCATTTTACCATTATTTTATTTTACCCCTTATGTGCGCGAGAAGGGTTTGGGCAGTAATCTTAAACAGTCTATTAGCCCAATCATATTGATACTCGTGACGACGACCTGCCTGTTATTAAGCGTTGTTTTTTTGCAGCAGAAAGCCATTTTTATCTTAGTGCTGGCAACGGCAATTCTATTATGGGCGAGAAATATGATGCAGCAGCGCATTGGCGGTACTACTGGAGATACGGCTGGGGCAATGATCGAGGTGCAAGAAGCTTTGTTATTATGTGCTTTGGTATTGTGATTTATTATTAATGTGCCCTAGTTAAAAATTAGGGCACTGTTAGAAAAAATTAGTGCTTATTGAATTTATTGAGTTCAGCTTCCAGCTTTTGCCAGTCAAAATGCTCTTCTACTGATGCCCCTAATACTTCTAAACTTTTTTCCCGTAACTCTTGATAATCAACCAAGCTAGTTTCAGCACCTGCCCAGCGTAGAATCGATTGTAAAGCCTCGGGGGTATCCATTAATCCATGCCAATAGCTGGCCATGATTTGCTCATCATTAGAGAGCAAAGCACAAATATGATTATCGTCCGTCGCAATAATAGAGCGGTTATCGTTTGTACTCTTAGGGTTAGAAGTTACGGTCAAACCGGCATGAATTTCATAGCCTTGAATATCACAGCTTTCCTGACCAGGAAGATTTAATATTCCACTCACATTTTTTAATGTTTTCTCTGGTAATAGTTCTGTTTCAATATCCAGCCAGCCAAAGCCATCACTGCTGCCCGCGATTCCTTCTAAACCGAGTGGGTCATTAATTGTTTTCCCGAGCATTTGTAAGCCTCCGCAAATACCGAGAATTTTCCCGCCATAACGTAGATGCTGTTGTAAATAAGGAAGCCATCCTTGTTCTTTTAACCAGGCTAGGTCGGCACGGGTATTTTTCGAGCCGGGTAGAATAATTAAATCAGCTTTTGGGATATGAGAGGCTTCATTGACCTTGCTCCCCGAAATTGAAGGGCCAATTAACTCTAGGTCAACTTGTGGGTGTGCTGCTAATGGATCGAGATCGGTATGATTACTTACTCGAGGATAGATCGGCACAACGACTTTTAATCTTTGTTGATGCGCTAAGCTTTTATCTTCGATCGTTTCCGATAGGCTGACTGAATCTTCACTATCGAGATGTAGTCCCATCAAATACGGCAGAACGGCTAATACCGGCTTGCCGGTTTTCGCTTCTAGCCAATCTAAACCGGATTGTAGTAAGCCGATATCGCCGCGAAAGCGATTGATTACAAAGCCCACTACTCGGTTTTGTTCCGACTGGGATAAGCAATCAAGGGTACCAATAATATGGGCAAAGACCCCACCACGATCAATGTCGGCAATGATAATTACTGGGCAATCTACAGCTTCAGCAAAGCCCATGTTTGCAATATCACGATCACGTAAATTAATTTCTGCTGGGCTGCCCGCGCCCTCGGCCACTACCCAATCATATTGCTGGGTTAATCTTTCATGCGACGCTAATACGGCTTTCATCGCCGTAGGTTTGTAGTCGTGATACTGGCGGGCTTTCATATTTCCCGCTGATCTTGTATCACTGGCGTTACTATTTGGATTAATGATGGCTTTACCATTGATAATAACTTGGCAGCCAATATCGGAGGTCGGTTTTAATAATACCGGATTAAAATCCGTATGAGGTTTTAAGCCACAGGCTTGTGCTTGTAATGCCTGAGCGCGGCCAATCTCACCACCATCTTCAGTCACCGCACTGTTGAGCGCCATGTTCTGGGACTTAAAAGGCGCAACCGAAACCCCACGATTTTTAAGTGCGCGGCCAAGGGCGCAAACTAGGGTGCTTTTACCCGCGTCAGAAGTCGTGCCTTGAACCATGAGAGTGAGTTTTTTCGGAAGCATAAAAGGGGCAAGCCTGCTAAAATCAATGGGTTATCTAAAGTCCGTTATTTTAAGAGATTTTGTCTTGATCCTCAGCTTTTTTTCATTGTTATTGGCATTAGCGTTAGATTATCGCTTTGCGGAACCCAAAAAATATCATCCCTTAGTGGGATTTGGTTGGTATGTTGATTTTTTGCAACAGAAACTGAATAACTCTGGGAGTCAACGTTCGCAGATATTCAGTGGTATGGCTGCCGCTCTTTTAGCGATTATTCCTATCGTCGGTCTCATTATTATTGTGCAGCACTCGATGCCTACCTTTATCAATATCTTTATAGATGCCGGCTTATTGTATCTGTGTATTGGCTGGTCAAGTCTGCAGCAACATGCCACGGCAATTTATGATGAGTTAAAGGTTAATCAACTGGATCTTGCGCAGACTAAATTAAGTTGGATTGTCAGTCGTGAAACAGACCAGCTTGATAGTACTCAGGTAGCTCAAGCGAGTGTTGAGAGTGTATTGGAAAATAGCTCGGATGCATTATTCGCGACGATCTTTTGGTTTATGGTGGCTGGCGTAGAAGGCGCTGTACTTCATCGTTTGGTGAATACGTTAGATGCAATGTGGGGATATAAGACGGATAAGTTTTTATATTTTGGTCGCTTCTCGGCCTATTTTGATGATGTATTGAATTACATTCCAGCGCGGCTTACCGCTTATGGCATGGTCTTTTGTGCCAATTCGATTGAACAAGGTAAAAAGGCTCTTAATTGTTGGCGTACGCAGGCTAAGCATTGCTCTAGTCCTAATGGTGGCCCTGTAATGACCGCCGGTGCGGGAGCTCTCGATGTACGATTGAGTGATGGAGCCTATTATAAAGGTGAAAATGCCGGTAAGTGGCAAACTAAACCTCTAATGGGTTGTGGTGAACCGGCGCAATATCAATCAATTATTGATTCTCTTGAGTTGGTTAAGCGCACTTTATTATTTTGGTTATTCAGCCTTGGAGGGTTAGTTTTTGTCCTCTAACTCAGATACGGGTTCAGGCGATTCGTCTGTTTTTAGTCCAAAGCATGGTGGTGCTCTTAACGCCGCAGCGGAACATTTTTCGATTCCCGTTGATGAATGGCTAGATATCAGTACGGGCATCAATCCAACCAGTTGGCCCGTTCCGGAAATTCCAAAGGATGTTTGGCAGCGTCTACCTGAAGAGAGTGATCAGCAGAGTTTTAGCCTTGAACGCAGGGCGCTGGATTATTATCTCGCCCATGATATAGAAGGTTTAAAAACCGTACAGCAGCAAAATTTGTTGCCTTGTGCAGGGTCACAGCAAGCCATTCGCTTATTGCCTTGTTTGTATAATTCGATGCAGCAAGGTTCAAAGTCTGCTGCTAAAACGGAAGCAAAAGTCTGGGTGACTTCAGGCAGTTATGCGGAGCACGGTATTGCGTGGGAAGAGCAAGGCCATCGAGTACGAAAAGTTGCTTGCGATCGTATTTCTCAATTATTAACGCAACAGCCTGTTGATGTTTTAATTTTATTAAACCCCGATAATCCCAGTGGCCATCGCTGGCCTACGGAACAGTTGTTAAAATGGTGGTCGATACTGCATCGTCGCGGGGGCTGGTTAATAGTCGATGAAGCCTTCATGGATATGTCTCCTGAGCAGAGTCTAGTTGGCGAAGTTGAGCGGGAAGGCTTGTTTGTTTTACGCTCGGTAGGTAAGTTTTTTGGCCTTGCGGGAATACGCTTAGGGTTTGTTTTATCGGCAGAAAAAGCCATTAAGCGATTAGCCAAAATGTTAGGCCCTTGGGCTATTAGTCATCCTGCACAATACATCGGGCAGTTAGCATTACGTGATAAAGTCTGGATTGAGCAACAACGGACTGAGTTGGGTCATCAGTCTTTGCGGTTAGCGACATTATTGCGACAGTATTTTTCGGCTGATGTAAAAGGAACCGATTTGTTTTGTACGGTCTATTTTAGCGAGGCTGAAAATGTTTTTTATCAGCTGGCTAAGCAAGGTGTATTAACTCGCTTCTTACCGGTAACGACAAAAACGGAAGCTGGGCTACGTTTTGGTTTACCCGCTAATCATGAAGAAGATTGGCAACAATTAGAGTCGGCTTTATCCCATTTGAAATAGTTTTTAGAGATTATATTTTGTTACTCAATATTAAAAAAATATTCACAATTTTCAGTATGACATTCTCTTTTTTTGGGCAATCGGTTATTGCAGCCCCAATTCAAGTGACCGACGATGATGGCATTTTGCATACGTTTCCAGAGCCGGTAACGCGTATTGTTAGTTTAATGCCCCATGCGACGGAATTGTTATTTGAAATTGGTGCCGGGAATCACGTGGTAGGCGCCGTACAATATTCAGATTACCCCGAAGCCGCAAAACAGATACCTCGAGTAGGGGGTTACAGCGCGCTGAATATTGAAGCAATTGTTGCTTTAGAACCAGACCTATTAATTGCTTGGCCTGAAGGTAATCGTAATCGTGAGCTTGATCGTTTAAAAGCATTGGGGCTACCCATATTCGTTTCTGATCCCAATGAATTGGAAGATATCGCCAAGGCATTAAAACTGTATGGCGAAATAACGGGTAAACAACCTCAAGCGGAGAAAGCTCGCAGTGCTTTTAACCATAAATTAAAGCATTTACGCTCGACTTATAGTCAGCAAGAAAAAGTGAGTGTTTTTTATCAGGTGTGGAATGCGCCCTTGATGACTCAAAACGGCAATACTTTTATCAGTCGCGCTATTGAGGTGTGTGGCGGGGTGAATATTTTTGCTGATCTTCCAATGACTAATCCTCAAGTCAGTATTGAATCAATTTTAGTACAAGACCCTCAGGTGATTGTTGCTAGTGGAATGGGGCAAGCTAGACCCGAGTGGTTGGATGATTGGCGTCAGTATAAAACTTTACAAGCGGTGAAGAAAAATCAGCTCTTTCATATTCTTCCAGAACTGTTCCAACGTCCAACTTCGCGCTTCTTAATTGGAACAGAGCAATTGTGTGAAGCGATGGAGGGCGCCAGGCGTTAAGGATTTATTGGTCATTATTATTGAGGGAAGTCGGGTTGATTCTAAGATTAGATGTACCATTTTAGGCCAATAACCCAAAAACCTGTCTAAATGGTTAGGTTTTTATTGTTTGTTATCCGAATCTTTATCTATACTGAATTGCAGCTATGCAACATTCTATTAGGACAAGGATTCTATGGACGATTACAAAGAGACTCAAGATAACGACCCAATTGAAACGAAAGAGTGGGTTGATGCCATACATTCAGTTATCCGCGCCGAAGGTATTGAACGTGCTCATTTCTTAATTGAGCGTATTGCTGAACGTGCAACGAAAAACGGCGCTCCACTACCTTATGCGCTAAAAACACCTTATAGAAATACAATTCCACCAGAAGCCGAAGCGCCTTTACCTGGGGATTTATTTATTGAGCGCCGTATTCGATCTTTAATTCGTTGGAATGCTTTGGCCATGGTGAGTCGCGCAAACGTTGCCGATGCAGGTGATTTGGGCGGGCATATTTCAAGCTTTGCTTCTAGTGCCACTTTATACGATGTGGGCTTTAATCACTTCTTCCGCGCACCCAATCCCGATAGTGAAGAATCGCCATTAGGAGATTTAATCTATTACCAAGGTCATGTTGCTCCCGGTATTTATGCGCGTTCGTATTTGGAGGGACGCTTTGATGAAAAAGACTTAGAGTCTTATCGTCGTGAGGCGTTGAAACCGGGTTTATCTTCTTATCCACACCCAAAATTAATGCCGGACTACTGGCAGTTCCCAACAGTTTCTATGGGCCTAGGTCCACTGCAAGCTATCTATCAAGCACACTTTATGCGTTATATGTCGGCTCGAGAGTTGGTGCCACGTAAAGACCGTAAGGTTTGGGCTTTTCTTGGGGATGGTGAGTGCGATGAGCCAGAAAGCTTAGGAGCAATCTCTCTTGCCGGTCGCGAAAAATTAGAAAACCTGATTTTTGTGGTGAACTGTAACCTGCAGCGTCTTGATGGCCCTGTTAGGGGGAACGGTAAGATTATTCAAGAATTAGAAAGCTCTTTCCGTGGTGCAGGCTGGAATGTGATCAAGGTTGTTTGGGGTCGTTTCTGGGATCCGCTATTAGCCAAAGATCGTAAAGGCTATTTGCAGAAACGTATGGATGAAACTGTGGATGGCGAATTCCAAAACTACAAAGCGAAGGGGGGACAATATACCCGTGAACATTTCTTTGAAAAGTATCCTGAGCTAAAAGAATTAATTAAAGATATGAGCGATGAAGATATCTTTAATTTGAACCGTGGTGGTCACGATCCGTATAAAGTCTTCGCCGCGTATCAGCAGGCAATGAATCATAAAGGTCAGCCTACTGTCATTCTTGCCCATACGGTAAAAGGTTATGGTATGGGGCCAGAGGCGGAAGCGCAAAACCCAAGTCACTCGGTGAAGAAATTGGACTTCGATAGTTTAAAAGCGTTCCGTGATCGTTTTGATGTACCGATTCGTGATGAAGATTTAGAAAAATTACCTTTCTATCGCCCTGCGGAAGATAGCCCCGAGATGATGTACTTACGCAAGCAGCGTGAAAAACTTGGTGGTTATATGCCGGTGCGTACTGAAACGTGGCAAGCGTTAAAAGCACCAGAACTGGCGAGCTTTAAAGGTCAATTAGATGGCAGTGGTGAGCGTGAAATTTCATCGACCATGGCGTTTGTGCGTATTCTTTCTCAACTAGTAAAAGATAAAAGTTTAGGTGAGCGTGTGGTACCGATTGTGCCGGATGAAGCGCGAACTTTTGGTATGGAAGGTATGTTCCGTCAGCTCGGTATTTATTCATCTGAAGGCCAGCTGTATAACCCAGTCGACTCTGGGCAGATGATGTATTACCGCGAAGATAAAAAAGGCCGAATTCTAGAAGAAGGTATTAACGAAGCCGGTGCATTTGCTGCGTGGATGGCAGCGGCAACATCTTATAGTACGAATAGCTTGGCTATGGTGCCTGTGTATGTTTTTTATTCTATGTTTGGTTTCCAGCGCATTGGTGATTTGGCTTGGGCAGCTGGTGACATGCAAGCGCAAGGTTTCTTAATTGGTGCGACTTCTGGGCGAACCACATTAAACGGTGAAGGTTTACAGCACCAAGATGGCCATAGCCATATCTTAGCTTCCAGTATTCCAAACTGCGTCAGTTACGACCCAACTTATGGTTATGAGCTGGCGGTGATTATGCAAGATGGTCTGCACCGTATGTATGAGAAGAAAGAAAAAGTCTTCTATTACATCACCACCATGAACGAAAACTATACTCATCATGCGATGCCAGAAGGTGCTGAAGAAGGTATTCGGCGTGGTATGTATCCATTGACGACTGTGGGTGAGGCTGGGAAAAATAATGAAAATTGCATTCAGCTATTAGGTTGTGGGGCGATTCTTTTGCAAGTCGAAAAAGCCGCGGCTTGGCTTGCTGAAAAAGGAATTTGTTCCCAAGTATGGAGCGTGACTTCGTTTAATGAATTACGTCGTGATGGTTTAGGGTGCGAGCGCCAAGATTATTTATCGGCCGGTGAAAATATCGAGGAGCCGTATGTAACACGACAGTTGAAAAATACATCTGGGCCAATTATTGCGGCAACGGATTATATGAAAACCTATGCTGATCAAATTCGTCCTTATATTCCTGAAGATCGTGAATATAAAGTATTGGGTACTGATGGCTTTGGCCGTAGTGATACGCGGGAAAACTTGCGCCACTTCTTTGAGGTTGATTGGCAGCATGTTGCTTGGGCATCGTTATATGAGCTTAAGAAGCAAGGTAAAATTACCGACGACGTGCTGGCACAAGCTCGAATCGAATTGGAAATAAATTCCGCAAAACTAGACCCATTATACAGCTAAGGACGGTGATTATATGACGATTGAATCATTAACAGTCCCAGATTTAGGTGGGGCGGAACAAGTAGAAGTAATTGAAATATTAGTCGCAGCCGGTGATTCGGTTAGCGCTGAAGAAAGCATCATTGTATTAGAAACCGATAAAGCGACGATGGAGATTCCATCGCCGCTTAATGGTGTTATTGCTTCTTTATCAATTAATGTGGGTGATAAATTAAACGAGGGAGACCAATACGGTGAAATTGAAACTTCTGGAAAGACAGAAGGGCCTGTAAAGACCGCAGAGGTTGCAGAAAAGACAACTGAGAAACCAGTTGAAAAACAGCAAGATACACCTGTCGCAGCAAAAGCCGAAGTAGGAGCGGGGGGGGGGAGTTTAGAAGTAATACCCGTTCCGGATCTTGGTGGCTCCGATCAAGTTGAAGTGATCGAGCTGCTGGTCAAGGTCGGTGAAGAGGTGGATGCCGAACAATCGGTATTAACCTTAGAAACAGATAAAGCGTCAATGGAAATTCCTGCGGGGAAGTCAGGTCGAGTCGAGAAAATTTTATTAACCCTAGGGGATAAAGTCTCGGTGGGTGATGCCATGATTGAGTTAATGGTATCAAGTGCTTCAGTTGCATCAAGCCCTGCTAAAGTTGAGCCTGCTGAGGATGTGAAAGCAGCTCCTTCCAAGCCTCAACCAGAATCCCTGACTATCAACAAAGCATCTAACGTTGTTGCGGATGTAAAACCTTCGGCTAATGTCCATGCGGGCCCTGCTGTTCGTAAGCTGGCTCGTGAGTTTGGTGTTGATTTAGCTTTAGTCAAAGCCAGTGGCATTCGCGGTCGGGTAACAAAGGATGATGTTCAAAATCATGTGAAAGCCGCACTGCAAAACCCTCAAGTCGCAGGAACAGGCATACCAAAAGTTGCTGCCGTTGATTTTAGCAAGTTTGGTGATATTGAAAGTTTACCCTTAAATAAAATCAAGCTAGCGACAGCGAAAAATATGACTGCGGCATGGCTTAACGTGCCTCAGGTAACGCAGTTTGATCAGGCAGATATTACTGAGCTAGAAAGTTTTAGAAAGCAGGTTAATAGTAAACCTGATGTTGAGCAGAAATTATCGGCTGTGCCGTTTGTTATGAAAGCCTTAGCCACAGCAATGAAGGAGTTTCCTCAGTTCAATGCATCATTGTCGGCTGATGGTCAGTCATTAATTCATAAAAAATACATCCATATTGGTGTTGCGGTAGATACGCCGAATGGCCTATTAGTGCCAGTAATCCGTGATGTTGACCAGAAGAACGTTACAGAAATTGCACAGGATTTAACCGATAAGGCACATAAAGCCCGAGCAGGTAAGTTAGGATTAGCGGACATGCAAGGCGGCTGTCTCAGCGTGTCTAGTCTTGGCGGCATTGGTGGTACGGCATTTACGCCCATCGTCAATGCGCCCGAAGTCGCTATTCTCGGTTTATCCCGTGCAGAAATGAAACCCATGTGGAATGGTAGCGATTTTGTGCCTAAGCTTATGTTACCACTGTCACTTTCTTATGATCATAGAGTGATTGATGGCGCAGAAGCGGCAAGATTTAGTCAACGTTTGGCCGCACTGCTAGGAGATATAAGAAACCTAATACTTTAGATATTTACGTAAAGAGATCTAAAGCTATGACACTCTTAATTTGATAGGGGTAGTAAAATAGGTATGTTGAATAATAAGCATAATAAAGAAGTGAGGGATTTATGCTAAAAACGATTCTGTGGCCTGCTATACGTTTAATGGGCCGACTGAGCTATGCCGCTAAATTCGGCTTAATTAGTTTTTTATTCATGGTGCCCTTAGTTTTTTTAAGTGGCCAAGTATTTTACGCATCCTATCAAAGTCTGAAAAAGACAGAGAGTGAAATGATTGCGGTACACAATATCCATAAAGTGATGGATGTTGTGTACGCGATTGAAGACTTTCGTAATCACGCAGCTCCATTAGTTTTCCAGGTCGATTCTGAATTGAAAAGTCGAATGGACGAATATCGTTCAAATATCGATAAGCAATTTAAGAAAGCGTTGAATGAAATCGATAATGAAGAGCTCAGCAATCAATTATTAGCTTTTAAAAAGAATAACTTCAGTAAATTAAGTATTGATGGCGATTCGCGTACACCGACCTTACCAGATCAATTCAATTTTTATCAGCAAGTGATTGATCAGCTCTATTTGGTATTGAATCAATATGCTCAAAGTACTGGATTGGCATTAGACTCTGATCCTGAAATTCAGCAGTTAATGTTAATTACTTTAACCAATGCTCCTATAATCCGAGACGTCACTGGCCTAGGCTATGCAGCGGGTATTTTTGCTATGGTAGAAAAATACTTACAGTCGATGACTTATGATTTTTTAAATGACGTTTATGACCAAATTGTCGCAGTGGAACCTGACGTACAGCTAGTGAAAACCAGCCTTGAAGGGTTAGGCTTATTGGCTGTGGCTGAACAAGCGGCGTTATCTGGTAAAGGCATGATTGATATTCAAGTCACTTTAGATGAGGAGGTCATTGCCGCGACAAATTTAAATATGACGTGGACACAGTTTGAAACCTTTTCTCAGCCGAAAATTAAAGCTCAGCGAGAGCTCGATAATATGATCTTGCCTTTAATTGCGAAAAAATTACAAAAGCGCCTTGATGATCAAACTTCACATATGTTCACGACGGCAGCGGTATTATTAACAGTAATGTCGATAATTATTTATTTATATTCTGCTTTCTTCTTATCGGTTCAATACTCTATTGCTCGTTTCTTTTCTGCGGCGCAGAAAATAGCTCAAGGGGACTTAACCCAAACCATTAATTTTGATGGTAAAGATGAAATGGGTCAGTTAAGAGATGCCTTCAACGAAATGACTTCAGAAGTCCGTGGTATTTTATCGACGGTGAAAGATACTGCAGAGAACGTGGGTGAAAAAGTTTCTGATGTTGAAACCATTGCCAATAGCAGCCGACAGGCGGTTAATACTCAAATGGCCCAGACCGAAGAAGTCGCTAATACTATTACGGACATGTCTGAGCGGGCAATTACCGTTGTTAGTATGGCGGGAGATGCGGAACAGGCGGCATTATCAGGTGCCGAACGTTCAACTCAGGCTGGTGAAGTTGTTAATCATGTAATTACTGATGTGCAGCACTTATCGGAAGAAATGAGCAACTCAATGGAAGCAGTTAATCGCTTAGCGGATAACTCAACCAATATCAGTTCAATATTAGGGACTATTAAAGGTATTGCTGAGCAAACCAACTTGTTAGCACTTAATGCGGCGATTGAAGCAGCACGAGCAGGTGAGCAAGGTCGAGGTTTTGCCGTAGTAGCAGACGAAGTGAGAACATTAGCGAGCCGCACTCAAGGTTCAGCTGAAGAAATTGAAGGTCTAATTAAGGAAGTTCAGCAAAATATTCAACGTGCTGTAGATACCATGGAAGTGAATCGTACTATGGTCGATAAAACTGTAGATAGTTCAGGGCAGGTGGGTGAGGCATTAGAAAGTATTCAAGGCAGTATGCGCGAGATTCAAAATAAGACGTTAGAAATTGTTTCTACGGCAAGTAATCAGCAAGAAGCAGCTAAGGCACTTGATAGTAACTTATCGGTAATCCGTGAACATGGTGAAGAAACGGTAAAAAATGTTGAAGGAACGGTAAATGCTGTGCGTCAGACCCAGTCATTGACTGAGTCTTTAACACAAAGAGTTGAGCGTTTTAAAGTTTAACTCTTTTAAAATTTAACCTTTTTTAGAAACAGTATGGCGGCTTTTCCACAATACTTCTTGGCCGCCATCTTCCCTCGCAATGCTTCTCGCAAGTACAAAGAAAAAGTCCGATAAACGATTAAGATATTGTACTGATAATGCACTAATTTCATTACCGATTTCTTGCTCTTCATTAGCAAGCGCTACAATCGAGCGTTCAGCACGTCGGCATACGGTTCTTGCCATATGGCAATACGATGCGGCTTTATTACCCCCTGGTAGAATAAAATCTTTAAGCGGGGGTAGGGCTTCGTTGATTTCAACCAGCGTATTCTCTAAATCTTCTAACATGTTCGGAGCAAGGGCTTTATATCCTGGTACACAAAGCTCACCGCCAAGATCAAATAAGTCATGCTGAATTTGACTGAGAATAGCTTGGTGAGGATTTTGAGCATCCAGTTCAGAGGCTAATACCCCCACCCATGAATTCACTTCATCCACCTCGCCGATGACGTTAATGCGGGTAGAGGTTTTAGATATTCGACTACCATCACCTAAGCCTGTTTCGCCCTTATCACCTGTTTTGGTGGAGATTTTAGATAGTCGATTGCCCATTTTATTATCCTCGTATGCTCTTTTATTGTACTGTCAAAAATTCAATGCGTTTTGCCGGCATATCCAGATCAATGAAATCGCCATTAATTGTATTCGTGTCAGTATCCATAACAAAGATACCAGGAGCATCAGAGTTAGAAATACCTAACCATAAACGGTCATTAGTATCGATGTTGATATCACTAATTTCTTTGGAATTTAATTCAGCTGGCTCTGATAATAAAGCAATCATACCCGTGGTAGGGTTGATAGTTGCAATTTTAGTTTCTAACGTTGTATAACCTTGTTCAAGATTTAAGGTTGCATAGGCAAGTTGATCACTTACTACGGCAACGTCTAAAACGTGATAATAAGTATCATTGCTCGCATCTTCATCATCACTAAAATCAATTAGGCTTGGGAAACTAGTATTATTGATTAAGTTAGTCACGGCATAGGTTGTAGCATGTATTTTATCTAGAGCGCCTGTGTCAGAGTCATAACCACCGCGGCCAGCAACATATATTTGACCATTATGAGTCTCAACAGTAAAAGGGTTTGTGCCAGTAAGTGGGATCCCTTTTAGGCCATCCAGTTGAGGGTTTGTATCAATTTCTAGGTTTGTTGCTAAATCGATTACGGCAACATAAGCCTGCTGTTTAGACCAGTCAGCGCCTAGACGTTGCAGTGCAACAAATAATTTATTATCGACAACTTTTGCGTCTACCATTCTTGGGAAGTCAGCCCCCTCGAAGGTATAGGCAGATAAGTCAATATAACCTTTAATGGTTGCTGAGATAGGATCTATCTGCATTATCGTAGTGCTGCCATAACGAATTAAGTAAGCATTGTTATTATATTGCTGAATCAAAGTATATGTATTGGAAGAACCCTCTCCATTATCATTGACAGAGTGGCTAGTTTCACTTTTTTGTAAGCTAGATAAAGCATTATATTTATCTAGAGTATCAATGTCTTTTTTACCAATGTGGTACAAAATATTATTGAAAGTAGATATGGTAAAGTTTGATTTATCTTGAATTAATAAACCCTGCTCGGCTGTTCGCTCACTGTTTTGGCTACCAACAGCAACTTGGCTACTGGTATAATCCGCAGCAACCATTTGTACTGCGTAAGAGTCTTCAGATATACTGAAATCTTTGGAGTTATCATCTCCTCCACAACCTATTAAAAGACTGGATGCGATAAAAAGTAAAGTGATTTTCTTCATGTTAATTCCTTTCGATTATTTAAATGAATAGTTAAAAAATAACAGCCATTGGCGACCAATCGCATGCCTGTTGGTAAAATCTTTATATTGACTATCAGTTAGGTTTTGTACTTTTCCACCTATAGTTATGCTGTCATGACGATAATGATAGTTGGCGGCCATTATTGAATGGTCTTCCCCATTTACAATATTACTGCGGTCAATATATAGGAGGCCGCTGGTTTTGTGAGTTAGTTTGAAATCATGAGGACCCAGTTTATAACCTGCCATTAGACCAATATTTGAATGGTAAATGCCCGCTATTTTTTTATTGTCAAAAGACTTAATATCTTCATCTGTAACTAAGCTATCGTAAAAATCTAAAGATGCCTGACTATAAAAATACTGCCCCTGTAAGCGCCATGTAGATTCAATACCCATTAAAGTCGCTTGGCTGCTATTTTCGTATCTACCTATACCGCGAGAGTCATAAACAGGAACGATTGCATCTTCTAATTGACGGTAGAAAATAGACGAAGTTAATTGCTGTTGATCACTCATTCTAAATAATAAATCGATAGCAAGTGTTCTACTGGTTTCTGCTAATAAGTCTTCATTACCTAATAATAATCCTCTATCGCCATATCGCTGAAATAGACTCGGTGTTTTATGACTTTTTTTAAGAGAGAGTTGTGCTTCGTGTTGATTAAAGTAATATCCGTATTTAAAGTTATAGCCATAAAAAATTTGGTTACTTTCATTCGAACTGGAAATAGTGCTTCTTTTTCGGTTGTAGCTATTACTAGCTTTGCGGTAGAAATCAAAAGAAATATCATGATTTTTCTTTAAATCTATCCATTTACCGGCAATTAAAATAGTTAAACTTTTTTGATAGGCAAGTTGATCGCAACTACCTTGAGGAGTATCGCATTCATAACTATCGGTATCGTCTGTATGACGACTAGCAAAGCCTTCTTCAAACCCTTGTAGTTGACTTTGAAATAACCAATTTTTTATTTCAATTTTAGATTGCCCTTGTAATTCAACCTTATATTGGTTGAAATCGTCGTTATCCATACCTAAACCGATGAGTCCATCGGGATCTTGATAGCGTTCATCGACTTTGTTTAGATACAATTGCCATTGGTGATCACTCATTATTTTAGCATTTGATATCTGGTGATTAAATTGATAGTTATCTGTAGCCGATAAAGAAAAGTCTTCTTGAGATAATTGGGCTGAATTATCGGGGTTATTTCTGAAATAATAGGGTATGTTTTTATCTTGTTGGTTATAGCGCCCAGAAATGGTTAATGATTCAAATTGTTGAATGAGCTGTAAACTTGAACGTCGAAACTCGGCATTTTCAAGGGGGCGAATTTGATTCTGATTTTGACTATCATTATATGGGCTTGGAACAGGGTAGTCATAGTTGTTAGCACTCTGCTCGTGGTCATATTGGACCGAAAGTCCTTGCGATGGCTGGCTGCTCATCGCAAAAGCATAAGTTGACTCTGATCCATACCGCATTGAAAGTGTATGGCCACTTCCTTGCACGCGTGTCACTATGTTAATTGTACCGCCTATCGCGCGGTCGCTTAGATCAAAAGAACTTCCCGAGCGACTTATTTCAATTCTTTCAATTTGGTTTATGGGAATGCTATTGAGATCATAACTTCCGTATTGGCTATTATTGACCGCGATACCGTTTATAAGTAGTTGAGTCTGGCTTGAGTTCGCGCCTCGAATAGATATTAGGGCAGGATTACCTAGCCCACCTGATTGCTGGACTTGCATACCATTTTGCTGTTCTAGGAAGCTTGCTAGGTTTTCATAGCGATTGATAAATTCAGAACGTTCAAATACTTGAAAGTTCATCGTCATCAATTCATCTTTAGAAGAATTAATAGTGATTTTATCTAGTTGTAAGTCTGTTTCTGCTAGGCCGTTAGCCGTAACAAAAAGAGAAATTATCAAACTGAAATAACGCATTCAGACCACTTTAGTTAAGTCGTAGCGATAAGGCGAGGGCGCGGTATCTTCAACACCCATAGCCGCCCTCCGCAACATAAGATCATTCGATTAGGCCGGTATCCGGGCTGACGGCTTGGAAGTTATTCCTCTTATTGCACCTTCCCATAGGCTCGATCTTGAGGGAATACCCAAAAGAGAGCGCCACAGTGGCATATTGCAAATAAGTTAAGCCGATCACCGTTGCGGGGGCAGCGTTGGATTCGTATGCGTTGCAGTGACTTACCAAACTTCCCGTTTAACTGCTAGGTAAGAATACCTAGAAGCACCTAAATGAGCGCGCAGATTAAGGCTAATTGCTATATGGGTCAAGCAATAGTCAGCTTATTACTATGAAACTTTCCACTGCTGACATGAGGGTTGCTAATACTAAGACTTTTTACTATAGGGTTCATTAGGAAGACGGATGGTGAAGCAGGCTCCCTCATTAGGGCTGCTTTCTATATCCAGTTGACCATGATGGTGCGCTGTAATAATGAAATAGGAAACAGATAAGCCTAATCCAGTACCTAGGCCAATGTCTTTGGTGGTGAAGAAGGGCTCAAATATCCTACGTCGAGTTTCCGCATTCATTCCCGGCCCATTATCATGTACTTTAATGTAGGTATTTAAACTATCTTGATGAACATCGAGCTCAATTTTAGGTGCCCAAGGTGTTTGCTCTGGTGGCTGGTAATCAGAAAGGGCTTGAGCTGCATTTTGTAATAGGTTGAGAATGACTTGCTCAATCTCTGAAGGAATGCAGTAGAGCGTTTTTCCTTCTTCTATGCTAGTAAGGTCAATATCAATCGATTTGAGATCTAAGTCAGCTCGAGCAATGGTCAGGGTTCTATCAATCAGTTCTTTAACCAAGGTTTCACTTAATTGCTGTTGATTGCCACGAGAAAATTGCAGCATATTTGAGACGATACTGGCTGCTCTTTGCCCTGCATCCTGGATATTATTAATGAATTTGTATATCTGACGCTGCTCGAGATATTGCTCCATCGCCGGTAGGTCAAGTTGTTTATCATCGGCAACTTGTTGGTTCACCGCACTCTGAATATTTAAACGCCGTTGGATGTTTTGCACACCTTGTAAGATAGCGCCGAGAGGGTTATTAATTTCATGAGCCATGCCAGCAGCTAAGCCACCAACAGATTTCATTTTTTCAGTTTGCATGATGACCTCTTCCATTTTTTCACGTTGGCTAATGTCGTCAATGCGTATTACAAGTCCTTTTAACGTATCGTCTTTTAGCGGATAGACTGTGATATCTGCGGGGAAATTTCCTATCGGTAGAGATAGTCTAAGGCGCTCAATTTTTTTAACGCTGTTTTGTTCTAAACTTTCTAATAATAGATCATTAAGTATTTCTAATTGATCAATATAATTCGCTAAGCGTTTACCGACTAAAGGATGGCGTTCCTCGGCTAACCAGTCTGCGGCTTGTTGATTGCATTGAATGATGAAGCCATTTTGATCTAAGGTGAACAGTGCCGAAGGCATAGAGTCAATAATGTTGTCTAAAAAACTACGGGTATGGGTTAGCTGGGTTTCGACCGATTTTCGAATGGTTATCTCTTGCGCCAATTTTTCATTGATTTGGCGAGTCTCATTGGAAAGGCGTATGGCTCGAATACGAGCGCTCTCTGCTTTTTCTTTTTCTCTGGTTAGAATACTTTCTCTGTCTTCGTTAACGATTATAAGCTGGTTAAGTTCTTGGCTTAGCTTTTCAGTATCTGCATCGTCAAGAGTAAATCGGGTTTTTTGATTGGGAGCAGATTGGATCGTTTTAATCGTCGTCAATAAATTTTGATAAGGCTGGCGTTGCCAAAAACGAATGCTGTTGTATAAAAAGAATAATAACAATGTGGAAATTGTGACAATTAAAAGTGTTGTTGATAATGTATCGGCATAAAAAAACTGAGGGAGGATAATGTTCGATTCAATAATGAGATTTAAATAACGCTCATTATTGGGATTGTTAAGTTCATAGATGAATTGGCTATCGGTGATGTGTTGAACATTATCTAATTTTACCGGTAAGCTTCTCGTGCAAATGTTGGAGCAAGCATAAATGATTCTATTATTATTGGCATTGTATAGGGCAACTTCTTGAATTAAATAATGCCTTACCATGCTATTTGCAAGAGCTTGTAAGGATTGAATGTCGTCGGGATTTTGTTGTAATTGCAGTTGGAATATTTCAGCGAAAGAGCGACTAATTTCTGGACCTAGTTGTTCACGCCCAATACGATCCGCGGCCGTTATATAAGAAACAGTTGCGAGAATAACAATGGCGATGCATGTAATTATAGTAGCGGTAATAACTTTCTGACGTACTAACACTGTTTTTCCTGAACATTAGTATTCGCGAAGTTATTGATATTAGCACAGCTGCTTGAAATACAACGAAATAGTTTCAATCATCTTGTCGTAGTGACTTAATCTTAGAATGAAGCAATTGGTTAATAGGTACTGGAATATTGTTTTCTATCGCCTTGTTTACTAAATAGCCGTTAATATAGTCAATTTCTGTGACTTGCTGATTACGAACATCTTGAAGCATTGACGATATATTATGCTGAGTTGCTTGAGCTATAGAGGTCGCACGTTGAAGAAGTTCAAAGCTGAGTGACCATTGCATCTGATTGTAGAAGTCTTGAATTTCAAAGCATAGGGCTTTGAACTCCGAATATGCCTTTTTATTTGTTAATAATTCTCCATTAGGACAATCATAGATCACCGTTAAAGGGTTGATTACCGCATTAATGGCTAATTTATCGAGTAATATCTGTTTAATATTATCTTGTTCGATATGTGTTCCAGATAGTCGCGATAGATCGAGTTTAAGATCTTCTTTTGGTCCTGCGTAATAGCCCCATTGAGTTGTCCCTTTGCCTGCATATTGAATATGTTCTCGACTTATTCGATTGGCGCCTTCTGTTGTCGATGCTGCGAATAAAGCATTATCTGGGTAGAGCTGATGAATTTCATCCTGTTGACCAAAGCCATTTTGCAATAATACGATTTGAGTATTTGATTTGAGCACTCGTTGCCATTCTTGCAGGGCGCTGAGGCATTGGGGTGCCTTACAGCAAACCAGCAAAATATCTAAGCTTTCGCCTTGCCATGCAGGGAGCTCAAACTTGGTGCTTAGATCGCCATTATGCAAGGTGAAATTGAAATGACTGGAGTTACCTCTTGCTAAGGCATAACACTTTACACTAGAAGAAATTTGGCTGGCAATGAGGCAGCCAATTGAGCCTAGGCCAAGGATGCCAATAGCCGATGAAGAGCTAGGCGTAGCGAGTGATGTTACGTTGAGAGAAGGATGATTCATGGGGCCATTATAGCCCCATCAATTATTTAAGCACTAGCCGATTGAGAAAGTATGGGGAGGTTTTGTGTATGCAAGTCTTCTTGCCAACCCTGTTGTAATTTATTCAAAAAGGACTCCGGATGTTGGTTTGGAATGCTTCTCAACCAACCATTAATGATGGTTTCATCTAGGTCAAAAATATAAATTAGCTGATTGATAGAGCAATGACTTTGCAATAATAGCCATATTGTTAATGGCTCTACTTGAAAATATTGGCGTCTAAACCTTGGGTGGCGAACTTGTTCAATAGGCGCCCCTAATAATGAACAGATCAGTTCTTCTGCTTGCTGCCGTAAATTAATAACTTGCTCAGTACTGGGTGCTGGATCATTAGATTTAGCGGCTAAATGGCTGGCAATATACTGATCACTGGCGATCGCTTGGTAGAGGCGGTTTTTGGCTTGCTGTATATCCCAAGGCTCACACTGCTCCATCATTCGTTCATAACGTAAGGCGCTATTGAAACGATGTTTCGCGAGGCGTTTTAGCATTCTATGACTGGCTAGCCATGTTGGCTGATGGTCATGACGGTAATGTGAATCGGAACTCCATGGATAAACTTCGGGTCTTGCAACTAGGCCTTCGCGAACAGGAAGGTGGTGCAGTTCCATTACTAGAGGTACTAAAAATGCGTCTTCTTCGATAAAAACGACATTGGCAGATTCTGAGAGTATCTGTTGGTGTTTATGCCAGAGCTTAAAATGGAGCTCTTGCATATGTGCTCGAATATTATCCAATACAATTTGCCAATCTTGAGAGCAATGCATCACCCAATGTGCTTTATATTCAAAGAATACATAAGCGATGAGCTCGCAGCCTTCTTCTTGGCTAAGTATTTTCTTAAAGTACTCGTATTCGAATACTGAGCGAAATAGAGGGGCATCTTTTGCGCCGTGAACCTCAAAATAGTAGGTTCCAGCTCCATTGAGTATCATTCTTTTATCCATACTCATAATGTAGTCGATTATTGCCAGAGTGCCATTTAAAGGGTATATATAGCGCAATTATTAAAGAATTAACCAATTAATCATCTAAGAATGGAGTAGTAGCTTATGCCATCTTTTGACATAGTTTCAGAAATTGAGAAACACGAAGCCCAGAACGCTGTAGATTCAGCCAATCGTGAAGTCGGTACTCGCTTTGACTTTAAAGGGGTGAATGCAACCTTTGAATTGAAAGATAAAGACGTGACGTTAACGGCTAATGAAGAGTTTCAAATTGAACAGATGAAGCCGATATTAGAAGGTAGTTTGATCAAACGTAAGATCAAAATCTCTTGTCTTGAATACGGTAAGTTGATGGGCGCTGGCAAGCAGGTAAAAATGGCTGCGACGTTACGTCAAGGTATTGATAAAGACCTAGGTCGTATTATCAATAAAAAGATTAAAGAAAGTAAGATCAAGGTAACTTCGGCGGTTCAAGGTGAAATGGTACGAGTTACGGGTAAGAAACGTGATGAATTGCAGCAAGTTATGCAGATGCTGAAAGCGGACGAAAGCATTGAATTGCCGTTATTGTTTAAAAATTTCAAGGATTAAAACTGCGAAGCAGTTTTAGTTCTTGTGTTTGCGAAGCAGTTTTAGTTCTTGTGTTTGCGAAGCAGTTTTAGTTCTTGTGTTTGCGAAGCAGTTTTAGTTCTTGTGTTTGCGAAGCAGTTTTAGTTCT
>ENA-ORXI01000091-ORXI01000091.1-sediment-metagenome-genome-assembly--contig:-NODE-91-length-63059-cov-10.553952_pt1 | contig 63059 bp, 49 predicted proteins | sample MGYA00237861_ERZ511468 | MGnify/ENA primary metagenome ERZ511468 (study PRJEB26299, sample SAMN06266213) | sediment metagenome | isolation source: Hudson Canyon methane seep mesocosm | place: USA:Hudson...
AAACTCGACGAGTTATACCCACAGTTATGCCCTAAATTACAAGCACTTTGGGATGAAACCAAAGCCAAAAAAGCAGCGCTTGCAAAATAAAATGCTATGAGCTTACGCGATTATTTAAGCTCGAGATAACAAAAAAGGAATTTGTGATGCCGGAAGCCTTTGGCACGGTTTTATTAAAAACCTCTGCAGAAATTATGGCCGACATTGAAGGCTGTGGTGAATCGGTGGGTTATGAAAACATAGAATGGCTTCTGCAAGAGGCAGGGGTTGATCCTGCATTGACCGATATTTCATCTTATGACTGTTTCTCCGTAGAAGATGACGTTGTTATTGAGAAAGGCTTTTTAGTGATAACGGTTTTTGGCACAGAATGGATGGCGTGCCTGAATGCTTTGCTACGCCAAGGGATTAACATTGAAGCCTATGGCCATATTCAGGACGAGTTTGGTGCTGAAGGTTATTACGCATTAACGCAAACAGGAAAGACAATAGATAGGACACCCATCTTAGTGCTATCCTAGTGCTGCCAAAGACAATAGATAGGACACCCATCTTAGTGCTATCCTAGTGCTGCCAAACGTAACACTGATAGTAGAAACCCCGAATAGTGATCTAAAGTTAACTTAAGCCTTTAAGTTAACTCGGTGATCATCATGCCAAAACCTCGTAAAACTCTCATAGCCGTTGAATCGACGCCTTATTATCATTGTGTCGCTCGCTGCGTGCGCAGAGCCTTCCTATGTGGCGTTGATACGATGACAGGAAATAGCTACGAGCACAGACGTGCTTGGCTTGAAGATAGGTTATTAGAGCTGCCTAAAGTCTTTGCTATTGATATAGCTGCTTATGCCATTATGAGTAATCACTATCATGTCATTCTTCACATAAATACAGGCAAAGCCAAATCATGGTCGGATTATGAAGTTGTAGAGCGCTGGCATCAGCTCTTTAATGGCACCGTCCTCTCACAGAAGTACCTAAAGAATGAAGGTAAATTATCGACGGTTGAAATGTTGGTATTTCAAGAAATAGTCAACAAATGGCGCTCGCGCTTACAGGATATTAGTTGGTTCATGCGTATCTTAAACGAAGCCATTGCTCGTGAAGCGAACGCCGAAGATGGCTGTACAGGCCGCTTTTGGGAAGGTAGATTTAAGTCGCAAGCTTTGCTAGATGAAGCTGCGTTGATGGCTTGTATGGCTTATGTCGATCTAAATCCAGTTCGGGCGGGAATGGCTAACACACCGGAAGAGTCAGACCATACCTCAGTTAAAAAACGATGTGAGAAGGCTGAGAAAAGCAAGCAGCCGAATCATTTAAACCAACAAGAGAAATCGCTTTACCCATTTGTAGGTAACCCTAAGCAAAACCAGCCTGAAGGTATTCAAATGAAGCTGAGTGATTATTTAGAGTTAGTTGATTGTACTGGCAGGGTGCTAAGAAAAAATAAGCGAGGATCGATCAGTGCAAATGCAGATAAGATTTTAAATAGACTCGATATCGACGAAGATCAATGGCTAGAAATGACATCAAACTTTGAAGGTTGTTTTAGTTTGTTTGTGGGCGGCGAGAGCAGCTTACGGATGGCTTGTGAAAGCCTTCATTATCAACGCCCACCAGGGCTAGCGACTTGTAAGATGATGTTTCATTAATTTTCACCTCATATAAAAAAATTTTGCTATCAAAGTCGATTTGAGGGATAAGTAGTGCCTACTATTCTTGATGAATCTATAAAATAACCTCCAGAGCTGGGTTATTTGTTACTAAACCCACATTTTTAAAATCAGTAACATTCAATAGCCAGTTTTTACACTAGATTGGAAATATCTTAAGATGGATGTCCTTGTTCTACGGAAATATCTTAAGATGGATGTCCTTGTTCTACGGGTATTCGATCAAAGGATGTTGGATGCTTATGATGGGGATGCTGGGTCTATGAAGAGAGAGTTGGCAAAGATCGTCAGAGAAGCAATTGACGGCAATGGTCAGAAAGTAAAACGTGAATTAATGTCAGATCTTGGGCTGGATATTACCAATACTGCTGACGTTAGTATATTCAATAGAGAAGTCATAGGTAGGCTTAGAGAGATGTTTGAGGCTACACCCAATACGCAAATTGGTAACTAGAATATGTTTACAACTCATTATTACTATACACAATGCTCGTTTTTATACGCATATGGGATCAGTGGGAAGGGGAATTTTAAATACGACCACAATTTATGTGTGATATTTGCAAGTCACGAAGAGAACTTACAGGTTATTAACTTTGAGAAAAAAGAAGTTGTTAATGTCATGGAGCCGACCAAGGAGCCTATACCTGAGGGTTATTTTACTTCAACTGGGGTTTATCAAAGAGAATATACTGAAGATTATTACGAATGGGATACGAGCATTGAATTCGGTAGTTTTTCTTTTACATATCATAGAGCTACTCCCAAAATTGCAGAAACGGACGAAGAGCTCTTATGGGTTTTCTCCAATGAAGAGAAAAATCAAGAGTTTGAATGTTTTAAGATACCATCTAACAGTCCAGTGTGGCGTAGCAGTGTTGCTGGTTATGAGTTAGAGAGGCCTAAAGCGCCTGTAAAAGTTGGAAGTAACCTCGTACATAACCTTGGCTATCAAAACTCTTCAAACTTGAAAGGTTATGTTGAAAAATTCGATGGTGCCTTGTTGGGGCTATCGCTTCAAGGTGGAAAGGAAGTTTGGCGTACTGCATTTGAACGAATGGTTTCTGGCTTTATTAATGTAGATGAACGTCTAATTGTTACCTATCTTGGTTATATTGTTGAGCTTGATGCTGAAACGGGTGATGAGTTAAAACGGTTTGATACGCAACTTCCCGAAGCACACAGGTTGAGCTGTCAGTATGTAGGTATTTGGGATGTTAAAGGCTACCTGCTTTTCGTTAGCTCAGGTGATTTTTCCATATCAGTGCATGATCGGTCTACGTTGGAACAGATTCAGGTAATACGTATTCCTGACCCTTATGATATTGATGCAGAAAGAGAGCCGGTTGTTAAAGAAGGATCTGTTTGTTTTGCTTTGCGAGGAGGAATTCAAGAGCAAGATCGCCCTAGCGATTACCTAATGATGAAATTAACTCCGTGTGAGCTCGGTGCAGAGCCTGTTTCTATTATGGAAGAAAAGCCACCTCATAAAATATCAGTGATATCAGAACCTCAAAATCAAGAATCCTACCGAATAGATCTTGATGCTCAAACTCCTGATCAACTCATCCGGCTAGCAGAAGTTGAAGTCGCATTGATTCCTGGGAATCACGGAAAAACTATGTGGGGAGCACCTGATATAAATCCTAAATTCAATGGCAAGATTGCCTTTTATGGAACGTTACCAGAAAATATTTCAGGCACTGAAATAGAGCGCACCGCACGTTATCTTAAATTATTGAAAGAACATTGGGACAAGGTCGCTAAAGGTGATATGGGGCCTTATGGTTCAGTAAAAGGAACACTTATTGATTTGAGTTGTTATTTAAATGGAGAAAAAATCGCGTAAATCTGCTTCTAGCGGTTCAACAAAACTAACCGCACAAAAAATGTCCCCGGAGAGCTGCTTAACCTACTCATCGCACAAGCTTATGCTGGGGTTGTGGATGGGAACAACTAGGACACCCATCTTAGTGCTGTCTAATGCAGTGTCCTGTTGTCAAACTAAAAGCTCACGATTCTTAATCTCGCTGTAGAATTAATCTATGAACCTTTCTGGAAAACTGAGGCCTTGATTAATCTCTTCAATCATATTGTCATTTTCACTTGCCGCAGGCTGTTGCCATTGATCAAAATGAATTAAGTCTTCTAATGGCAGGCTGTTACGCCAACCCGCTTTTTGTAATTCAGGGCTTTGATGAAAATGCGTGACGTGGCCAATGCATAGATAGGCAATAGGAACGATGTTTGCCGGAATGTTCAGTGCTTTTTGTAAGGCTTCTTGTTTTATGATGCTCACCCAGCCAACTCCTAGCCCTTCGGCCCTTGCGGCTAACCATAAGTTTTGCACCGCGCATACGCTGCTATAATGATCCATGATATCAATTTGGGTGCGCCTAATACGGTTGGGCCACAGCGGTCGCGGTCGCAGGTTATGCAAATGTTTAATGGTGATTCTAGAATGCCTTCGAGCTTTAATGATCGATAGGTATCTTGGCGTTCGCCTTCAAACATTGCAGCGGCTTCGTCATTGGCTTGAGAAAAGGCTTTATGAATGTTTTCTCTAACGGCTTTACAGAATAGATAGGACACCCAGAATAGATAGGACACCCATCTCAGCGCTGTCTTACGTAACCCTAATTCAAAAATTAACCTGGTCTAAAGGCTACCCCTCAAAAAGTGAATGCGCAGGGCATGAAGGCCAGTTAATTCCTGAAATGCATGATCCATTGTTGAATGACCCAGATGTATTGAAGTAGAGCCCAGTTCGCTATTTATACAATCTCTACTAACGGTTTAGAAAAAGCCCCGCTTCGAAAGAATTGGGGCTTTTAACGTTAATGAGTGGAAAGAAACTACTTATGCCAATATGAATAATCAAACACACCTCGAATGTTATTAACTAGCCCACAGTGCTCTCGAAAACCACTGAGATAGCGGAACTTATAAACCTAATCAACAGTGTTTAAATCTCTGAACCTCAATAATACCCTTCTAAAATCTTGATTATTTTATTGCCATTGAGCAGTACGATAAAAGGAGAGGATTGAGTATTGCTTTGAATAACGACCTTGCGAATAAAGTTCCATTTCAGTTTGATGGTAGATAAATCAGCTTTAGGAATAGAGTTTGATTGTTCAAGCTTTACTAATTCTGCGTCGATTTGCAGGGCCAGCTTAGCTAAATCCATATCTTCGTCGGTTGCACTGCGAATGAAAGAGCCAAAAGCATCAGTATTGACTTCAACATAGGTTGAAATAATGCGGTCAAATAATATGAGTACGTTTGCAATGTCGGATGTTGGTGGGTTCTTTTGATATCGCTTCAACATGGATTGGCGAACATTGTCGAAATACACCCGATAAGATGCGATGAGCGCGACATCTGAATAACCGTTATCAATAAATGACGTGTCATTGATTAACTCGTTGAGTTGAATCCAGTTGTTTCTAATCTTTTCGTATTCGGCAGCGGGGTACTGTTTATTTAAGAGTCTTTCCATTGCCTGGTTCATTAACTCTAAAGTCCGTACGGTTTCTTGTTTTATTGCGTGGTTGCTGTCGTCTTTCCAGTATCGGTTGATGTTGATATTGAGTTGATAATATTGATGCAATGATTGTTCTAATATTCTTTGTTCTTTGGCGTAGCTGTTGGGGCTGGTTAAGAATAATGAAAAGATGATGGTAATAAAAACGATAGGCATGTTGACCACTTTGGGCATGAAAAGGGAGAGCATATCTTGCTGGCGAATGCCTATCGACTTCACTTTTGGCCATTAAGTGCCCTTTATCGGACAGGGCGGATCGTTTGCTTGCTTATTGCGGTATTAGTTTTTACGATATTGGCTGTCTTTTTGATTCCAGCCTTATTGATACCAGTACCCTATGAAGATTCTCGGCCGGGGGCAGTATTTTGTTGTCAGCTCTTATTTACAGCAATTGCAGTCCTATTTTAAGCAGGTGAATTTGCCTGTGATTGAGTTACTGTCTACGAGTGATTTGCCCCTTTTGGCGTTGTCGCAACCACACTTGTACTTAGGGCATGAGTCTATTGCCCAGGTGAATGCCTATGCGTGTGAGGCTGTGCCGTCGGAATCTGATCTTATTCGATATTTGGCGTTTGAAAGAGATGCGTTAACCCATGGCTCACTGGGTATTGCGGCTTTATTAAGTGCAGACCTAGATGAAGCCATCTGTATTATTCGCAAATACATTCGCACCCGTTATAGCGGTATCGATATCGATATGGTGAGCATTGGGGGAAAGGTGCAGATTACGCTTAACGTGCCTAAAACCAACCTGCGTTCTGATCGTTTAACTGTGTTATCTACCTTACTTATGTTTGCTAATACTTTAAAAAGTGCGTTGCAGTTAGATTCCGATGATTATCAAATTGATATCTCGGTTATTTTCCCTGCGCCTGAGCATTGGCAAGATATTCATGATCGTACTTCTGTGGTATTTAATCAGGAGGGAAATAAAATTGAATTCCCTGACAGTTTTTTAAATAAAAGGTTGTTGTTTTCCAATCAAGACGAATCCCATCAGGCGTCGGAAATTTGCCGGGAAGAGTTGAAGGCGGTTAAAGATTATAGCGAAATTTCTGAGTTGGTACGGTTGAAACTGTCTCAATCGAGCCTACCTTTACCGAATGTTGATGTGATTGCGAGCAGCTTAAATATCTCAGCAAGAACCCTCAGAAGAAAACTGGAGTCGGTAGGGGTTCAGTATATTGATTTGAAGCTAGAGGTAATGAATCACAAGGCATTGGCGCTTTTGTCATCCAGTTCTGCGAGTTTGCAGCAGTTATCGTCTGAGCTCGGCTATTGTGACTACAAGAGCTTTGCTAGGGCGTTTAAAAAGACTAATGGGGTGACGCCGAGTCAGTTTAGAAGGGCGAGAAATAAAACAGTTTCTTAGTCCAAGTACTTCATCTTGATTGGTCATAATGCTTGCTCATTATCATTATTTGTTAGTTTGATTTAGGCGTTGCTTTACGAATATTAATCAACCCAGCCGCGATGATAAACCCACTGCCCAGCCAAGTTGTCCAAAGCGGTATTTCTTCCCAAAATAACCAACCCATAATGGCGCCGTAAATAACTGAAGAATACACATAAATACCAATTCTACCCGTAGGAGCTGTGCGATAGGCGCGAGTCAGCGCTAACTGTCCCAGAGTCGCTACAGCTCCCATTAATAAAATCCAGCCCCAAGCATGATCGGGAACGGCTTGCCAAGCATAAAACGCCGGTGGCGCTGAGATGACTGCTGAGATCACGCCAAAGTAGAAAACAATGGCTACGCTGCTTTCGGTATTGCCCATTTTGCGGATGGTGACCTTCGCAAGCGCGGCTAAGGCCGCCCCGATTAAGCCGATAATCGCTAAGTAAGAAAAGGTATCGGTGCCCGGCCTAAGAATAAACGCTACGCCAATAAAACCAATCACAATCGCCCAGCGGGTATTCGGCCCTATGCTTTCTTTTAACCAGATATAGGCAATTAAGGGCATGAAAAAAGGGCTGGTTAGCTTAACCAAAAATGCTTCCGCTAAGGGCATGCGCGCTAAGACATAGAAATAACAATACATGGCACTTAAGCCCACTAAGGCGCGCATGAGGTGCCAATGAAAGCGTTGGGTTTTCAGTTCTGAAAAACCGGTTTTCATTACAATAGGCATGAGCATGATCAGCCCTGCAACATTACGGAAGAAGACGATTTGTTGAGTCGACAAATCGCTGGATAGATGCTTGATGATGCCGCCCATAATGCCGAGTAATGCTTCACCGAGTAATATCAGTAAGGCGCCTAGAATAATGGGGTGGGTGGGTAAAGCAGGAAGGCGGGGCACAATGGTTACCGAGTAGTTTAGAAGTCTATGGGTGCTAATGTGGATAGCGCGTTGATTATGAAGTTGTTATTTACTTATATCAACAGACTGGTAGTTATTAATAACTGTCGTAGGTATCAGTTACTAGAAGATGGTTCAGTATCTAATCTCCCCCAATCTAGATGTTAAAAAAAGAACAACAAATTGTGATACTTCTGTGAGGATTGATTGAGCGTATTTCCGTACTTTAAAAAGGTAATTAACAATTATTGAATTTAAGTTAGGAGATAATAATGAAAACTTTCACTCGTATTCTTTTATGTACCGCTGTTGCTAGTAGCTTGGTTGCCTGTGGAGGTGACTCCGATAATGACAGTAATACGAATAATGATGAAACTTCGATTATGACTATTGCGCCAACTTACTTAGAAGCTTTGGGTAGTGAGTATAATTATGAGGGGTGGATCATTGTTGATGGTCAGGCTGTGTCTACTGGAACTTTTGATATTGTTGAAGGTCAAACTGAGCCTAGCCAGTTTATGTTGGATGCTGATATGGCGAGTCGAGCGACGACCTTTATCTTAACCATAGAGCCGGAAGTCGGAGACGTTCCAGCGCCTTCAAATGTTCACCTTATTGCGGGTGATTTAATGGAGGGCGAAACCGTTGCTGTAACCAGTCATAGTGCCGCTTTAGGGACCGATTTCTCTGAGGTAGCAGGGACGTTTATTTTGGCTACGCCAAGTAATGGCAATATGACGCCGACGCAAGGGATTTGGTTTTTAGACAACTCGAGTGGTAGTGCTGTTGCAGGCCTGACTTTGCCTGTTTTACCTGTGGGCTGGGTATATGAAGGTTGGGTCGCCAATATGAACGGACCTGTTTCTACTGGCACTTTTACCGACGTGAATATGGCGGACAGTGATGGTGCGGGCGCTACGGCGGGGGTTGAAGCAACTCCTAATTATCCTGGGCAGGATTTTATTACTCCGGCGACGGATTTAGTCGGCTACAAGGCGGTTATTTCGGTTGAACCAGACCCAGATAACTCGGCAGCGCCGTTTAGCTTAAAGCCCTTGGTCGCTGATATTGAAGATACGACCGCGCCACAAACCATGACGAGCAATGTAGCCGCAACCTTACCTTCAGCTGTGATTGTGATTAATTAAAGGAAAGAAGATGGATGGCAATGCATCAACATTAATCGATAAACGTATCTTGGTGATTGAAGATGAGCAGGATATTGCTCAGTTATTGTTGATGCACTTTGCGGATATTTATTCTGAAGTGGTTGCTGTGTACGACGGATTAGCCGGAATAGAGGCGATAGTAAATCAACGCTGGGATCTTATTCTATTAGATTTGAGATTACCCGGTATGGACGGTTTAGAGATCTGTAAGCAAGTGCGTAGCCAAGGGTTAACGGTTCCTATTTTAATGCTTACCAGTAAATCCAGTGAACTGGATCAGGTGTTGGGTTTTGAAATTGGCGCCGATGATTATGTGACCAAACCATTTCGTTTATTGGAATTAGGCGCACGAGTAAAAGCCTTGTTAAGGCGCACGAGTCAAACCTTAATCCCCAAGGACGATAGCGATGAATTTATTACTTACGGCAAGCTCTCGTTAGATATTCATAAGCGCAAGGTGACGCTTGCTGGTCAGAGAGTCGAGTTGACGGGACGTGAATTTAAATTGTTGGCTCACTTTGCTCGCTCTCCAGGGCGAGTTTTTTCGCGTATGGAGTTATTAGATTCGGTTTGGGGAATCTCTCATCAAGGTTATGAGCATACGGTCAATTCTCATATCAATCGCTTACGAAGCAAGTTATCAACGGTTTTAGAAGGCAAGCATTGTATCGAAACTGTGTGGGGCGCGGGCTACAAGTTGACGGAGGAACTTTGAAATGAGCCGCGTGAATATTACCAGCTTGAACTTCCATGAATAGGTGAGTCGCGATGAAGTTTTTATTGAACACCGGTAAACGGTTATACATTCGTTTATCCTTGGCATTGTTTGTCTTACTGCTGTTGCAGAGTATTGTATTAGCCTTTTTTTGGCAGCAAGGTAATAAAGCTTACTCGCAAGAGGTGACGCAAAGACTGAACGAAAGCATTGCGATGTACATTACGGAACAGCAACAGCTTATAGTTGATGGTGCTGTAAATCAGCAAGAATTAGAGCGCCTCGCTAATCGAGCAATGGTGATCAATCCTTCGGTGGAAGTTTATCTTTTGTCTGTGCAAGGGCAAGTGATTTCAAATCTTGTGAAGCCAGAGCTATTACTACATCAGGTTGTAGATCTAACTCCAGTCGAGGCGTTTTTATCTGCTGATCGCGAGCTCCCTATATTAGGTCAAGATCCTAAATTGGCCTCGACTTTAAAGCCGATATCGGTATCCCCGATCATGGAGAACAGTACCGTTGTTGGTTATTTATACGTTGTATTAGGGGGCGCGGTTGAGCAGAGCATAGTTGATTCGATTAAAAACAGCTCTATTTTAACCCTGAGCATGGCCGCTATATTCGCCAGTTTAATATTAACGCTGGTTTTTTCTGTATTAATTTTTTATCTGATGACCCGCCGCTTACAAACTTTATCGCTGGCGGTTAAAGAATTTCATTTAACCAATTTCGAAGATTTTGCCAGTATTATCAGTGAAGAAAATACCCATAATGCCGCGCCGCAAGATGAAATTGATCAGTTATCTTATTGTGTACTGGCGATGGCGCAACGGATGAAAGAGCAGCTGGAGCATATAGAAAGTATTGATGCCCAGCGACGAGAATTCATCGCCAATGTGTCACATGACTTAAAAACCCCATTAGCGACGATTCAAGGTTATGTAGAAACCATCTTGATCAAAGAGGAAAACCAGCCCTTAGAGCAAGAAGAGCGAAGGAAATATCTCACCACGGCGTTAAAGCAAAGCAATACCTTAGCGGGGCTTATTGATCAGCTATTTGAGTTGGCTAAATTAGAGTCCGGCAGTATGGTGCCTACGTTGGAAGGTTTCTCATTGAAGGAGTTGATTCACGACAGCTTGCAAGACGCGACTTGGAGCGCTAAAGAACGAAATATCCACTTTCAAGTTGAGGCTGATGATTTGGATTATCGGGTGAACGCGGATATTGCCTTGATACAGCGCGTTGTGCAGAACCTTTTAGACAATGCGATCAAATACAGCCCTGAAGATAGTCTGATTCGTATTCAAATGGTTGAAGAGGAGAGCGTCATTCAATTGCACATTGCGGATCAAGGCAAGGGTATTCTGGCCGAGGACATTCCTTATATTTTTGAGCGTTATTACCGTTGTCAGCAGCAACGCCATTCTTCAAAACTGGGGTCGGGTCTGGGTTTAGCCATTGTTAAGAAGATCTGCGATCTGCACAAGTCGACAATATCGGTATCCAGTCAGTTGAATAAAGGCAGTGAATTTAAGTTTGAATTGGCCAAAGCCAGTTAATGGCTAATCGGTTGTTCATTACTACACTTAAATTTAGTCGTAATGACAGTAAACCCGTAGGGATGGCAACTTGCCCTGAGCTGGTTATGCTGTAAACTGCACCGCCCATTATTAACTGTCCAATCCGTCAAGTATTAGTGCTGATAGGATTCTAACAAAGGTAACCAGATTCCCTATGAATAAGGTGTTTATCAGCGCTCAGCAGCTTTTAGAAGACTCATTCAAATTAGCCCTGCAAGTTTACGAAAGTGGCTTTCGCCCAGACTATATCGTCGGTGTTTGGCGCGGTGGTGCACCGGTAGGGATTGCGGTACAAGAATTATTGCATGTATTGGGCACGGAGTCGGACCATATTGCGATTCGTACTTCCAGCTATACGGGGATTGGTGAACGCGATAAGCATGTGCGTGTGCATGGCTTAACCTACCTAATTAAACGCATTGAAAGTGAAGATAGTCTTCTGATTGTTGATGACGTTCATGACAGTGGTTTAAGTATTGAGCAGACCATTGCCGATTTAAAACGAGCGTGTAAGAAAAACACCCCTGAAATTCGTGTTGCGACGCCGTATTACAAACCGAAAAATAATAAAACTGACCGCATTCCGGACTACTTTATCCATGAAACTCATGATTGGTTGGTATTCCCCCATGAAGTGGATGAGCTGAGTGAAGAAGAGATTCGTGAGCACCGCCCTGAGCTTGCGGGTGTTATGGATAAAATTAAGCATCTACAGAAATAGCCTTTAACCGTTACCCCTTATCTTGGTTGCAAATAACGGCTTGGTTTTTCCCTTTTTCTTTGGCTTGTAAGAGTGCCTGGTCGGCGATGACTATGCACTCGCCAATGGAACTTTCTTCTTTTTCGGTAATGTAGCCGCCTATTGAAACGGTCATGGGGGGTAATTCATTAACCTGTATGGCTTCGATGGAAGTTAGAATAAGGCGGCTAATTTTCTGCGGATAGGCTTTGTTCGCATGCTTAATGAAAATGATAAACTCTTCTCCACCGTAGCGGGCTACAAACCCTTCTTCTTTATTGACGATATCGACTAATGTACTGGCAATTTTCTGCAGGGCAATATCGCCTATGTTATGGCCAAACTGATCATTCAGTTTCTTAAAATTATCAACGTCTATCATCATAACCAGCATTTTCTCAGGGACTTCACCTTTAAACTGTTCCAGTTTTTTTAACAGTGCGTATCGATTTGGTAGCCCTGTTAAGGCGTCTGTTAATGCTTGTTTTCTGGCGGTGTTTTTTTTAATAATGAGTTCATGAGCTTGCATGAAATTGCCTTCTAAGTACTCCTCGCGCTGCATTACCGACATAATCCCTAATAATAAGGCGGAGGCAAAAACAAAGGCGTTATTTACAATGACACCAATATCGGTTGAAGAGAATAATCCATGCCCTAATACGTAAGTTAGCCAGCTGATTGTTCCTATGATGATTGACGTGAATAGGGGAGCCTGCATCAGGGTGAAGGTATAGATTATGATGAGGATAGTACCTGATTGATAAGTATCTAAGCCAAAATCAGCCGCGACGATCCCAATATAGACAATCACTCCGTTGAATAGGCATAAAACGGTTCCGACACAGAAGAAGGCTATACGCAATTCGGTATGTTGGCTGAAATACAAGATGGCAAGGAAGACCATTAGTGCGACAACTCGGATAATCAGTACATGAGAAAACTGATCGCCCAGCAAAAAATAATCAGAGAATAAGAAAACGAGAGACAGAAATACGCCAATTAAAGAGTATTTGCGAGAATTACGCAGCTGAGGACTTCTTACTTCACGGTTAAACTCCTCTCTTAGCTCAGGTGGTATGGTTAATCGACTCACATTCAATAATCTCATTCATGCATTACTGTGAGTGTAGTTGAAACCTGCCTTTGAGCCATTCCTTTGAGTCATACATCCTCCATCCTATGCTAGGCTTCTATAAGAAATGTCATTTCTTAGGTTGGAGTTGCTCACTGAATGAATCGCCTGTTGTTTGGATTGCTATTTCTTATGGTTTCAATCACTTCCCATGCCAATACCGTCATTCAGGTTGGGGATGATCGGCGCTATAGTATTAATAGACAGGTAGATTATTTATTAGATGCATCCCATGACCTTACGTTATCAGATGTGCAGTTTTCAAATGAATGGCAGTCTATTGATAAGAACAGTGTCAATTTTGGGTTCATTAAAGAGGCCGCGTGGTTTCACTTCGAACTTCAAGTTGAAAATAGTAATGACTATATATTACAAATCCCTTATCCCATTCTTGATTACCTTGATCTTTATAGCTTCGTAGATGATGAACTTTATTTAGAGGTGAAAACAGGGGACGCACGCCGATTCGAAAGTCGCGATGTTGATCACGTTCACTTTATATTTCCCTATCGTCTAGACGCTGGCCAGACACTTTCTGTTTATCTTCGTGTTGATACTGCTGGTGGCGTTGATGTGCCTTTATTATTCTCAACAAAAGCAATCTTTCAAAAAGATGATATTGATAATGCGATGTTCAGAGGGGCGATCTTGGGCGTAACGTTTTTGATGTTATTTTATAATGGCTTCATCTTTGTTTCTTTAAAAGACCGTGTTTATGGCTTTTATGTGTTGAATTTATTTTCACATATTGTCAATTCTAATGCTTATGAAGGGTGGGCCTTTAAGATTCTATGGCCCAATACTCCCGGCTTAAATGATTACGTATTTCCCATATTTAATGGTTTGGTTTTAGCCACCAGTATTATATTCATGTTTTCTTTATTGAAAGGGCTAGGTAGCCCTAGTTGGTATCGAAAGTATTTTCTTGTATTACTTGCAACCGTATCGACTCTTCCTTTTCTTGCTGTGTTATTACCGTATTCAATCATCGTTCCTATTGAAGTCTTATTTACACTGATCGTTTATATTTCTTCTTTGCTATTGGGTGCTTATTTATCATATAAAGGTGATCGAACGGCCATGTACTTTACGGTCGCGGTTAGTTTATTTTTAGTAGGAGTGGTGAGCAGTAATTTAAAAGCGTTAGGTTTATTACCGAGCAACCTGTTCACTCAGCATGCATATCAAATTGGATTTTTTGTAGATATGGTTGTGTTGTCTTTGGCTTTAGCGCAGAAAATTGACATCGCACAGAAAGAGCGATCAAGCGCTCAAAAAGAAAATATTAAAAATTTGAAGCGCTATGAAGATCTTTATCGTGAATCCTTATCGGGGCATTTTCAGGTAGGTTTAGATGGGAAGATAGTTTCAGTCAATAATGCTTTTTTAGAAATATTAGGGTACGAAAGTAGCGGGCAGTTATTCGATTCGAAAATGGTTCGAGATATTAATCAGTTTTCGGTTGATGATGAAGCCTCTAGAACCATAATTAATACCGTTAAAAACTTGGGTTGTATTATTGATTTTGAGGAGCAAGTCGCTAAGAAAGGTGGCGATATTATTTGGATTTCTTTATCAATTAGGTCGGTGACCAATAGCGAGGGCGCTGTTGAATATTATGAAGGATCAATGCTAGATATCAACGAACGCAAAGAAAATGAAATTCTAAAAGAGCGATCGATGAAGGATAGAATGTCAACTTTAGAGCAACTGGTTATTGGTATTAGTCATGAGCTAAATACGCCGCTGGGTACATCTATAACGGGATTGAGTTATTTAAATGAATTGATGAATGACATGAAGGGCAAGAAGCAAAAGAACGAATTATGCATGAAAGAATTTGATGAGATTATAGCGGAAGAATTTCAAACAATTGAGTTAACGCAGAGTAATTTAGATAAGGTCAGTGAGTTAATTAAGCAATTTAAGCAAATCTCGGTTAATCAGTACGGTTATGAGGTTGAAGAGGTCAATTTATTTGCATCAATCTCCTCGGGTCTAGCGAGGTATAAGAAAGCATTAACCGAAAACTCTATCACTATCGTTGTTAATTGCGAGAAGGATATTAATGTAAATACATATGGTGAAGCAATCAGTGAAATTATTACCCAGTTGGTGAGTAATAGTATTGACCATGCGTTTAAGGCGTTAGGGAATAGAAGAATTGGGATTACAGTCAATGTGAAGGCGAATAATATTGAATTACTTTATCAAGATAATGGTAGAGGGCTTTCGGCTAAAGGTGTGGAGGAGTTATTTAACCCTTTTTATACAACGATGAGAGGAAGCCAAGGTAAGGTTGGCTTAGGTATGTACTTAACGTTTAATTTGCTAACACAGCTATTAAAAGGGGAAGTTGTGGTTGAAAATCCGCAGCAGGGGCTCTCTATCTTAATGACGTTTCCAAGTCATATTAACTGAAGCGAATGCTCATGCCCAAACGTTCAGTAACCCCATAGCTTGCCTATTATTCATCTGCGATAAGAATACGTGACTTTAAAACAAATAGAGCAACAATAAAGACGCCAGAAGTATTGGCCACTATATCGGCTAAAGACATAAAGCGTGATGGCACAAAAGATTGAAAGACTTCCATTAGAGCGCCATAACAGGCGATGAATACGGCTAACTGTATAAAGGTCTTTTTATACTGGCTGCAACCTGCAGCGATAATCGTAAATAAGCCATAAAATACAAAGTGCATTACTTTATCAAAATGTTCTATCGGTTGCGGGCCCCCTCCAGGGCGGATAGAGGCCCAAATTACTAATCCTGCATATAAGAAAAAAGCGATACGAAAGATCTGTTGATAGCGCAATAAAAAGGTCGTTAATGCTGAAAGAGAATTTGTCATAATTGGAGTTTCATTATTTCTTAAAAGGTAAAAGCTGATTGGCTTGTTCAATGTAGTGTTGAATATGCTGTTCTTCCTCTAATAGGAAGTTATCAATGGCTTGGCTAAATTGCGGGTGCTTTATCCAGTGTTGGCTAGAACAGAGGGTTGGTTCAAATCCGCGACTTATTTTATGCTCTCCCTGAGTACCGGGGTCAAAATGTTTTAAGCCGTGTTCGATACAGTATTCGATGCCTTGGTAATAGCAGCACTCAAAATGCAGACTATCGAATTCTTCTAAGCAGCCCCAATAACGACCATATAAATTATCGCTATCTTTTAAATACAGTGCGTTGGCAACTATTTTAAATGGCTGCTCAGGAGCATCTTGATAATAGGCTTGCACCAGTAATAACTGATCAGGCATGGTATTAACGAGGGTTTGGAAAAAATCTCGACTCAAGTAACCGCGCATCTTACGTTTGGCATAGGTCAGCTGGTAACAATGATAAAAGCTATCAATATCTGCAGCCGTTATATCAAAGGTCTTTCTTTGAAAGCTAAACCCTGCTTCTAATAAGCGGCGACGTTCTTTATTTACATTCTTACGCTTGCGGCTAGTGAAGGTTGCTAAATAATCGTTGAAATCCTGATAACCCGTCTCTCTTTTATTATCCATTGAATACAAATTGTACCAGTGAAACTGACAGCTATTTCTTTGCATACTGGTGAATTGAGAATTTGAAACTTGCTTTAATGCTACTTGCCCAGTCTGGTCAGGAAATAAACAATGCCAGCCGGAAAACCCTTTTTGTTGGCATTCTATACTGAGAGCTTCCGCGATAGCCTGATAATACTCCTGCTGCTGTTGCTGACTTCCTTGGCTGACAAGTCTAGGCCCTGTCGAAGGGGTGAAGGGGATGCACCAACTGAGTTTGGGGTAGTATTGTAAGCCGTGTTGTTGGTATGCGTCCGCCCATGCCCAGTCAAATACGTATTCACCATAGGAGTTGTGTTTTTGATAGATCGGGGCGATCGCCAGTATGGGGTTAGGATTATCTGTCTCTAAACTCGAGGATTCTAAAATTGCGTAATAGGGGGCCCAGCCAGTGGGTTTGTGGAGGCTACCCTGATCGATGCAGTGAGTATTTTCTAAGGCCGCAAGAAATTCAAAGCGCAAGAATGGGTTGTCCGTTTGCAAAAGGGATTTCCAGTTTTCTATTCCTATCGCATGAATAGAGTTAACAAAGCGGACGGTATAACCCATAGATAAATAACAATCTTAATAATGATGAAGAGATTTCATTGGCAGTGTGCAGAATATTCGCTTTGATTTCAATCAAAGCACTGCTATTCTGCGGTCTTTTCAGGTGCCCACCGTTATATTTGCGTTATCGCAATATAAAACTGGGATAATCGGGAAACAGGTGAAAAACCTGTACTGCCCCCGCAACGGTAAGGAATGTGATTGTTATAATCTATTCTGAGTCCGGAGACCGGCCTGTTAAAGCATGATATCTCAGGCGGGGTGACCTGAAACGCATGACAGAATACTGCTGTTAACGATTTAGTTTCTTTATATTTAGAGAAACTGCTGTGTGAGCGCGATATTCTGCACGCCTAATACCTCGCTTTAGCTACTTAGTTTAGTTGCATTTATTGCTCGAGGTTGGCTTATGCCTATTGTTATTCGACTGTTATTTATTTTGTCTTGTTGTTTGAGCTTTTCAGCTATTAGCTTTGCTGAAAATAGCGCTTTAGAGAACGTTTCCAAGCACGCTCAGAAACAAATTGTCGCTTTTGTGTCTGATCGCTCAAGTGGCAGCTTGGTCGCTTCGGCTCATCGTTATTTAGACTTATACCCGCAGCACAACATTCAAATACGTTCGGTCAGTCAAATCAATTTGATGTCGAATGAACAGCTATCTCATCTGGTCAATAACGCCGATGCTTTATTGATGGCTGCAATTTTTGCTGAACCTGTTGAGCGTCTACTAAACCTGCAATACCCTAGCAAACAGACGCGTATTGCGATTAACGGTGATCGTCGTTTATTAAGTTTAAATAGTGATCCGTTGAATCAATATCAAACCGGTCTATTTGATATTTTGTCGGCTAAGCAAAAAAAATCGTTATTTAAGCGTTTAACCAATACTGAGTTAGGAACTTATAGCGATCAGCTTGTCGTTCAGCAGAAACAATGGCCACAGTTTCGTTATTGGTTACAAGCCAAGGGTCTTTGGCAAAACCGTAGTGATGAAAACCGTTTAGCGTTGTTTGAATTATTAGTATCGAATGATACGAACCCTGAAGAAGCATGGAAGCCTCTAGAGCAGAGTGAAAATATTCGTTTTTATCTTGGTGGTAAGCATAAGAAAAGCCAGCAAGAGTTAGCTGATTTAGTTAAGCGCCAATCGATTAGCAAATCGAAGGCCAACGTATTTATTCTCGACCATGATACCGGAGATCGCCCAGGAGATTGGCAGCTGCACCAACAGCTTTGCCAAGCCATTTCAGCCAATTGTATTTCAGTCTTATCCGCTTGGGGGGAACCCAGTATCGAGGCAGTGGAAGCGATTAAGGCGATGAGTGGGCAAGGTTCTGCGCCGTTTGTAATCATTTCTTTGCAAGACTTTGTGGTCGGTGGTGGCGATGGTCGTAAGCAAGTCAGTGATTTATTTAGCCAATTAAATGTACCGGTTTTTAAAGGGGTACGTGTGACGGAACTAAATAGTGCCTTATATGATTTATCCAGCCAAGGTTTACCCGCCGACAGTGTTCATTACCGTATTGCGATGCCTGAGTTACAAGGGATTGGCCAGGCACATGTGCTGGCATTAGCGGCGGCGACAGATGTTGATGAGTTAACCGGCGCGCAGGTCTCGAAAACGGAGCCGGTTACTATTGAAATTGCTCGTTTGGTGAGTCGTATTGATAAGTGGTTCGCACTGCAATATAAAGCTAATAGTGATAAGAAAGTAGCGATTGTTTTTTATAATCACCCACCAGGACGACACAATATTGGTGCTGATAATTTGAATGTGCCTGATTCATTATGGCAGATGCTTAATGCGTTAAAGCAGCAAGGTTATGACTTAGGGGCAGAAGAATCATTCCCTCGCAGTTCGGAAGAATTATTAGATTTATTACAGAAAAAAGCGGTGAACTTGCCAGAAGATGCAAAAGCTTTAGAGCAGATGTCTGGGCTTATTCATAATATGAGCGCGGCGAGTTATCAATCTTGGTTTGAAACCTTGCCTGAAGCCGTGCAAAAAGAAATGCAGCAGGGACCGCTAGGGTATATGCATGAGCGGATTGAGCACTTCTTATTTAGTGAAGGGCATAAGTATTTATTGGGCCTATCGCAGCCTGAACGACAGCGTATTTTAACTGAACTGTACGAAATGATGGATTCGACCATGCATGATTTGCATCATGCTCTTGATGGTATTCGTCATAAGGGACGCGAACGTGCTTTGAATTTACTGGATCAATTAGAAGAAGTATATGTTGATCTAATCGAACAGCAGAAGGGCGACATCAATACTTTTAAAACGGATCAGCAGAATACCAACTACTGGCAACAAGCCGATAATCTTCAGCAGGCCATTTTGGCGATGAATATTGAAGGGGTACGTGGTTGGGGAGCCGCACCGGGTAGAACGATGGTTTGGAATAATAAAATATTGATTCCTGGTATTCAGTTAGGAAATGTATTTCTAGGCCCGCAGCCTCCACGTGGCTGGGAGCTTAATGAAGAGCTATTGCACGCTAATATGTCGTTTCCGCCTCCACACCAATATTTAGCCTTCTATAAATATCTGGCTAAAGATTTTTCCGCGGACGCCCTTGTTCATGTTGGTCGTCATTCAACCTATGAGTTTTTACCTAAGCGTGCGGTAGGCCTAACGGCAATGGATTACCCGTCGATTGTGGTGCAGGATATTCCAAGCATCTATCCGTATATCGTTGATGGGGTAGGTGAAGGTATTCAAGCAAAGCGTCGTGGTTTAGCGATTATGGTAGACCATTTAACTCCGCCTTTGGCCATTACAGAATTGTATGATGGCCTGCTACAGCTTCGACAGTTGATTGAAAGTGCTGAGGCGGCGACAGATGATGCGACGCAACAAAAAGCCATTAAAGCATTACGTCATAAAATTGATGTGTTGAACTTGCGTGATGAACTGATTGCCAGTATGGATGAAGAGCTTGTTGTTCGTGGTGTGGGCTTTAGTGATGTGGATGACGACTTTTTATTACATGAGGTTGGCCATTACCTGACGCACTTACAAGAAGAGTTTATGCCTTTAGGTTTGCATGTATTTGGTCGTGATTGGAAGCAAGAATCTATTGATACCATGATGACCTCGATGGCAGATGGCGACAATTTAAAAGATCAGGATCAGTCTTTTATTCGTGATGCATTGGGTGCTTCACCTAAAGCGGAAATGAACGCGTTTATCAATGCGTTAAATGGTGGTTTTGTTGCGCCGGGTAAAGGTAATGATCCGATACGAACGCCAGAGGCGCTGCCTACTGGTCGAAACTTTTATGCATTAGATGGCAGTTTATTACCGACTCAACTGGGGGTTGAAATTGGCCAGCAGCTCGCACAAAAAGCCCGTGATGAAAATAAGGTGAACTTAAAACCCAATACCATTGCCGAGAAAGAAGCCATTATTTTATGGGCGTCGGATGCGGTGCGTGATGAAGGGGCGATGATTGCTTTTGGTTTGGATATGTTGGGAGTAAAACCGGTTTGGAACAGTCGCGGTATTATTAAGAGTCTGGCGCTATTGCCCTTGGATGATAAACGAACACAGCGCCGGGACGTACTCTTTACCAGCTCGGGCTTATTCCGAGATCTTTATGGTTCGCAATTAGAGCTGTTAGATAAATCGGTTTTATTAGGGCTAGCTGCAAGTCGAGAAACAATTAATAAGCAATACCCAGCGTTAACCTTGATGTTAGTACAGGCGCTAAAGCCAATTGCTGACCTTGTCGAGGCCATCGAATTAGAAGGTCGAGATAACTGGGATGATGAAAGCCTTGAGCAAAACTTAATTGCGCGAAATTGGGCGCACGAAGCTCGTGCTTTGTTGAAAGCGCACCCTGAGGTTGATGTGAATGTATTGGCGCGCCAAGCCAGTTTACGTGTATTCGGAACTGCCCCCGGTGCTTATGGCGCTGGGGTCAACCGTTTAGCCGAACGTTCTGGTGCTTGGGATGATAGAAAGCAACTAGGTAAAGCCTTTATTAAACGCATGGGTCACGCCTATGGTGTTGAGTCACTAGGATTAAATAGTGGTGCAGGGGCGCAGAATTTATTTACAGCTCAGCTTAATAATGTCGGTAATACTTACTTAGGTCGTGCCAGTAATCTTTATGGGCTAATCGATAATAACGATGCGTTTGATTATCTCGGTGGTTTAAATCTCGCCATTGAAACGGTGACGGGCGAGCAACCCGATAGTTTTGTTATTTCTCATGCCAATAACCAGAACTTAAAAATGGATCCTTTGCAGGTTGCACTGCTGGGCGAACTACGCGGTCGCTTTTTAAATCGCCAGTGGATTGAGCCCTTGATGAAAGAAGGGTATGCCGGCGCACGGACAATGGGCAGTGAGTTTGTCGAATATTTATGGGGTTGGCAGGTAACCAGCCCTGAGATTATTCAATCTTGGGTTTGGGAAGAAGTGAAGTCGGTTTATATCGATGATTCATTAAATGTCGGTTTAGATGAGTTCTTAAAAGACAGCCATAACATCCATGTGCAGACCAATATTCTTGCAGTCATGCTGGTGGCGATTGATAAAGATTTCTGGCAAACCGATGAGGCGACTAAACAGCAGTTAGCCGAGGCATTTGCTAATAATATTATCGAGAAAGGTATTCCTGGCAGTGGCCATACTCATGCCAATCATCCGGTGTATGATTTTGTGAAGCCATTATTAGATGCCGACCAGGCGCAGAAGCTTGAGCAGACGTTAGCCGCGAGTCGAATGAATTATCAGCAAGAAACACTTGAGCAAGCTCCAGTGCGTATTCAAGAGATTGATTTACAGCAAGCAGAGCAGCAACAACCTTCTGATGAGCAAGCAACGCAAGAAAGTACAGACGACTCGGTCGAGAAGAACGTTGATAATTATTTATATGGCGTTTTATTATTTGCTTTATTGTTGATGATTGCGGGCTTCATTCGCGCACGTCGTTTATAAATTATTAGTTAAGGTCCGTTATTATGTTCTCATCTATATCACTTAATTTAATGCATCAGCTCACGGGGTTTTTATTGGACCCCGTGGTATGGGGGTTATTATTTTTTATCGCCCTCGCTATTTATGAAACGGGCCTAGCGCTGGGAGAGCGGTTTGGCGGTATTCAACGCTTAGCCGATACGACGGGTTTAGCGGGATTGCGTCAGGCAGGAAAGCGTCGCATTGAACGAGCCGATTTTATTACCCGTATCGCCCCTATGTTGGGGTTAATGGGAACTTTAATTCCTTTGGGGCCGGGGTTAGCCGCATTAGGAGAAGGGGAGTTAACCATTCTAACCACTGCCATGACAGTGGCCTTTGATACGACGGTGATTGGTTTATTGGCCGGAATTATTGGTTTTGTTTTGGGGCGCATGCGCCGTCGCTGGTATGACGCGGCGATTGAAAAAATAGAAATGAATGAGGGGGCGGTCAATGGATAAATGGCGCTCCAGTTCTTTCGATGCCCAAGATGATGAACCTTTAGGGCCATTGGCGAACCTTGTCGACATCATGTTGGTTTTTGCCTGTGGACTTATCGCGGCGTTAGTGGCTCAAAGTGCTGACTTAAAACAGCATTTTAATGTCGAAAATTCTAAACCGATTCAAGAGGGTAAAGAATTAATCGAGGTGCCAGAATCATTAAAAGATTCGATGCAAGGGACAAAAGGGTATCAGTCGATGGGACAGGTTTATAAGGACCCTAAAACGGGAAAACTCATACTGATCAGTCAATAAATATATTCGTTATATACATATTAGATAAATCAAATTAATAAACTCATTTAATAAGCTAACTTTAAAAGTTATTAGGAAAAAAATGAAACAAAGTTCTTTCGCTTTGGCGATCTCGTTCGCCTCCAATTTACTTATCGTGGCTAATTCGCAGGCCGCTGGTATTAATTCTTCATCAGATGTTACCGAACTAAGTAACATCACGATTAGTGGCAACTCTCAAATTGGCGATGCGGTATCTGCGTCTATGGGTACTGTGGTTGCCGAGCAAATTGAGCAGCGTCCTATCAGCCGTGCTGGGGAAATATTAGAAACCGTACCAGGGTTGATCGTGACTCAGCACAGCGGTGAGGGCAAGGCGAACCAGTATTTCTTACGGGGTTTTAACTTGGATCACGGCACCGATATGGCAACCTTTATTGATGGTATGCCGGTGAATAATCGTACCCATGGCCATGGACAAGGTTATACCGATATTAATTTTATCATTCCCGAAATGATTGAATCTTTGGATTATAAGAAAGGGCCTTATTACGCGACAGAAGGTGACTTTGCCAATGCCGGCGCTGTGCGTATGCATACTAAATCTTCAATGGAAGGTAGTTTAGTTAAGTTAGGGTTTGGGCAATACGGTTATCAACGCGGGCTCATTGCCACGGGTAATGATAACCTGGTTGCCGCTCTAGATGTCACACGTTATGACGGTCCTTGGGAAGTAGAGCAAGAGCAAAAGAAAACGTCTGGCTTTGTAAAGTACAGCCTAGGAAATGCGGTGAATGGCGCTAATTTCAGCTTCATGGCGTTTGAAAATTCGTGGACCGCGACGGATCAATTACCTCAGCGCTATATTGATGCTGGTGGAGATCGTTACGATTCTTTGGATGATGATGCCGGGGGTAAAACTCACCGTTATAGTCTGAACTATGAAGGCTGGAATGATATTGCGGGCAAAAACTTGCAGAGTAACTTTTATGTGATTGATTATGGACTGGAGCTATTTTCTAATTTTAGCTATGCCACCGATCCGGTGAATGGTGACGAAATACGTCAACACGATGAACGCAAAATCCTCGGTGGTTCATTATTGTATGACGCGCTTCCCACTGATGCCGGAGAATGGCAGCTAGGCCTTGATCTTCGTCATGATCATATTTCAGATACGGGGCTTTCTGCGACCACAGATCGTTCAATCAGAGAGCGTACTCTTCGTCATGCGGTTGAAGAAACGGGTTTAGGTTTATTGTTGCAGAACAACCACCGCTGGAGTGATTCACTGAGTACACAAATTGGTTTGCGCTGGGATTATTTGCAAGCGAATGTTGAAAATCGTTTAAATGATGAAACGTCCGATGAAAATGACAGTATGGTAAGTCCAAAATTCAGTGCAATTTATACTGCGACGGATAATACCTTTCTATTCTTAAATTATGGACAAGGTTTCCATTCTAATGATGCCCGTGGTTTTGCCGAAGGCAATGTTGATGATACGAACCAGAAGGCCGATGTATTTGCGCGCAGTGAAGGTGCTGATCTGGGGATTCAATCTCAGTTAACTGACCGTATTCAATTGGCCGCTTCCATCTGGTGGTTAACCTTGGACTCAGAACTGATTTTTGTCGGCGATGATGGCACCACAGAGGCATCGGATAAATCTGAACGCAAAGGGATTGAAGCCAGTATCTTTTGGCAACCCCAGCCATGGTTGATTGTTGATTCTGATATGGCCTTCAGTCGTGCTCGTTTACAGCCTAAAGGTAACCGTGAGCAACACATTCCCGGTGCGATTGAGCGGGTATTTAGTTTAGGCATCGCCGTACATGATTATGGGCGATGGCAAGCAGGCTTACGTTTACGTCATTTCGGGGAATTTGCCCTTAATGAAGATAATAGCGAGCGAGCAGATGCGGTGACTATGTTGAATGCTCAGTTGGGTTACGATTTCACCAAGGATTTGTCGGCTTCTGTGGAAGTACTCAATTTAACCAATGAAGAAGGCAATGACATTACTTACCTATACGATTCAAGGCTTCCGGGTGAGTCAGAAGAACAAGAAGATGTGCACCTGCATCCTACGGAGCCGAGAATGCTAAGAGTGAGCGTAGCTTATCGCTTTTAATGTGACGCAGTTAAGGTGACCCATTGGGAAAAAGCGCCTAAAATAAATCTATCACGGTTTTATAAGCCAATAGTTCAATATCTGATTGAGAGAATGTATGTTCGTTTTAGATCAAAGATTGCAAAATGATACGATTTTAATTGGGCGCTTTCCCTTATGCCAAGTCCTGCTGATGAACGATAAGCGTTATCCATGGGTCATCTTGGTGCCGGCTCATAATGACATTTATGAGTATTATCACCTATCGGAAGAAGATCGCAGTCAGCTGATGAAAGAGTCGACTATGGTGAGTGAGAAAATGGCTGATCACTTCTCTGCCAGCTCGATGAACATTGCTGCTCTAGGTAATGTCGTTCCTCAGCTGCATCAACATCATATTTGTCGTTATACCGATGATCCTGCTTGGCCTGGGCCTGTGTGGGGGCATAGCCCTGCCATCGCTTATGAAGCGGATGAGCTTGAAGTTCGGGTAAAGGAATTACAAAATATTCTGGGTAATCATTTTGTTGAAGATCTAGAAGCGTTGGATGATGTTGAGAATATCGCTTACTGGTAGTTTCTGCTGAATTTTTATCTCTAGGTATTAAAAAGACATGAAAGTAGTCCGTCTTTACATGAACAACCGCTTGCGTAATTTCAATTATATTATCGGTTGCGAGCAAACCCGCCAAGCCATTGCCTTAGATCCACTCGATGGAGATGCGGTGCTTAATGCTGCGGCTCAGGAAGGCTGGCAGATTAAGCTCATCATCAATACACATGAACATCATGACCATATTGAAGGTAACCCCGCGGTGCAAGCCGCGACTGGGGCGCCTATATGGGCCAGTGAATACGCTAAAGGTAAAATCCCTAATGTTGCTAGGGGGTTAATTGCAAATGAGGTGATAGAGCTCGGCAGCATGAAGTTTAAAGTATTGCCAACCCCAGGGCATACACCGGTTCATGTCTGTCTTTTAACCTTGAATGAAGAAGTCCCCATTTTATTTTCTGGTGATACGCTTTTCAACGCCTGTGCAGGTAACTGCTTTAATGGTGGTGATGTTGATGAAATGTTTGATAGCTTCGAACGAGAATTAGCGCCGCTGCCAGATAATACGATCTTGTATCCTGGGCATGATTATATGAAAACGAATTTAGCTTTTGCATTAACTTGGGAGCCAAATAATTCAGAAGCCTTGTTTTGGCAGGGAGAGGTTGGGGGTTTTCAGCCAGATGAGATGCCGTATATGACACTAGGTCAAGAGCGCTCATATAATCCATTCTTACGCTTACAAAGTCCGGAGCTTGTTGAGCAAATAACGCAAAAAGGTGAGGGGGGTGATTCTAAGCGCAGCGTGTTTAAAACACTGCGTAAATTTAGAGATCAGTGGTAGCCATTCAGAAGTAGTCATTCAGTAGCAGCCATTAGTTTTTTGATGCCCTAATTGCGGGCATTAATATTGAAACGCATCTTGATTGAGAGTGGCTGATCATTTTCATGAATAAGCGTAATATTCCCATCAAATAGCTCTTCCAATACCGAGTTGCACAACTTCAAAATAATGATGTCATTGCTGCTGGGGTTCGACCAGTCGTCACTGGTCACTGTAGAATCACTTAAGTATTGAAGGTCAATGATGCCATGGTCTTCTTCAAGCTCGAGAGTAATCGATAACTTTTCACTATTAAAATCTTGATGAAAATAATGACTAATAGCCGCTAACGAGCGATTGAAACAATATTTCAATATGTACTCGTGGCTATCGAGGGTTAGAGAGAAAGGAAGGCGAAGGTTTATCTTGTCATCTAACTTTAATGCCCCGGAATACGTTTCAATCTCATCTTGAATCATATTAACAACATCAAACGTTTGAGTTTTAGTATTGTTGCTAGCGCCAATATGCTCAGTCAATAGAGAGGCTAGATTCTGGGCTTGCTCTAGACTTTTTTCTTGTCCCGTGGATTTAAGTAATTCTTCTAAACGAGATAACGCATTCTGTAATGGTTGAAGATTTTGTTGATTTTGTTGGCGTTGTTTTTGTTGAATTAAATTCGTTAGCTGGTGCTGTAACTTCTTAATTTCGGCTTTAGATTGCACTTGCTCATGGGTCAGCTCTTCAGTGCGCTTAGTCACTTTTTGTTCAAGGGCATAATTGAGGTCAGCGGCTTGTTTGCTGGCATTTACTTGTTCTGTTTTATCTAAGATACAAAATACGATGGCCACAGGAAGGCCATTATCATCCCATTCTGATACTTGGATGGTGGTATCAAAGTGTTTGATTTTATCATTGCCACAACGAAGGCTTAGCTCAGTACAGATCCGTTCCATATGCCCATGTAATAGTTGATTGATACGCTCTCGCTGTTCAATCGTGCGATCACCCATGATTAAGTTTTTAAACCAATCAATTGGGTGTTCAAGCTGTTCTAGTTGGGTCGGCTCCAACTCTAAATGGTTAGCAAAGTGGTCGTTACCAGAGAAACGATCCGTTTTTTGACTGTATTCGCAAAATCCTAACTCGGCATTATTAATAGCGATTGATAACTTGTATTGCGTTTTATTGAGGGTTTGCTCGGTTAGTTCGCGTTTCTTGATATCTTCTTTCAAACTATTACGCATGCTGTTGATGGCACTCACAACAGCATCGATTTCGTCAGGTTTATTATTCCTGCTCTTGCTTGGTGCTTCGATGGATAGCTCGTAGTCTAAGTCATTGATAGTAAATTTCTTAGCCCAGTTAGACATGCTTAATAAACGATGCGTGACTAAGCGTTGAAAGATAAAGAGAATGAAGAGGGAGACCGAGAAGGTTTTAATAAACTGAGTCGCTAAAATGTTAAGTGCTTTATAAAACAGAGTCTCGTAAAGCCCTTTGTAATCTAAAGTTATGTTTAATACGCCAAGAGGATATTGTCTTTCGGCGCTGGTAAAGAAGAGATCAAAAGCATGCTTCTCGGTCGCCCCTTGATCAAAATCTCCGGCGCTATGGAGTAACCCTTCTTTTGTCTCGATATAGACGTTAAGCACTCCAGGAAAGTTTAGGATACCCGCTAACTGGGTTTTTATTTGTTGGCTATCAAAGTTCCATAAACTGTAACTGATACTTTCTTGGTAACCGGCTTTTATTTGAGTGATGCTTTGATTGAGTTTGTTGGCGCCTTGCAGGTAATCGGAATAAATAATGTAGGCGGATGTGGCCAAAGTCACAAAGAAACTGAACATTAATACGTAAGTAAGCAGGGTTACGGCTAATTTAGTCTTGTTATCTGACTCTTTTGTAATTGCTTGCTGAACAGCTTCAGGCACTGAATGATCCTTTTCCTATCGGGTTGCTCTGCCATCTAGGTCGTTATTAGATAACAAGCGGGGTAACAATAATAATAGCAAATTTGACATGAATTTCAGTGTGAGAGCAAGTGAAACTGAATTAATCCTTTCGGTTAATGGAAAGATTAGTATAAATCGCCAAAAATGATGAGTTATTTGGCGATTATAGATCATTATCAGTTGGGCGTGACCGTTATTGAACGGATAGCCAAGCGCGGTTTTTGGAGATGAATTTAGGGCCAATTCCTTTGACTTTAGCGAGCTCTTCTACGGTCGCGAAGGTGCCGTTTTGTAATCGGTATTCAACGATTGCTTGAGCTTTACGGCTACCAATGCCTTTCATTTTCTCCAGCTGTTCGATGCTTGCATTATTAATGTTCAAGGCAATTTGGTCTCGGGCGTGCACTTGACTAACGCCAAGGCTCGTACAAGAAATGGCCAAAGTAAGTAGTACTGTCCGTAGTATCATGAGCTTCTTCCTTTTTTAATGTTTGAATTAAAAAAATAGCAGAAGAAACGGGGCGTGCTTTACGAAGATAGGCTGGTTTTTATGAAATTAACAAAGATTCATACTTAGGGTGGAAGCCCTCCAGCTTTAAGTAGTAAAAAAGCTGGAGGGGTTTGAGCTGATAACCTCGTTATTCTTTATCAGCTGCTTTCTTAGTGGTGGTTTTCTTGGCAGTAGTTTTCTTTTTAGCTGGGGCTTTTTTCTTGGCCGGCGCTTTCTTCTTCGGTTCAGTTTCTACCCAAGTGCCATTCTCAAAGACGGCACTCCAGCCAGATGCTTTGCCTTCAATTTCGGACATCACATACTGGGATTTGGTTTTACGGCTGTAACGAATAACCGCAGAGTTACCTAGCTTATCAGAGCGAGGAGCATCCAATAAAAAGTGATACTTAGGATCTAATTCCGCTTGGTGAGGAATGATCTCCGATACCAAAGGCGCGCGAGTTTCACGGTTTTTCGGGAATTGGCTGGCTGCTAAGAATAAGCCACTCGCACCGTCACGCAAGATGTATGTATCGTCTACCTTAACGCATTGCAGCTCAGGCATTGGGATAGGGTCCATCTTAGGAGGCGCTGCTTCACCGCTCTTAAGCAGTTTACGGGTATTCTTACACTCATCAGCCATACAGCCAAAATACTTGCCAAAACGGCCAGATTTCAACTGCATTTCACTGCCACATTTATCACATTCAAGGGTTGGGCCGTCATAGCCTTTAATCTTAAATTGACCCAGTTCGACTTCGTAGCCATCACAATCGGGATTATTACCGCAGATGTGAAGTTTACGCTGCTCATCCAATAAATAACTGTCCATGGCGGTATTGCAGATAGTGCAGCGGCGCATATCGTTTAAACGACGGCTTTCTGCTTCTTCATCACCGTCTAGACTGATGGCTTCATCACCCGCCGTTAGATTCATGGTGGTAGTACAGCGTTCTTTCGGTGGCAGACTATAGCCTGAACAGCCTAAGAACACCCCGGTCGAACCGGTGCGTATTTGCATATTGCGAGAGCAGGTAGGGCACTCAATGTCGGTATTAACCGGGTCATTAGGGCGCATGCCTTCTTCGCCATCGGCAATATCCAACTTATTTTGGAAGTCGTTGTAGAACTCGTTTAGAACATTTTTCCACTTAAGTTCACCGTCAGCAACATGATCGAGTTTTTCTTCCATGGTGGCGGTGAAATTGTAATCCATTAGGTCGTCGAAGTTTTCAATCAGACGGCTGGTGACAATGTCACCCATTTTTTCGGCATAGAAACGTCGGTTTTCTAATCTAACGTAGCCACGATCTTGAATTGTAGAGATAATCGCTGCATAGGTCGAAGGACGGCCAATACCTTGTTTTTCTAATTCTTTTACCAGTGCTGCTTCCGAATAACGTGGTGAAGGCTTAGTGAAATGTTGCTTAGGCTGAAGTTCATCCAGCTTAAGCTCATCGCCAATAGCAACGTCGGGTAGGATGATATCTTCATCACCTTTACCACCGGTAGGCAAGGCACGTAAGTGACCATCAAAGCGGATGACGCGGCCTTTGGTCTTTAATTCAAAATCAGCCGCTTTTACGGTAATTGTTGAGCTGGTGAATTGCGCATCGTTCATTTGACATGCGACAAAGCGACGCCAAATTAAATCGTATAAACGCTGAGCATCAGGCTCCATTTTTTCTAAATCGTTGGCTGACAGCTCGACATTAGAAGGGCGTATCGCTTCGTGAGCTTCTTGTGCGCCTTCTTTGCTGCTATAGGAGCGTGGGTCCGCAGGTAAATACTGCTCGCCGTATTTTTCAGTAATGAAACTGCGGGCATTTTCTACCGCTTCGCTACTCAAATTGGTCGAGTCGGTTCGCATGTAGGTGATATAACCACCTTCATACAGACGCTGGGCCAGAGTCATGGTTTTCTTAACGCTAAAGCTTAAGCGTGTACTGGCGGCTTGCTGCAGGGTAGAGGTAATGAATGGCGCAGCAGGTTTCGATTTTGTTGGGCGATCTTCACGATTGGCGACTTTGAAAGGCGAGGAATTAAGCGTCGCCATCGCTTTGTCGCTGTGTGCTTGATTGCTCGGTTTGTATTCTTTGCCATCTTCTTTAACGACCTGACAACGCAGTTGATCGCCTTGAGTACTTTCAAGCTTGGCAAACGCTTCCCAGTATTCAACTGGGATGAAAGCGCGAATTTCACGTTCACGTTCTACTACGATACGAACGGCAACTGACTGTACTCGGCCCGCAGATAAGCCGCGAGCTACTTTAGCCCATAGCAATGGCGAGACCATGAAACCTACTACGCGGTCTAAGAAACGGCGAGTTTGCTGGGCATTTACGCGGTTTATATCAAGATCGGAAGGTTGTTCGAAAGCCGCTTGAATGGCCTTTTTGGTAATTTCGTTAAAAACAACACGACGGTAGCGACTATCGTCACCACCAATAACTTCCCGCAGGTGCCAAGCAATGGCTTCCCCTTCGCGGTCCAAATCCGTCGCGAGATAGACAGTATCGGCGTCTTTCGCCAATCGCTGTAATTCTTCAACGACTTTTTCTTTGCCGGGAAGAATTTGATAATTGGCGGCCCAGTCGTTATCTGGGTTGATGCCCATACGATTGATCAGCTGTTCTTTGGATTTTCGTTTTTTATGAATGATCTTATCTTCAGGAGATAGCTTACGCGTAATCGCAGCTTGGCGAGCCCTTTCTTTAGGGTCACTCTTTGCTCCTGATCCTGACGTCGGTAGATCACGAATATGACCAACACTGGACTTCACAATGAAATCTTTGCCCAGATATTTGTTGATGGTTTTGGCCTTGGCAGGCGACTCCACAATAACCAGCGATTTGCCCATATTGATCTAAAAAACCTTATGTAAAGAAATAATTAACCGAGTCAATTCAGTCTAAAACGACAATTTATATGCACTCTGAGGCGCTGGGTCAAGCATTTGTGAAATGAATTTTCATTCGACTACCTTCCAACGGGTGCTAAAATCGTTGCTAAACTGTCTATATAGAAGCAGGTATTAGCAACAATAATAGCTAAGCTGGAAATTTAGAATAATCAATAAAGTAGGAAGATAAATGTCATCAATAGGATTGGTTATTGCCATTGCAGTTCCCATTTTGATACTACTGGCCATTGCTGTTTTTGCGAGTAAGCAACAGCAAAAGAATGTGAAGCGAAAAGGGCAAGCGAGAGTTGTTAAGGACTTTATTTCGGAGTTAGCTGAAGCCCTAGAGTTCTTGGTGAAAGTAGATAATCAAAAAGAAATACAGAGCTTGGTCTATGAGAGAATTAAACAGCTGAATGAGCGCTACGTGTCGGCTCTCCCCAAAAAAGAGCAGGAAGGCGCATCGGCTGTCGACATGGAAGATCTTCAGCAAAAGGTCAGTGCGGGAGGGAAGAAAAAGAGAGTATTGAAAAGTGATCGTGAAATACGCTATGCAAAGAAACAATTTTCTAAGGTATTAAAGTCTTTTGGCCCTATGGTGAAAAATAAAACCGCATCAGAGGCTACCATCCTTGAATTTCGACGATATTTGCGTATTTCTATTCTTGATATGGAAGTCGATTCCTTTACTGCTCAAGGGGATGTTGCTGCTCAACGCGGTGATGTCACAACGGCTAGTGGTTACTATAAAGCGGCACGAAAGATACTCATTGATTTTAATATGCAATACCCTGAAAAAAACCAACGTATTAGAGATCTGGCGAAAAAATCATCTGCATTATTTAATGGTGAAGAGGATGAAGAGGTAGGTAGCCTTGCAAAAGAGCTATCTAAAGAGGCTGATTCTGATAAAGATGAGCATGGGTTTCCGACAGATCCAAATCAAGATACAAAGCAAAAATTTTAAATTGTCTTAATTGGTTAAACGAATTGGCCAGATTGGCCCTTGAGCTTTGGCCTAAATCACGGCATGTTGTCAATCATAAGAATAAAAAATGAAACATAGCTGTAAGGTGTGACTTTGTGAGTAGTATTAGTCCAAAAGAAGCGATTTATCTTTTTACAGATAATGCGGTCAGCCAAGGATTTTGGTTGTCAGAATTTGAACGCATAATAAAAGACCAGGCCCAAATTGATACATTTAAGAAGCAGGTTGTAAAAGCGGCTTATGTTTCTATCGGTGCTCAAAATTTTGCTCAGGCGATTGTTATGTTTAACCTGCCAGTGAATGAGCAGGGGTTTGTTGATTCTGGTTGGTATCTACCGTTACGTCGATTAGCCGATGGTGGCGGGCATGGCCCTAATATGGGAGATGGCCGCATCCGTTTAACCTGTAATAGCCAGTGTTCAATTAGTTGGCATACTGACTCTATGTGGGAGCCTGTAACCAGTGATTTCATGGCGATTCGTAAAGCGATTAGAGATGACTTGATGGGTAAAGCCCCGTCTTTAAAAGAGACTATTGCAACGTCATCCATTCCTGTTAAATCTGAGAGTATTGATATTGCCAATGCGTTATCAAAGCGTCATGAAAATCCAGAAGTTGAAGCTTTAAAGCAAGCGCTAAAGACAGAGACTCTTGCTTATCGCAGTCAATTGCTGCAACTGCAAAGAGAAATTGAACGCCAGAAAGAATTGACTCAAAAAGCTCAGCGACGACTTGATGCCCATGAAGTGACACTCGAAATGGCCGAAATTAAGCGCTTACATGAAGAAGAGATCTCAGCTTTACAGCAAGCTCTAATCGTAGAGAAGGACTTGAATCAAGAGTTAACCGATCAGCTAAAGCAATTAACTGTGACTACTTAATAATTTGGAATTAGCGCATAATTACGGGTTTTACCTGAGAGAATCTTAACCCTTGGATCCTTCGCGAACATTTAACCAGCTAGGAGGGATAGGTATTGAACCATTCCCTATCAGCGATCGTTTAGCCAGCGCACCTCGATTAAAACAGGTATCGGTCCTTCGTCTAGATCAATTACACCCGCTAATCTCAGGCAATAAATGGTTCAAATTAAAGTACAACCTTGAATCTGCCCAGCAGCAAGGGTTTAGCTCACTGATATCGTGTGGTGGCCCTCATTCTAATCATTTGCATGCATTAGCAGGAGCGGGAAAATTATTTGGCTTTAAAACCTACGCTCTGGTTCGAGGTTATTCTCACTTAGCGCTGACGCCCACGTTAGAGGATTGTCAGCGAATGGGGATGGAACTGATATTCGTCGATAAAAAAACCTATCAACTGCGCTATGATGATGCTTGGTGTGAGCAGCAAGGGGAAAAATATAACAGTTTTTGGATTCCCGAAGGTGGTAATAATGCCCTGGGTCGCCATGGCTGCACTGATGTGGCTGCAATGTGTGAAGGTTATGATGAAATTTGGTTGAGTATCGGCTCCGGTTGTACTTTTCTGGGGTTGGCTGCTGCTCTTGGGGAGCGCTTAGATTCTAATCCGCTGACGCTTAAAGGGATAATGGCCATCAAGGGAGGGCAGGAGTTAAAGACTAATTTGATACAGCAACTTAATGGTTGCGACCTTAAACTCGATATCGATTGTGATAAGCATCTTGGTGGTTTTGGCCGTTGTCCTGAGCAATTGGTTGAATTGATTCGTCACTATGATGATCATTGCTTGCCATTAGACCCTGTATATACCGCTAAGTTAGTGAGTGCTTTTGAATCTAGTTGGCTTAATGGTGAGTTGAATGAAAATAAGCGCTATCTGCTGATTCATAGTGGTGGGTTACAAGGGCGAAGAGGGGTCAAGGCACTGTCTGAAAGCTTGCCTTGAGGCCAGTTGTTCGGTGTGATTAAGACTTGTTGAACCTGTTGCCATTGATTATTGCTAGGTTGAAAAGATAAGCCAATTAACATTAGGCAATAAGGTTTGTTTTGCTGGAAATGATGATGGATTTGCTTTTCTATTTGTGAAAACTCAAGCAGTTTTGACGGGTCTTTGATTATTACCGGAGAAAGCCACAATCTTTTATCGGCAATTATCCAGCGAAGTGATGGGTTTTGATGCTGGGGTACTTGAGCTAACCGATTATCGTGGAACCATTGTTGCTCTTGAAAGAGTAAACCGCGCCAAATTGCGATCTGTTGAACTTCTTGAATGTTAAAACCTGGATACTTTGTCTGAAAACTTTGCTGCCCTAAAGGCGTATGTAATATGGGAAGTTGGTGGCTACAGGTTTTATTATATTTTATATCTAAGCGGTCGCTGCAGTTGGGTCCAAGCCAGAGCTGCTTGTGATATTGGTCGGTCCAGGTCATGTAAAACTTGCACGCCAACTCAATGTGGTAAATCTTGCCCTGTGTATCTCGGGTTAATATATCAAGCTCCCCAAGTGTCCTATTATCATCCTGGATTTGAAGGTTAAAGTGACTTTGTTCAAAGTTTGGGTGGAAGCTAAAGTAAAAAGTCCATAAAGCTTCAAAATAAGTGCCCAATAAGCGAGTATTTTGTCTTTCCAAATAATTGTCCAGTTCCAAGGGGGATTGGTCTAAGGATTTTAGCCAACTCCAATCAAGGGGGAAGTGACAAGATTGTTGGCCATGGGGGGCTGGATGAATAAATAGTGGACTTCCCCAAAGGCTCCAAGCCAAATCTCTAACAGCTTGATGTTTAAGGCTAAATACATCGCATTGGCTGATACTGGTGTGCATATCGAACAAGCCTTTATTGGACAATTATGGTATAAGTTGAATCAAAGAATGTTTTGGATCCATCGAAATGGAAGAGTTTCGTAATATTGGCATTATAGGCCGATTAGGTAGTAAAAAAGTAATTGAGACTGTACGCCGTTTAAAGCGCTACTTGGTTGAAGAAGGGTATCACGTAATCTTGCAAGACCGTATTGCCGAGGTTATGCCGGGTCACGGTATGCAGGTGAGCACTCAGAAATTACTGGGTGAAATCTGTGATTTGGTGATAGTGGTCGGCGGTGATGGCAGCTTGTTGGGTGCTGCTCGGGCATTAGCAAAGCACAATACGCCAGTACTCGGTATTAACCGAGGTCGTCTGGGGTTTTTAACCGATATCAGCCCTGATGAGGGGATGGAAGACGCGGTTCAGAAAGTCTTGGATGGTGAATACATTGAAGAACAGCGCTTCTTGCTGGATGCTGAAATCAAGCGTAATGGCGTGTCGATTGCCACCAGTGAAGCCCTCAATGACGTGGTATTACACCCAGGTAAATCCGCTCGAATGATTGCCTTTGATCTGTATGTTGAAGGTCAGTTTGTTCATCATCAACGTGCTGATGGTATGATCGTATCATCGCCTACGGGTTCTACGGCTTATGCTTTGTCGGGTGGTGGGCCCATTATGCACCCTAAGCTAGATGCGATTGTATTGGTGCCGATGTTCCCTCATACCTTATCCAGCCGCCCGATTGTGGTGGATGGTAATAGTGAGATTAAATTGGTGATTGGTGAAAGTAATGAAACCTATCCTACCGTCAGTTGTGATGGCCAAAAGCATTTGCCGTGTGCTCCTGGGGATGCGGTAACCATTCGCAAAAAACCCCATAAATTAAAGTTGATTCATCCAAAAGATCATAACTTTTACGAGATATGTCGAACTAAACTGGGTTGGGAAAGATCGGGTAACTAATGCAACAAGGTTACGATTTAATCGGTGATATTCATGGTTGTGGCGAAACCCTGATCTTGCTTTTAGAGCAGATGGGTTATCGTAAAATTAATGGGGTTTACCAGCATAAAAGCCGCAAGGTGGTTTTTCTGGGAGACATTATTGATCGTGGGCCGCATATACGTTTGGCGTGTGAAATTGTGCGCTCAATGGTTGATGCGGGCCATGCGCATATGATTATGGGGAATCATGAATATAATCTCGTAACCTATATGACCCCAGCTCCCGCGGGCGTAGAGCGACCTTACTTACGACCACATACCGAGCGTAATAGCTTTATTGTTGAGCAGACAGTTGAGCAATTTGCCAATCATAAACAAGACTTTAAAGACTATCTTGATTGGTTTACGGAATTGCCGTTATTTATGGAGTTTGACCATTTTAGGGTGGTTCATGCTTGCTGGGATCATGCGTTAATCAATGAATTCATTAGTCGTCATGGTGGTAATCAAATTCATAAGGATTTGTTATCGGAGTCGGTTAATCCGGAAAGCTTTTTATTCCAATTCCTAGATCGAATATTGCGAGGCACGTCATTGAAGCTGCCGGATAATCGCTCTATGACGGCGAAAGACGGTATGATTCGTCAATTCTTTCGAACCAAGTTTTGGTCAAGAAATCCACAAGTGTATAACGATGTGATTTTTCAGCCTGACCCATTGCCTGCAGATCTAACCCACGCACGGTTAACCCCAGAAGATAAAGAAAAGTTACTTTATTACTCTGAGAATGAGAAACCCCTTTTCTTCGGCCATTATTGGATGTCGGGAGTTCCTGCCGTTATTCGCTCTAATATTGCTTGTCTCGATTATAGTGCGGTTAAATACGGCCGCTTGGTCGCTTACCGAATGGATTCTGAGAGTCATTTAAATAATGGCAAATTTACCTGGGTACGGGTAGAAAAAACGGAACAATAACGATGAGTTCGATTTTAGTTTTTCAAGCTAACCCTGAAATCAATTTGAGTCCCATTACCGATCGCTTATGGCAGGCTAAGATTCCGCATCGCGTGGTAATGAATGATAATAGCCAAGACCTTTGGGTCGCTCGAATTGAAGATGCTGAGCAAGTAAAAATCTGGGTGCAAGAGTGGCAAGCAGGGCAGTTAACTGCTAAACCTGATCCAAAAGAACAATTGCCTTGGCAGTTAGAGGTGCAAAAAGCGCTGATATTCACTGCTCGCTTTCCTGTCACGATTATCATGTTAACCCTATTAACCCTAGTATTCATAATGCAGCAGCTAGGCATTGTTGTATTGGCTGACTGGTTGTTATCCGCAAACCTCTGGTCTGGCGAGAAGCTTGATTTTAGTAGCTTTTGGCAAAATGATTTTTATCGCTGGTGGTCACCAGCACTGATCCATTTGTCTTTTATGCATCTGCTCATGAATGGTTTTTGGTGGTGGGTTTTAGCCAAGGAAATAGAGGCCCATGATAGCCGTTTCATCTTAATATTTTTGGTTGCTAGTCTTTCTATCGGTGCTGCTTATGCTCAGTATTTAGCCGTAGGGCCTTATTTTGCAGGTTTTTCTGGCGTGACTTATGGTTTGATGGGCTGGGTATGGGGAAGGCAAACATTTAAGCAGGCCCGCTATCAACTACCAAGCTGGTTATTTCCATTTATGATGATTTCTATGGTGCTGATGATGTTTGTTGATGGCACTGTGACAGAATTGAAAATTGGCCATGAGTCTCATTTATCGGGTGCAATTTTAGGAGTCTTATTGGCTGCTATTTGGCCGCAGATTAAATCGGTTCATGTGCGTGAAGAACTTAAAGGTGATGAAAATGACGGTTGATGAATTAATCAAGGCGATGACGCCAGATATGTATTGTAATATGAAAAGTGCCTTAGAATTAAGTCGATGGCCTGATGGTCGCAAGTTGGATAGTGATCAAAAAGTATTATGTATGGAAGCGTTGATTCGCTATGAAGACATATCGGATATGCCTGCGGAGCAGCGTATCGGCTATATGGAGTCTGCATGTAAATCGACCAAAGATGATGATACGCAAACACTGACAATTAAATAGCGGTTAACAATTTATGCCAACGATATCGGGTCATCTGAATAAGATGGCAACTCAGCTGAAGGCTGAAGAGAGTCATCAAGTTCAGTACCAGCTTGTGCTGAATGATCAAAAAATTGACCTCAATCCACTGATTGGGCAATCGATCAAGATGAATTATGTCGGTGAGATTCATTGCAGTCATTGTGGGCGTAAAACTAATAAAAGTTTTAGTCAGGGTTATTGCTACCCTTGTTTTAAAAAGTTACCTCAGTGTGATTTGTGCATCATGAGTCCTGAAAAGTGCCATTATCATTTGGGTACTTGTCGAGATTCAAGTTGGGGTGATGATTTTTGCATGCAAGATCATTTTGTTTATCTGGCAAATTCTTCAGCCTTGAAGGTGGGTATTACCCGCGGGACTCAAATCCCTACTCGTTGGTGTGATCAGGGTGCGACTCAAGGCTTGCCCATTTTTAGAGTGCGCAATCGCTTACTTTCAGGCTTAGTAGAAACCTTGTTTAAGCAAAGCTTAGCGGATAAAACGAATTGGCGCGCTATGCTAAAAGGTGATGCCGATGCCATCGACTTGCTCACTATTCGAGATGAACTCTATCAGCAATACGCTGAAGGCCTGCAGCAGATTGAGTTAGAGCATGGACCTGGAGCCATTAGTCATTTGCCAGAAGCTGAAGTGGTTGAACTCAACTATCCTGTGCAGCAGTATCCGACTAAGGTATCAAGTTTGAACTTTGATAAAACCCCTGAGATAGAAGGCAAGTTGATGGGGATTAAAGGTCAGTATTTGCTTCTAGATTGTGGTGTGATTAACTTAAGAAAATTCACTTCTTATCACATTGATTTCACTTATTAAGCCGTCTTCACTTTAAATTAATAGCAAAAAAATAGACAGTCAAAACAAGGACTTGATTAATGCGCGACGCACAGCCAAAAAATATATACTTAAAAGATTATCAATCGCCACTTTTTTTGATAAATCAAACGCATTTACGCTTTGATTTGTTTGAAGATTATACTCAGGTAGATAGTCGATTGGTTATGCGTCGTAATCGTCAGCAGCACCCGGATGATAATAGTCCCTTGGTTCTCGTTGGGCAGCAATTAGAGTTGTTGGCTATAAAAGTTGATGGTCAGCTGCTGCTCGCAGGTGATTATTCGCTCGAAGGTGATAACTTAACCATATTTAAAGTCTCTCGTGATTTTGAGTTAGAAATCTCTTGCCGAATAGAGCCACAAAATAATACCGCTTTAGAGGGATTATATAAATCCAGTGGTATGTTTTGCACTCAGTGTGAAGCGGAAGGTTTCCGTCGCATTACTTATTATTTAGACCGCCCGGATGTGATGAGTATTTTCACTACAGAAGTGATTGCCGATAAATCCCAATACCCTATTTTATTGTCTAATGGTAATGCGGTAGCCAAAGCTGAATTAGAGGCTGGACGACACAGCATTACTTGGCATGATCCTCATAAGAAACCCTGTTATTTATTCGCCCTGGTCGCCGGCGATTTAATGGTGAAAGAGGGGCGCTTTACGACGATGAATGGTCGTGATGTTGAGCTTAAGATATTTGTTGAACCACAAAACATTGATAAAACAGATTACGCGATGGACGCCTTAAAGCGTTCTATGAAGTGGGATGAAGAGAAGTACGGTCGTGAATACGATCTGGATATCTTTATGATCGTTGCGGTTGATGATTTCAATATGGGAGCCATGGAGAATAAAGGTCTTAATATCTTTAACTCCTCTTGTGTTTTAGCAAACCCTCAAACGGCGACAGATGCGGCTTATCAGCGTATAGAGGCGATTGTGGCTCATGAATACTTCCATAACTGGTCGGGTAATCGGGTTACATGCCGTGATTGGTTTCAGTTGAGTTTAAAAGAAGGCTTTACGGTTTATCGTGATGCACAATTTTCCTCGGATATGAATTCAAAAACGGTTAAACGTATTGAAGACGCAGCGATTATGCGCACCGTCCAGTTTGCGGAAGATGCTGGGCCTATGGCTCACCCGGTGCAGCCGGATTCGTTTATTGAAATATCCAATTTCTACACAGTTACAATTTATGAAAAAGGCGCTGAAATAGTCGGCATGATTCATACATTGATGGGCGATGAGGGCTTTCGAAAAGGTTCAGATCTGTATTTTGATCGCCATGATGGGCAGGCAGTCACTATTAATGAGTTTGTGAGTGCTATGGAAGACGCAAATAGTATCTCTTTGACTCAGTTCAAGCGTTGGTATAAATCTGCTGGTACTCCAGTGGTGGATGTTGTCAGTCATTATGATGAGCAAGCACAGACTTACCGTTTGGATTTTAAGCAATCTAATGCTGAGCCGTTCTTAATTCCTATTGAGCTGGGCCTGATTGCCCAAGATGGAACACAGATTAGTGCGAGTCTAAGTGATCGTTCAGAAAACAAAGCTGATTGTTTTGACGGCAAAGTTTTTCAATTAACGGAAACACAGCAGAGTTTGATTTTTAAAGGCATCGATCAAGAACCTGTGCCTTCACTTCTGCGAAATTTCTCGGCTCCGATTAAATTGAATTATGCTTATAGCCGGGACCAATTGCTGTTTTTAATGCAATTCGATAACGATGGCTTTAATCGCTGGGATGCGGGTCAAAGTTTAGCATTGGATGTGATTTTTGAAGTCATGCAGCAGCAACAAGATAATGAGTCTGTGGTAGTTGATCAGCGTTTGATTGCCGCTTATCAAGGTTTATTACAGCAAGACGCTCTTGATTACGCCATGTTAGCCAAGATGCTGTTATTGCCAAGCGTCTCTTATATCGCTGAGACTCAAAGCAAAATCGATATTCATGCAATCAATAATGCTCGCAGCCAGGTGCAAGAAATATTAGCCGATGCGTTAGCCGATGATTTATTGAACTTGTATAACAAACTCAATACTCAGCCTCAGTATTTACCCGAGCCTGAGCAAATGGCGCAACGAGGGTTGAAAAATGCGGCGCTAGCCTATCTGTTGAAATCTACCGATGCTCAATATTGTCAAATTGCCGAACAGCAGTTTAAGCATAACGACAATATGACCGATAGCATGGCCGCGTTATCGAGTTTGGTAAATTCGAAATATTTAACTCAAGCCAATGGGGCACTGCAGGCGTTTTATCTGCAATGGAGTGCGGAGCCCTTAGTTGTCAACCAGTGGTTAGCGGTACAGGCGGGGTCGGCTGAATATGGCAATATTGATAACATCAATAAACTGTTGAAGCATGAGGCATTTGATGTAAAAAATCCTAATAAAGTGCGTTCGGTTATTGGAGCGTTTGCGGGTCAATCTTTGATCAATTTTCATGCGGTTGATGGTTCCGGGTATCAGTTATTAGCGGATCAAATTATTCTATTGAATGCTTTGAACCCACAAATTGCTTCCCGTTTGGTGGCTCCGTTAAGTAAGTGGCGCCGTTATGTTGATCATCAGGGGCAGCAAATGAAGAAACAATTGCAGCGTATTATGGCTCAAGAAGACTTATCAAAAGATGTTTATGAGGTCGTTAGCAAGAGTTTAGTTGCCGAGTAGGGCATTTTTTAAGCAAAAAACATTGATTTTTTTATTATAAGATTAATTAACTGGCTTAGGCGCATTGAGCCTAAGGCCAAGTTTCTTTATGCTAAGGGCATAGATAACCTACATAAGTGGGTTTAATTAGAGGTCGCAGAATGAAAAAGAATAATTGGGTCGCGGCTGGGGTATTGGCTTTGGCGACTTGTTGCCAAATGGCCAACGCAGCAGTATCTGTGCAACAAGCTGAAAAATTAAAAGGCGAGTTAACACCTTTGGGTGCTGAACGAGCGGGTAATGGCAAAGATATTCCACCATGGCGTGGCGGTTTAACGGTTCCTGCACTGAGTTATCAAAAAGCAGGTCAGCATCATCCGAATCCTTATCCTCAAGATAAGCCTCTGTTTGTAATTACTTCTGCGAACAAAGATCAATATAAAGCGCATTTAACCGACGGTCAGATAGCGTTATTTAATACCTATCCTGATACCTTCAAAATGCCAATCTATAAGACACGTCGTACAGCGGCGGCGCCTGAATGGATTTATGAGAATACTTATAAGAATGCGATCCGCTCTGAATTAAACGAAAACGGCGCGGGATTGCGTTATGCCTATGGCGGCGTTCCTTTTCCGATTGCTAAGAATGGCTTAGAAGCGATTTGGAATCACATTACTCGCTGGCGTGGTACTTTCTTCAGCCGCCGCTCTTCAGAAGTAGCGGTTCATAAAGATGGTGACTTCTCGTTAGTGACGGTTCAGCAGGATGTATTGTTCAACTTTTATAATCCTGATGCGACGATTGATGAATTAAATAATATTCTTTTTTATTATCTGTCATTCACCAAAGCGCCAGCTCGTCTAGCAGGTGGTGCGGTTCTGGTTCATGAAACGATTGATCAGGTAGAAGAAGCTCGTCAGGCTTGGGGTTATAACGCCGGCCAGCGTCGTGTACGCCGTGCACCTAACTTAGCTTATGATACGCCAATTGCTGCTGCCGATGGCCTTCGTTATGCCGATGATACCGATATGTATAACGGTGCTCCGGATCGTTATAATTGGAAACTAGTTGGCAAAAAAGAAATCTTTATTCCTTATAACAACTACGACTTGTCTAGTAATAACCTAACCTATAAAGAGATCTTAAAGCCGGGTCACTTAAATCCAGATTTTACGCGTTATGAAAAACACCGCGTCTGGGTTGTAGAAGCGAACTTAAAAGAAGGCGCACGTCACGTTTATCAAAAGCGTCGCTTCTTTATCGATGAAGATACTTGGGGCATTGCGGTCGCGGATCAATATGATAGTGCGGGTGAGCTATGGCGTGTCAGCATGGCGTATCTTAAGAATTATTATGAATTACCGGTGACTTGGACAACCTTAGATGTATTCCATGACATTAAGGCGCGTCGTTACCATGTACAGGGTTTGGATAATGAAGAGCGTGGAACAGTTGACTTTAGCCTTGATGTTCCAGGCAGTCAGTACTTTACACCTTCGGCATTGCGTCGCCGTGGTAAGCGCTAATTTGTTAAACCAATAACATTATGTAACACATGGACGTTAGGTAATTCCTTAAGGGTCGGCTAAACTGCGGCCCTTCAAAAAAATTATAAAAATGGAGTGTTTTATGAGATTCCACTCGATTCGAAATCGGATCGTTACGGCAGTCCCGCAACTAACATTAATCAAGTCAGCTTTATTTGCTCTCAGTTTAATGTTTACCACATTTTCACACGCTCAGTGGCAGGATCCACTAGAAACACCTGCGCTTTCAACTGACCGTGCCCATGAAAGTTTATTATTAGATATTACTCGTATAGCCAGTCGCCTTGTGGCGGTCGGTGCACATGGGCATATCGTATATTCTGACGATAGTGGTAAAAGCTGGCGCCAAGCTCGTACTCCTTCATCTGTAACTTTAACCGCTGTGCACTTTCCGAGTGCGACTATGGGTTGGGCAGTAGGTCATGATGGCCTTATCTTGCACAGCTCTGATGCTGGTGAGACTTGGGTAAAGCAATTTGATGGTTACCTAGCCAACCGTGCAATCGTAAAAGGGGCTCGTGCCAATAAAGAGCTGGCTATTGCCGATCTCGATAAAGCTAAAAATAGCGGTGATTTAACTTCGATTGATAATGCTGAAATGCATCTCGAAAATGCGACTTATGCATTGGAAGATGCTCAATATGATAAAAAAAGCGGCTCTACTAAGCCTTTCTTAGACGTTTGGTTTTATGATGCCAAGATTGGTTATGCTGTCGGTGCATATGGCATGGCATTCCATACCCGCGATGGTGGTAAAAGTTGGATTGATTGGTCATCTCATTTAGAAAATAGTGATCGTTTGCACATCAATGGCTTAACTATGGTTGGCCCTCGTTCTTTGATGCTCGTCGGCGAACAAGGTTTAATCTTACGTTCTGATGATATGGGCGCTAACTGGCGTGCATTACCTTCACCTTATGAAGGTTCTTATTTTGGCATTATGGCAAAAGCCGATAACGTATTAGTTTTTGGTTTGCGTGGCAATTTATACCATTCAGTTGATGGTGGTATTCAGTGGGAAAAGGTGTATACCAACTCTGAACAAACCTTAATGGCTGGTGTTGCCAAAACTGATAAAACTTCAGTATTAGTAGGTAATGGTGGTTCTGTTATCTTATTAAATCGTCGTTCTGAAGACCCTAAATCCATTATCTTACCAGGTCGTACTACCTCAGCATCAGTGGCACAAGCTCCTGATGGAAGCATAGTGATTGTCGGCGAAGCCGGCGTTGAACGCATCGATGTTAATGGTGCTGTGATTAATGAGTCAATCACTATGGCTGAGGGAGACTTTTAATTATGTCGAATACAACAAATCTTAAAAATATTAAAACTGAGCCAGAGCATTATATTATTACTCCGGAATCAGAGCCTTTTTTAGAGCGCGTCTTATTTGCTGCGCGACCTGTGGTTCTTGCTGTTTTAGCAATACTGACGGTTGTTTTTGCTTATGGTTTAACTCAAATTAGACTGGATTCTAGTATTGAAAAATACATTCCACTTAAACATGAGTTCATCAAAAACTATCTTGTTCATAAAGATGAACTGGGCAGTGGTCTTTCCAATATCAAAATATCGATAGAGAGCAAAGACGGTGATATTTTCACTAAAGATTATATGGCGACTCTACAGCGTATTAATGATGAAGTTTTCTTCATTAAAGGTGTAGACCGTTCGGCCATGAAATCTTTGTGGACGCCAAACGTACGTTGGACTGAAGTAACAGAAGAGGGCTTTCAAGGTGGTCCAGTTATTCCAGCCACTTATGATGGTTCTAAAGAAAGCTTAGATCAGTTGCGTCAAAATGTATTGAAGTCGGGCCAGGTTGGTCGTTTAGTGGCTAACAACTTTAGTTCAACAATCATTGATATTCCTTTAGTAGAAGTGGACCCGGATACTGGTGAGAAACTTGATTACAAAGAGCTATCGCAATCGATTGAAGAAAAAGTTCGTGATGCATTCACTAGCGACAAGATTGCTGTTTATGCGACTGGAACGCCTAAAAAGTTAGCGGATCTATTAAACGGTGTTGCTTCTATTGGTTTGTTCTTTATTGCCGCCATTTGTTTTACTGCGATATTATTATACCTGTATTCGCGCTGTATTCGCGGTACGTTAATTCCAATCATCGCCTCTTTAATTGCAGTGGTTTGGCAGTTGGGCGCATTAGCCTTGATGGGCTTCACCATTGATTTATATTCCGTATTGGTACCTTTCTTAGTATTCGCCATTGGTATCAGTCATGGTGTACAGATCATTAGTGGTATTGCCATCGAGTCGGGTAAAGGTTCAAACAAGTTAATGGCATCGCGATTAGCTTTCCGCGGCCTATATGTTCCTGGCATGTTGGCTCTATTGAGTGATGGTCTTGGTTTCTTAACGCTACTATTTATTGAAATTGGTGTAATCCAAGAACTTGCGATCGCAGCAAGTGTGGGTGTCGCCATGATTATCGTCACTAACTTAGTATTAGTGCCATTAGTTATGTCTTATGTTGGTATCAGCCAATCTGGTATTCGTCATGCAGAAAATAATGAGAAAGCAGAACCAAAACTTTGGAAGGGTATTTCTAAAATAGCCAGCAAGAAAATTGCGCCATTTCCAATTATCATTGCTATCGTCTTGGCGGTTCTTGGGGTATACCAAAGCCAGTCGTTGAAGATTGGTGATCTAGATGCCGGTGCTCCTGAACTGCGTCCTGATTCGCGTTATAACTTAGATAATGCCTATATGGTTTCTAATTATTCGACCAGCTCTGACGTATTCCTAGTGATGGTAGAAACAGCAAAAGAGCAATGTAATAGCTACAAGGTGATGGATTCCATCGATCGCTTCATGTGGTATATGGAAAATGTTCCTGGTGTTCAATCCACCATCTCGATGGTGACGGTTTCTAAACTAGTAACAAAGGGTATGAACGAAGGTAACTTAAAGTGGTCTGCACTTTCTCGTAACCAGACGATTTTGAATACTTCAATTCAGCGTGCTCCTGCTAGCTTATTGAATCAAGACTGTTCAATGGCCCCAGTGATTGTGTATCTGAATGATCACAAAGCTGAGACGTTAGAGAATGCCGTTGCGGCCGTGAAAAAGTTCAAAGTGAAGTATGATGATGAAGTAGATGCAAAATACTTTGCTATGGATACTGCAGGTATTGAAGCTGCAATAGCGGCCGGTGAACTTACTGATGTGCCAGTACGCTTCCAACTAGCTTCTGGTAATGCAGGTATTGAAGCCGCAACTAACGAAGTGATTGGCGCCGCTCAAAATACCATGCTGATCTTTGTTTACGTCGTTGTATTTGCTTTATGTTTCGCAACCTTCCGCTCATTCCGTGCCGTGGCGTGTATTCTGCTTCCATTAGCGTTGACGTCGATTCTGTGTCAGGCATTAATGGCTTACCTAGGCATTGGTGTTAAGGTTGCAACGTTACCAGTAATCGCTCTTGGTGTAGGTATTGGTGTTGATTATGGTATTTATATTTATAACCGTTTAGAAGTTATGCTAATTGCAGGTAAGTCATTGCAAGAAGCTTTCTTCGAAACATTGAAGTCGACAGGTAAAGCTGTGAGCTTCACCGGTATTACGCTCGCCATTGGTGTTGGTACTTGGATTTTCTCACCGATTAAATTCCAGGCTGATATGGGGATCTTGTTAACCTTTATGTTCGTATGGAACATGTTAGGTGCATTGGTTCTACTACCTGCACTAGCGACCTTCATTCTTAAGCCTGAGCAGATCATTGCTCGTCATAAGAAGTTGCATGGTGATATAAGCCCAGCAGGCTAGTTTATTAGCGTTGGGTAATGAAAAGGCAGCTTCGGCTGCCTTTTTTTATGCCCTTCATTTATCTTCTATTACCTCTAACGGGAAGATATTGAGTTACACTAGGCGCTCTGTTTCTTTGTATTATATCGTCGAGTTGTTATGCGCATTCTTCACACTTCTGATTGGCATTTAGGCCAGTTTTTTATCAATAAAAGCCGATTAGCTGAGCATCAAAAATTCATTAAGTGGCTATTGGAGCAGGTGAAAGAGAAAAATGTAGATGCACTGATTATCGCAGGAGATATTTTTGATACTGGCTCGCCTCCGAGTTACGCTCGTGAACTGTATAACCAGTTTGTCATTGGGATGAATCAGCTAGGCTGCCAATTGATTATTCTGGCTGGGAACCATGACTCAGTTTCAACATTAAACGAATCGAAAGAAATATTAGCGCAATTGAATACTCGGGTCATTGCAGCGGCTTCAGAGGATCTTGAAGAGCAGGTTATCGAGCTTAATAATAAGCAGGGAATCCCTGCGGCAATATTATGTGCTATTCCCTATTTACGCCCTCGGGATGTTGTAAAAAGTCAGCTTGACGAATCGGCTGAGAAGAAACAGCAGGCTCTAGGGCAAGCTATTAGTCAGCATTATCAAGGTGTATTCGAGTTGGCTAAAAAAAGGCGCTCAGCGCTAAAAAAATCAGTTCCTATTATTGCGACGGGACATCTAACTGCCATGGGGGTGAAAAGCTCAGACTCGGTACGTGATATTTATATTGGGAATCTAGAGGCTTTTCCTGCCAGTGATTTTCCTGCTGCAGATTATATTGCGCTTGGGCATATCCATCGCCCTCAAATTGTCGCCAAAAGTGAGCATATTCGTTATTGCGGCTCACCAATTCCATTAAGTTTTGATGAATTAGGCAGTGAGAAGCAAGTCCTACTGGTTGATTTTGAAAATGGGGAATTATCAGCAATTACTCCACAGAGCATTCCTTTGTTTCAGCCAATGAAAGTTATTAAGGGAGATTTAGAAAGTATTGAGCAGCAATTACAAGCCTTGGAGAAACTAGAGCTAGGAGATAATAAGAAAGATACAGAACTGCCAACTTGGTTGTCGATAGAGGTAGAAACCCAAGACTACTTAAATGATTTGCAGCAAAGGATCCAGGTATTCACTGAGTCCATGAACGTTGAAGTTTTACAGCTTAGGCGAGCGAGAAAACAACAGCAGATTCGCATTGAAAGAGATGATAAAGAGGTTTTAGCTGAGTTGAGTCCTGAAGATGTATTTGACCGTCGATTAGCCAGTGAAAGTTTTATCAGTGATAGTGAACAGAAAAGGCTTAAACGTTTAAAAACGTCTTTCACACAGATAGTGGCAGAACTTGAAGCGGAGCTAGACGATGAAGATTAATAGCGTACGTTTCAAGAATATCAACTCACTGCAAGGGCAATGGAAAATTGATTTCAACCAAGCCCCTTTTATTGATAATGGGCTCTTTGCAATTACTGGTGCAACTGGGGCGGGTAAGACAACGATATTGGACTCGATTTGTCTGGCGCTATATCAGCAAACCCCACGACTGGGAGGGATCAACAAAAATACCAATGAGCTAATGACCCGAGGCACTGCTGACTGCCTAGCGGAGGTTGAATTTGAAGTTCAGGGTATCGGATACCGGGCCTTTTGGAGCCAGCGTCGCTCTCGTAATAAAGTAGATGGCAAGCTGCAAGACTCCGTAGTTGAGCTGGTGAGAATTGAAGATGGGAAAATATTAGCGTCTCAAGTAAAAAAGATGGCGGCATTAGTCGAAGAATTGACCGGATTAGATTTTGCTCGTTTTACAAAGTCAATGATGTTATCTCAGGGGCAGTTTGCTGCTTTTTTAAATGCTGCGGCCAATGAGCGTGCGGAGTTATTAGAAGAACTTACGGGTACAGAAATTTATGGACTTATCTCTGAGCGCGTACATACAAAATATAGTCAAAGTAAGCAGGCCTTAGAGCAACTAATCGCTCGTTCTGAAGGGGCTGAGTTATTATCTGATGATGATATTAATGAGCTGGAAAATAAACAGCGACAGCTTTTGAGCGAATTGTCGAAAGAAGAGAATCAGCATAAGCAACTGATAGCCTTGAACTCATGGATGGCTGCCTTTGATAAAGGCCAAGAAAAAGTTAAGCAATTAGAATTGCAAGTTGAGCTCATTAATAACCAGCAGGATGAGCAAAGTAATAATCTTAATCGTTTGGCTTTAAGTGAGCCCGCTGAAAATTTGAGAGCAGGTTATCAGGTAAAGATTCAAGCGGAAGAGCAATTAGCAAGTAGTTTGCTTCAGTTGCAGCAATTTGAAAATGAGCGCCTTAAGTTCGAACAAGAAGTGGCTAAGATTAATCTTGTCGCTAATAAGGATGATCTCGAATTTAAACGGGTGGATAAGGAATATCAAACCTTAGAAAAATTAATCAATGACAAAGTTATTCCTCTTGATGCAGACATTCAGCATAAGCAGGCTATCTTGTTGAATGACCAGCAGCAGTACAGTTCAGTGCAGTTGCAAAGGCAAGCGTTAACAAACGAAATAAGCCAAGGTGAGCGCGACAAGCAACTCGCTTATGATCAATTAGAGCAGGCTCAACTGTACCTGAAAGACAATGGTAGTTTAGAGTTTATAGCGGACCAACTTCCTGTCTGGCAAGTTCAAATTGAACGTTTACAGCCAATAGAAACTAATTTAGTTCGTTTGCGAGAGGATGTTTCAGTCTGCAAGAAAAATTGTGATGAAAATAATCTCAGGATTGCTAATCAAGAACGTATCGTTGACGAAAAACAGAAACAGTTAGACGCGGTCCAAAGCAAGGTTTACCACATAGAGCAGGAAGTCGCGAAGCAGCTGTTTCCTCATACGGGTTATGATGAAACCTTACAGAAGTTGCGGGATGCGTATAAGGCACTTACCCAGCAAGCAAAAGATATTGAGTATTTGTTGTTGCAAGAAAGAAAGATAGTAGATTTAACCGAACAACGAAACAAGCTGCAAGAAAATGAAGAGTGTCCTTTATGTGGTTCATTGGACCATCCAAAGGTTGAGCAGTATCAAGGATTGAATATTTCTCAAACCGAACAGCGCCAGCAAGACGTCCGAGAGCAGTTACAAAATTTAGAGCAGCAAGCTAATCAATTAAAACAAGATGGCCAACAATTGCAGCTTCATCAAAATGAATTGTCAGCCCAGAATAATGTGTTGTTAGCCGAGCAGCAGAATCTTAATGTATTACAACAACAGAAGGTTGGGGATTTACAGCGACTCGATCAGAGTCAGCTGCAATATCAAAACGACGAGCAGGTATTATTAAAATTGCGCCAGGGCCTCACCAAACAGCTCTCTCAATACCGACTAGAATTACCCCAGTTAGCTGATCTTGACGCTTGGTTGAGTCACCAAAAATCTGCCTTGGATCGTTGGCAGTTACAAAAAGAGAATGAGCAGAAGCTGTTACAAAATATACAGCTGAATAGTGTTAAAACTGAGCAGTTAAAATCACAGTGCTCATTGCTTGATGAGAAGCTAACGGTGCTATCTTGTCAGAATAATGAAGGCAGTGAAGCACTGAATAAAATAAAAAAAGAGAGGGTGAAGCTATTTGCTGAAACCGATGTGAACCATGCTCGTGAATCGGCTAAGCGTCATTTACTTGAACTGTCTGATAAAGCGAAATTATCGACGGCTAGTGTTCATCAGGCTCAGAAAGATTTACAAAATATTTCAGGCCAACTGCAGCTTAGCCAAGAGAATTTGGCGCGCTTTAAAAGCTCGGCTGAAGAAAAGCAGACTATATGGGAAAGCATTCTTAGCGATAGTTGCTTTTTAACTGTTGATGAGTTTCTGGCTGCGTTAATGGAACCAGAACATAGAGCTGAGTTGATTGCATTAGAGCAGGGGATAAAGCAGCGTCTTACCCAGCAGTTAGCGTTATTAGAACAAGCTCGGATGGAGTTCGCGGCGTTAAAGCAGAGCGACTTGAGTTCACAACTTGCAGGGCGGTCAATCGTTCAAATAGAGCAAGCGTTAGAAGCAAGCCAGCAGCAACTTAAACTACTTTCTCAGCAGCAAGGGGAAGTCATTCACAGTCTTGAAAAAGATCAGCAAACTCGGGACCGACAACAAGAACTGTATAAAGCCATTGAGCAGGCGCGTTGTGATTATGATGATATTGCTTATCTTCATAGTTTAATTGGTTCACAGAAAGGGGATAAGTTCCGCCGTTTCGCTCAGGGGTTAACGCTAGATCATTTGGTCTATTTAGCAAACCGCCAATTAGATCGCCTCCATGGCCGTTATTTATTGCAGCGAAAGAAAACGGAGGCGCTTGAATTGCAAGTTCTGGATACTTGGCAAGGGGATAATGTTAGAGATACCAAGACCCTCTCTGGTGGCGAAGGCTTTTTAGTCAGCTTAGCATTAGCTTTGGCATTATCTGACTTGGTCAGTCATAAAACTCAAATTGAATCGCTCTTCTTAGATGAAGGCTTTGGTACCCTCGATAGTGAAACTCTGGATGTTGCGTTGGATGCCTTAGACAGCCTAAATGCTTCTGGAAAAATGATTGGTGTTATTAGCCACATCGAGGCGATGAAAGAGCGGATTCCAGTGCAAATAAAGGTTCAGAAAATGAGCGGCCTTGGAACCAGTCGATTATCCGATCAATTTAAATTTGTTGAAAAGGCGGCGCTTTAGCGACCAGCATCAGTGGTGGTCACTAAAGCGTTTGGCTATAGACTTAAAATAGTCACTGCCTTTGTGTGAAAAATGAACAGTTAGCCTCGACATTGATCGCCTAACTCTTTATAGTGCGCGCAAGTCTACGTACGCATACTCCCTAGGAATACACCCTTGATATCTACCGCAAATATTACAATGCAATTTGGCGCTGAGCCTTTGTTTGAAAACATCTCCGCTAAATTCGGTAATGGTCATCGCTATGGCCTGATTGGCGCCAATGGTTGCGGTAAATCGACCTTCATGAAGATTCTAAGCGGTGAGCTTGCGCCTACTTCTGGTAATGTATCCATTACTCCAGGAGATAAGCTAGGTACCTTGAGTCAGGACCAGTTTGCCTTCGAAGAATACAGTGTTATTGATGCCGTTATTATGGGCGACAAAGCATTGTGGGAAGTGAAGCAAGAGCGCGACCGTATGTATGCTTTGCCGCATATGTCCGAAGAAGATGGCATGACAGTGGCCAATCTGGAAGTTGAATTTGCGGAGATGGACGGTTATAGCGCCGAAAGTCGAGCAGGGGATATCTTGCTGGAAGCCGGTATTGCTGAAGAATATCACTTTGGTTTAATGGCTCAGGTTCCTCCAGGCTATAAAGTACGAGTTTTATTGGCTCAGGCTTTATTTTCTAATCCTGATATTTTGTTATTAGATGAACCAACCAACAACCTTGATATTTACACAATTAATTGGTTGTCGGAAGTATTGAATCAGCGTAAATGTACTATGGTGATCATTTCTCACGATCGTCACTTCTTGAATTCTGTATGTACTCACATGGCCGATATTGATTATGGTGAACTGCGTATTTATCCGGGTAACTATGAGTATTATCTAGAAGCGTCGGGTCTAATTCGTGAGCAATTACTTGCGGGTAATGAAAAGAAAGCCGCTGAAATTGAAGAGTTGCAAGCGTTTGTAAACCGTTTCTCAGCCAACGCCTCTAAAGCTAAATTGGCCAGTTCTCGTGCGAAGAAGATGGATAAGATCTCTTTGGATGAAGTAAAATCTTCTAGCCGTGTAACGCCGTCGATTAGTTTCAAACAAGATAAGAAGTTACACCGCCAAGCATTGGTATTGGAAGACTTAACCCACGGTTATGATGGTGAAACCTTATTCAAAGATGGCAATATGATCTTAGAAGGTGGCGCTAAGCTTGCGGTTATCGGTGAAAACGGCGTAGGTAAGACAACATTTTTACGCTGTTTAGTTGACGATTTAAAAGCGAATGGCGGTACCGTGAAGTGGTCTGAAAATGCGACCATCGGTTATTGCCCACAAGACAGTACTGAAGATTTTGATTGTGATCTTGATTTGTTCGAGTGGATGTCTCAGTGGCGTACCGCTAAACACGATGATCTTATGGTGCGTGGTTTATTAGGCCGTTTATTATTCGGCGCTGATGATATCGTTAAGAAAGCTCGAGTATGCTCGGGTGGTGAAAAGAACCGTCTATTATTTGGTAAGTTAATGATGACGGATCTTAACGTGCTGGTAATGGATGAGCCAACTAACCACTTGGATATGGAAGCAATCGAAGCTTTGAATGTGGCATTAGAAGCATTTGATGGCACATTGATTTTTGTAAGCCATGACCGCGAGTTTGTTTCTTCATTAGCGACCCGAGTTATTGAAATCAAAGACCAAGAAGTGATCGATTTCCAAGGCACTTATGATGAGTATTTAGCGAGCCAAGAAGCTGCTGAAAAAGGCGCTTAATATTCTATTTAAGCCAAGCAACTGGAAATAATTAAACAAAAAAAGGCGCTCTTATGAGCGCCTTTTTTGTGTGTACAGTTTTAATCTATTCTTGCTTCATCATTGCTTGCTGGGCTTGCATTAACGCTTGCTGTAAGCGCTGCTGAAGGTCATAAGCGTTGCCTAGAGACATGACGATGCGATTATTGATCACCGCATTACCTGGAGCTGATTTATGATGATTACCAAATTCAAATGTAACCTCATTACTGCCGACAAAGATATTTGAAATATCTCGGTAGCAATACTCTAAGTCGGGTGAAACATAGGCACTGATTTTGTTTTCTTCTTGTTGGCTCATTATTTTCTACTTATTAGCTCATTATTAGGACTTTAACTTGAGAGGGGGCTAAAGTCATTCCCGAAGGGGCGTTGGTCATATTCTGCAAGGCGGGAGAAAGCATTTTAGTCGCGGGTAACCCTCCGGTAAATACTTTTACACTCCCCATCATGCTGCGTGCTGGCCCCATCATCATGCCTGACATTACTCCACCAATAGCACCGGCATTATCACCCATGCTCATCGGCACTGTGGTAGCCATGTTATGGGCTGGCATCATTGAAATAAACTGTTTCATCGAGCACGTAGGTGGAATAGCCATGGGTAGCATAGCCGTATTCGGGTATGGAATTGGTGTCGGAATTGGCCCAGCAGGTGATGGAATTGGTGTTAAACACACATCGGGCATAGCGAATTGCATACCGCCTAAAGAGCAATTAGCAAACATAGTTTTTTCCTTAAATAATGATAATGCTTAAGCATTAACCCATGTGAATGTGTTCACCATCAATCTTGGTATCTTTTTGACTAACCATGATGGTGTGTTTTGAGTTCATGGTGTATAGCCCATCGACCTTGCGGCCCATTTGTGCGGCTTGTACCTGATCGGATGTATCCGTTTTACGCACATAAGTATTAAATTTTTGCACGGCCTGTTTTGCAAGGGTACTGATTAAATCACTCATGCTGTGAATATGGCGAATGTGGCTATGAAGTGTATCGCCTTTGATAATACCTTGCTGAAACTGTACGGTAGATTCAGTGGTTTGTTGTAGACTCTTTTGTGAAAAGTGGTTGATTTGTTCACTTCGAAAGATCAGATTTTTATCACTTGTAAGGCTTGTATTAGCGGCAAGTTGGATATTCATGGCTGAATCCTCCTTTCGCTGGAGTATGGCGATAATGTAGGCTTGCTGATGTTGGTCTTGACTAAATAGTACAATGTCATCCAGTTCAGGCTCAACGAGGCAGCTAAAAGCTTTTTGAGCGTTAATCTTTGTGCCTTCGTAATCCAGTTGGAAAAGCCCATCTTGGATCTTAACGACTCGGCCAGATACATTATTAGCGGTGGCGGGTGAGATCGGTACGATGTTATCTACTTGTAGATTCATTATTTACCCCATTGCTCGGCTTTTTTGAGCTGTTCATTAGTGCCTTGAGCAGAGGATTTATTCGCCCCACTCCAAACACACTTTTCGTCAAAGGATTCATGCATTTTAGCCATGTAGACATCAGCATGACTAAAATCGCACTCTGAAATAAAACTATTAGAAAGGTCCGAGTAAACAAGCTTTGCTTTATTAAAAATACAAAGCGTTATGCTTGCCTCTTTAAGCTGGGCCATTTCCAATTTAGCATTGCTGAAATCACACCCCAGCATAGTGGCCTTTTGCATACTGGCTTGATTTAAAATGGCCGAATTAAATTGAACGCCGCTAAGGTTGGCTTCATAAAGGTTGGTCATTTCCATATTGGCACCTGTGAAGTTGCATTTTTGAATGTCACTTCCTGTAAAGGCGCTTTGCTCTAATTGGCAATTACTGAAGTCGCATCCTTTGAGGTCGCATTCAATTAACTGACTTTGGCTGAGCTGCATTCCTGAAAAATCAATACCCGCGAGATTTGCTTTGGTAACAAATATCAACTCAAACTGGCATTCATTGATTGTGTTCTTACCCCAATCACAATTATTCAGCGTGGTTCTTAATAGAGTGCATTGCTTGTATTCAGCTTCATACAGCTGGCACTCATTGAAAACCGCCGTGTGCATATTCACCTTAAGAAATACAGCGTTGGATAAATTACACTGTTGAAAAACGCCTGAAATAATTTCACTGTTTAAGAAACGAGTAGCTTGAAGGTGACTCTGAATAAAATTAAATTGGGTTAGTTTACTATTTGAAAATTGGCAATCAATGAACTCCGCTTCTATAAAGTTCACTTCGGCACATGTAAGGTTTATGAATTGGCAGTCAATGAATTTACACTGGTTGAATAAGCACTGCTCTAAATTGGTCGAAGAGAAGGTGCAGTGTTTGAAGGTGATCTGAGAAAATATGCCACCACTGATGTCTTTTTCAGAAAAATCAAATTTATTGCAAGTTAACTGATTAAGTAACTCTCCCGCTTTAACTTGAGTGCTGAATTGGCTCGCATTAGCGGGTGCCTCAGGGATTAACATCTCCATTATGAGGGCCTCCAGTCTCGCAGAATCGTAGCATCTAGATTAGCATTGTGAAAACGAGTGCCTTTAATGGTGGCGCGAATGAAGTCCACTCCATACATGTTGGCCTGCTCAAGGTTTGTGTTGTTTATAATTGCTTTGGAAAGCATAGCTTCCATTAAATTAGCTCGTTTCATGCTGGCATTGGTTAATTTTGCTTTGCGAAACTGAGCTTGGTAACCATGGCAGTCATCAAAATTACTGCCCGCGAGGTTTGAAGAGGTAAAGTTACTACTCGCAATCTTTGCATGGCTGAAATTGTTACCTGCTAGATCCAAGCCTTGAAAGTTAGACTTATCTAGAATGGCATGACTGAAATCTATGTTCTCGAAATAGCTGGGCAACTGGTTGTCATCATTCTCAGCACTGCTAACAAAACAGTTACTTAGCATGTTTGCTTTATGAAAAACGGTATTTCGTAAGCTGCTGTTTGCCCAGGTGGTTGATGGCAGGCTGGCATGTTCAAAGCTGCAGTCATGTAATATGCAATTTATAAAACTGCAACTTGCCATACTTGCGTGATCAAAAACATTTTCTTTCATCGTTAATTCTAAAAAGGGCCAGTTTTCAATCTGACTAGAGGTGAAATTACATTGGTTGATGGTTAGCTCTAGTGCTTCGGGCTGCTTAATGCGTGAATGAGTAAAATTGCAGTGATTAAATATACTTTTTGATAATTTACTCTCGTTGAAACTAGCGCCAGAGAATACTGTCTCATCAAACTTTCCTGCACCTAGATTACTTTGGTCAAAATTTGCTTGAGTACAATCTGCGTTGCTTAAATCGGAGCGGACTAAGATGGCTCCAGAGAAGTTCGCGCCAATGAGGCTGGCACCTTTTAAATTTACTTGTTCCATTAAACAGTTGGAAAAATTAATACCATCCAAACTGAGCTCTGAAAGGTCAAGGCAGGCCCAGTCTTGGTTGCTAGCATCTTTATCGCCGTTAATAATTGCAAGTAGTTTGTTCCTTTGCTGATTGTCGTCATCGTGTGGAGAAAGGCCATGATTGGCAAAGTGTGCTCCCATTGCATAACCTTCAATAAACTTTAGTCTAGCCTGGGTCAGCTCGGTCTTAAGTTTACTCAACTCTCCTTGTTCAAGCTGTTCTAGCTTCTCTCTGGCCTGCTTAATTGCTGTTGAATCCGCCAGCATAGGGTTGCTTAGCATAATGTGGAGTTCTTTTTGGGCGGACAGTATTTCAGGTGATGTATTATCAACTTGCTGTATTAAGCTTTCACTATCTAACCTTGGCAATTTACTTAAGGGAGGTTCGATATCCTTATCGAATAAGCTTTTAAGGGAATTGATTTGACCTTCGATTAATTGGCGCTGATCACTAGTAAGCGAGTCAGAATCTTTGAGTTGTTGTGTTAATTGTTCAATTTGTGGCTTTATCTCTTCAAGAGCAATAATTTTCTTTGTCTCACTGAATTGATCGATTTCAGAAAAAATTTCATCAAGTTTCTTAAAAGAGAAATTTGAAAGGTCCAGTTCACTTGTTTTTCCCGAAGTCAGCCCTGGTAGTATTTCTTCCAATTTTTCTAAAAGTAGAGCAGCACCTTCATCTTTGTTAGTAGCTCCGAGAACAGCTTCTATTTTGCTAAGAGTTTCGCTTTTTTGTTGGTCGTTTAGGGCAGGATTCTCAAGTTGATTTTTGAGGTCTTGAATGGAGTCCTCAATTTTCTGATCTACAATGGATTTAATGGCTTCAGATTTACTATCAATGTTATCTGCAAGAGCACTTGCGGTACTGTTTTCAAATGCCGATTTTTGAAGAAGCTGCATAGCGCTAGCTTCGCCTTGAGGAATCAAGTCGAGTGTATTTAGGCTATCCTGTAAGGGATCTTTATCTCGGATGCGCTGTTCTAGTGATTGCTGGTAGTGCTTACTATCCCTGGGGCTATCGTTAGTGTTCTCATAGGCTAGTAATAAGTGGCTTATCTCTTCAGCCTCATCAGTTTTGGCTATCATGCCTCCGCGCCAGATTAATTGAATAATATCTTTATCTGGAAAAAACCAAACGGTATCTAAATGAAGTTTTACTTCTTTAAATTGCTGATGGCTTTCTTCACTCGTATCTTTAATGAAACAGCGCGGCAGTAAGCCTGGTAGATTACCTTTCTGCAACGCATTTTCTGGATGCATATTATGTAGTTCGAAAGCTTCATCACCATTAAAAAAGCCATTACTCCACTGGTTTTCTGCCGCATTCATAAATAAGCGCCAGTCCATGTCTTTAGGGTAACCAGGAAAAAAGTTTTCCATGTAGTGGTTATCGTAAGTTCCTTGATATTGGGCCCGTTGAGGCCACGATGGATCTAATGGCGCAAAGCTAGCGGGAGAATAGGGGCTATTATTATTCGTTATTGTCTCTGAAGGGGATTCGGTATTGGGTAAATCGTCTGTCTTAAACCCTTTGCCGTTTGGGTTAAGGTTATACGCATCACCACCAAAAGCATGTTGGTAATCTAGAGGCATGCTTTCAAATGTATCAGGAGAGCTAGGAAGTCCCGCGAGCCATTGGCGCTTACCAAATACGTTGATTGTTTTTTCTTGGTCAGCGATTTTTACAGTAGCTTGTCCAGCATTAACGGCCTTACCCTTGCCTGCATATAAAGAGCCATTGAGAAGCCACTCAGCTCTAGGTTTAGGCATGCCCATGTCCAGCATGGGAACTTCCCCCATACTGGCGATAACATCGGCAATGCAATCGTGCTGGAGTTCTATTTTGCCTGTAGAAATACGCATGAATAGAGAAGGGGAAACCACCCAGTGAAATTGCTTGTTCTGTTCAAGGGTTCGCTGATTATGCATAATTTGCATAGGGCTATATATTTTCATTAAATGAATCCAAATTCCCTATTAAGAAAATACAACTAGATAGCTGGTATCCAGTTTAACGTTAGCTTGATCAAGGTCTAGGGCGATGTTAGCTAATTCCATTATGCTGCTATTTAGCTTTATCTCTGCTTTCTCAAGGTCGGTTACTTTCTTGGTTGCACATACTGCTTGAGCCATTGACGCACCAATGCCATTTCCGCTGTATTCAAATTTGCCGTTATTGAGTTCGATCTTACCAGCGCCATCCATTTCCATTTCAATGGTGAGGGAGGCATTCATTTTCATATCAAGCTTTAATGAGGCTTCTATCCCGATGTCTATTGCTCCAGACATGCTAATGGCTAGAGACGCAGTTCCTTGGGCTTCAATTGAAAATTTGCGTTCGCCACCAAAATTAAATTCTGCTTTGTTTACCTCAGCATAAGAGAAGTCCATGATGCTTGAACCCATCCCATCAGACTTTGTTATGTTGTGGGTGGCAAGCGCGCCAGTATTTATATTGTATGTTTTTTCATCGGTTGTTATAGAGCTTTCGTTTTTAGTCGTTTTGGAATAGGAGGATTTATGGTTATCCCCCTTGCTGTGCCAGCTTGTTTCTTCCGATGTCGTGCCATCAGAAAAAGTTTCTGCTGTTTTCGTGCCACTACCATTCCATGATTTGGTCCAATTACTACGGCCTTCCGTTTTATCCCATGAGCGCAAAACACCTTCATGGATATTCATTTCAATAGCCGTCGTTTTACCGTCTGTATGGGTGACTTCTAATGAATTAACTCTATCGTTAACCTCAATACCTTCACCGAACTTATAATCATAACTGGCATTATATGATTTAGAGACGTTCATGCCTCCACTACCCCAGACACCATCTGTATTTACAATGAAGTTCTTTCCAGATCGGTCGGTAGATACGGGAGTATCGCCGTAAGAGGTGGGTTTAACGTCACTTTCAGATAGTGAATTAAGCTGAATTGCTGAAAAATTAATTGAACCCCAAGTAGGTCCGTTGCTAGAAAGTAGGTCGCCACTGCGCCCATCTTTTGTGACTTTTATATTGAGTGGGGCTTCTTGATCAATGAAGTTCTCTTCATAGCTGTTCCCAAGGTTGTAATTCCAGTAACCACCGAAATCATAGAGGTTTCCATTATGCCAATGCATTTTATCGCCTTGGCGTATCTCCACACTATCACCAGAAAAGCGTGTAAAAATGTAGTCCCCACTGCTTTCGTCATTGTCACTAAAGGTAACCGCTGTTGTAGATGATGGATCAATAAAGTTATTGTTTTGATCGAACTTTCCTCTTTCCGCTAAATAGTTTTTAACAGAAGAGCTAATGTCAGCATCAGAAGTTACATAGTTACAATCAATTTCTAAAGTTTTGGATGTGATTGCATAATTATGTCGACCTTCAAGTGAGCTTGTCACTAACATTCCACCGGTTTTCACTACAGCATGATGCGGATTTGCATTGGTTACTGGCGCGGGGTGTAGTGAGTTGTCAGCAGCATTTAAAATGTATGGGCAATTGGGGTTGTCATCAACAAAAGCGATCAATACTTCTGTATCGGGTAAGAGTGGGATATCAACACTATTCCCCCCCGCAGTTGTTTGCGTTTTTCTTAACCAGGGATGTACCGATGACTCATTTTCAAAACCTAGCAAATCTACTTTATATTCACCTGATTGATTACGCTGCGCTAGAGTCAGATCATTTGTTTCAGAGATGATTTTTCCGTAAACATTGGTGGCGGTAGGGATCTGATAATGTTTTGCTGGCCTAAATAGAACTGTGTCAGGAATGGCTTCAAAACTACAGGTGAAGCTGGCCGATGTTGCAGTATTGGCAGAATTTAAATTACGCGCTTGGGTTGTTGTTTTAATAACAAGAGCAGATGCGAAGTCAGAGTCATCAGTATTAATCAAAAAGCCTGGGGATAGGTAAGGTAGTTTAACATCACCTGTGGCAACATGATTTTTACAGTTGTTTGCTTCCTGAATAATTTGTGCAATGTAATCTGCTTCAATTTGTGAGTTTACATCAGCTAAAGTCTGTCTAGCCTCAGTTAAGTTGCCAGGATTTGAGCTAGGGTAAGAGGCTGTAATTGGAGTTGCAGCGTTATAATTATCATAACCGGTAATAACCGTCATACTTGTTGCGGCTTGTAAGCTTTCATTCCAGTTAGCAATTTTCAGTGGCGAGTTTTCAGCTGTCGCACTGGTTGTTTTTAGTTGAGTCGAAAAACTCTGGTCGTACTGGTTGTTATCTGCAAAGACAATTTGTTGATTGTGATGATCAAAGTAGAAATGAAATCCCCAGTGGTCACACATTCTAGCGACAAAGTTCCAGTTTGACTCATGCAGCTGACAGAAGAGTTTTCTCGTTGGTAATGTACTGGTAATGTCAAAAACAGGCGTTCGGTCATTTAAAAGAATGTCATTTTGAAACTCTTCTTCGATAACCGATAGGGCGGTTAAAGAGGAGTCTTCTCTAAAATATATCTCTGCTCTAGAATTGGTTGTTGTTTTATGTAATTTCGGTAGGAATTCTAGCTCCCATAATTCATTTGCTTTGCTAGCAACTGAAATGTAGCCGGGTATCTCAATGTCACCTGAATGAAGTGAAGTATCAAACTCTTTAATAGTAAATATTGCATCACCATTAATAACGTCTGCCAGCTTCTCGCCCGTTGTAGGAATTTCCGTAGTGAATGTGTATTTAAACAGGCGGTTCATTTCCTCTACACCGTCAAATTCAACAAGTGTTAATTCAAGACCGTCGACGGTTAACTTAAACGCTGGAGTAGACATGTTTAAGCGGCTCCTTATGCTTATTATAGAGGTTATGAGAATGATGATTGATCATAAGTAGCGGAAGGCCACAGGTCAAGCGCTCTCTGGTGGGCAGGCCTTATTGATATAACGCGATATAATATAAGACGAATACGCTGTAGGTAGGCTTTATGGCATAATAAAATGAATATGAACTCTCTTTGAAAGTAAGCTGTAAATTATGCTGATAGAAAACAATTCAGATTTGGTTAAATCTTCAACATTACTCACTCTTAGTCATGGCGAGGAAGTAGAGCTGCTTGAGCTATTAAATGGACAGATTTTAGTTTTGGCGGAAAATGGCTTAAATCTATATAAAGATGCTGCTTCCATTGAAGACCCGCTAGCGAATGGGTTATTACATTCTGTGGAGTTGCTTGAGGGGGGGTATTTGCTCAAGAAAGAGGGGCGTTATATGGCAATGAAGCGTGCCGGTTTGGTAGGCCTATTTGACGAAAAAGTAATTTTGATTACTCCAAATGATATCCAGCTTTTCCCTAGCCGAGCCTCAGCTTTGCGCAACCAAGATGAAATTGCCGTTTTTCACCTTGGTTAGTATGACGTTGCTTGTATTAGTATGGCGTTGTTTGAATTGGTTAAGAGTCAATCGGCTTAACTCTGACTAAGATTCCCAGTAAAGGGTGGTCAATGTAGTGCAGTTCATTACTGCGCATGCGTCGGCTTTGTTTGATGATGGCAGCGCGTAAAGGAACTTCATCAATGGCGGTTAAAGGGGTGCTGCTCTTTGAAGGGATTATGTTTTCTTCAAAAATCGGGTGGTTAGGCAATACCTTTATTGATTTATCCAGCGGGCTATTTCTTTCTAGGCTCTGCCAGTGCTGTACCTTTAGGTCAGATACCAGGTGTAAGTAGCGGCTGCGGTATAGGTGAAGCTGTCCGCTTACTTCAATCTCGATCAAGGGGTTGGCGGAATTTAATACCTGCTTAAAATTCAATGCGGTTTTGATATTAATGTCAATCAGGTTCTCATCGAGAGTAGCCGCAGACTTTTCTGGGATCGGTTGGCGCCATTTCTTACTCCAAACTAATTGTAAGCCGTTTGATTTCTCGAACTTGGCTTCTTTGTCTTCGAAGGCTGGCCCTTGTGTGATAAATGGGGTTTCAAGCTTAGAGGATGTATTAATCGCATTTTTTTGAATGTTATAAAGACCTTTAGGGGTCTCAGTCTCATGGTTCCACCAAGTGAGCCAGGACCAAGGGTCTTCTGGT